>Ga0316622_100001575_pt1 | contig 14960 bp, 14 predicted proteins | sample OWC_Aug_OW2_C1_D_FD_207646 | JGI IMG/M metagenome (GOLD analysis project Ga0316622, IMG submission 207646) | Wetland soil microbial communities from Old Woman Creek delta, Ohio, United States - OWC_Aug_OW2_C1_D5_C | ecosystem: Environmental > Terrestrial > Soil > Wetlands | place: USA: Ohio... | reverse complement strand
GCCGGAAGGTCTCAACAGGAAGGTGCTGTACGAACAGTTTGATGAGAGAAAGGCCAGGTGCAGGAGACTGGGTGTCCTGGAAAAGCAGGAACCGATAACCGGTGAGCGTATCTGCACCGCCCTTCTGCAGAACCATGTCCCCTTAATCGTGACGAAAACACCAGGAGATCACGAAGAGCACCTGCCTCACTGGGTTGTGGTGACCGGGTTTGATGACACAGCGATGTATATCAACGATCCACAGGACACGGATCCGGTGATGAGAACAATCGGGAGGAATGCTCTCCAGGAGTTTATCGGGTACCGGGGCTGCCAATCGATGGTTGAGATCTGGAAACTAGAGCGCATGCCTGGTCATGGGCATTGTGCGGAGCGTTGAGATCCTTCTCGTGGTGCTCCTTGTATGTATTCTGTAATCGGCATGCTCCGACGATGTGATCGGAAATTTCCTGTCTGGCTTTCGCACTAGCAGCCTTGCGTGAATACTTCACTCGAAGAAGCATCACTCGGGAGAGTGTGGAAGGAACGATAAAGCGCCGGACCATGACTGGATGGACTGGCGCAGATGTACCTTTTCTGGTGATATTCGTTTTTTTCAGAGCGAGAAAAAATAAACAATGTTTATCCGTATGCCCGAAGAGATTCACTCCCATGCCAATTCCCCCCCGTCCCATCGTCCTCTCCCTGCTCTCCCTGCTTATCGGAGCACTGCTCCTTTCCGGCTGCCTGACTGAACAGCCCACTACAAAGACACCCGTCACCGTGAACATGAGCAGTCTTACCTTGTATACCGAGCAGGTTCCGCCTTACAATTATATGGAGAATGGAACGCTGCAGGGGATCTCGGTCGATCTACTGGAGGTGATCACCGGGAAGATGGGAGAGAACATATCAAGGGACCAGGTGAAGGTGGTGCCCTGGTCAGAGGGATACTCGGCAGCCCTGACCGGGAACCACACCATGATCTTTGGCATCGCCCGGCTCCCCGAGCGGGAGCACTTGTTCAAGTGGGCAGGACCCATCATTCCCCTCACCCCTGTGCTCTTTGCCCTGCCTGAGAGGGGGATTGTCATCACCAGCCCCGATGACCTCGCGGGATACCGTATCGGGGCGGTTACCGAAAATGCCGAGATCCAGCACCTGATGGAGATCGGGGTGAACCAGAGCCAGATTGTGCTGGCAGAGAATGCCTCCGTCCTGGTTCTGATGCTCCGGAATGGCGAGATCGATCTCATGGCGTACTCGCAGGCAGCCGGCAGGTACTTTACCAGGCAGGTGACGGGAAGTTTTGACACGTTCCGGGTCGTGTACGTCTTCCCGGATATTCCGCTCTACTATGCGTTCAGCAGGGATGTCCCGGATGTGACGGTGCAGTCGTTCCAGAATGCCCTGGATACGCTCAAAACTGAGAAGGGAGAACAGGGATTCAGCGAGTACGAACGGATCCTGTACCGATACGTGGGGGTCAGCTGTCAGCAGGAGTCTTTTCCCGTGGCAGACGTGATGAACCTGGTAAACGTGACTGCGGCGGCACTCGAGAGGGACGCTCCCGATACAATCCGGAGGATCAATGCAGGTGAGGCCCCCTACCGGGATTCGGTACAGCCTGCTCTCTATGTCTTTGTCTTTGACCGCAATGTGACGCTCATTGCCCAGGGAGCCAACCCCGGTCAAGTGGGGACCAATCTCCATGGGAAGACCGATGTTTCAGGCACACCGTTCCGGGACAGGATGGTCACCGGAGCACTCCAGAACGGGTCAGGGTGGGAGGAGTATGTGTACATGAATCCCACCGATACCGGGCTGTATTACAAGACTTCCTATTATCGTCTCATCCAGGGAAGTGACGGAACGAGCTACATTGTCGGGAGCGGGACACCAAAGGCCTGTAATGGCTGATGCAGGAAAGAAGGCCTTATCGACCCGCCCCATATGATCCAGGAAGGGGATCTTCCCTGCATCCGGGACACGGGGAGGATTGCTACGATTGCCCTTCACTGAAAAGAGAGGTCGTAACCAGCGGAATCACTTCTCTTTGATGAGAACGTTCCGCTCCCCTGGTCATGCCAGGTCGATCAGAGCGTGTACATTTCCGGAACAATCGAATACAACCACTACTTTTTTTACTGGATACGGTGCATCCGGTTCAGAGAAAAGGAATAAATCTGGGATTCTTGTTGCTCTTTGCAACAATACGGTCGTATATCGTGATCAGTGAGTCGATGTTCCTGGGCATGCCAGACCCATTGACCCTCATCGACCGGATTATCACTGGTAACTGATCATATGCTTTCACTGCTGTACACCCCCTTTTCGTATGTTCCCCTCTCTATCGGTCATCCCTTTCAGAGACCAATTGATACCTCATCACCAGTTATAATATTTTTTTGCCATGCACTTTCTATTCCAGAACAGAAATGAGTCTCGTTTCACAATTAAGGCGTTTATACGGCTTTGCCATGCACTTCATGTTTCAGAACAGCTAGGGGAGAATGGACCGTACTGGTTCTCTCGGAATGTGTGCCATGCAGATATGAGAAGAGAACTGATCAGGGTTTTCCTTGCATGGGTACCCTTCACTTTTGACCTGATCCGTGATTCCACTTCCATGACCGAACAAGAGGGGGGTTACTCCCTCCCACGGCACCTGCCCGGGTATCTGCCAGCAGAATATACCTGGCAGCAGGGATCGAATCGATGGTTGGAACCCTGGATCATTCCCCCTCTCAGGCATTCATTGGTGATGATGCTACTAATGATGGCATATCAGGGAAGAAACTTTCATATACCAGTAAGGTGTATTGGGGTATGCCTCAGAGGGGAAAACTGGGGATACGTGCAATGATGTGATCAGCAGGGAGATCCAAACGGCTTGACGATCTCTTTGCGAAGAAGAGATCATTTCATTGGGCCGAACAAATGTTCAGGCAGACCCGATGCAGCAGGGAATGAATCCGTCCCATCATAACGAGGATTATGATGATGGACGGGTGACAATAGGCTAAGAATATACACTGCACGGAGGTCTCGGGGAACATGATGCCCTGTTACCGTGAACAACCCGGTCCAAACGGCGGAAGGCCGGGACGTGGAACACGACACGGCACCAGGGGGCCGACCATGCGTTCCGGTACATCACCCCTGGGGCACCTTCATTGTGGTATTTCGTTTTCACCAGACCTGTCGTGATATCAGGGAATGCATTGGCTGGATTCTGGTTTCGTCTCTTTCTGATGATCGTCCTCTCCAGGGTCATGGGTGCGAAGAGGTACTCACCCTCTGTCGGCTAGGGGGGGGGCGAATACTATTTAACAGGAGATGATCTATCAGTGTTTCGGGGCAATCGAAAATGGGCGAAGATACGATATTCTCAATCGGCCAATGGACGGTCACCCAAGGAAACGAAGAGGTATTCCTGGAAAAGTGGCGGGAGTTCTCCCGATGGTCGCTGAATCATATCAACGGTGGACGATGGGTGTACGTGGTCCAGGACCGGGATAAGAAAAATCAGTTCATGTCGTTTGGTATCTGGGAATCCCCTGAAGATTATACGGCATGGCGGAATTCGACGAAATTCAAATCAGCCTTTGCTGATTTCAGTGCACTCTGTGATGACGTTGTCTACAGTACCTCGACCGAGGTATTACACCGCTACCGGTAAGTTCCTCCTCCCTCTCTCCCATCCGGAACAGATCCCCGGTAAACCAAGGGGGATCCCCGGCGGTGTTATTGAAAAGGGAGCGGATGAATGAAGCCAGCATTTGCGACAGGTACTGCTTTTGAATAGTCTGAACCAGGAATGATCACTCCCTCTCAAAGAAAGCTCAAATGAGTAGAGAAGGAAGTTGTTCCAGCGTGAGCATCCAATTTTTTAGTCCGAATCCAATCATCTCTGGCTCTATCCCGCTTGTCAATGGCTCCCAGGGTCCCTATTTAGGGGTTCTGCTCCATCCCGGATCCTGCGCATCCATTACCCGGTGTTCGCGATATCCCGGTCTGCCCTGAGCGATATGTTCAGACTCGTTATTGTACGCCCATCAGAAAGAAGAAAAGACTGTTGTTTCCTGGATTTATCCCTGATCAAACGGGAACTTTTGCACAGGATAAAAAACACGGACAGAATCCCGTTCCCCGCACGATGCTCCTCGGCGGAAATGAGATGCCCCTCAGCGGAAATGAGGTCAGGGGACGCTATACGCGACCCTGTCAATGCTCCTTATCCTTCCGAAATCCCCGTTCACGATCACGCTCAGCTTGTACCATTCCCCCAGCCGGAGGACAAAGCCCTCCTGCTCAATCTGTTCCTCCCCGGGCGGAACCATCATCTGGTCGTTTCGCTGAGCGCCAACGAAATGGTATCGTGCCTCGAGGAGTAACCCGGTTAGGACCAGAACAATCCACCACATCCACAACCACCTCCCGGTCACCCATCACAGGGACCGATTGATGCATCATCACCTGGTTTCATATTTGTTTGCCATGCACTTCCTATTCCAGAATAGAATTGAGTCTTTTTTCACAATTAAAGCGTTTTTCTGGTTTGCCATGCACTTCCTGTTCCAGAACGGAAAGGGTATGGATCCTACCTGATCCATCTCCCGGAATGGTTGCCATGCACCCGTTGCGGCAATTCCCTCACCTTCTCTTCAAAAAAATCGCATTATTCCCTTGAGAGACACGGGCATACAGAATGAAAATGGCGGAGCCATGTTCATGTAAAAAAGGGGCAGTTGTCCGGTTACACCGGTTTCCCGGCGCCGGACCCTTTCATGAGGCCGTATTCGATCTCGTAGAACCCGCCTCCCCGGTCCGAGAAGGTCAGGTAATAGTGGGGGAGCTGCTGCCCCTCGGCGGTATCGATCTGCCGGAGGAGGTCCCCCTGGTTTACGGGGTCATGGCCGGCGATAACCCAGCGGCGGGTCTCCTCGTTCATCTTCCAGGACCGGGACGGGACGGTTGCCGGCGGGGTGGTGGCCGTATCGTCTGCCGGGTCGAAGAAAGCGATCACCTCGCCGGTATTGTTCTCTGCAATGGTCGTTTTGTGGTGCTGCCAGTAAGCGATGATAGTGGCTACGAGAGCAGCCAGCAGCTCCAGTATCTGGATCAGGTCTTCTTCCATGATGGTGCTCCCGGGAGGATGTTGTATGGGAAGGAAGGGTGGGGGCTTACGGCCTCCACCGGTCCGGTCCTCCCCGTTCGTGCAGCCGGATGATGATCCTGAGCATGACGACGAGCATGGTCAGGCTGCCCAGACAGACGCCGAGGACGAACATGATCCCTTCATCCATGATCCTCCCCCGGACACGCCAAAACGGCTTCAGGCCAGTTCCGTCTTCGTGTCGGCCCAGGTCTCGATGGTCGCAAGGATAGCGTCATCGCTGTACGAGGTGACACGGACCTGTTCGCGGCTGAAGGTGACGTAGTAGATCTCGCCTGTCGCCGAATGGCATTTGAGGGTGGCGGTAAAGCCGTCCTCCTCGGCGACGTGGATGGCGTCGCCTCCCATGGCGGTTGCAAGGGCGGTATCGGCCATGATTGCGGTCACGGCGGAGTTGAACGCCGCGACGGTCGGGGCCCGCGTTGAGGTGTAGCCAACGACCTTCGCTTCGTTGTCCTCGAACTCGACCCGGGCAGTGTAGCCCTGGCGGCTGATTGCGACCGGGTCCTGCGGGATCCCGGCAACATCGTATGCCGTACACCCCCAGGGGTTCCCGGAGATCACCCCGGAGACCAGGGTGTTGAAGGTGGCAAGGTCTGCAATCGGTGCCGAGAGCTCCCGCACTGCGGTCTTGGTGACGCTCTGTTGAATGAAATCTCCCATAGTTTGGTTCTCCTGCCCTCATTTCGGAGGGCGAGAACAGATACCCTGCTCCCCTTTATATACTTTTATGGGGGGTATCGATCGGGGCACGTATTGAGCCGGAAATCCGAATCGGAGCGAATTGATGCGCACCACAAATGCAACGTCGGAAAAAGGGTGGGTCCTCGTCGTGCACATAAAATACTATGGAAAGGTTCTTCTGGGTCCTGTTCCCGGAATTTCTTCAATCACCAATGTGAGATCTGATGGTGTGCTGGATTGAATAATTCCATGAAGGCAGATAAACGCCATCTGGTAGTATCTTTCAGATGAGAGCGATTGACTGATCTCAAGGGGCTCTTTACTGAATGTATACCAAATCGAAAAAGAATCCACTATGCCTTATCGCTCTACTGGCTTCCTCCCCCATGCACTGAACATGGTCAGTCCGGGGTAATCGAATGTCGTGTCCATGAGGAGCTTCTGCATCATCTCAAGCGTTTCCGGTGCAAGGAATCCGGCGTCGATCATCGGTTGTGCAGCCATCTGGGCCGCTGCCAGATCAAACCGTGCCATGGGTTCTCCTCCCCGGCATATCCTGGTCCATCCTTCGTTCTTTCCATCGATGAATCCAAGCTGATCGATGAGGTTTTGGACACGACGGCCAAAGTAGGGATCGGCAATCCTGTTCTTTCGGAGAAACTCTATCCCCCTCCGCCATGTATCCGAAAAGACAATAGCGGAAGGATTCGAGGCATCGACAGAGAGTATCGACCCATAATCGGTCTCCTCCAGCATCAGCCATCCTCCCGGCCGGACCGCATCAGCCATCTTCCGGAGTGCTTTCTCGGGATCACGAAGCCACATGAGGAGGGTACGGCAATGGACCAGGTCGTACTGTTTTTCCTCCAGGGGATCTTCGAGGATATCATGCTGGCGGATCACGATAGGAGAACCCGAGATCGGTTGCAGGAACCGGGTGTTGATATCCGTTGCAACGATCTTCCCTTCAGGCCCCACCTTCCCTGACAGCCATGTGGCAATCGATCCCGCACCTGCACCCACTTCAAGACAGTTCCATCCCCTGGTAACCCCGAGTGTCTCAAGGTGCCGGTTGGTCACCGGATCATAGACCCTTTCAAGCAACCGCAGTCGGTTCAAAACAGCTTCTTCGGTCTCTCCAGACCCAAACTGGTGTCGGTCCCACATTATCCAATCTCCCGTTTATGCTTAGATACACCATCATACTCTAGGAACAGGTATAGTTTTATTCCCACCCCCGTATTCGCGGACATGGATTGTAGTAACGAGGGGCTGTTTTACGAGAAAGACATTCTAAATACTAGCTGGAAAAATACTGATACCTATGTTCCGACCAAACCCAGAAGGCAGTTACCTGATGCCGGTCCATTTCGGCAGAGGGGACTATTTCGGGGGCGGGCTGTTCGACCCGTCCTTTGTTGTCACCCAGAAGGCGACCGGCATTCTGATCAGTTACGAAACCGACCGGCAGATGCTTGAGAATTATGTTCCGGAGGTCTTCGATCTCCTTGAGCCCAAGGTGAACATTGCCTACAACCTCTTCACCGAGATCAACTGGATGCACGGGGGAGCGTACAACCTTCTGGACGTGAGCGTGCCGGTCCGGTTTCACGGGAAAAAGGACACACTGGACGGCTCGTACCCTCTCGTCACGTGGGAGAACAGGACCGCACCCATCCTGGGAGGCCGCGAGCAGACCGGGATCCCGAAAATCTATGCCGATATCGAGAATCTCCATGTCCAGCGGCCCCATTATCACGGGTCGGCCAGCAGCAGGGGCAGCACGTTCTTCTCCCTCAGCTTTGAAGAGACCGGGCAGATCACTGGTACAGACCTCGATGCAGCACGGGTACTGTGCAAATCCGCTAACGTGATCGGCTGGCGCTGGATTCCGAAAGTCGGAAAACCAGGGGCCGAACTGAGCCAGTTTATTCTGTACCCGCAGGGCCTGGATATTGATACCGGGTTTGTCGGCAGGGTGAGCATGAGGTGGATCGAACAGAGCCCGATGCAGTATGGCTTCCAGTTCTGGATCGTCAACCAACTCGCAGCCCTTCCGATCAAAAAAGTCTTCGATGCCTACCTGTTCCATGGCGGTTCCAGGCTCAATCCCCTGGGGGCCCGGGTCCTCGAATGATACCGGCAGGCATATGAGCGGATGCGCAGCGGTGACAAAAAGAGGCGGACAGGGGGATGCTTCTTGGGCACTCTCAAGAAAGGAATGAGAAACTGAAACGTTCGGTGGAATCAGAAAAAAGCGCCGGTCCACTGCTCCGGAACGGGGAGGGTATCCTTCCCTGCTCCCGACTTCCCCTGCATGAAGGTTTCAGGACCGGGGTGATACCGGTTTACGCAACCATGATCTCCTTTTCTTCCGAGAGCGTGCAGTTGAGGGCGCTGTCCCAGGCAGCAATCCGGTACCGCACCTTCTGATTCCTGTACTGATCCAGGCTGACCGGCACCCTTCCTCCCGTAAGGTTCTCAAAGAGGCGCTCTACGACCGTCCCGTTCACCAGGAGATCGATCCTCGCGAGCGGATGGTTGCAGGGTGTCGGATCCGATGCCGTGTAGTCGAACAGGTAGGTCCGGCCTTCCTTCCGGCAGGAGACCGTGACATTCACCGGCGCATTGAAGTCGTCGTGGGTCCGTGCATTCCCCATCCCGGCCTGCAGGGGATAGCTCCCCGGACCACAGCCGGGATAGGTCTCCCGCAACCATTGCTTATGCCGGGTGAAGGCATCGAAGCCCTTCAGGTCGATGTATGCCGGCCTGTTGATGCCGATCCCGTCACGGAACGCCGATTCGAGGAGGGGAATCGAATCCAGCCGGAACCCGGCAAGCAGCGTCTCGACCGTGTCGATGGCAACCGATTCCTTCGAACAGAGGATCGCATTCATCAGGATGAAATCGGTCTTTGCATCGTTGTCATCCGTATTGTTTGCCGGGCCGCACCGGTTGCCGGTGAGGGCGTCGATGATCACGAGATCGAAGCCCCGTGCCCGGTTCATCGCACACAGGTAGTCAAGGAACAAGCGGATATCGCCGGTACCGTATCCATACCCGGCATGCTCCTGCTTCTCGAGGAGGCCGAGCATCGATCCCCAGTGGAGCTTGAGCCCTCCGGTCATGCCGCAGAACCCGTGGCTTTTCAGGATCGGGATCCCGATGTATACCTCGCAATAGTCCGGTTCCCCCTGTGCCTGTTCCTTGGTCCGGAGGAACCTGGGGAGCCATACCTCGCACCTCCCCCGGATAGGCTCATCGATGACGGTCAGGAACCGCTCCGACAGCGTGACCGAATCGAGGTTGACAAGCTCGGCCCCGGAGCCACCATCGAGCACGCCATCGGCATCGTAATCGTAGCAGACATCAGTCTCGCTCACCGATCTCCCCTCGCCCCGCTGGAGCCGGGCAAAGTAGAAACTCTGGGGGTTGGTGGTATCGGACGGATTCTTCTCGGAGGAAAAGGTTGCATCGACGACCTTCAGGTCCGCGGTTCCGCCGTACCCGATGATCTCCCTCACTTTCCCGGCGACGTATCGCACGATCCGCGGGTCAGAGATGATCCCCCGTCCCTTCTCCCCGGGCAACCCCTGGCTCGGCCCGACGATATTGACCTTGATCACCACCCGGTCTCCCGGTCTGATGATCGCCGAGAGGCCGCGGGGCCCGAGCACCTGGGCAATCGCATCATCGACGAGCCGGGGGATCTCATCATCGGTGGGCTCCCGTGTCATGGAGGAGAACCCTACGACCGGCAGGGGGTGATCAGGAGGAATTTCAGGACGGGTTGTCGTCTTCTCGTACACTGCGTCAATGGTTGTTCCCCGGACACCCCCGATGACAGGGAGCTGTTTCATATCGTCCTGAATTTTCTGGAACCGTCGGTTGATAGCGCTGGAATACGGGATCCCCACCTGGGGGAATGTCCCTCCGCCAGAACAGGTGTCTGGTGCTGGATCTTCAGATGGATTCATATCGATCTGACCTCTGCAAACAGCAATGGTACCGGGATGATGAATACCTTGTCGATAATCGGGCCATCGTGGTCGTATTCCCGATGCCGGTGATCATCATGGGAACGAAGCCGGTCGGCGATTTCCTCCGGTCATGCCTGTCGGGATGATGCCGGCCCGCGTGAGAGGACAATTCCCCGGATGGTATGTCAGACCAGTACCCGTGCCTGGGTGGCGTCAAGGATGACCTCTCCCTCTGCCAGTACAGACCTGAAGAGCTTCTTTTCCGGGAGAGCGGCCAGGGCTTTGATGATGTGGTGCTGCCGGGGGTTCTGCATCGCGGAGAGCTCGGTCCACCGGAGGGTTCCCGTTCCATTACAAGCCTTCTCCACCTCCATCCACTGCGGGAAATGGATGAACTGCGAGAGGTCAGCTCCCGGGGCCCCGACCTTGGGGATATACCGCCACCCGATCAGGTCAAGGGACCTGAGATCGCGCTTCGCCAGTTCCAGGTCCTTGCCGGTGAGCGGACCGCCCGCTTCGAATGTCATGGTAAGGAAGGTGTTTCCCTCGTAGCTGAGGGACGTGGCATAGTGAGGCCGGACGATGTGCAGGTCCTCGATATCGGCAAAGATCTTTGGCACACCGGTCTGCTCCCGCCCGGTGAGGATGGGGGCCGTCCGGTTCTCCCATATCACAAGGGGATAGGCTGCATCGACGTGGTCCTTCTTCCCGTTGAACCGGGTGGGGACGGTCACGGCCACCAGGTTATAGTGACCCCCGGCAAGCCAGTTGATCTCGGTCAGCTGGTGAAGGGCGACCTTCACTTCCGGCGCCAGGAGTTCGAGTTCTTCGGGGATGTAGGCTTCGAGTGCTGCACGATCGGTCTCAAAGGTCACCGCCAGCATTGTTGCCTTCTGTTGTGCCTTATAGGACGTCGTGAACCTATCGCCCCCGAAATGGGCGGGCATCAGGTAGATGGTGTCGTTTCTCAATCGGAACATGGGGTATCGTTCAACTATTCCCGCAGAAACGATAAAAGAGTATTCGATGTTTTTTTCCCACCAGCATCCGAGGGGAAATTATTTTCGTAGCTCATGGTGCATGCATCATGGCGCCATGGGACTCGTGATGACACGATGAACCATTGGGGATTGTGAAGAGCATGGGAATAAAAATCGGGTATTGTGCAATTACTGATGCCTGGACACCGGCCGGGTGTTTACGGCAGGCAATAGAGGCTGAAAGGATCGGATTTGACTCGCTGTGGGTCGAAGATCACCTGATCGCGATGCCAGGGGGGACCGAATGCAACTTCGCCTGGACGGTCATGAGTTCGGCACTCCAGGCGACGAAAAGGGTCCCCTTCATCACCGGGGTGACCGCCCCCATCATGCGCTACCACCCGGCCATCGTTGCCCAGGCGTTTGCCACCATGGGGACGATGTACCCGGGACGGGTAGGACTCGGCGTGGGTACGGCCGAGCCGCCGAACGAGATGGCGGTCTACGGCGGCGAGTGGCCATCGAACGCGACGCGGCTCGAGATGCTCGAGGAGGCACTCACGGTCATACACCGGCTGTGGACGAGCGATTCGCCCACCAGCTTCGCTGGAAAGTACTACACGCTCAATGACGCTGTACTGCTGACCCGGCCGAAAGAGAAGGTCCCCGTGTATGTCAGCGCCATCGGACCGCGGGCAGCGGAACTTGCAGGACGCCTCGGCGACCATCTCATCAGTATTGCGAACAATGCCCGGTACGTCACGGGGGAGCTCTGGCCGGCCCTCGAAGCGGGTGCCAGAGCAGCGGGTAAGGATCCAGGGACCATGGAACGCGTTGGACATTTCGGGTACGTCTACGACCCGGACCAGGTGGTCCAGCCTGAGAACATTCAGCAGGAACCTGGCACCATCCAGGGAGGTGCGATGGCAAAAGCCTTCTCGAGCGAGTTTATTTCGATCTTCCATACTGCAGAAGATTTTATCAAAAAGATCGAGGAGATGAAACAGATGGGATATACTCATCTCGCGATCCTTGATGAAAACATGGCTGTCATCAAAGGGACCCGCCCCTCTCTGGATGATACTGCAGGCCTCAGGGTCTGGAAGGACGTCCTTCCCCACGTCAGATAAGCCACATCACGACCTCAGGGAATCGTTGTTGGGGTACCTCCTCTGCCGGTGGAGGCTCCCCGTCAGTCTCCAGGATACATGTCTGGGTGATATCGGCAATGTATGAACGAGCACCCGTAACCAGTGTTGCACACAGAGGTGTATGGTAGTATTGGGATGAACACGAAGTGAGATTTTGACAAGACCTAACTGTTCGACCCGAAGGACTGGAACTCAAACAACCTCTAAGCAGACCTTCTCGAGACACTCGGCCGGGAGGGGGAGGAGGGAGCCGTGCCGAACGATGGCGAGCACCCTTCCCTGACAGTGTAGCCCACAATCCCCCAAAACGGCCGAAACGACCACGCAAGCCCCCTCAGCACGTTTGTTGGGCTTTTAGCAGTACAGGTCTTTCCCATAGTATTATTGACCAGAGGTGGCACAGAATAATTCATGAGATTGCCGCACAAGCTCACCATACTTTTCATCGCAGTCCTTGGTATCATCGTTCTCTGCTCGATAGTGCCGGCAGCAGCCAGCGTTCCCTCAGTTATCATCACGGATTTTGAGGTTACTCCTGCAGTCCTCCTGCCAGGTGAGCAGGGGATCATCAGCGTGACGGTCAGGAATACTGCTGACAAGGCATCCCTCACTCAGTCCTATCTCTCTGATACGACCGAGACCACCACGAATATTGATATCAATGCGCCGATCGACAGCGTCACGATGGTGGGAAACGGGATCCAGGTGCTCAGCGAGGGGTATTACCGGGTTGGCGATATCGGTCCGGGGCAGTCGATCCCCCTCTCATTCCTCATCAAGGCACCGGCTGAGAGCGGGATCTACTTTCCTGAGATCTGGATCCGGGTCTCGGATGCCCGGAGCCTGAAATATCCGATCCCGGTGAACGTGAACAGCGAGGTGGCGATCCAGAAGAGACCCCAGATCAGTCTAGAAAAGCAGCTGCCTGCAAGTGTCACTCCCGGGGATGATTTCAATGCGACGATCCTTCTTGAGAACAACGGCCAGGTGTCCGCAAGCAATCTGAAAATTTCAGTGAACTCCTCCACGCCATCCATTACTGCAACGACTCCCGGCACCTTTCATATCGAGAGGCTGAGCCAGGGGGAGAGCCAGATGATCGCCATGGTGTTTTCTACTGACCGGAATGCACCGCTCGGACTCCGGCCGGTCACCCTCCTGATCGAATACCAGGAACCCGATGGGACATTCCAGAACCAGGTCGAGACGCTTGGCGTGAATATCCGGGGCAAGGCCCAGGTGGACATCTCCCAGATCACCACGGATCCGGCCACGATCCAGAAGGGGGACCAGTTCACCCTGATCATCAGGATTGAGAACACCGGCACCGATGATGCACGGTCGGTGAATGCTAAGATCGACATCCCGCTCTCGGGCACGAAGGAGGCATTTGTCGGAAAGATTGAACCCGGCAATGATGCCCCGGCACCCTTCAACCTGCAGGCCGATCAGTCAGGAGATATCCCGTATACCCTGGTAATCCAGTACGAAGATGACTACGGACCGGGCCAGGAGAGTGAGGATCTCCACCTGAACGTGTACGGGAACAACAACACGGCTCTGGTCATTGGGGCGGCGGTCCTCCTTATCGTTGCCGGAATCATCGGGTACTGGTATTTCATCAGACGTCGTAAACCGGGAACCGGCAATGTTTGAGGAGTCAAAGGTCGCCTTCTTCCTTGCGAAGCGGTCGATTGTGAGGGGAAACAAAGGTACCTTGTACCTCACGATCCTCATTATCGGGATGGTATTTGTGAACCTGATCTTCCTCCCCTCCATTATTTCCGGGGTGGCGGTGCTGTTCAACCAGCAGACGATCGATTACAGTTACGGGAACCTGGTGATCGAACCGAAGAAAAACCAGGTATATATCGATCAAGCTGACGAGCTCCAGAGAAAGATTGAACGGATTCCCGGCGTGACGGGGGTCTCTCCCCGGTATCTGAGCGGGACTACGATCGTCTACAAGGGAAACGAGGTTACCCCGATCCTGTATGCGATCAATCCGGATGATGACCGGAGGGTGCTGAAGATCGCGACAAAAGTCGCCAGCGGGGAGTACCTGGCGGATGGCGATACCGATCAGATCGTGATAGGCTACCGGCTGGCGGGGAACTACGATGAGCGACTTGACGTGATTCCCTCTCTTGGCGGTGTGGATGTGGGGAAGGTGGTCGATGTCACCTACAACAACGGGGTGACCCGGCAGTACCGTATCAAGGGGATCATCAATTCCGATTCCTATGATGTAGACTCGAATGCCTTCATCACCAACAACGAGTACGAGTCGGTGTATGGGCTTGAGAACCAGGCAAACCAGATGCTCGTCCGGACCGAGGAGACCGGGAACGAGGATGCGATGCGAAATACCCTGATGGCGTTTGGGGTACAGGAGAAGATATGGACCTGGGAGGAGAAGTCTGCCAATTTCCTGAACCAGATCATCGGCTCCTTCAACATCATCAACTTTATCGGGACGGTCGTGAGCCTGGTGATTGCCATCGTGGTCATCTTCATCGTGATCTTCATCAATACGGTCTACCGGCGGAAGCAGATCGGGATCCTGAAAGCAATCGGGATCGACCGTTCGGTCATCATCAAGTCGTACCTGTTCCAGGCTTTGTTCATCTTTGCCATCGGGACGATCATAGGGTTCGGTTTTCTGGTGCTGATCCTGCAGCTGCTTGCTGCGAACCCGATCGTGTTCCCCGGTGGTCCGGTCGCCCCGGTGGTGGATGCGATGCTGATTCTCCGGTCGACGTTGAGTCTCCTTGCAGTCTCCCTCATCGCCGGATACGTCCCTGCATGGATCACGACACGAGAGGATATCCTTTCCTCGATCAGGGGTTGACATGATCATCGGAACCGATCTCAAAAGATACTACGGTCTTGGTGCAGTGCAGGTCCGGGCTCTCGACGGGGTGTCCCTGAAAATACAGAAAGGGGAGTTTGTCGGGGTGATGGGACCGAGCGGAAGCGGGAAGTCGACCCTGCTCCACTTGCTCGG
>Ga0316622_100001574_pt1 | contig 14961 bp, 15 predicted proteins | sample OWC_Aug_OW2_C1_D_FD_207646 | JGI IMG/M metagenome (GOLD analysis project Ga0316622, IMG submission 207646) | Wetland soil microbial communities from Old Woman Creek delta, Ohio, United States - OWC_Aug_OW2_C1_D5_C | ecosystem: Environmental > Terrestrial > Soil > Wetlands | place: USA: Ohio... | reverse complement strand
AGCGTGAAAGGCGTCAGCATCCGGCGCTGTGGCAGCAGCGTGCCAGCGGCCAGGGACGTCGGGGCCGGCTCGAACACGGCCGGCGCCAGCACGCGCCACCCCAGCCAGGCGCCGGCGAGCAGCCCCGCCAGGCCGACGGGCAGGATGAGCCAGCGACGCTGCGACGCCGTCACGGTGCAGCCCTCGCGTCGCGCCGGCCGACCGATTGCGGCGTCAGCAGGCGCACCAGGCTCAGCAGGGAGAGCAGCAGCAGCGCCGCCCCGCCGTTGTGCGCGACCGCCACTGGCAGCGGCAGCTGGCCGACGACGTTGGTTATGCCGAGCGCGATCTGCAGCGCGAGGATCGCGAGCAGAGCCAAGCCGACCCGCCGCTCGACGGCGGACGCGGCATTCCGGACGACCAGCACGCCCAGCGTGCCGACGTAGAGGGCCACCACGACCGCGCCCAGCCGGTGCGCGAGATGGACGGCCGTGCGCGCCGGGCTGTCGAGCACGCCGAACTCGTAGTCCACGCCCAGTGGCCGCCACAGCGTGAAGCCCTCGGCGAAATCCGCCGCCGGCCACCACTGGCCGCTGTGGCAGGTCGGGAAGTCGGTGCAGGCGAGCGCCGCGTAGTTGGAGCTGGTCCAGCCGCCGAGCAGGATCTGACCGACTACGACGAGGAGGCCGCCGATGGCCCAGGGTCGCAGCGACGCGGAGCCCGCGGCGACCGGCCCGCTCCGGAGACCGCCCTGGCGCAGCGTCAGCCACCACAGCAGCGCGAGCGTGGCCACGCCGCCGGCGAGGTGCGCGGTGACGATGGCCGGGTTCACGAGCAGCGTGACCGTCCACATGCCGAGCAGCGCCTGGACCGCGACGAGCCCGACCAGCAGCGTCGGCAGCACGACGGGCAGGCCTCGTCCGCGGTTGCGCCAGGCGATCACGGCGAGGGCGAGGATCGCCAGCCCGAGGCTGCCCGCCAGATAGCGATGCACCATCTCCTTCCAGGCCTTGCCGGTGTGGACGGGACGCGCCGGGTGGGCCTCGTTCGCCGCCGCGACGGCGTGCTCCGAGGTCGGCGCGACCAGGTGACCGTAGCAGCCCGGCCAGTCGGGGCAGCCGAGCCCCGCGTCGGAGAGCCGCACGTAGGCGCCGAGCAGGATGACGCAGAGCGCCAGCACGCTGACGGCAGCGGTGAGGCGGGCGAAGGCAGTCGAAGTCATCGCGCTGCGGGTCTCCTGGAAAGCGTGTCGATCGCGACAGTGAATGATCGGTCATTCTTCACCACAGCGGCGCGCAGGCACAGAGAAAAGTAGCCGGCCGCATGGACCGCGGGGCGCAGAACGGACAACATCTGCTGCCGGCGGCGGAGCTTCTCGGCGCCGCGGCGCCTCCGTGGTTCAACCAGGGTTCTCCAGCATGAGCAAGAAAACTGCCGTCGGGCAGCACCAGGACATACCGGAAGTCCCGGACGCTTCCCGCCGGCTCGCCAGTGCCTGGCTGCTGCTGGGCATCGCCGCGCTCGCCATCGCGGGCCTGTTCGCGATCCTGCTCGTCCTCGCCCGCGCACCCGGCCTGGGTGCCCTCTTCCCGACCCAGGACTTCTTCCGCACGGCCCTGGTCGTCCACGTCGACCAGTCGGTGCTGATCTGGTTCCTGGCCTTCGCCGGCGCGCTGTGGAGCCTCGATGCCTGCGCGCCCTCGGGCATCACGCCGGCCCGCGCGACCGCGTTCGCCCTTGCCGCCGCTGGCTGTCTCGTGATCGCGGCGGCGCCCTTCCTCGGCGCCGGCGACCCGCTGCTCAACAACTACGTGCCCGTGCTGCAGCACCCCCTGTTCCACACCGGGCTCGGTCTGTTCGCCGCGGGCGTGGTGCTGCAGGCCCTGCTCGCGCTGCGCGCGACGACCACCGCGCCGCGGGCCTGGCTCGAGCGGCCCGTCGACCTTGCCGTGCTCAGCGCGGCGCTCGCCACGCTCGCGGCCATCGTCGCCCTCGCCTGGACCTGGCTGTCGCTCGGTCGCTGGGAGGGCCTAGCCTACTTCGAGTTCCTGTTCTGGGGCGGCGGGCACGTCGTCCAGTTCGCCTACACGCAGCTCATGCTCGGCGCCTGGCTGCTGCTCGCGGGCGCCCTCGGCGTGTCGCTGGGCGCACCGCAGCGCGTGCTCGGCGCCCTGGTCCTGCTCGGCATCCTGCCGCTGCTCGCCGTGCCGCTCATCTACGCGCAGCACCCGGTCGACACCGCCGAGACCCGCCTCGCCTTCACGCGACTGATGCAGTGGGGCAACGGCCTGGCCGCGATACCGGTCGGCGTGCTCGTGGCCGTCGGCCTGCTCCGCCACCGCATCGCGCCGACCCTCGACCAGAAGCCTTTGCGCCGTGCCCTCGCGACCTCGCTCCTGCTGTTCGCGGTGGGTGGACTGATCGGCGGGGCGATCTCCGGCCTCAACACCATCATCCCGGCGCACTACCACGGATCCATCGTCGGCGTGACGCTGGCGCTGATGGGACTGACCTACCACCTGCTGCCGCGGCTCCGGCTCGGCACGCCGCCGCCCAGGCTCGCCGCGCTGCAGCCGGTGATCTACGCCACCGGCCAGCTGCTGCACGTCGGCGGCCTCGCCGCGTCCGGCGCCATGGGCATCCAGCGCAAGACGGCCGGGGCGGCGCAGGGCCTCGACAGCCTCGGCGCGAAGGCGGCGATGGGCGTGATGGGCCTGGGCGGCCTGCTCGCCGTGATCGGTGGCATCCTGTTCGTCGTGGCGGTGATCATGGCGGTGCGGGGACGGGACAGGACGCGGGCTGCCGCGTAGGAGCGCCGCCCACGGCGCCACTCTTCGCGGCCAGCAGGCCGCTACCCGACCTCACTGTTCAACGGCTCGTCGGCGCCTCATGCGAGGAGCGCAGTGAGGTAGTGGTCGGCCAGCAGCACCGCGAAGAGCGCGGTGAGGTAGACGATCGAGTAGCCGAACGTCCGCATCGCCCAGGTGTCGCCTTCCTCGCGCAGCAGCCGCCAGGCGTGGTAGACGAAGCCGAGGCCGAGGCCGACGGCGCCGGCCAGGTAGAGCAATCCGCTCATGTGCGCGAACACCGGCATCAGCGACACCGCGAGCAGCATGAGGGTGTAGAGGAAGACCTGCTGCTTGGTGAAGACGACGCCGTGCGTGACCGGCAGCATCGGGATGTTCGCCCGCGCGTAATCGTCGCGACGCCTGATCGCCAGCGCCCAGAAGTGCGGCGGGGTCCACACGAAGATCAGCAGCACGAGCAGGAGGCCGTGGGTGTGCACCTCGCCCGTGACGGCGGTCCAGCCGAGCAGCGGCGGCAGAGCGCCCGCCAGCCCGCCCCACACGATGTTCTGCGGCGTGCTGCGCTTCAGGAAGACCGTGTAGATCACCGCGTAGCCGATGAAGGCGCCGAACGTCAGCGCCGCGGTCAGCGCATTCACCCAGACCAGCAGCACCAGCATGGCGACCGTCGCCAGCGTCAGCGCGAAGCCGATCGCGTGCGGCGCGTCCATTCTCCCGCTCGGCAGCGGCCGGCCGCGCGTACGCTCCATGATCCTGTCGATGTGCTGGTCGACGACGTGGTTCACGACGGCGCCGGCGGCCGCTGCGAGGCCGATCCCGAGCAGTCCGAACACGAGCGTGTCCCAGGCCACCATGCCGGGCGACGCCAGCAGCATGCCCACCAGTGCGGTGAACAGGATGAGCATCACCACCTTGGGCTTGGTCAGCTCGTAGTAGCGACGCCAGGAGACCGGCTCGGTCTTGGCAAGCGTGATTTCACCGATGGCCATATTGCGCACCCTTGATCCAGTTCTTCGAGGCCTTGAGCAGCCGTTCCATGTCCTTGAGGACGTCCTTCGGCGGCGCGTCGGCCGCGTAACGCATCATCAGATTGCCGAACGGATCGACGATGTAGACGCGATCCCAGATGTCCGGACCCGGGCCGAACAGGGCCTGCAACGATGGCGCCGATGCGGCATCGGCGCGAGCCAGCCGGGTGCCCGCGAGCCCCTCGGCAAGCGCGACGGAGCCGTCGCCGGCGAGCAGCGCCATGCGCTCGACCAGGTAGCGGCTCTCGCCGAGCGCGAGACGGATCTGGCGCAGGTCCGCGAGCCTGTGCTCGCAGTCCGCGCCGCAGGGCGCCCGGCTGACCGTCAGCAGGGTCCAGCGGTCGCGGAACGCCGCCGCGTCGAACGGCGAGCCGTCGGGATTCGTCAGGCGCAGGTCGGACGGCCAGGGCCGCACCGGCTCCATCAGCTCACCGCGGTTGACCCGCGTCGCCGGCAGGAGCTCCGGGTTGAAGTAGTAGAACCAGGCCGCGACCACCGGCAGGGCGAAGATGGCGATCATCGCCCACAGCGGGCGCCGGCTGCGACGGCCTTCTGGCGAACCCACGGCCGCCGCGCTCATGCCACCGGGCCCGCGTCGGCGCGCTCGCGCACGACGGACAGGCGCAGGAACACACCGAGGCCGATGAGCGCAAAGGCGAACCACTGCACCGCGTAGCCCAGGTGCATGCCTTCCTTCGGCAGCTCGCGCGGCCAGTCGCGGACGAAGCCGTGCGGATCGGCCGGATCCTGCAGCACGGTGATCGTCTGCAGCGGGTAGGTCACGGTGGCTGCATAGAGAGGCAGGGTCAGGTAGGGCCAGCGGTCACCCCAGGTCCTCGCCGCATCGTCGCCGGCGTGCAGGGCGAGGGCCGGCGGCGACGGCACGTCAGCCACGCCGGCCACGGTCACGGGACCGGCCGGCACCTCGGCAGCCATCGTCGCGACCCAGCCGCGGTTGACCAGGATGCGCCGCTCGGAGCCGTCGATGCGCAGTGGCGTGACGACGTGGAAACCGGTCCTGCCCGCGTGGCGCCGGCTCTCGATGAAGATCTGGCCCTCGGCCTCGAACCTGCCCCAGGCGGTCACCCGCCGATGGCGCACCGCCCCGGCGTCGACCGCCGCATCGCCGATGGCGAGCGGCTCGGCCGCGCTGCGCGCCGCCAGCTCGTCGGCGAGCTCGCGTTTCTGCGCAGCCCGGTCCAGCTGCCAGACGCCCAGGCCTGCGCACACGCAAGCCGGCACGAAGAGGAGCAGGAACGGCACCCAGCGCGGCCGGAAATGCCAGTCGTCAATGCCCAAAGGCAAGCTATAGTCCTCTTTGAGGCACGCCGCGCTCACCCGACGATCACCCGGTTGCGGGAACGTCGGCGGCCAGGGGGGCGATCATGGACATTCTCTTCAAGCTGCCGATCCTGCTGCTGCTCGGCTTCATCGTCTTCTCGCTGGCGGAAGGCATGTACTTTCTGGCGAAAGACGACGGCGCCGTCGACAGGACCCGGGTGGTCAAGGCACTGACGGTGCGCATCGCGCTGTCGTTGACCCTCTTCGTCCTGCTCATGATCGGGCACTTCACCGGGCTGCTCGAGCCACACGGGCTCTGAGTCAGAGCCAGTACACGAACACGAACAGGCCGAGCCAGACCACGTCGACGAAGTGCCAGTACCAGGCGACCGCCTCGAAGGCGAAGTGGTTGTGCGGGCTGAAGTGCCCCTTCAGGGCGCGGCCGAGGATCGCCATCAGCATCACCGCGCCCATGCTGACGTGCAGGCCGTGGAAGCCGGTGAGGATGTAGAAGGTCGAGCCGTAGACGCCCGAGCGCAGCGTCAGGTTCAGCTCCTCGTAGGCATGCCGGTACTCGTAGGCCTGCAGCGCGACGAACAGCAGGCCCAGCGCGATCGTTGCCGCCAGCCCGCGCACCAGCGTGCGCTGATCGTTGAGCTTCAGGCCCCAGTGCGCCCAGGTGACGGTCGCGCCCGAGGTCAGGAGGATTAGGGTGTTGATGGCCGGAATGCCCCAGGCACCCATGGGCTCGAACTTGCCGCCCAGCTCGCCGGGCCCCGCGGTCGGCCACTGGGCCGCGAAGCCCTGGTACAGGAACTGGTTGGTCTCACCCAGGTAGCCCGCGCCGCCCAGCCACGGCAGCGCAATGACGCGGATGTAGTACAGCGCCCCGAAGAAGCTAAGGAAGAAGAACACCTCGGAGGCGATGAACCAGAACATCCCCTGCCGGAACGAGCGATCCACCTGCGCGTTGTAGCGGCCGGTGAGGTTTTCCTGCACCACGTCGCCGAACCAGCGGAACAGCAGGTAGAGGAACAGCACGAAGCCGCCGACCATCACCCACTTGCCGACGCCGATGCCGTTCATCGCGAGTGCCGCGCCGAGCAGGATCGACAGCACCGAAACCATGCCGACGATTGGCCACGGGCTCGGGTCGGGTATGTAGTAGGTGCTGGGTCCGTGTTCTGCGCTCGCCATCCGGTGCTCTCCGTCAGTATGTCGGCGACTTCGACTGCCCTCGGGGCAGGCTTGCGGCCGACTGATCCTCTATGGTTCGTCGCCCCGAAGGGCGCCCAAAATCTCGGCCCGCCGCCCTCGAGGGCGAATCACACGCCGCTCAGTTCGCCGCCAGTGCCCCCTGCCCCTCCGCCATGCGCAGGAAGCTGTACGACAGGGTCAGCGAATTGATGTTGCCAGGCAGGTCGGGCGACACGGTGAAGCGCAACGGCATCTCCACCCGCTCGCCGCCGTCGAGCGTCTGCTGCCGGAAGCAGAAGCACTCGAGCTTGTTGAAGAAGCCGGTCGCCTGCCAAGGCGCCACCGCCGGTATCGCCTGTCCGGTCACACGCCGGCTGGACCGGTTGCTGGCGACGAAATTCACCTGGTAGGTCTGCCCCGGACTGACCTCCAGCGAGCGCTGCGCCGGCACGAAATCCCACGGCAGGTCCGGGTGCACGGTGCCGTCGAACTTCACGACGATGACGCGATCGCTGGCAGCCACCGTCGCGACCGCCGCGGCCGGCCTGGCTGCCGCGCCCAGTCCGCCCTGCTGCATCCCCGTGACCTCGCAGAGCAGACCGTAGAGCGGCACCAGCGCAAACCCGAAGCCGAACATGCCGACGGCCAGCAGGGCCAGCAGCCGCGTGTGGCGGCGCTGGCGCACCGCGCCCTCGGCCTGCGGCTCGCTCATCCGCCCGCGGTCCCCGACATCATCCGCACCAGGCCGCGCCAGAAAGGCACCGAGCTGACGAGCATGAACACCGCGAAGCCGGCGAGCAGCCAGGCGGTGCGGATGTTCCTGCGACGCAGTGAGTCGTCCATCGTCCGCTTCCCCGGCTCAGCGCACTTGCGGCGCGGTGGTCCAGCTGTGGAACGGCGGCGGAGACGGGAGCTGCCACTCCAGCCCGTCCGCACCCTCCCAGACCTTGGCTTCGGCCCTGCGGCCGCCGCGCACCGTCTTGATCACGATGTACAGCAGCAGCAGATGGCTCAGGCCGAACACGAAGGCGCCCAGGCTCGACACGACGTTGAACTCGGTGAACATCGCGTTGTAGTCGACGATGCGGCGCGGCATGCCGGCCAGCCCGAGGAAGTGCTGCGGGAAGAAGGTGATGTTGAAGCTGATGATGTTGGTCCAGAAGAAGATCTTCGCCAGCCGCTCGTCGTACATGTGGCCAGTCCACTTGGGCAGCCAGTAGAAGACCCCGGCGAACAGCCCGAATACCGCGCCCGGCAGCAGCACGTAGTGGAAATGCGCCACCACGAACATGCTGTCGTGGTATTGCAGGTCGGCCGGAACGACCGCCAGCATGACGCCGGTCAGGCCGCCGAAGGTGAACATCAGCAGGATGGCCACCGCGAACAACATGGGGGTCTCGAAGGTCATCGACCCGCGCCACATGGTCGCGATGTAGTTGAAGATCATCAGGCCGACCGGGATCGAGATGATGATCGTGCCGATCATGAAGTACTTCACGGCGCCGAGCGACATGCCGATCGTGTACTGGTGGTGCGCCCAGACCACCATGCCGATGGTGGCGATGGCGATCATGGCGCCGACCAGGTGCTTGTAGCCGAACAGCGGCTTGCGGGAGAAGGTCGGGACGATGGCGGCCAGCACGCCCATCGACGGCAGAATCAGGATGTATACCTCGGGGTGGCCGAAGAACCAGAACAGGTGCTGGAACAGCACCGGGTCGCCGCCGCCCGCCGCATTGAAGAAGCTGGTGCCGAAGTGCCGGTCGAAGAGCAGCATGGTGACGCCGCCCGCGAGCACCGGCACCACCAGGATCAGCAGGAACGCGGTGACCAGCCAGGTCCAGACGAAGATCGGCATCTTCATCATGGCCATGCCGGGCGCGCGCATGTTGAAAATGGTCACGATGATGTTGATCGACGCCAGCACCGAGGATATGCCCAGCAAGTGGATGGCGAAGATCAGGAAGTCCATCGACATGCCGACCTGCAGCGACAGTGGCGGGTAGAGAGTCCAGCCGGTGTTGATCTGGCTGCCGCCGCCCGGGAAGAAGGGCACGACGAACGACAGCATCAGCATGATGGCCGCCGCCGGCAGGATCCAGAACGACAGGTTGTTCATGCGCGGCAGCGCCATGTCCGGCGCGCCGATCATGAGCGGGATCATCCAGTTCGCGAGCCCCGCCGCCGCCGGCATCACCGCGCCGAAGATCATGATCAGGGCGTGGTTGGTGACGAGGTTGTTGTAGAGGTCGGGCTCGAGCAGCTGGATGCCCGGCATGAACAGCTCCATCCGGATCAGCATCGCGCTCGCCCCGCCGAAGAACAGCATGGTGAGCGCGAAGACCAGGTAGAGCGTGCCGATGTCCTTGTGATTGGTGGAGAACAGCCAGCGCCGCCAGCCCGTCGGCGCGTGGTCGTGGTGATGGTCGTGCTCGTGGGTCAGGGTCGCTGTGCTCATGTCACCATTCCTCCTCGATCAACTAGCGGGCGGCCTTGACCTGAGCCGGCTGGACGACGTCGCCGGTGTTGTTGCCCCAGGCGTTGCGCTCGTAGGTCACGATGGCTGCGATCTCCAGGTCGTTGAGTGAATTGAAGGCCTGCATGGCCGTTCCCTGGCGGCCGTTCAGGACGATGTTCAGGTGCTCCGCGAGTGGGCCGGTCGCGACCTTGCTGCCCTTCAGGGCAGGGAAGGCGGGGGGAAGGCCCTCACCGCTCGGCTGGTGACACGCACCACACTTGGTGACGTAGTACTCCTCGCCCTTCGCCAGCAGTTCTTCCCTGCTCCAGGTCCTGTCGCTGCTCGCCTCGGCGGCCGCGGCGAGCTTCAGGGACTGCTGATCCCGCACCCAGTCGGCGAACCGCTGCGGCGACACGGCCTCGACCACGATCGGCATGCGGGCGTGCCAGGTGCCGCAGAGCTCGGCGCACTGGCCGCGGAACACGCCTTCCTTGGTCAGCTCGGCCCAGGTCTCGGTGATGTAGCCGGGAATCGCGTCGCGCTTGAAGCCGATCTCCGGCACCCAGAACGCGTGAATCACGTCGGCCGAGGTGTGCAGGAAGCGGATCTTGGTGTTGGTCGGCAGCACCAGCCGGTGGTCGACGTCGCGCAGATAGTGCTCGCCGGCCTTGTCCTCCGCCACGAAGCGGCTCTCGACCTTCACGTCGTGATCGAGATACTGGTACTCCCACCACCACTGGTGGCCGATGACCTTCACGTCGAGCAGCTTCTGGTCCTTGGGAACCGTCCAGATCGCCTCCAGGGTCTTCTCCGCCGAGCCGGCGATGGTGAGGTCGACGCCCAGGACCAGAACCGGCACGATCACCCACGACCAGTTGCCGAACCAGCTCTCGTGGAAATGCTGGTCGGCCTCATAGCCGCGGCTCTTGCGGTGGTGGATCAGGGAGTAGATGACGAAGGCGAAGACCAGGACCAGAAGCACGGTGGCGATGCCCATCGTCACCATGTGGACGTGGTAGATCTCCTGGCCGACGGTCGAGACCGGCGGCGGGAAGTTCAGGCCGAGCTCGGCATCGGCGCGACCGGCCCAGGCCAGCAGCGGGAGGAGACCACTCGTGATGCGAAGTCCGGGCATGAGTCCTCTCGTCATTCGTAAGCGGCGGAAGGAAGGCCCTGCGGAGCGGGTGCGGGCCTGGGAAGGTGAAGTGCCTGGACTGGGCCAAGCTGTGCGCGGAGCGCGTCGGCGAGCCGCTCGCGCTCGGCCTCCGCCAACGCGGCACCGATCTCGAGTCGGCGGCCATGCGCCTCCAACGACAACCGGCTCGGGTACCAGCCGCCCGGGTCGCGGACGAGGGCGATGCGCGTCCAGAACCGTGGCATCCGAGCCACTTCGACCAGCTGCCGGCGCCCGCGGCTGACGACCAGATCCGCTCCGTCGAGGCGAACGACCTCGCGCGTCACCGCCCAGCGGGCATTCGCATACACCCCGCCGCAGACCACCAGGGCCTCCAGCCCGGCGAACGGCAGGACCAGCCAGGCGCCCTGCAGGGCGAAATAAACGCCGACGCCTGCGATGGCGACCGTCAGCATACAGAGCAGGCGACGCATCCCCGCCCAGTCGAGGGCGGAGTGGGGCCAGATGACGAAGGTGAGATCCCCCGCCGGTTCTCCGCTCGACTCGACCATTGACCGCCTCCCCCGCGTGACTCGGCCGAACCCGGACGACGCCGCTCGCGGCGTCGTCTGTTCTCTCGTCGGCTGGCGTGGTCGCCGGCGCCCGCGGGACCGCTGCGGACAGACCGGATTGACTTCGGCTAAATGATGACGGAGATCAGGATGAAAAGCAAAGAATCCCTGATGCAAATCATTTTGTTAGAACATTAGCAGGCCCTATTGCGAATTATCACTGCGTCCTGGTCGCTGATCCAGGCCCCGGCCCCGGCAGCCGGGCCGGGTCCAGGAGCTCGATCCAGTGCACCACCGGCACGCTCGCCGCGGCCTGCAGGTGATGCAGGCAGCCGATGTTCGCCGTGGCGATGAGCGCAGGACTGCCTGACTGCAGCGCATCGAGCTTGTCCGCCCGCAGCCGCTCCGACAGCCGGCGCTGCAGGATCGAATAGGTGCCGGCCGAGCCGCAGCACAGGTGCGCATCCGGCACCGGTGTCAGCTCGAAGCCCGTCCCGGTCAGCACCCGCTCGACCAGTCCAGGCAGCTTCTGGCCGTGCTGAAGCGTGCACGAGGCGTGAAACGCCACCCGCCTCGGCTGCTCGCCGGCCGCGCGCAACGGCGCGATGTCCTCGCGTGCCAGGATCTCGCCGACGTCGACCGCGAGCGCTGCGACCCGCGCCGCGCGCGCCGCGTACGCCGGGTCGTCGGCGAGCAGATGGCCGTAGTCCTTCACGAGGACGCCGCAGCCGCTCGCATTCACGACGAGCGCCTCGGCACCGGCCGCGATGTGCGGCCACCAGGCGTCGATGTTGCGCCGCATGAAGACCCTCGCCTCCTCGACCGCGGACAGGTGGTGGCTGACGGCCCCGCAGCAGCCGGCCGCCGGCGTGCGGACAACCGACAGGCCGAGCGCGTCCAGCACCCGCGCCGTCGCGGCATTGATCTGCGGCGCGAGGCCGGGCTGGACGCACCCCTCGAGCAGCAGCACGCGCCGCGCATGCCGCGGCGCCGGCCAGTCGCCCGGCGAGGTCGCCGGCGGCACGAGGTGTCGGAGTCTGCGGGGCAGCACCAGGCGCAGCCTGCGCCCCACCGCCAGGAAGGCCTCGAAGCGCCGGCGGTGGGGAACGACGGCGCGCAGCAGGCGGCGCACCAGGCCCTCGGCGACGGGCCGCCCGACGCGCTGCTCGACGACTTCGCGGCCGATGTCGAGCAGCCGGCCGTACTGCACGCCCGACGGGCAGGTCGTCTCGCACGACCGGCAGGTCAGGCAACGGTCCAGGTGGAGCTGCGTCTTGCGCGAGACTGTCTGCCCCTCCAGCACCTGCTTCACCAGATAGATGCGCCCGCGCGGGCCGTCGAGCTCGTCGCCGAGCAGCTGGTAGGTCGGGCAGGTCGCCGTGCAGAAGCCGCAGTGCACGCAGGCGCGAAGGATGCGGTCGGCCTCCCGGCCCTGCGGCGTGTCGCGGACGAAATCGGCGAGCGCGGTCTGCATCCCGGCCGACCTCAGAGATCCGCGTACAGACGGCCGCGGTTGAACAGGCCGTCCGGGTCGAAGGCGGCCTTCAGCCGACGGTGCAGTGCGGCGACCGGCCGCGCGAGCGGATGGAACGCGTCACCGGACCTGTCGCCGTTCCGGAACAGCGTCGCGTGTCCGCCGGCGCCCGCTGCCGCCGCGCGGATCTGCCCTGCCGGCGTCTCGCCGAGCAGCCAGCGCTGCGCCCCGCCCCAGTCGATGAGCGCCTTGCCCGGCAGCTCCAGCGGGGGCGTGGCAGGCGGGACCGACAGCCGCCAGAGGGGCAATGGCGACTCGAAGAAGGCATGGCGGTGCTCGCGCAACCGCTGCCAGAAACCGTCGCCGTCCTCGACCGCCTCGCCGCCGATCGCGCTGCGCGCCGCGCGCACGCCGCTGTCGGTGCCCGAGAGCCGGACGTGCAGATGCTCTCCGTCGAACGCGGCCGCGGACAACGGCAGGGGTCGCGCGGCCCACCGGTTCATCGCCTCGATCGCCCGCGCCGCGGTGCTCGCCTGGCGCAGCGTGACCTCGACCGGCGGCCGCGGCAGGACCTTGATCGAGACGTCGAGCAGGACACCGAGCGTTCCCATCGCGCCGACCATGAGGCGCGACAGGTCGTAGCCGGCGACGTTCTTCATCACCTCGCCGCCGAACCGCAGCACCTCGCCCCTGCCGTTCAGCAACCGCACCCCGAGGACGTGGTCCCGCACGGCCCCGCCGTAAGGACGCCGCGGACCCGACAGGCCGCTGGCGACGCAGCCCCCGACCGTTGCGTCCGGGCCGAAATGCGGCGGCTCGAAGGCGAGCATCTGCCCGTGCTTCGCCAGCGCCGCTTCGACATCGGCGAGCGGAGTACCGCTGCGCGCGGTGATCACCAGCTCGGTGGGCTCGTAGCTCAGGATGCCGGCATGGCCCATGAGCGACAACGGCTCGCCAACCGGTGGACGGCCGAGAAAGCCCTTCGTTCCGGCCCCGACGATCTGCAGCGCCGTGCCGTTCGACCGCGCCGCCGCGACCGCGGCCTGCAGTGTCTCCGTTCGGTCGACACCGCCCATCAGAAGCGCTCCAGCTCGGGGAACTTCAGCTGGCCGTGGTGGACGTGCATCGCCCCGAATTCGGCGCAACGGTGCAGCGTCGGCACGGCCTTGCCGGGGTTCAGCAGCCCCCGCGGGTCGAAGGCCGCCTTCACGGCGTGGAACTGGGTCAGCTCGAGCGGCCGGAACTGCACGCACATCTGGTTTATCTTCTCGATGCCGACACCGTGCTCGCCGGTGATGGTGCCGCCGACCTCGACGCAGAGCTCGAGGATGCGACCGCCGAGCTCCTCCGTGCGCTCGAGCTCACCAGGCTTGTTGGCATCGTAGAGGATCAGGGGGTGCAGATTGCCATCGCCGGCATGGAACACGTTGGCGACGGGCAGCCCGTACTCGCGCGACAGCTCGGCGATCCTGCGCAGCACCTCCGGGAGGCGGCGGCGCGGGATCGTGCCGTCCATGCAGTAGTAATCGGGCGAGATGCGGCCGACCGCCGGAAAGGCGGCCTTGCGGCCCTTCCAGAACGTCAGCCGCTCCTGCTCGTCGCGCGCGGTGCGCACTTCCGTCGCCCCGCCCTCCATCAGCAGTTGACGCACCCGGGCGATCTGCTCCGACACCTCCTCGTTGGTGCCGTCGAGCTCGCAGAGCAGGATCGCCGCGGCCCCCGTCGGATAGCCGGCGTGCACGAAGTCCTCCGCCGCGCGGATTGCCGGCCCATCCATCATCTCCAGCCCGGCCGGGACGATGCCCGCGGCGATGATCCCGGCCACCGCGGCGCCGGCGCGCCCGATGTCGTCGAAAGCCGCGAGGATGACCTGCGCGCGTTCCGGCAGGGGCAGCAGGCGAACGGTGACCTCGACGATGACACCCAGCATGCCCTCCGACCCCGTCATCAGGGCGAGCAGGTCGTAACCGGGTGAATCGAGGGCCTCGCTGCCGATGGTGATGCGCTCGCCTTCGACCGTCACGACCTCGATGCACAGGACGTTGTGTACCGTCAGCCCGTACTTCAGGCAATGCACGCCGCCCGAGTTCTCCGCGACGTTGCCCCCGATCGTGCAGGCAATCTGCGACGACGGATCGGGCGCGTAGTACAGCCCATGGGCCCTCGCCGCTTCCGAGATGGCCTGGTTGCGCACACCCGGCTGCACCCGGGCCGTCCGATTCGCCGGATCGATGCCGAGGATCCGATTGAATCTCGCGAGGCCCAGCAGCAGGCCGTCGCCGCGCGGCAGGGCGCCGCCCGACAGCCCCGTTCCGGCGCCGCGCGCCACGACCGGCACGCCGTACCCGTGGCAGAGCCGCATGACCTCCTGCACCTGCTCGATCGTCGACGGCAGCGCGACGACCATCGGCAGCTGCCGGTAGGCCGAGAGCCCGTCGCACTCGTAGGGGCGCAGATCCTCTGTGGCGTGCAGCAGGGCATCGGGCGGAAGCACACCGCGGAGCGCCGCGACGAGTGCCGCCTTGTCACCGGACGCGGTCATCGGCTCAGGGACCCGCGACCGCGCCCGAGAGGCGCGAATAGGCCAACGCCAACGCCCGCTCGTCGCCTACGTTGCCGGGGAAGATGACGACCGGCAGCAGCGGGAACCGCGGATGGTCCGCAGGGCAGCGCACGACCGAGCAGCCCGGCAGGATCTGCCCCAGCACCCGCGACGTGCGCAGCGCGAGGCCGTCGCTCAGCACGTCGTTCGAGGTGATGCCGCCCTTGCTGATGAGGAAGCCGAGCGTGGCAGGCAGATTCCGCACGACGTCCATGAGGAAGGCCGACACCGCCTCGCCGAAGGCGAGCCGTGCCGCCTGGTCGGGAAACTGCCGCTCGACCCGGCTGGTGTAGACGACCGGTGTCTTCGCCGCGGCGTGGGCAAGGTCGCAGCGCGCGGTCACCTCGGCCAGAAGGGCCTCCCGCTCTGGCCCGATCCGGTCGACGTCGACCTCGAGGGCCACCGTGCCCGGCACGGCGAGCAGCTGCTCGAGCTGCTGCGTCGTCTTC
>Ga0316622_100001573_pt1 | contig 14962 bp, 15 predicted proteins | sample OWC_Aug_OW2_C1_D_FD_207646 | JGI IMG/M metagenome (GOLD analysis project Ga0316622, IMG submission 207646) | Wetland soil microbial communities from Old Woman Creek delta, Ohio, United States - OWC_Aug_OW2_C1_D5_C | ecosystem: Environmental > Terrestrial > Soil > Wetlands | place: USA: Ohio... | reverse complement strand
GGCGGGGGACATCAGCATGATCTCGTAGAGCCCGATGCGGCCGAGAAAGCCGGTCATCCGGCACTCGAGGCAGCCGACCGGACCCATGACCTGCGCCGGCTTCTCGGCGCGCCAGGGCGCGGTGATCGCGCGCCAGGTGTCGTCGTCGGGCGGCTCGGCCGGCGCCTTGCAGTGCGGGCACAGCGTGCGCACCAGCCGCTGCGCCATCACGCCCAGCAGCGTCGAGTTGATGAGGTACGGCGGCACCCCGAGATCGAGCATCCGCGTCACCGCGGTCGGCGCGTCGTTGGTGTGCAGCGTGGAGAGCACGAGGTGCCCGGTCAGCGCCGCCTGCACCGCCATGTCGGCGGTCTCGCGGTCGCGGACCTCGCCGACCATGATGATGTCCGGGTCCTGCCGCAGCAGCGTGCGCACGCCGTGCGCGAAGTCGACGCCGATCACCGGCTGCACCTGCATCTGGTTGAACGCGGGCTCGATCATCTCGATCGGGTCCTCGACCGTGCAGACGTTCACTTCCGGGGTCGCGAGCTGCTTCAGCGTCGAATAGAGCGTGGTGGTCTTGCCGGAGCCGGTGGGTCCCGTCACCAGGATGATCCCGTTGGGCTCCTTGACCATCAGCTCCCAGCGGTCCCAGTCGTCGCTGGAGAAGCCGAGCTCGCTGAAATCGCGGACCAGCACCTCGCGGCTGAAGACGCGCATCACCAGCTTTTCGCCGAAGGCGGTCGGCATCGTCGAGATCCGCAGCTCGACCTCGTCGCCGCCGGGCGTCACCGTCTTGATCCGCCCGTCCTGCGGCCGCCGCTTCTCGACGATCTCCATCCGCGCCAGCAGCTTGATCCGCGACGTCATCGCGATCAGCACCGGCGTCGGGATCGTGTACACCTGGTGCAGGATGCCGTCGATGCGGAAGCGCACGACGCCGACGTCGCGCCGCGGCTCGATGTGGATGTCCGAGGCGCGCTGCTCGAACGCGTACTGCCACAGCCAGTCGACGATGTGGATGACGTGGCTGTCGTTGGCGTCGACCTGCCCCCCGAGCGCCACCAGCTGCTCGAAGTTGCGCGCGAGCGACACCTCGCCGGGCGCGTTCTCCTGCGCCTTCTTCATCGACCGGGCGAGGTTGTAGAACTCGCCCAGGTAGCGGCGGATGTCGGCCGGGTTGGCGAACACGAGCTCGACCCGCGTGCGCAGCATCTGCGCGAGCTCGTCCGCCCACGAGCGGACGAAGGGCTCGGACGTGGCGACGGTGAGCTTGTCGCGCGCGACCGCCACCGGCAGGATGCGGTAGCGCTCGGCGTAGGCGTTCGACATCGACTGGGTGACGGCGCCCAGGTCGATCCGCAGCGGGTCGATGTGCAGATAGCGGACGCCGAGCTTGCCGGCAAGCCACTCGACCAGCCATTCGAGGCCCAGCAGCCGGTGCGGGGGAGCCAGCGACTTCCACTTCTGCTCGGCGATGATCTCCAGCGGATGCTCGACGCGCGTCGAGCGCAGCTTGGCGAACTTCTCGGCGTCGGCCGGGGCGATCAGGCCGTCGGCCACCATCAGGTTCAGGATCTCGTCGAGGCGCAGGCGGCGGTCCTGGTGCCGCGCCGCGGGGCCCGGCGCGGAGGAAGGGGCAAGCGCCGCGGCAGCGGGGGCGGTGGGCAGAGTGGCCATCGGATAACTTTACACGAACAGGCGTTTCCTGGCAGCCGCGCCGGCGACGATGCACCGCTCTGCCGAATCCCCGAATGCCGTCGGCCGCGCGGTTTCCCCCGCTGCCGCCAGCCGCAACGGCTTTCCTCGAGCGTTCCGTCGCGATGCGCCGGGCGCCGGCGGCGTCGGCGCCGCCGCTGCGGCGCCGCTAGACCGCGGCCTCCCGGACGGGCTCGTCCGGCGCGACCGGCACCTGGAAGACCTCGCGCAGGTACGCGACGTACGACGGATCGTAGTCCATCGCCTTGGTCGGCTCGTCGCTGATCTTCGCCACCGGCTGGCCGTTGCAGCGGGTCATCTTGACGACGATCTGCAGCGGCTCGACGCCGAGGTCGTTGGTGAGATTGGTGCCGATGCCGAACGCGGTGTGCATCCGGCCCCGGAAGTAGTCGAACAGCCGGATCGCGAGCGGGACGTTGAGGCTGTCGGAGAACACCATCGTCTTGGTGTGCGGGTCGATGCGCATCTTCTGGTAGTGCGCGATCAGCTTCTCGCCCCACTCGAACGGGTCGCCGGAATCGTGGCGGACGCCGTCGAACAGCTTGCAGAAGAAGAGGTCGAAGTCGCGCAGGAACGCGTCCATGCCGCAGACGTCGGACAGCGCGATCCCGAGGTCGCCGCGGTATTCGCGCGCCCAGGTGTTGAACGCGAAGACCTGCGAATCGCGCAGCCGCGGCCCCACCGCCTGGCAGGCCTGCAGGTACTCGTGCGCCATCGTGCCCAGCGGCGTCAGCCCTTGCTGCATCGCGAGCAGGACGTTGCTGGTCCCGACGAACTTCTGCCCGATGCCGTGCTTGAGCGTCCGCACGACCTCGTCCTGCCACGCCCGCGAGAAGCGCCGCCGCGTGCCGTAATCGGCGATGCGGAACTCGGGATCCGGAACGCCGTTGATCGTGTCGATCTTGGCCGCGAGCCGCCGCCGGCCCTCGGTCAGGTCCATGGCCGGGTGATGATTGCGGAAGTAGACCTCGCTCACGATCGCCAGCAGCGGCACCTCGAACAGGATCGTGTGCAGCCACGGGCCCTTGATCGTGATGTCGATCTCGCGGTCGCTTCCCGGCAGGCGGTCGACGGTGATGAAGCGCTCGTCGAGCTGGAAGAGCCCGAGGAGGTCGACGAAATCGCTCTTGAAGAAGCGCCAGCCGCGCAGATAGGCGAGCTCGCCGGCGGTGAAGCGCAGGCGGGTCATCGCGCGGACCTCGTCGCGGATCTCGTCGATGTGCGGCGTGAGGTCGACGGTCGGGTTGCGGCACTTGAACCGGTACTCGACCTGCGCGCCGGGAAAGTGATGCAGGACCACCTGCATCATCGTGAACTTGTAGAGGTCGGTGTCGAGGAGCGACTGGATGATCATTGCGGGGAGTCGTGGGCGCGCCGGCGGCGCGGCGCGCGGATTGGCGGGAAAGGCGTCAGATGTTACCCGCTCGCGCGGACCGCGGCCATGGCCGCGGCGGCGATGGCCCCCCGCGGCTACCCGGGGCGCGCCGGCGCCGGCGCGGCGCTGTCGCCGACGACCCGGATCCGCCACGCGAGCCAGACGCAGCCCAGCGTGCAGGCGACGGCCAGCCAGCCGACGCTGCCGTAGCCGGTGAGACTGCCGTCGGGGGCGCGGCCGATGATCATCCCGGAGACCAGCGCCGCCAGCCCCGACCCCAGCTGCTGGAGCGACGCGTTGAAGCTCATGAAGCTGCCGCGCAGCGCCGGCGCGACGCTGCCGCTGACCAGCGCCATGGCCGGACCGAAGCGGCCGGTGACGAACACGAAGAAGAGCACGGCGGCCGCAACGACCGCGGCCAGCGGCAGCCGCGGCAGGTGGGTCGTGATCAGGATCGGCGCGATCGACGCCAGCGCGACGAGCGTGAACATCCGCTTCTTGCCGTGGCGGTCGGCCAGCCGGCCGATGATCTGCGCGGTGAACAGCGTGGTGCAGCCGCCGGCGAAGTAGACGAAGGCGAGATCGGCCTCCGCGACGCCGACGTTGGCGACGTAGTACGGGGCGATGAACGGTATCACCGTGAAGCCGGCGAACATCAGCGTGAGCGTGAAGGCGAACGCGCGCAGGTGATTGGGCACGCCGAAGATCCGCCGCAGCTGCTCCACCGGGTGCGGCGCCGCCCCGTGCGCGAGGTGCGCGCGCAGCGGCGGCAGCAGCCGCGCCGCGGCGGCGCCGACGCCCACGCTCACCACCGCCAGCACCAGGAACGGCGTCCGCCAGGAGAAGTGCGCGGCCAGCCAGATTGCCAGCGGCACTCCGGCCACCGCCGCCAGCGAGAACGACGCGGCGACCAGCGCGGTCGCCCGCGCCCGGCGCCCGTAGGGCACGGCGTCGGCGACGATGGCGAAGATGAGCCCGCCGATCACCCCGCCGAACACGCCGGCCACCACCCGCGCCGCCAGCAGCAGCGCGTAGCTCGGCGCGAAGCCGCACAGCGCCGTCGCCACGATGAACCCGGCGTAGAGCGCGAGCAGCGCGCGCTTGCGGTCGTAGCGGTCGATGCGGAACGCCGCGAGGAACCCGCTCGCCGCCGCGGCGAAGGTGTAGGACGAGACGAGGAAGCCGAACTCCTGCGGCCCGATGCCGAACAGCCGCATGAACTGCGGCCCCAGCGGCATCATGATCATGAAGTCGACGATGTGCGTGAACTGCACCGCAGCCAGCGTCAGCAGCAGCGCGAGCTCGTGCGGCGCGCGGCGGGCGTCGCCGTCCGCCGGCGCCGGCGCGGCCGGCGGCGCGACACCGCCGGGCGGCGGCGACGGCGGCAGGGGCGTGCGCTCGCCCGGCGTCAATGCAACCGCCGCTGCGGCTCCGTGCCGGTGACCGGCGCGACCGGTATCACCCGCCGGTCCGAAGGGGGCGCCGGCCACGACGGCTGCAGCGTGACGTGGTCGATGGCGAAGTCGCGGGCGAGCATCCGCTGCGCGGCGGCGAGCGTCGGCGGCCACGCATCCCCGTCGGCGAGCACCAGATGCGCCGACAGCGCGACGCGCTGCGCGCTCATCGTCCAGACGTGCAGGTCGTGGACGCCGGTCACGCCCGGCAGCGCGGCGAGCGCGCGGCCGATGCGGTCGTAGGACAGGTGGGCCGGCACCCGCTCCATCAGCACGCCGGTGGACTCCCGCAGCAGCGCCCAGGTCGAGCGCAGGATGAGCAGCGCGACGAGGACCGAGAGCAGCGGATCGACCGGGGTCCAGCCGGTGAAGTGGATGACCGCGCCGGCGACCAGCGCAGCCACCGACCCCAGCAGGTCGCCCAGCACGTGCAGCAGCGCGCCACGCGCATTCATGCTCCCGCCCGCGCGCGACAGCAGCCAGGCGACGACGCCGTTGACGGCCAGCCCGCCGACGGCCACCGCCATCACCAGCTGGCCCGCGACCGGCGTCGGGACCAGCAGGCGTGCCACCGCCTCCACCGCGATCCAGACCACCAGCGCCAGCATCGCCAGCGCGTTGATGAAGGCGGCGAGGACCTCGGCGCGCGCGTAGCCGTAGGACGCCCGGCGCGACGGCGGCCGGCGGGTGACGACCTGCGCGATCAGCGCGACCACGAGGCCGGCGGCGTCCGTCGCCATGTGCCCGGCGTCCGAAATCAGCGCCAGCGAGCCCGCGAGCCAGCCGGCAATCGCCTCCACGACCCCGAACGCCGCGGTGAGCGCCAGGGCGATGGCGAACGTGCGCAGCACGCCGGAGGCCGCCGGCCGCTCGGGATGGCCATGGTCGTGCGCCGGACCGTGCCCGTGGCGGTGGCCGTGACCCGGCGCGCGCCGATCGTCGCGTCCGGGTTCGTCGGGGGGCGTGGTGTACATCAGCGTATCGGGATCAGGGCCGTCGTTCCGGGCTTCCATTGTCGGCCCCGGGCCGATGCGCGGCAAACCCGGCCGGGCCCGGTGCGGCCGATGGGCGGACCGGCGGCGCTAGCGGGTCTCATCCGCGGCGAGTTGCACCGGTCCCTGCCGCTCGGGCCGGCACCCCGCCTTGTCCGCGTAGAAGGCCGCGATCCCGGCCATGTCCGCCCCCGCGTCGCCGGACGGCTCGACGCACGCGCCGATCCCGATCTCCCGCCGCGGGTAATCGATGAACGCCAGCGCGATCGGGACCCGCGCCGCGGTGGCGACGCGGTAGAAGCCGGACTTCCACGCCGGCATCCGCCGGCGCGTGCCCTCGGGGGCGATGGCGAGGCGGAAATCGCCTTCGCCCGCGAACTGCTGCACCAGCCGCGCGGTGAAGCCGGTGCGCTCGCGGCGGTTGACCGGAATGCCGCCCCAGCGCCGGAAGACCGCCGCGACCGGCCACCGGAACAGCGAGTCCTTGCCGAGCCAGCGGACGCGGATCGCGATCGCCCATTTCGCCAGCAGCCCGATGGGAAAGTCCCAGTTCGACGTGTGCGGATAGAACACGATCACGCACCGCGCCGGCACCGGTTGCGCCAGCACGATGCGCCAGCCCCGCAGCGCGAGCGTGCGCCAGGCGATGCGGGCGAGGAGCCCCGCATCGGACGCGGGCCGGAAATGGGCGGTGGGCACGGGGAAGGGGCGAAAGGCGCGTCGGGAGTCTAGCAAAGGCGCGGGCACCACCGCCGCGCAGGGATAAAATGCGGCCTTCATGGATGCCACGACGATCGCCCTCCTCGCCGACCGGCTGGACGCGGTGCTGCCGCAGACGCAGTGCCGCCGCTGCGGCTACGCCGGGTGCCGCCCGTATGCCGAGGCCGTCGCCGGCGGGGACGCGCTCAACCGCTGCCCGCCCGGCGGCGACGCGGTGATCGCCGCGCTCGCGGCGCTGGCGGCGCGACCGCCGGTCCCGCTCGATCCGGCCCACGGCCGCCACGGCCCGCTGACGGTCGCCCGCATCGACGAGGCACGCTGCATCGGCTGCACGCTGTGCATCCAGGCCTGCCCGGTCGACGCGATCGTCGGCGCCGCCCGGCGCATGCACACGGTGCTTCCGGCGCTGTGCTCGGGCTGCGACTTGTGCGTTGCGCCCTGCCCCGTCGATTGCATCGACATCGTTCCGGCCGGCCGGGCCTGGGGCAGCGACGACGCGCGAGGGGCGCGCCTGCGCTTCGAGGCGCGCGCGCGCCGGCTCGCGGCCGCCGGGGAAGAGGCCGGCGCCGGCGAGGTCGCCGCGGGCGGCGTCGCGCCTGCCGGCGCCGCCGAGTTTACCGCGGGTGGCGGTGCGCCCCCTTGTGCCGGCACGGCCCTGCCCGGTCCCGCGGCCTCCGCCGGCGACGATCCCGACCGCGCGCTTCGGCGCGAGGCCGTCGCCGCGGCGCTCGTCCGCGCGCGCACGCGCCGGGCCGCGCGGCCGGCCGGCAAGGCGTCGCCATGATTCCGGCGCGCTGCCTCGCCCTGGTGCTGGCGCTTGCCACCGGTCCGCTCGCGGCCGCCGCCATCGCGTCGCCGACGCTCGCCGATTTCTCGGCCGCGCTCGATCAGCAGTGGAATTACGGCAAGCCCGCCGAGTCGGAGCAGCGGTTTCGCGCGGAGCTCGCGCTGTGGCCGGCCGGGGATCCGCAGGCGCTGATCGTCGCCACGCAGATCGCGCGCACGCAGGGGTTGCGCCGGCAGTTCGCCGAAGCGCACGCGACGCTCGACGCGGTCGCCGCTCGGCTCGACGGCGCGCCTTCGCACCTGCGCGTGCGCTACCTGCTGGAGCGCGGCCGGGTGTTCAATTCGTCCGGCTCGCCGGCGCGCGCCGTGCCGCTGTTCGCCGAGGCGCTGTCGCTCGCCCAGTGCAACGGCGACGACTTCTACGCCGTCGACGCCGCGCACATGCTGGGCATCGCGGCGCCAGCGGCCGAGCGCCTCGACTGGAACCTGAAGGCGGTGGCGATGACCGAGCGCGCCGACGATGCCCGCACCCGGCGCTGGCTCGCGTCGCTGTACAGCAACGTCGGCCAGACCTATCTCGAGCAGGGCGACTACGCGCGCGCGCTCGACTGGTTCCGCATGGCACTGCCCGAGCGGGAGGCGCGCGGCGACGCCGCCGGCGCAGCCCCCGCCGCACCGGTGAAGCCGTGAACCCGCAGAAGCGCCGCGCCATCTTCGAGCGGCTGCGGGCCGCCAATCCGCATCCGAGATCGGAGCTCGCCTACCGCACGCCGTTCGAGCTGCTGGTGGCGGTCGTGCTGTCGGCGCAAGCGACCGACAAGGGCGTCAACAAGGCGACGTCGGTGCTGTTTCCCGTCGCCCGCACGCCGGCCGCCATCGCCAGGCTCGGCGTCGACGGCCTGATCCCCTACGTGCAGTCGATCGGCCTCTACCGCAACAAGGCGAAGAACATCGTCGCGCTGGCGGAGATCCTGCTGCGCGAGCACGGCGGCGAAGTGCCCGCCGACCGCGACGCGCTGGAGCGGCTGCCGGGTGTGGGCCGCAAGACCGCCAACGTGGTCCTCAACACCGCGTTCGGGCAGCCGACGATCGCCGTCGACACGCACATCTTCCGGGTCGCCAACCGCACGGGCCTGGCGCCGGGGAAGAACGTCGACGAGGTCGAGCGGAAGCTGCTGAAGTTCGTCGCCGACGAATTCAAGCAGGACGCGCATCACTGGCTGATCCTGCACGGGCGCTACGTGTGCGTCGCGCGCTCGCCGAAGTGCGGCGAATGCGCGATCCGCGATCTGTGCGAATACCGCGACAAGACGGCGTAGCCGCATGTTCACGCCATCGCGCGACGAGGCGCGCCGCTTTCTCGTGGACGCCTGGGGCAAGTACCGGGCGGGCGCGCCGCTGACCGCGCTCGAGCAGATGGCGGCGGGCATCGTCGCGCTCCACCCCGAGTACCACGCGATCGTCGAGGATCCCGACCGCCACCTCGATCGCGACTTTCGCCCCGAGGGCGGCGACGTCAACCCGTTCCTGCACCTGTCGCTGCACCTCGCGGTCGCCGAGCAGCTCGGCATCGACCAGCCGCGCGGCCTCCGCGCGCACTACGAGCGCCTGACGCTGGCCCGCGGCGACGAGCACGCCGCGCTGCACGCGCTGCTCGACTGCCTGGGCGAAGTGCTGTGGCACGCGCAGCGCCGCGGCACGCCGCCGGACGCGGCGATCTACCTAGGGTGCCTCGAGCGGCAGCGCTGAGCGGTCGGGTGTTGTGGTGTGGCGCTTGCGGGCGCGGTGCCGGCATCGCAACCGGCAACGGCGGGTCAGTGGCGCGACGTCACCGCCGGCGGCTGGGAGCTGAACCACGCGGCCAGATTCGCGATGTCGTCCTTCGACAGCGCGCCGGCGAAGCCCGCCATGATCGGATTCTTGCGCGCCCCCGATTTGTAGTCGCGCAGCGCCTTCTCGAGATAGTCGCCATGCTGTCCGGCGAGCTTGGGGTTATCCGGCAGCTGGCTGTTGCCGTCCGCGCCGTGACACGCGGCGCACACTTCCTTGGCCTTGGCCTGGCCGGCCGCCACGTTCGCGGCCTGCGCCGGGGCGGTTGCCGCAATCGCCGCCGCCATGGCGAGAGCCATCAATGTCTGCTGGAGCATGGTCATTTCCCCGCGGTCTTGAGGCCGGACTGCGCGTAATACGCGGCGAGGTCCGCCATGTCCTTGTCCGACAGCGACGCGGCGATCGCGCGCATCGACGGATGGCTGCGCTCGCCGCTCTTGTAGGCCTGCAGCGCCTTGACGATATAGGCCTGGTGCTGGCCGCCGATTTTCGGGACCTTGTAGACCTCCGGAAAGGCGGTGCGCCAGCCTTCGATGCCGTGGCATCCCGCGCACATCTGCGTCTTCCGGGCGCCCGCAACGGGGTCGCCCGCGGGCGCCTGCGCGGCCGCGTCGAGCGGGCCCAGGGCAATTGCGGCAGCCACGGCGGCCGTGGCGAACAGGGTCGATTTGATCATTGTAGGTAGGGACCTGGAGATTCCGGGGGCCGCAGTCCGGCGAAAGCGCGTGATTTTAGGGGCTATCGTGCAACGGGGTCAAACGCCGGGGTCGGACCCGGGGAGTCGAAGCCCGGGCCCGGCTATGGGAAAAGCGGGCCGGCACCGCCGGTCATCCGGGCCCCGCTGGGGCCGTGACGGCCGCAGCGTCAGCGCTCCAGCAGCTTGAGCTTGTCCTTCACGCCCTTCCACTCGTCGGCGTCCGCGGGCGCGGGCTTGCGCTCGATGATCGGCTTCCACGCCTTGGCAAGCTCCGCGTTGAGCGCCTTGAACGCCTCCTGATCCGGCGGCACGTCGTCCTCGGCGAAGATCGCCTCGACCGGACATTCGGCCACGCACAGCGTGCAGTCGATGCATTCGTCGGGGTCGATGACCAGGAAATTCGGGCCTTCGCGGAAGCAGTCCACGGGGCACACATCGACGCAGTCCGTGTACTTGCAGCGGATGCAGCTCTCGGTCACGACGTAGGTCATTGCACGACTCCGCGGAAAAAGGGGTTGATTTTACCAAATCCGACCTCAAACTGCCGAAGGGAGCGGGAAGTTTCACACCGCCGCTTGCGCCCGAAGCAGGCTTCGGCTAACGTCATCGTCAGCCGACCGTCGCTGGCGGGCGATCGCCCCGCGCGCCGCAAGCCGCCCGTCCACGCCGCCGCCCCCCGCGCGCCGCACATCTCCGGAATCCTTCGAGGCAGCAATGAGCGAACACATCAAGCACGTTTCCGACGCCACCTTCGACGCCGAGGTCATCAAATCCGCGACGCCGGTGCTCGTGGATTACTGGGCCGAATGGTGCGGTCCCTGCAAGATGATCGCGCCCGTCCTGGAGGACGTGGCCAGGAGCTACGCCGGCCGCCTGACGGTCGCCAAGCTCGACATCGACGCCAATCCCGCGGTCACCACCAAGTACGGCATCCGCGGGATCCCGACGCTGATCCTGTTCAAGGACGGACAGGTGCACGCGCAGAAGGTGGGCGCCCTGTCCAAATCGCAGCTGACCGCTTTTGTTGACAGCAATCTCTGAACCCGATACGCTGATCCTCGTGTTTGCGGCATTCCCCTCGGTCTGAGGGGGTGCCGGCACCGCTCGCCGCGCCCCCTCGTTTCGTCCCGGGCGCCACGCTCCCGAGACTCTCCCCGCGGCACCCTGCCGCCCCTGCCCTTTCCGCACGCCCCATTCGCGCCATGCAACTGTCCGAACTCAAAGCCAAGCACGTCACCGAACTCGTCGACCTCGCGAACGCGATGGAACTCGAAGGCGCAAACCGGATGCGCAAGCACGACCTCATCTTCGCGATGCTGAAGCAGCAGGCGAAGAAGGGCGAGAGCATCTTCGGCGACGGGACGCTCGAAGTGCTCCCCGACGGCTTCGGCTTCCTGCGCTCCCCCGACACCTCGTACCTGGCGGGGACCGACGACATCTACATCTCGCCGTCGCAGATCCGCCGCTTCAACCTCCACACCGGTGACACGATCGAGGGCGAGATCCGCACGCCGAAGGACGGCGAGCGCTACTTCGCGCTGGTGAAGGTCGACCGCGTCAACGGCGAGCCGCCGGAAAACGCCAAGAACAAGATCCTGTTCGAGAACCTGACGCCGCTCTTTCCCGACGAGCCGCTGGTCCTCGAGCGCGACATCAAGGCCGAGGAGAACATCACCGGCCGGATCATCGACATCGTCGCCCCGATCGGCAAGGGGCAGCGGGGATTGCTGGTGTCGTCGCCCAAGTCCGGCAAGACGGTGATGCTGCAGCACGTGGCGCATTCGATCGCCGCCAATCACCCGGACGTGATCCTCATCGTGCTCCTGATCGACGAGCGCCCCGAGGAAGTGACCGAGATGCAGCGCACGGTGCGCGGCGAAGTCGTCTCGTCGACGTTCGACGAGCCCGCGACGCGCCACGTGCAGGTCGCCGAGATGGTGATCGAGAAGGCCAAGCGCCTGGTCGAGCACAAGAAGGACGTCGTGATCCTGCTCGACTCGATCACGCGCCTCGCCCGCGCCTACAACACGGTGGTGCCCGCATCGGGCAAGGTGCTGACCGGCGGCGTGGACGCCAACGCGCTGCAGCGCCCGAAGCGGTTCTTCGGCGCCGCCCGCAACATCGAGGAAGGCGGCTCGCTGACGATCATCGCCTCCGCGCTGATCGACACCGGCTCGCGGATGGACGACGTGATCTACGAGGAGTTCAAGGGCACCGGCAACATGGAAATCCACCTCGACCGGCGCATGGCCGAGAAGCGGATCTACCCGGCGATCAACGTCAACCGCTCGGGCACCCGGCGCGAGGAGCTGCTGCTCAAGCCCGACGTCCTGCAGAAGGTCTGGGTCCTGCGCAAGCTCCTCTACCCGATGGACGAGCTCGACGCGATGGAATTCCTGCTCGACAAGGTCAAGGCGACCAAGAACAACGCCGACTTCTTCGACTCGATGCGGCGCGGGTGAAACCCCGCTTCCGCGCCGGACGTTGCGCCCGGGCGGGAAAAAAGGCATAATTTACGATTGTCGAACCGCGGCTTCCCCGCATCGGGGCGCCCGCACCCGGCCCGCCGGGACGCAATCGAGGACACCATGAAGACCGGAATCCACCCCAAGTACCAAGAGATTCAAGTCACCTGCAGCTGCGGCAACACGTTCACGACCGGCTCGACGGTCGGCAAGCCGCTGCACGTGGAAGTCTGCTCGGCCTGCCACCCGTTCTACACGGGCAAGCAGAAGGTCATGGACACCGCCGGGCGCGTGGAGAAGTTCCGCCAGCGCTACGCGTCGAAGACCCCGACCCCCGCGGCTTCGGCGTAGGCAGGCTCGCGACTTGCACGAGAAAGGCAGCTTCGGCTGCCTTTTTCTTTCCGACCCGGCCGCGCGCCAGCCTGCTTTTCCGACCCCGACCCCGACCCCCGATCCCGGCATGCCGCCCCGCGCCGCCCCCGTCGCCGAACCGGCCGCGCCCAGCCCGTCCGGCCCGCACCGGGGGCTGAAGCAGCTGGGCGTGGTCGTGCTGTGCGGTGCCTGGGTCGTGCTGGGCCTCGTCGGGCACGACCCGTGGAAGACCGAGGATGCGACCGCGTTCGGCGTCGCCTGGGGAATGATGCAGGGCGGCGACTGGCTGGCGCCCACGCTCGCCGGCGAGCCGTTCGTCGAGCGCCCGCCGCTCGCCTACGCGACCGCCGCGCTGTTCGGCACCGCCCTGACCCCGCTGCTGGCGCCGCACGATGCGGCGCGCCTCGCCGCCGGGGCGATGCTCGCGCTGACGCTGGTGCTGCTGGCCGCCACCGCCCGCGAGCTCTACGGGCGCGATTTCCGGTGGATGCCCGTCCTGCTCTTCGTCGGCACGGTCGGGCTGTGGGATCGCGCGCACCAACTCTCCCCGGAGATGGGGCTGCTGGCGGGCATCGCGCTCGCCCTCTACGGCTTCGCGCTGGCGCTGCGCCGTCCGGCCGCCGGGGGCGCCGTGCTGGGACTGGGGGCCGCCGTCGCCTTCCTCGCGTGCGGCTTCATGGGGCCGCTGTGGCTCACGCTGACGGCGCTGCTGCTGCCGGTGGCGCTCCCGGTCTGGCGGACGTCCCGTTACGCGCTGACGATCGCCGCGGCCGTCGCGGTCGCGCTGCCGCTCGGGGCCGCGTGGCCGCTGGCGCTGGCCGCGCGCGCGCCGGAGCAGCTCGAGGCATGGCGAGCTGCGCAGTCGGTCGGCGACTACTTCGCGCCCCTGGCGGCGGAGGCGTCCGGCGACCCCCTCTTCGTCATCAAGAACCTGCCGTGGCTCGCCTGGCCCGCGCTCGCGCTGGTGCTGTGGACGCTGTCCATGCGCGGACGCGGCTTCAACGGCGGCCTGGCGACGCCCGGCGTCATGCTTCCGGGCACGCTGGCGGTGGTGATCACCGGGTGCCTGCTGGCGATGGCCGAGCCGCGCGCCATCTACGCGATGCCGCTGATGCTCCCGCTGTGCCTCATCGCCGCGCTCGAGGTCGACACGCTGCCGCGCGGGTTCTCGGCCGCCCTCGACTGGTTCGGCATCCTCACCTTCGGCCTGCTGGCGGCGCTGGTGTGGTGGGTGTGGATCGACGCGCTGGCGCAGGGGATCTCGCCGGCGATCGCGCGCGTGTTCCGCGACACCGAGCCCGGCTACCGGCCGCCGCTGCAGTGGTACGCGGTCGCGGTCTCGCTGTTCCTGTCGGTGCTCTGGCTGGCGCTGGTCCGGCCGGCGCGGCGGACCAACCGCCGCGCGGTGCTGAACTGGGCCGCGGGCATGACGCTGGTGTGGGGGCTCTACATGTCGATCTGGCTGCCCTACCTCGACTCGCGGCGGAGCTACCGGCCCGTCGCCGAGGCGCTGGCACGGCAGCTGCCGGTCGGGGGCTGCCTCGCGAGCCGCAATCTCGGCGAGCCGCAGCGGGCGCTCCTCCACTACTTCGCCGCCATCGTCACCGCGCGCGAGGAGCGCTCGCCCGGGCACGACTGCGCGCTGCTGCTCGTCCAGTACGGGCGCCAGGACGGCGACCCGATCGTGCGCCTCGGCTGGGAAATCGCCTGGCAGGGCGCCCGCCGCGGCGACGATACCGAGCGCTTCGTCCTCTTCCGGAAGACATCATGAAATTCATCGACGAAGCCTATATCGACGTCATCGCCGGCGACGGGGGCAACGGCTCCGCGTCGTTCCGGCGCGAGAAGTTCGTCCCGCGCGGCGGGCCCGACGGCGGCGACGGCGGCCGCGGCGGCAGCATCATCCTGGTCGCCGACCGCAACATCAACACGCTGATCGATTACCGCTTTGCCCGCATCCACCGCGCCAAGCGCGGCGAGAACGGGCGCGGCGCCGACCAGTACGGCAAGGGGGCCGAGGACATCGTGCTGCGCGTCCCGGTCGGGACGGTGGTCACCGACGCCGACACCCGCGAGCGCCTCGCCGACCTCGCCACCCACGGCCAGCGCGCCGAGGTCGCGCGCGGCGGCAAGGGCGGCCTCGGCAACCTGCACTTCAAGTCGAGCACCAATCGCGCGCCGCGCCAGTGCACGCCCGGCGAGGAAGGCGAGCAGCGCAAGCTGCACCTCGAGCTCAAGGTGCTGGCCGACATCGGCCTGCTCGGAATGCCCAACGCCGGCAAGAGCACGTTCATCCGGGCGGTGTCGGCGGCGCGGCCGAAAGTCGCCGACTACCCGTTCACCACGCTGGCCCCGAACCTCGGCGTCGTGCGCACCGACACCGCGCGCAGCTTCGTCGTGGCGGACATCCCGGGGCTGATCGAAGGCGCCGCCGACGGCGCCGGGCTGGGCGTCCAGTTCCTGCGCCACCTGCAGCGCACGCGCCTGCTGCTGCACATCGTCGACCTCGCGCCGCTCGATCCCGATGCCGACCCCGTCCACGACGCCAGGGCGATCGTCCGGGAACTGCAGCG
>Ga0316622_100001572_pt1 | contig 14962 bp, 10 predicted proteins | sample OWC_Aug_OW2_C1_D_FD_207646 | JGI IMG/M metagenome (GOLD analysis project Ga0316622, IMG submission 207646) | Wetland soil microbial communities from Old Woman Creek delta, Ohio, United States - OWC_Aug_OW2_C1_D5_C | ecosystem: Environmental > Terrestrial > Soil > Wetlands | place: USA: Ohio... | reverse complement strand
ATCCGGGGGAGGGCCGAGCAGCAGGGCACCTCCATGTCGAGCACGGTGACGTCCCGGATGTCATTCTGCCGGAAGATCTCCGTGAACCGTTCGAGGTAGAACTTCCAGTCGTCGAGCTTCGGGCAGCCGAGCATGACCACCCGTCCGTCGAGAAAATCTTCATGGAAGGAACCGTAGGCCACGGGGACGCAGTCGGCGGCGACCAGGAGACTTGCGTTTTTCAGGAACGGGGCGGAAGGCGGGATGAGCCGTATCTGAACGGGCCACTGGGCAAGTGCCGAGGCGGGTCTTACGGAAGAGCCTTCGGGCTTCGTCTTTTTCCTCTCTACCGGTGCTCCAAAGTGGATCATCATCGACGGGCAGCCGGCGTGTTCGTGAAGCGTCTGGGGTTGCTGCATTTTCTTCAGGGATTTGAGATGCTCATGAACCGCTGACTCGTCGAAGACCTCGGCTTCTCTTTCGACGATTACGAGCGCCCCCCTGGGGCATTCACCGAGACAGGCCCCGAGGCCGTCGCAGAATATGTCCTTCACAAGTTTTGCTTTGCCGTCGACGATCTGGATGGCGCCTTCGGCGCAGGCGGGAACACAGAGCCCGCAGCCGTCACACAGCGTTTCATTGATTTCGATGATTTTTCTCCTTGTCGTCATGTACCCTCCACGGATTCAATGTATTTATGAGCGCCATGATAAACCTTGCAAGGGTCATCCGAGAATTGCCTTCAGATCCTCCCCGGGGGTGGTGATCGGCTTGATGCCGAAGTTCTGCACGAGCACACCGAGCACGCCCGGCGTGATGAAGGCCGGAAGCGAGGGCCCCAGGCGGATGTCCTTGATCCCCAGATAGAGCAGGGTGAGCAGGATGGCCGCCGCCTTCTGCTCGTACCACGAGAGGATCATGGAGAGCGGCAACTCGTTGACGCCGACACCGAAAGCCTTCGAGAGCGCCACGGCGATCTGGATGGCGGAGTGGGCGTCGTTGCACTGGCCCACGTCGAGGAGCCTCGGGATGCCGCCGATATTCCCCAAATCCTTGTCGAAGAAGCGGAACTTCCCGCAGGCCAGGGTCAGCACGACGCAATCATTAGGGACCTTCTCGACGAACTCCGTGTAGTAGTTGCGTCCGGGTTTGGCGCCGTCGCAGCCGGCCACCAGGAAGAAATGCCGGATCTTTTTTCCCTTCACGGCCTCGATAATCTTGTCGGCAACGCCCAGGACAGTACTGCGCGCGAATCCGACCATGACCGTTTTACCGTTCTTGTCCGCGGTGAATCCGGGAAGCTCCAGGGCCCTTTTGATCACCGGTGAGAAGTCCCTTGAGGGAATGTGGACCACATCAGGCCACCCCACGAGGCCCGTCGTGAAGATATTGCTCTTGTAGGCCGGCGTCGGGCGCTGGATGCAGTTCGTGGTCATCAGGACGGCGCCGGGGAACTCGGCGAATTCCTTGGCCTGGTTCTGCCAGGCCGTGCCGTAATGCCCGCAGATGTGGCTGTATTTCTTCAGGCCCGGGTAGCCGTGGCTGGGAAGCATCTCGCCGTGGGTGTAGATGTTGATCCCCTTGCCTTCCGTCTGCTTGAGAAGTTCATCCAGGTCCTTCAGGTCGTGACCCGAGACCAGGATGGCCTTGCCCTTCTTTGCGCCGAGCGACACAGCCGTGGGGACGGGATGGCCGTAGGCGCCCGTGTTGGCCGCATCGAGAAGCTCCATCGTTTTCAGGTTCACCTCACCGCACTTGAGCACGAGCGCCAGCGCCTTCTCGAGGGCGATTTCCCCGTCGGCAAGCGACGCCAGCGCCTCCTGGACAAAACTGTAGACGGCAGGGTCTTCCTGACCGAGAATCTGGGCATGGTCGGCGTAAGCCGCGACCCCCTTGATCCCGAAGAGCAGGGTGTGCTTCAAGGAAAGGATGTCGGCGTTTGCTGCCGGGTATGATTTCAGTCCCACCTTTTCCCCCTGTTCGACAATTCCGTCCAGGGTGCTTGCGGGTTTGAATGTCAGGTTATCGGCGGGATGTTCGAAGTTCCCTCCGGAAGCCTTAATGTTCCCGATGAGCCCGTCGCGGTATTGAATGGCCTTCCGGATCATGGGGATGAAACGCTCCGCGTCGAAATTCACGTTGGTCAGCGTCGAAAAAAGCGCCTTCACCGTGAACACGTCGGCGTCGTGATCGCCGATCCCCTTTCTCCTCGCCTCGGTTGCCGCGATCGATAGCCCCATGAGGGCATAAACCAGGACATCCTGCAGGGCAGCCACGTCATGCGGTTTGCCGCAGACACCCGCCTTCGTGCAGGCCTCGCCTCTTGCCGTCTGTTCGCATTGATAACAAAACATGTTCGCTCTCCTGTGCCGGGAAGGTATTTTTATTTAAAATCAATGTAATTTTAGCAAATTCTTCTCGTAATATCTTTGACCCGGATCAAAAAAGCAAAAATTATAAAGCAGGAGATTCCCGCCTCTGAAAGTCCTTTTATTTTTGCCGGAAAAAAGATAGAAAGACAATCGTGAATAAGATTCAGTTCTTATCCCGACTGCCCCTGTTCAGGGGTTTGCCGGACGAGGAGCTCCGGACGCTGGCGGAAATTGCGGGGGTGAAGACCTATCGCCGGGGGGAAACCATCTTCCTGGACGGAGAAGAGGGTCATGGTTTCTACGTCGTCTTCACGGGAAAGGTGAAGGTCTACAAGCTCTCTCCCGAGGGCAAGGAGCTTGTCCTGCACATCATGGGGCCGGAAGATTCTTTCGCCGAGGTGCCCGTTTTCGAGGGAAGGCACTATCCGGCAAATGCCGGAGCCGTCGAGGACACCCGGGTTCTCTTTTTCCCCCGCGAGGCGCTGCTGCGGACGATCCGCAGGGACCCCTCCCTCGCGATGAACATGCTCGCGGCTCTCTCGGCCCGCCTGCGGGAGTTCGCGCAGAAGATGGAAGACCTGTCGCTCAAGGACGTGCCCTCGCGCCTAGCCGCCTATTTCCTCCACCTGAGCGAACAGAGAAAGGGATCCGACGAGCTGAATCTCGACATCAAAAAGGGCCTCCTGGCGAGCCTCATCGGAGCGAAGCAGGAATCCCTGTCCCGTATCCTTGCTAAGATGAGTGGGCGTGGGATCATTGAGGTAAAGGGGAAGAAAATCATGATCCTCGACAGGCAGAAACTTAAGAAAATAGCCGCCGGCGACAGGACCCTTTTCAACTGAACACGGCTTTCCGAGCCTTTTTGTAGCACCCCTAAAAATTCACTTGACGGTGTTCATTTTTTGTGAAACCCGTGACAACGGCAATTCTATTAATCTATTAAAAGGAGGAAGATGAAATGGATTGGAGAGACGAGTACAAGCGCAAGGTTGTTTCCATGCAAGAGGCGGCAAAACAGGTCAAATCCGGCGATGTGGTTACAGCCGGCCTGGCTGTCGGGGCGTGCTCCGGCGACATGTTCAACGCGATCCTGGACCGCTGGCAGGAGCTGAAAGATGTCAAGATCATAGATGCCGTCCAGGTCCGTCCGGCAAAGCTCTACGACCCGAATTTCATGGCCAGCATCGACGGGCACATTAATTTCTGGCCGGCCTTCGGCCTCATCACCATCCGCAAAATAAACGCGACCTTGTTGCCCGATTTTTTCCCCATCACGAGCTCCGACTCGGCAGGCAAACTTTCAAGGGTCACGGACTTTTTTACATGTATGGTCACCCCCCCGAACAAGCAGGGTTACGTGAATCTCGGCCTGACGAACTTTTATTCCATGGAGACTATTCGGCTGGGCAAGGCTTCCGGCAAGATGCGCGTCGCTGTGGGGGAAGTGAATGACAAGATGCCCGTCATTTTGGGCAATAACTGGCTGCACGTGTCGGAATTCGACTTCTTCGTGGAGCACTCGACGCCGATCCCCGCCTTCACGCGGGCACAGCCCGGAGAGAGGGAGCAGAAGATCGCGGGCCATGTCCTGGAGCTTATCAATGACGGGGACACGTTCCAGATGGGCGTAGGTGGCATCCCGGAGGCGGTGGTTAGCGGCCTGACTGGAAAGCATGATCTGGGTGTTCTGACCGAGATGTTCCCCATCGGCCTTCAGCAGCTCATCGAAAAGGGGATCGTCACCAATGCGAGGAAACCTTTCCACAAGGGGACAACCGTCGCAACCTTCTGCATGGGCGATCAGGGCATGTATGATTATGTGGCTGAGAATCCTCGATGTGAATTTTATCCCGCAAGCTACACGAACAACCCGGCCTTTATCGCGCAGCACCCCAATATCGTGGCTATCAACATGGCCCTGATGGTGGATTTCTCGGGCCAGATAGCCTCGGAAGGCCTGGCGCACAGAATGGTCAGTGGCTCCGGCGGGCAGCTCGACTTCCAGATTGGCTCGAGCTATTCTAAGGGCGGTAAGGGGATTACGCTTGTCTCTTCGTCGCGAAAATTGAAAGACGGGAGGCTGGTTTCGTCCATCGTTCCCGAAATGCCCGCGGGAACCCCGATCACCGTGCCGAGGACCTTTGCCGATTACGTGGTAACGGAATACGGCATTGCCTCACTTAAGGACAAAACGCGCCGGCAGCGGGCGGAGGCACTCATCAACATCGCCCACCCGGATCTCCGTGGTGAGCTGAGAAGCGCCTTACAGAAGAATTTTTACATGTCGAAATAGGCCTGAAAAGCTGTTCAGCAAAAAAGAGGTAACAGCTTTTGCAGCGTGTACCTTGCGTGAAAGGAGACAGATCATGTCCGTGTTGATGGATTATCGGGTCGATCAGGATCTCATCGGCCATATCGTTTTGGATCACCCGACGGAAAAGATGAACGTCATATCGGCCCAGTTTATGGAGGAGTTTTCAAACATCCTGGACAGAATCGGAAAGGATGAGAAGGTCCGGGGTGTGGTCCTGGAGAGCAAGAAGCCCGGCGTCTTCGTTGCCGGCGCCGACATCAAGTGGTTGCTGGATCTCAAAACCGCCGAGGACTGCCGGAACTTCGCAAAGATGGCCCACATTCCCTTTGACCGCCTTGAGGCCCTGAAGGTACCGACAGTCGCGGCCATCAGCGGGGTCTGCCTCGGGGGGGGGCTGGAGCTTGCGCTCGCCTGCCGGTGGCGCGTGGCGGTCGACACCCCGGCGGTGCAAATCGGGCTTCCGGAGGTGAAACTGGGTGTCATCCCCGGCGGGGGCGGTACACAGAGGCTTCCGGCCCTCATCGGGATCAGAAATGCACTGGAGCTCGCCCCCGCGGGAAAAACCCTGAGGGTCCAGGAGGCCCTCAAGCTGGGTCTGGTCGACGCTGTGTTTCCCGCCGAGCATTTCAACGAGAAAGCGAAGGAATTTCTGCTCCAGAAGATCGGGGAGCAGGCGGCCGTGGCAAGGCCGTGGTTGAGCGGCGATTTCCGCTATGGGGCATCGGCGGAGGAAAAAAACCCTGAATTTCAGAAGCAGCTCTTCGCCGGCGCCCGGCAGATGACGATGAAGGCTACGAAGGGTTTTGTCCCCGCCCCGTTCAAGGTCATCGATTCGATGGAAGCCGGCGCGACCGGGGGGTTCAAGGCCGGCCTCAGGGCCGAGCAGGAGATCTTCGGCAACATCCTGTGCTCGAACGAAGCCCGGAACCTCATCGATCTTTTCATGATGCAGAACGCCATGACCAAGGTCTACGGGTCGAAAGACCGCTCCATCAAGCCGGAGCCGATCAAAAAGGTCGGCGTTCTCGGCGCGGGCCTCATGGGATCGGGGATTGCACACAGCGTCATCATGTCCGGTCGCCATGTGGTCATGAAGGATGTCAGCGACGAGGCCCTCGAGCGCGGCGTGAATTCCATCCGGGGCATCCTGAAGGCCGAGGTCGACAAGGGGCGGATGGCGGAGGCCAAGATGAACGAGGCCCTTTCGAGGATCACGAAGACCACGGATTACGCCGCCTTCTCCGATGTGGACCTTGTCATCGAGGCGGTCTTCGAGGACATGGGGGTCAAGCAGCAGGTGATCCGGGATATCGAAAAGGTGCTGCCGGAGCGAGCGGTCTTCGCCTCCAATACGTCCTCTCTCGCCATCAGTGATCTCTCCAAGGCCTCTCTGAGGCCGGAGCGTTTCATCGGCATGCACTATTTCTCACCCGTGAACCGCATGCCGCTCCTGGAAATCATCCGGGGGCAGAAGACATCGGAACAGACTGTCGTGACGGCCGTGGCGCTCTCACACGCCACGAGGAAACTCCCCATCGTTGTAAACGATTGTTACGGATTCTATACCACCCGTGCGGTTTGCGCCTATCTTGCCGAGGCCTTTCATTGTTTGAACGACGGGGCCGACATCCAGGCCATCGACGAAGCCCTCATGGGGTTCGGCATGCCCGTGGGCCCCATCACCCTTCTGGACGAAGTGGGTCACGACGTGGGGGCTCATGTGCTCAAGATCATGCAGATGGCCTATCCCTCACGTTTCAGTAATATAGACGACCTGGCAAAACTGACGGTCAAGGATCAACGCCTGGGGAGAAAAAATCAGAAGGGCTTCTACCTGTACGAGGGGGGGAAGAAGAAGGGCGTGGATGAGTCAGCTTACAAACTCTTCAAAAACAGGAAGGCCCTGCCCCTCAGCAAGGAGGAGATCCAGGATCGTGTGGTTTTATGTCTCATCAACGAGGTCGGGTTCTGCATGGGGGAAAATATCCTGACCAATCCGATCGACGCAGAGATGGGCCTCATCTTCGGCATCGGGTTCCCGCCTTTCCGTGGGGGCCCCCTCCACTACATCGACCAGCGGGGAGTGGGCAAAGTCTTGCAGGGCCTGGAGTCTTTCCAGAAAAAATGGGGAGACCGGTTCAAGCCCGCCCCTTACCTCGTCCAGGCCGCGAAAGAAAACCGGAAACTCTTTACGTGGTAGGCGGAAATTGCAAACCGGTCTGCTTCAAGGTCATCACGAAAACAAGAGGATCGAGAAGAAAGACAGAAGCAGGATGACATCGCCACTGTGAGTGCAGTGCGAACGACGGCCGCATCACCAGGACCCTGGCCTGCGAACTGAGGCGAAGAGGCGGCGGATATGGCGTCGCCTCCATCGGCGGGGGACTAGCCCAGGGCGAGGCGGTAATCCTGAAAGTGTGACGGCCCGCTGTTTCGGTGTATCTCACCCGAGAAGACGGGCCGTATTTCTATTTGAGATAACGAGTTACAAAAGGAGGGAGCCATGATTCTGACATCGCAGGAAAACATCAAAAAATGGACAGAGGCAGGGGTGTGGGGAAAAAAGACGCTGATCGACTATTTCAAGGAGCACGTGGCGAAATCGCCGAACATGTTGTGTCTTGCCGATCCGCCCAATAAAGAGGCTCTGGTCGGTTTGAAGCCGGAGAGGCTGACCTTTCGGGAGCTCGACCGGGCCGTTGATGCGGTAGCCGAAGGGCTGCTTTCGAAGGGCATCCAGAGGGACGACATCATCATCGTTCAGCTGCCCAACTGCTGGGAGCTTGCCATGCTCTATCTCGCCATCACGCGGGCGGGGGCCCTGATCTCGCCCATCCCCATGCAGTGGCGACAGTCGGAACTGGAACACATTGCGAGGATAACGGATGCGCGCGCCGTGATCACCGTCGAGGTGTTCAACAACTTCCAGCACAAGGCAATGGCTGAGAAGCTCAAGACCAAATTCCCCTCCATTAAAGATATTATAACCCTCGCAGAGATCAGGGAGATGTCCAAGGGGCCCGTTACGGGAAAGCTGGACAAGATCTCCATCGACGCAAACGATGTTTTCACCCTCTGCTGGTCCTCGGGGACCGAGGCCGAACCCAAGGGATGCCCGCTGACCCACAATAACTGGCTATGTCAGGGTACGTTCCAGTACGAGACGGCACCCATCAAACCGGGCTACAACCTGATCACCGCCGGGCCTCTCGTCAACATGGCTTCCATCGGGACGGTGTTCATTCCATGGCTGATGTCGGGGGGGAAATTCGTCCTTCACCATCCCTTTGACGGCCCCACATTTATCTCGCAGCTCATGACCGAGGAGATTGAGTATACGCTCCTTGTTCCGGCGGTCGTGAATGCCCTGCTCAAGCATCCCAAAGTAGACCAGTTCAATTTGAGCAAGATGAAAGCGATTACCATCGGAGCGGCCCCGCCTTCCCTCTGGTCCGTCCAGGATCTGAAGCGGCGATGGGGGATAGAGTTTGCCAATATCTGGGGCCAGAATGAATCGACGGCCAATGTGGCCGGCCCGGTCGACATCCCGGATCTTGAGATGCGGATCGACCACTTTCCCCATTACGGGAAACCGGGTTCCAGATGGGTGAACATTTCGCCGTTCAGGAAACACATTCATCTGAAAATTCTGGATCCCGCCACGAAGAGAGAGCTGACCGAAGAAGGCGCCATTGGCGAACTCTGGTACCGGGGGCCCAATGTCCTCTCCGGCTATTATAAGAGGCCGGATCTGACCCAGAATGCCTTCAATGCCGAGGGGTTCTTCAACACGGGAGACCTCTTCCAGATCAAGGACAACGACTGCATCGGTTTTTTTGACCGGACGAAAGACATCATCATCCGGGGCGGTTTCAACGTCAGTGCCCAGGAGGTGGAGAACATGCTCCTGGGTCACCCCCGAATCCTCGACGTGGCGGCGGTTGCCATGCCCGACGAGATGCTCGGCGAGAAGGTGTGTGTCTACGTCGTGCCGCGCGAGGGACAGATCGTAGAACTTGCCGAGGTCGCTGGCTTCATGAAGGAGAAGGGAATCGCCTCTTACAAGATCCCTGAACGTCTCGAGGTGGTGAGCGCCATTCCCAGGAACCCCGTGGGGAAGGTCCTCAAGAAGGACCTGAGGGCGGATATCAGGAAAAAGCTCGGGGCCGATAAATAAAGAAAGGAAGTCAAGAGGAGATCGAAATGGGCAAAATATTTCACGTGAAGATGGAGCCGGATGGGATCGGTGTCGTGACTTTTGATGTGGCAGGGGATGCCATGAATACTTGGACCGAGGCGACCCTCAATGATTTCGGCGCCGTCATCGGAGAGCTCAAGGCTGCAAAGGGGCTCAAGGGCGTGGTCTTTATCTCCGGCAAGCCAGACAACTTCTTCGCAGGAGCCAATCTCCAGATGGTCGCCGGGATCGGCAGTGCCGATGAAGCCATGAAGGTCCTTAATACTTTTCACGGGTCCTTCAACAATCTTCAGGGACTCGGCATCCCGACGGTCGCCGCCATCCACGGCCACTGCCTGGGAGGCGGGCTGGAGTTCGCCCTGGCCTTCACCGCGCGCATCGCGAAGGAAGGGAAGAACACCCTCATCGGCCTTCCCGAGTGCAACGTGGGACTCTTCCCCGGCGGCGGCGGGACACAGAGACTTCCGAGGCTAATCGGTTACCCGGCCATCGAGCTCATCCTCAGGGGGACGATGCTTCCGGCTTCAAAGGCCTTTGAAGCCGGCATCGTGGACCGTCTGGTGCCCCCGGGAGGGGATCTTCTGGCGGAGGCGAAAAAACTGCTCCACGAAATCATCGACGGCAAAGCCCGGCTGAAGCGGCCCGTCTTTGATTTTTCGGGAGTCGACCAGGTATACGATGGCGCCCGGAAAGAAGCCCTGAAGATGACCAGGGGCCGGGATCTCCCGGCGCATCGGCTGGCCCTTTCCGCCATCCGGGACGGGCTGAAGGTGCCCCTGGCCGAGGGTCTGGAAATGGAAAAGAAATATTTCGCTGAGGTCGTCATGACCCCGGAGGCCAAGGGGAGCATCAACACGTTCTTCATCAAGACCCTGACGGACAAGCCCAGGGCACTCATGACGAAGGGATTCTCGCCAAGACCCCTCAAGAAAATTGCGATCCTCGGCTTCGGGACCATGGGCCGCGGGATTGCGATCGATGTCCTGCGTCATACGACGCTGCCGCTGGTGGTCAAGGATGTCCCCGAGGCCCTCGAGCCCGGCAGGGCCTTCGTGCAAAAGGTCCTTGCGGGCATGGCGGAGAAGAAACGGTTGAAGGAGACCGTGGACGGCATCCTGGGGCGCCTTGAGCTCACCTCGGATTACGGGGAGCCCTTCAAAGATGTCGATCTCGTTGTCGAGGCCGTCTTTGAAGACGTCAAGGTGAAGGCCCAGGTCTACGGGGAACTCTGCCGTGTGGTTCGGGGGGATTGCATCATTGCCAGTAACACCTCTTCGATCCCCATCGACAAGATGGCCGCATTCGTGCAGGGCCCGGAGCGGTTCGGGGGCATGCATTTCTTCTCGCCGGTCTGGATGATGCAGCTCGTGGAGGTTATTCGCGGCGAGAAAACGAGCCGGGAGACAGTGGACAACCTCCTGAATTTTGCCGGTGCCATCCGCAAGCGGCCCATCGTCTGCAGGGACTATCCCGGATTCGTGGTCAACGCCGTGATCATCACATACTTCCTCAATGCCTTCCGTTATCTCGAGGAGGGAAATCCGATCGAAAAAATCGATCAGGCCATGACGGACTTCGGTATGCCCGTGGGTCCCATTCGGCTGACCGATGAAGTCGGCATCGATGTCCCCTACAAGGCCTTCGTTGGAATGGGCGTAGCTCCGGACACTCTGAAGAAAGTCGTCGAGGACGGGCGCCTGGGTCTCAAGAAGTCGGGCAAGGGGCTCTTCCTCAAGGACGGTACCGTGGACCCCTCTGTCCTGCCGCTCATCGCGCGGAAGTCATCCCGAAGCCGCAGTGCCGAGGAGATTCAGAACGGGATCCTCGAGGACATGGTCAAGGTGGGCAAGAAGCTGCTTGATGGCGGCATCGTCGATGACGTCCGGATGATCGACGTCGGGTTGGTCTGGGGGGTGGGATTCCCGGCCGACAAGGGGGGACCCATGAAGTGGGCGGACCTCACCGGCCTGAGCCGCAGGCTCTTCGGGAAGAACTTCTATTCGTGACGGGCTGTCGGAGGTTTCTGGCAGGGATGAACCTGGCCGGATTGTCAGGGGCAACCCTCCCGCGCCTATCGGGACTTTGTGAAAAACTAAAACATGTCATCTGGGAGAAAGGAATCATGGGACGAGCCATCTTCAAGGAAGAACATGATATTTTCAGGACGGCCTTCAAGAAGTTTCTTGCCAAGGAGGTCAATCCGAATCTCGAGCAATGGGAGAAGGACGGCATGGTCCCCAGGGACATCTGGCTAAAAATGGGACAGAACGGCTTTCTCTGCCCATGGCTCGAAGAGAAATACGGCGGTATCGGCGCCGGGTATGAGTACTCCGTGATCATTACGGAGGAACTGGCTTATTGCGGTGCCAGCGGTCTCGTCGCGGGGCTGCACAGCGATATCATCGTGCCCTACCTGCACACCTTCGGATCGGAGGAGCAGAAGATGAAGTGGCTCCCCGGCTGCGCTTCCGGGGAGAACATCACGGCCATCGCGATGACGGAACCCGACACGGGCTCCGATCTCTCCGCGATTCGGACAACGGCCGTCCGCGACGGTGACCATTACGTCATCAACGGGCAAAAGACTTTTATCTCCCTGGGCCTTCTCAGCCGCCTGGTCATCGTCGTCGCCAAGACGAACCTCAAGGCCGACCCCCCTTTCAAAGGGATCAGCCTGATCTGCATCGAGGACGGCGCCCCGGGCTTTATCCGGGGTCGGAAGCTCGAGAAAATGGGCTTGCACAGCCAGGACACGGCCGAGATGGTCTTCGAGGATTGCCGGGTCCCCGTGTCCAACCTCCTCGGGAAGGAAGGGCAGGGCTTTTATTATCTCATGCAGAAACTTCAGGGGGAAAGACTGGCCGCCAGCGTCATGGCCCAGGCCATGGCCGAGGCGATGCTGGACATGACGGTCAAGTATTGCAAGGAGAGGACCGCCTTCGGACAACCCATCGGCTCGTTCCAGCACAACACCTTCAAGCTCGTGGAGATGGCGACGGAGGTGGAGCTGGGGCGGACCTTCGTGGACGCCCTGATCGCCGATTTCATCGCCGGGAAGGACATCGTGAAGAGGGTCTCCATGGCCAAGGCCTGGGTCTGCGAGATGGCCAACCGCGTTGCCTATCACTGCGTGCAGCTCCATGGCGGATACGGCTACATGGAAGAGTATCCCATCTGCCGCTTTGCCAGGGATATCCGCGTCTACCCGATCTTCGCGGGAACCACGGAGATCATGAAGCTCATCGTGGGACGAATGATGGGGTTTTAATTTCGGGGGGTTGACGCGGGTCGTCGTCTCAGGGGGAGAATCTCCGGACAATTCGGTCCAGATGCCCGAGGGCCTCTTCCACGGTGCCGGTGTTGAGGATGTATTCATCCGCCAGCGCCAGAGGCACGGAGGCGCCGTATTCGATTTCCCGGAGGTCACGGTTGTCGAAGGCGGCGGCCGAGTCGTCATCCCTGCCTCGCTCCATGACACGCCGAAGGCGGGTTTGTCTCGGCGCCACGAAGGCGATGACCACCGCCTCGGCTTTGCGGCGGATGAGTTCGATCTCCGGCCGGGAGCGCATGCCTTCCAGGAAGACAACGGGTTTCCCGCTCCGGAGGGACGCCGACAGCGCCATGCGTGTGACCCCCATGCCGTCTTCGCCGCGCAGTTCCGTGGACACGGCGGCCGTCTGTTGGGGCCCCTGCAACCCCCGGCTTTTCACCTCGGCACGGACCAGATCTCCCGTGGCGAAATAGGGGATGCCTCTCGACTGCGCGTAGAGGCGCGCGATATTCTTGCCGGACGCCGGCATGCCGATGATGACCAGAATTTTCATGTCTCCCGGCCTTTCACAGGCTCAGAGCATTTTTTGCATCCACAGGACGTCAAAGACTTTCCCTTTTTTAATGCCGATACCCTGAAAACACCCGCACTCGGCAAACCCGTTCTTTCTGTGGAAGGCGATGCTTCCGTCGTTGAGTGATGAGATGCAGGCCAGGAGTGAGGTCAATTTTTTGGTCTTCGCTTCCTCGACGAGCTTTTCAAGAAGGGCCCTGCCGATCCCCTTCCGGGTGTATTCCGGAACGATGAAGTAGGATATCTCCGCCGTTCTCGAAAGCGTGGGCACGGGACTGTGCGAACGGAGCAGGCCGAATCCGATCACACGGCCGTTTTTGTCTTTGACGGCAAGCGCCGTGTAGCCCCTCGACAGCCTGAGAAGCCAGTCGAAAAATTCATCGGTGACCCTGTCTTCGGGAAAGGCCGCGAAGGTGTTCTCGATGTAGTGGTTGAAAATGTCCACAACGGCCCATCGATCCGCCAGGGAAAGGGTGTCCATCCGGAATGTCATGTTTGATCTCCTCATTCAAAAGGGGTTTTCAGCAGAATCTCAATGAGTAAGGCCGGCACCCGCAGAGATGATCTGCGCCCCACCGGCCTTGTTGACTGTTCAAGGGATATTCCGTGCTATTTTTTTTTCGTGAACGGCCGGGTTTGGTCCGCCACCTGGCCCATTGATGCCGACAGCGTCACGTGGATGAGTTCCTTGTTGGATGTCTGCTTCATTTTCAGGCTGCCCCCTTGCGCCAATTTCACGGTGATGACGTAATTTCCGTCATCGGCCTTTTCGACGGGGCATCCCGGGTATCGTTTCCATCCAGGGTCCATTGCAATGCCGCCACGCTTCGGGTCGATGTCCAGCTTCCCCCGGCTGTAGATGACGATGGCCTCATCTTTCGTGAGCTTCACCACGGCGAGTGCCGCGTCCTGGGTCCTGCCGCGCAAAAAATCCCAACTCCCCTCCCAGACGCCGGAAAATTCCGCCAGTTTTTCAGGGACCGTGTTCTTGTCGGGCGGCACGATCTTCATGCCTTCGGGAAAAGGGGTGGCGTCGGCGGCAAGGAGAGGCGCCGCGGTGAGAAAAATGACGGATAAAATAACGGCGAGTGAAAGGCTGACCTTCCTCATACGTATCCCTCCTTGGATGACGTTGGTTATTACGTTTTGCAGGGCATGGCCGTTTGGCAGAATGAAAGGCCGGCAGGCAACATCAACCCTGTCTCCTCGGTCTGGCTGCACTATAATGCCATTTCAGGACGTTTGTCCACAGGAAGAATGGGCCTCCAGGGGGAGCCCGCCCGGGCAAAAAAAATCCCCCTCCTTCCTTTGCGGGAAAAGAGGGGGATCAATGGATGTCCCTTTTGTTACAGCTCCGCGTCGCAGCGAAGGCAGCGGGCGGCCTCCAGAACGGCCACATCCTTTTTGAAGCCGAGCTCCACCTCTGCGAAGTTTCGGATTCTGAAGCCCGCTTCGAGCTCCGGCATGTGGGCCTGCGGGCGCTCCTCGGTCTCCTCGTCGATGACAAAGGGGATCTGTATCTGTTCTTCAGGAGGCGGTTCATAGGCCGGCTCGCCGTTTTTCGCCCTGATGTAAGCGTCGATGTCGTCGGCTGCCTGGTGTCCCGCGGCGATGGCCTTGATGGCGCTGCTCGGCCCCGTGACGGCATCGCCGCCGGCAAAGAACTTCGGGTTTGTCGTCTGCGAAGTCGTTTCATCCACGCAGTCGAAACAGGACCACTTGTTGACCGGAACGCCCGATTGCTTGGGCACGAAAGAGAGGTCCGGCGTCTGTCCGATGGCCGCGATCACCGCGTCGACACTCAGAGTGAAGACGGCGCCTTCGACGGGGACCGGTCGCTTCCGGCCGCTGCGGTCGAAGTCCCCGAGCTTCATGCGCTGGCAGATCACGCCGATGACCTTCTCCCCGTCACCCACGACCTTGGTGGGCGCCACGAGGTACTCGATCTTGATCCCCTCGTGTTCGGCCGCTACGATCTCCTCTTCGGCGGCGGGCATGTCCTCCCGGAGGCGGCGGTAGAGGATCGTGACATCGGCACCCAGGCGGCGGGCCACCCGGGCGGCGTCGATGGCGGAATTGCCGCCGCCGACGACGGCCACCCTCGAACCGAGCGTCTTTTCACCCTTGGCCCAGGCGTCCTCGTTGAAGTTGAATTCTCTCAGGAACTCCACACCGCCCCAGACGCCCTTGATGTCTTCCCCTTCACAACCCATCCTCTGGCTTTTGTGGGCGCCGGGCGCCATGTAGACGTAATC
>Ga0316622_100001571_pt1 | contig 14964 bp, 13 predicted proteins | sample OWC_Aug_OW2_C1_D_FD_207646 | JGI IMG/M metagenome (GOLD analysis project Ga0316622, IMG submission 207646) | Wetland soil microbial communities from Old Woman Creek delta, Ohio, United States - OWC_Aug_OW2_C1_D5_C | ecosystem: Environmental > Terrestrial > Soil > Wetlands | place: USA: Ohio... | reverse complement strand
GGCCGCGCGAGCTTTCGGGCGGCCAGGAACAGCGGGTCGGCATCGCGCGCGCGATCGTCACGGACCCGACGCTGCTGCTCTGCGACGAGCCGACGGGCGACCTCGACCGCAAGTCGGGCGACGAAATCCTCGACCTGCTGCAGGCGCTCAACCGCGAGTACGGCAAGACCATCATCATGGTCACGCACGATCCGCACGCCGCCGAGCGCGCGCACCGCACGATCCATCTCGACAAGGGCCTGCTGCGGGAAGACGCGGCTTGATCACCCGTTACCTGCCGCTGCTGGCCGCCAGCCTGCGCCGCAAGCGCCTGCGGACGTTCTTCACGCTCGCGTCGATCGCGGTGGCGTTCCTGCTGTACGGTCTCGCCGATTCGATGCGGCACGCGCTGCAGTCCGGCGTGGACGTCGCCGGCGCCGACCGGCTGATCACGATGCACAAGATCTCGTTCACGCAGCTGGTCCCGCAGAGCTACGAGAACCGCATCCGCGCAATCGACGGCGTCGTCGACGTGACGCCGCAGACCTGGTTCGGCGCGTGGTACCAGAACGAACGCAACCAGCTGCCCGCGTTCCCGGTGAAGCCGGAGGCGTTCCTGCGCATGTATCCCGAGTACCTCGTGCCCGAGGCGGAGCGCCTCGCATGGCTCGCGGACCGTACCGGCATCCTGATCGGCCGCGGCGTCGCCGACCTGACGGGCTGGAAGGTCGGCGACACGGTTCCGCTGCGCTCGTCGATCTGGCGCCGCATGGACGGCAGCGACGCCTGGGAGGTCACCATCAGCGCGATCTACGACCTGCCCGAAGGCGGCGATACTCGTCAGATCCTGCTGCACCAGGACTACTTCGAGGAAGCGAAGTCGCAAGCCAAGGGGCTGGTGGGCTGGTACCTGGTCAAGGTCGACGACGTCGAGCGCGCCCAGTCGATCGGGCGCCAGATCGACCTGCAGTTCGCGAACTCCCCGGCGGAGACGAAGACATCGTCCGAACGGGCGATGGCGCAGTCGTTCGTCAACCAGGTGGGCAACATCGGCGCGATCCTGCGCGCGATCGTGACCGCCGTGTTCTTCACGATGCTGCTCGTCACGGCCAACACGATGGCGCAGTCGGTGCGCGAGCGGACCAACGAGATCGGCGTCCTCAAGACGCTCGGGTTCACCAATGCCGGAGTGCTCGGACTGGTGCTCGCCGAGGCTGTGCTGATCACCGTGCTGGGCGGCACACTCGGTCTCGCCGGCGCGTGGTGGCTGGGCGTGCAGTTCGAACCGGTGTTTCGCCAATACCTGCCCGGCTTCAGCCTGCAGGGCGAGGCCATCCTGATGGGCGCGGTCTTCATGGTGGGTCTCGGCCTCGTGGCCGGCGCGGTGCCGGCAGCACAGGCGATGCGGTTGCGAATCGTCGAGGCGCTGCGTCGGGAATGAACGCGCCATGAGAGCCTGGCTCAACCAGCTGGCTGCGGTCACGGCCATGAACCTGCGCAACCTGCCGGCCCGGCTCGGCACGTCGCTGGTCGCGGTCGTCGGCATCGGCGGGGTCGTCGCGGTGCTCGTCTCGCTGCTGTCCATGGGCGAGGGATTCCGTGCGGCGCTCGACCTGTCCGGGCGGGACGACGTCGCGCTGGTGCTGCGCGGCGGTTCGCCGGACGAGCTGTCGAGCGCGTTCAGCCGGGAGGAGGTCAACGTCATCGCCTCGGCGCCGGGCATCGCCCGGGACGCGCTCGGGCCGATCGCGTCGCCCGAGTTCTACACGATCGTGGACCTGCCGATGCGCAGCACTGGCACCGGCGCCAACGTGCCGTTCCGCGGCGTCACGGCTCGCGCGGTCGGCGTGCGCGAAGGCTTCCGTATCGTCGCCGGCCGGATGTTCGAGCCCGGCAAGGACGAGGTGATCGCCGGCCGCGGCGTGTTCGCGCAGTTCGGCAACGTGGACCTCGGCCGGGAGGTGACCTGGGGCTCGCACGTCTGGCGCGTGGTCGGCGTGTTTGAGGCCGGCGGCAGCGTTTCCGAGTCGGAGGTCTGGACGGACTTGAGCGTGCTGCAAGGCGTCTACCGGCGCGGCAACATGGTCCAGGTGGTGCGTGCGCAGCTCGACTCACCGGCCGCGCTCGCCGATCTCGCGCGCTGGCTCGACACGGACCCGCGGGTCAACGTGTCCGTGCGCAGCGAGCGCGAGTTCTACGCCGACCAGTCGCGCATCCTGGTCACGCTGATCCGTTACGTCGGCACGACGATCGCGGTGCTGATGGGCATCGGCGCGGTGTTCGCCGCGTTGAACACGATGTATTCGGCCGTGTCGTCCCGCACCCGCGAGATCGCGACCTTGCGCGCGCTCGGCTTTGGCGCGGCGCCGGTGCTCGCGTCGGTGCTGCTCGAGGCCATCGTGCTCGGGCTGCTCGGCGGCATCGCGGGTGGGGCGCTGGTCTATCTCGGCCTGAACGGCTACCAGGCTTCGACGCTGAACTGGGCGAGCTTCAGCCAGATCAGTTTCGCGTTCACCGTGACGCCGCAGCTGCTGGTGACGGGTCTCGGGTATTCGCTCATACTCGGCCTCGTCGGCGGCTTGCTGCCGGGTTTGCGGGCCGCTCGAATGCCGATTGCGGCGGGCTTGAGGGAGCTCTAGGGGATGACAACAAGAGGCGGTGGCGCCGCGGCACGGACCGCGGACAGCAGCCCGTTGCAGATGCCGCTGTGGGCGCCGCGTGCCGCCACGCCGGGTTGGCACGTGCGCATCAGCCGCCGCGCCCGGCGACTCTCGATGCGAGTGTTTCCCGGCGGGCGGGTCGAAGTCGTCGTGCCGCCCGGCATCGGCATCCCGGCGATCGAGCGCTTCGTGTCCCAGCATCGCGACTGGGCCGAGCGACGGGCGCGCGAGTTTGCACTGCTCGTCCCGGAGGCGGGGCAGCGCCGCCCGACCAGCGTCGAGCTGGCATTGCTCGGCCAGCGTTGGGAGGTCGAGTACCGGGCGGCGAAGCGCACCTCGATCGCCGACCACGGTGACGGCGTGCTGCGTCTCTGCACGGCCGACGGCACGGATTCACAGGTTAGTAGCGCGCTGCTGCGATGGCTTGCGGGGGTGGCCGCGCAAGAGCTCGCTGGACGCCTCGACGCGACCGCGGGCGAGATTGGCATCGGCTATTCCCGGATGCACCTGCGCCGGCAGCGTACCCGGTGGGGCAGTTGCTCGACGGCCGGCACGATCAGCTTGAACGTCTGCCTGATGTTCCAGAGCCCGGCCGTCGTCCGCTACCTGATGGTCCACGAACTGTGCCACCGGGTGCACATGAACCACTCGCAGCGGTACTGGCGGCTCGTTGAATCGTTCGAGCCGCAGTGGCGGGCGCTCGACGCAGAGCTGCTCAAGGGCTGGCGGCACGTGCCCGCGTGGGTGTTCCCGGCCTGAGTGTAAGATAGCGGCCGTCCATCACTTCGACGGTCTGCGTCCGATGCAAGAGCGCCTGCAGAATATCAACGTCCTCTCGAGCGAGCTGCTGCCCACGCCGGAGCAGGTCAAGCTCGACTTGCCGCTGCCGCCGGCCGCGGAGGAGTTCGTTTACCGCAGTCGCAGCGCGCTGCGCCGGATCCTCGACCGCGAGGACCCGCGGCTGTTCGTCGTCGTCGGGCCGTGCTCGATCCACGATGCCGCGGCGGCGCGCGAATATGCCGCGCGGCTGCAGGGTCTCGCGCGTCGCGTCGAGGGCACGATGTTCGTGCTGATGCGCGTCTATTTCGAGAAGCCGCGCACGACGATCGGCTGGAAGGGCCTGATCAACGACCCGGACATGGACGACTCGTTCCAGATCGAGAAGGGCATCCGGCAGGCGCGCGAACTGCTGCTGTTCCTGGCCGACATCGGCCTGCCGGCCGCGACCGAAGCCCTCGACCCGATCATGCCGCAGTACCTGTCCGAGCTCGTCACGTGGACCGCGATCGGCGCGCGCACGACCGAGTCGCAGACGCATCGCGAAATGGCGAGCGGGCTCTCGACTCCGGTCGGGTTCAAAAACGGCACCGACGGCTCGCTGTCGGTCGCGATCAACGCGCTGCAGTCCGCGCGCCATCCGCATCACTTCCTCGGCATCACGCAGCAGGGCCAGTCGGCCGTGTTCCGCACGCGCGGCAACCGCTACGGCCACATGGTGCTGCGCGGCGGCGGCGGGCGGCCGAACTACGATTCGGTCAGCATCGCGCTCTGTGAACGCGAGCTCGAGAAGGCGGGGCTGCCGGTCAGCATCGTCGTCGACTGCAGCCACGGCAATTCGAACAAGGATCCCGGCCTGCAGACGCTGGTTGCGGAGAACGTCGGCAACCAGATCCTCGAAGGCAACCGCTCGATCGTCGGGCTGATGCTGGAGAGCAACCTGCACTGGGGGCAGCAGCCGATCCCGGCCAACCGGGCCGAATTGCAGTATGGCGTGTCCGTCACCGATGCCTGCATCGACTGGGAGACGACCGAAGGGCTGCTGCAATCGCTCGATGCGCGATTGCGTGCTGCGCCGCGGATCGCCAAGGGTCCCGCGGCCGCTTAGTTGGAATTCGGGCGTTCATCTCCAGGGGATTCGCCATGGTTAGTGCGAAGAAATACGACCTGCTCGTCAAGAACGTCCGGGTCGTCCGGCCCAACAAGGCCTCGGTGCAGAAAGCGGACGTCGCCATTGCCGACGGCAAGTTCGCGAAGGTGGGCCGCGAGATCGCTGCGGCCGATGCGCGCAAGGTGGTCGACGGCAAGGGCCTGCTGGCCTTGCCGGGCCTCGTCGATCCGCACATGCACACGGGCATCTATTCGCCGCTCGCCGAGGACGCGATCTCCGAGAGCCGGGCAGCGGCGCAGGGCGGCGTGACCTCGAGCCTCAACTATTTCCGCACCGGCCAGTACTACCTGAACAAGGGCGGCGCGTACGCGGGTTTCTTTCCGGAGGTGCTCGACATCTCCAAGGGTCGGTTTCACGTCGACTACGCCTACCACCTGGCGCCGATGGATCGCGGCCACATCGACGAGATCCCGCTGCTCATCGAGAAGCACGGCGTCACGTCGTTCAAGATCTACATGTTCTACGGCGGCTACGGGCTGCACGGGGCCTCGAGCCACCAGCACGAGTTCCTGATGATCGACCGCGACGAGAAGTACGACATCGCGCACTTCGAGTTCGTCATGCGCGGCGTGCAGTGCGCGATGGAGCAGTTCAAGGACCGGCGCGATGCGATCAGCCTGAGCCTGCACTGCGAGACCGCCGAGATCATGGCGGCCTACACGAAGCTCGTGCAGCAGGAAGGCCGGCTCACCGGACTCAAGGCCTACAGCGCGGCCCGACCGCCGCATTCGGAGGGGCTCGCGATCTGCATCGCGTCCTACCTCGCGCACGAGACCAACTGCGTCAACATCAACCTGCTGCACCTGACGTCGCGCAAGGCGGTCGAGGCGGCACTGAAGATGGCCAAGGCCTTCCCGCACGTGAATTTCCGCCGTGAAGTCACGGTCGGTCACCTGCTGCTCGACTACGACGCGCCGACGGGCGTGCTCGCCAAGGTGAACCCGCCGATCCGCTCGCGCGCGGACGTCGAGTACCTCTGGCAGACGCTGCTCGACGGCAAGCTCGACTGGGTCTGCAGCGATCACGCCTGCTGCCGCCACGAGATGAAGGTGGACGCGAAGCAGCCCGGCGAAGTCTTCATGGGCAAGTCGGGATTCGGCGGCACCGAGTACCTGCTGTCGGGCGTGGCGAGCGAGGGCCGCAAGCGCGGGCTGTCTTGGAACCGGATCGCCGAACTGACGTCGTGGAACGCCGCCCAGCGCTTCGGCCTCAAGAGCAAGGGCGACATCGCCGCAGGCTACGACGCCGACCTGGTGTTGTTCGATCCCGACAAGTCATTCGTCGTGCGGGCAGCCGAGTCCGAGTCGACCCAGGGCTACACGCCGTTCGAGGGGTTGGAACTGACGGGGCAGGTGGTCAGCACGTACCTGCGGGGCGGCTTGATTTACGACAAGGGTCGGGTCGTTGGTGAGCCGCGGGGACGGTACTTGTCGCGTCCCTGTTAACGTGGCTCGTTCGGCGTCTGGCGATCTCGGCGTCCGGGGTGAGCCCGGGCGGGACGCCGCAAGTACGGCCATGTAGGCTCGCACGCGGCGTCCATGCCGCGTAACGCCCGCCCGAACTCACCCCGGACGCCGGAAGCGCCAGACGCCGTCCGCGCTGCCGTGCTCGCTGTCGCGCTGAGTCCCCGCAGCGTTGGCTTTCCGGCGTTCAGCGCCGCAGCGGAAGAATGCGGACTCGGGACTCGTTCGGGCTCACGGTGATCAAAACACCGTTGAGCCGCGGCTTCACGTCGTGTGAGTCGTGAACGGGCGCTCCAGTTCGTCGACGCGCCAGGCGGCATACTCCAGCGCCGCCACGATAGCTGTTGGTGGCCGGTCCACGCAATTTGCCGTGCCGCGTCCATGCCCCGCGAAGTCCGCTCGAACGGATCCCCCAACCCGATCTCACCTGCGACACCGCAGCCACGCTGATCAACGGCTGGTACCATCACGGTTTGACCCAGGAGGAGAACGACCATGACGATCAAAGTGGGTGACAAGATGCCCGCCGGCGTGTTGACGATGCCGGGCCCGGACGGTCCGCAGAAGATCACGACCGACCAGCTGTTCGCCGGCAAGAAGGTGGTGCTGTTCTCGGTTCCCGGCGCATTCACGCCGACCTGCGACGCGAGGCACCTGCCGGGCTTCGTGCAGCACGCGGCGGACTTCAAGGCGAAGGGCGTCGACACGGTCGCCTGCATGGCCGTCAACGACGTGTTCGTCATGAGGGCCTGGGGCAAGGCTTCGGCCGTCGAGGACAAGGTGCTGATGCTGGCCGACGGCAACGCCGAGTACGCGAAGGCGCTCGGCCTCGAGCTCGACGCGACGGGTTTCGGCATGGGCATCCGCGGCCAGCGGTTCGCGCTCATCGTCGACAACGGCGTCGCAAAGGGCGTGTTCGTCGAGGGCCCGGGCGAGTTCAAGGTCTCGAGCGCCGAGCACGTCCTCGGCCAGCTCTGACGCGGTTTGCGAGCGAACCGCCGCATCCTGTTCCGGCGGGTACCTCAGGGTCTCCCGGTGCCTGGCGACTTCGGCCAGGACACCGTGGAGGCGCCTGAGCCTGCGGTGGGCCAGTTCCTGGCCCGCACGCTGTGGCTGTCTCTCGACCCCTATCTGCGCAACGTGATGAAGGGCCACGCGCTGTATGGCGTGGCACTGCAACCGGGCGAACCGATGCACGGCGAATCCGTAGCCGAGGTCGTGGATTCGCGCCACCCGGACTTTGCAGCAGGCGAGCTCGTGATGCTGAAGAGCGGCTGGCAGCAATACGCGCTGTCCAACGGCGCGGGTGTCCGCAAGGTCGACCCAGCGCTTGCGCCGGTGTCGACTGCGCTCGGCGTGCTCGGCATGCCGGGACTCACGGGGTATGCGGGTCTCGTGTACCTCGGCGAGCCACGGCCGGGGCAGACTGTCCTGGTCTCCGCGGCCACGGGGCCCGTCGGCAGCACCGTCGGCCAGGTGGCGCGACTGACCGGTGCGCGCGCCGTTGGCATTGCTGGATCGGACGCCAAGGGTCGCTATGCGGTCGAGGAACTCGGCTTCGAGGCCTGCATCAATTACAAGTCGGGCGACCTGCGGGCATCGATCGAGCAGGCTTGTCCCGATGGCGTGGACGTCTATTTCGACAATGCCGGAGGTGAAGTACTCGCCGCAGCGCTAGCCAACCTGGCGATGCACGCGCGGGTGATCCTGTGCGGCATGATCGACGCCTACAATCGTGACACGCCGCCGGCGAGCGGTCCGTTCCTGGGGCCCGTGGTCGCGGCCCGCGCCACGGTGAAGGGACACGTCGTCTACGATCACTTGCACCGGATGACCGAGATGCAGCGGGTGATCGGAAGGTGGATCCGCGAGGGTCGCTTCAAGTACCGCGAAGACGTGACGGACGGTCTCGACAACGCGCCGGCAGCGTTCTGCCGGTTGATGCGCGGGGAGAATTTCGGCAAGGCGCTGGTACGCGTCGCCGGATACGGCGCCGGCGCGGCCTGAGCCAGCGGCGTCAGCCGAGGAAGCGCCTCACGGTCTCGATCCGGCCTGCGACGTCCGGTGGGCGGGGGACGACTTCGGAGGCTGCAAGACGGCGAGCTGCGTGTCCTGTGCCCGAGTAACGCGCGTCGCCGCCAGCGTCGAACAGCAGCACCGGCTGATGCACGCCGCGCAGGATGTCCCGGACCGACGCTTCGAGCGCCGCGCGCGCCGCGTCGCCGTAGCTCGGCAGATGCTTCATCACCTCGACGAGCGCGGCATGCAGCCGCTGCGGGTCGAGTTCCGGATCGCGAACCCGCGCGGCCTCCGCGGCGCGATCGAACCACGGCCAGGTCATCTCGGCATCGCGCAACTGGTGCCAGATCTTGAGCAGGTGCGTGCCATAGCGATCGGGCTCCATCGGCGGGCAGTAGTCGCGTGCAACCAGGCGGCGTTCGCGCGAGCGGATCATCGGCACGCCGTCCAGCACGACGCGGCGCACCTGGCTTGGCCGGTGCGCCGCCAGTGCGATCGCAAAGCAGGTGCCGAGGCCTTCGGCCAGTACGTCCACGGTCGGTGTGCCGAGTTCCTCGAGCAACTCCGAAAGCGCCATCACGTAACTGCCGAGCGTAGGGTAGGGCAGCGGATGCGACTCACCGAGGCCCGGCAGGTCCGGCAGGATCGTCAGACGGTCCGTGCCGAGCGCCGCAGCGAACGGTCCCAGCGAAGACGCAGCGCCCGGCACGTCGTGCAGCAGCAACAGGGGTGTCGCGCCCGGCGTACCGCGCAGGCGCACCCGCAACTGGCCGTGGATCAGGTTCGCGTAGCGCTGCTGCTCGAGTGCGCTACCGGACGTCGCGGGTTGCCTTGGTGGCGACCAGGCGGCCGCGCGTGGCGTGGCGGCCTGCTTGAGCACGGCCAGCAACCGCGTGCGCCACTGGGCCGTGTGTGGCGGGATTCGCTCGACGCTGCAATGGGTGGGCAGCGGTTGGGGCAACGCGTCGAGGAAGCCGTAGAGCACGTCATCCTCGCGGGCCATGAAGACGATCCGCGAGCGCAGCGACGCGATCACGGGTCCAGCGGCATACGACAGTGCCGCGCGATAGGCATCGACCCAATGCGGGCCGGCCATGAAGACGTCCGTGGCGTATTCGTGCAGGCTCGCGTCACCCGGCAGGGGCAAACGGATGCGAGTCGCCGCCGACGGCGCGAACCACGGATAGTAACGGTGGAAATCGAGGATCCGGGTCCACTGTCGCGCCAGGTGGGACCCGTCCGCGGTGGGCTCGAACGATTGCAGGTAGCGCTCGAGGTACTCCGCGGTGGCCGTCTCCGCCGACAATGCGAGGCCATCGAGGACCGCGAGCGAGACCCGCTCGGGATGATCGGCCGCAAACTGCAGCGCGATCTTCGCGCCCGTGTGGAAGCCATAGAGCGCGCAGCGCTCGATGCCGAGCGCGCCGAGCGTGGCGGCCAGCGCAGCCGCGAAATCCTTGATGGTGGGCGCCGGCTGCGGCAACGGGGTGGAGTTGCCGTAGCCGGGCGTGTCGAGCGCGATGACCGTGAAGTGCTCGCCGAGCCACTCGATGTTCGGCGCGTGCAGCAGCGACGAGCGCGGGGAATCGTGCAGCATGACCACGACCGGCCCGCTTCCGCCGTAGCGGAAGTGGACCTGGCCGTGCGGGACTGCGACGAATCCCTTGAGGACTGGCGTCATCCGGTCAATTGCTTCTCGAGCTCTGGCACGATGGAGAAGAGATCACCGACGAGGCCGATGTCTGCGGCTTCGAAGATCGGCGCCTCGCCGTCCTTGTTGATCGCGACGATCGTGCGCGCGTCCTTGATGCCGGTCATGTGCTGGATCGCGCCCGAGATGCCGATCGCGAAGTAGAGTTCCGGCGCGATGATCTTGCCGGTCTGGCCAACCTGCAGGTCGTTCGGCACGTAGCCCGCATCCACGGCGGCGCGCGATGCGCCGACCGCCGCGCCGAGCTTGTCGGCCAGGCTGTAGATGATCTTGAAGCCATCGGCGCTGCCGAGCGCGCGTCCGCCGGCCACGACTCGCGCGGCACTCTGCAGGTCGGGCCGCCCGGTCGTGGCACCCGAACGCGAAACGAATCGCGTGTGGGTGGGCAGCGCGACGCCCGGATCGACCTTCTCGATGGCCGCGCTGCCACCCTGGGCGGCGGCCTCGAACGAGGCGACGCGCACAGTCGCGACCAGGACCGCATCGGCGGGAGCCTCGACCGTCAGGATCGCGTTGCCGGCGTAGATCGGCCGGGTGAACGAATGCGAACCACCGACGCCCATGATGTCGCTGACCTGCCCGACGCCGAGCAAGGCCGCAACGCGGGGCATCAGGTCCTTGCCGAACGTCGTCGACGGGCCGAACACGTGGGTGTAGCCGGTGGCCAGCTTCGCGACCTGCGGCGCCAGCACGGCGGCGATCGACTCGGCGTTGGCAGCGTTCTCGACGACCAGCACCTTGCCGACGCCGGCAATCGCAGCGGCCTGCGCCGCGACGGCCGAGGCGTCGGCCGCGAGCACGAGCACGTCGATGGACGCGCCCGGCACCTGCGCCGCACAGGTCACGCACTTGCCGGTGCTCGGGTTCAGCCGCGCGCCGTCGTGTTCTGCAACGATCAGGATCTTGCTCATCACACCAACCCCTTCTTCTTGAGCGCGCCGACCAGCTCGCCGACGTCCTTCACCATGATGCCCTTCTGCCGCTGCGGCGGCGGTTCGACACGCACCGTCTTGAACGGCGGCGCCTCAGCCACGCCGAAATCCGCCAGCCCGACCGTGTCGAGCGGCTTCTTCTTGGCCTTCATGATGTCCGGCAGCTTCACGTAGCGCGGCTCGTTCAGGCGCAGGTCGACGCTCATCACGGCCGGCAGGTCGACCTCGAGCACCTCGAGGCCAGCGTCCACTTCGCGGGTCACGGTTGCCTTGCCGTCGGTGATCTCGATCTTCGAGCACGAGACGGCCTGCGGCCGGTCCCAGAGCGCGCCGAGCATCTGCGCGGCCTGCCCGTTGTCGTCGTCGATCGCCTGCTTGCCGAGCAGCACGAGGAACGGCGACTCCTTGTCGATCAGGCCACGGAAGATCCGCGCGACAGAGAGCGGGCCGACGGCGACGTCGGTCTGCACCAGGATTGCCCGGTCGGCGCCCATCGCCAGCGCGGTGCGCAGCTGCTGTTGCGCATCGGCGGGACCGATGCTGACGACCAGCACCTCGTCCGCGAGACCCCGTTCCTTGATCCGAAGTGCCTCCTCGAGCGCGATCTCGTCGAAGGGGTTGATGCTCATCTTGACCCCTTCGGTCACGACTCCCGTGTTGTCCGGTTTCACCCGGACGCGGACGTTGTAGTCCACCACGCGCTTGACGCCCACCATGATTCTGCGCACGCGCCTGACTCCTCTACTGGTCGTTCAAAAAAAGTCTGTTTGCAATGCAGCATCATACCAGTCCGAGCCGGGCTAGCCGCTCGATGACCGCGCGCTGGGTGACGGCAAAATGGGCCCGGTCGGGCGCCACGACCCGTCCGTCGGGGCCGAGCAGCGTGTTGGCCGGATAGACCGGTTCGCCGCCATAGACGGGGGCGAACAGCTCCAGACGCTGCCTCGACAGCAGGTTGCCCATGCCGGGCCGCCGGCGGTAACGGCGGAGTGCGGCCAAGTCGATTTCCGCACAGGTAATCGCGCTTTCGCCGAAACCCGCCTCGACCCGGACCTCGCCGAGGAAATCCACGATCTTCGACATGCCGTCGGTCGAGTGGGCCGCGAGGTCTGAATCGATGAAACCGCCACTGTTTGCGGAAACCACGTAGGCGAGGTTCTCGATCGCCCGGGCGCGCTTGGCGACATCTTTCGGGGTGAGCCGGGTGCTGCCCACCTCGCTGGTCGAGTGCACGAACACCTCGGCACCGCGCAACGCCAGCGCGCGCGCGATTTCCGGATACAGGATTTCCTCGGACGCAATGGCCGCAAGCCGCCCGATGGCGGTGTCGGCGACCGGGAACACGCCATCGAGACCGTACAGTTCGAGATAGCGATCCCAGACGTCGTGCGGGGTCGGCGCAAACATCGAGACCAGGCGCCGATAGCGCAGCACTGTCTGTCCCGAGGGATCGATCACGAAGCTCGCCTGGAAATAGAGTCCCGGGAAGGCCGCGTCGGTCTCGTAGGCGTTTCCGGAAAGGAACACTTCGTTGTCCTGCGCGATGCGTGCGAGGGCCGCGTATTCGGGCCCTTCGGGCACCAGGGCCGCCTTGTCGGCCCATTCCGCGATCGATTCCCCGAGCGGGTAGCCGGTCAGGAAATACTCCGGCAGCACGACGAGGCGGACGTCTGGCCCCAGGAACCCCTTGGCAGCCCGCACGTGCCGGGCGATCCGTTCGATGCTCGATGCCATGCGTGCTCGCGCCGCTGAGCGATCCGGGCATTTGTTGACCGCGTGGCAGGCGACCTGCAGGGCGAGGGCGCGATAGGCGAGGTGCGTTTCGGTCATTGGCGGACTCCCCGGCGCGTCAGCCGCGCCAGCCGCGCTTCTCCTCGAGCTGGCGCGTCAGGTTGAGCAGCCTACGGTAGCTTTCGTAGCGGCGCGCGTCGATCTTTCCGGCGGCGACGGCCGCCTGGACCGCGCATTGCGGTTCCCGGGAATGCACGCAGTCCTGAAAGCGGCAGCCTCGGGCCAGCGCCGCGATCTCGATGAACCCGGATTGAACGTCCTGCAGCGGCACGACCGGCGGAGCATAGTCCCGCACGCCCGGCGAGTCGGCCAGCTCACCCCAGGGCACCTGCAGGATCGCCGACGACACCGTCGTGTGCCGCCCTTCGCCGGAGGCCGTGGACAACGCGCCGGTCGCTCGCACTGCTTCGCCCGCCAGCGCGTTCAGCAGCGATGACTTGCCGACGCCCGACTGGCCGGCCAGCATCGTGCGGTGCCCGGACAGCACCGCGATCAGCGCATCGAGGCCCGTTCCGGCGTGCGCGGAGACCTGCACGACGGGGATGCCGATCGCGCGCAACGGCTCGACGAACGACAGATCGCCCGCGTCCGCGGGCAGGTCGAGCTTGTTGACGACCAGCAGCGTTGCGATCCCGGCGAACCTTGCGCCCGCGAGGTAGCGGTCCACGATGAACGGGTCGCAGGCCGGTCGCGCCGCGACGACGACGCCGAGCTGATCGAGATTCGCGGCGATCGATTCCGTGCGGCCGCGACTGTCGCTGCGACAGAGCACGTTGCGCCTCGGCAGCCGCTCGACGACAGTCCATTCGTCGTCGCTGGCCTCGAGCGAAACGCGCACCTGGTCGCCGGCGACCGCTTCTAGGCTCCGGCCCCGTACCTTGCAGGAAATCCGGTCGCCGCCGCTGCGGGCCACCACCACGCGGCGCCCGTAGGCTTCGACCACGCAACCGGTGTCCTGCTGCGCCGTCACTGGGCCCCGACGGAGGCGGGTACGAGCGCCTGCAGGCGCTGGATGCGATCCGCCGGTGGAGGATGCGAGTCGTGGAAGGCCGAGTGCAGCGGATCCGGCGTCAGCGTGCTGGCGTTGTCCTTGTACATCGTGACGAGCGCGTCGGCGAGCGCGCGCCCATCGCTGTGCTCGGCGGCGAACGCGTCGGCCTGGTACTCGTGACGCCTGGACCACGCGGCCAGTAGCGGCGACGCCACCCAAGTGAATGCTGGGACCACCAGCAGGAACAGCAGCAGGGCCGCGGCATCGCTGCGCACCGGGACACCCAAGGCTGCGTAGAACCAGTGCTGGTCGGCGAGCCAGCCGAGCAGCGCGAAGCCAGCGAGGCTCATCAGCGCACCCACGACCAGTCGCTGCGGGATGTGCCGCAGCTTGAAATGGGCGAGCTCGTGGGCGAGTACGGATTCGATCTGCACCGGCGTCAGGCTGGTGAGCAGCGTGTCGAAGAAAACGATGCGTTTCTCGCGGCCGAGCCCGGTGAAGTAGGCGTTGCCGTGCGATGATCGGCGCGACCCATCCATGATGAAGACCGACTTGGCGTGGAAATCACAGCGGGCGAGCAGGGCGTCGATCCGGGACCGCAGCTCAGCGTCCGCGAGTGGCGAGAACTTGTTGAACAGCGGTGCGATCAGGCGCGGCCACGCCCAGGTGACGAGCAGCGAAAACGACAGCCAGGCCGCCCAGCCGACCACCCACCACCCGTCGCCGGCGGTTGCCATGATCCAGAGCACGCCGGCAGCTGCGGCCGCGCCGAGCACGAGGCCGAGCGTCCAGCCCTTGACCAGATCGGCCACGAAGACCGCTGGACGCGTGCGGTTGAAGCCGAAGCGTTGCTCCTGTACGAACGTCCGGTAGACGCTGAAGGGCAGCCCGAGCACCGCCATCGCGGCGAACACGCCCAACACATGCAGGGTTCCGGAGAGCAGCGGGGAGGCGGTGGCCTGGGCCGACCACGCGCCGACCAGCGCGATGCCGCCGCCCACGGTCAGGCCCAGCGCGATCAGCACCTCGTAGACCGTCTCGACCATGCCCAGTCGCTGCTTCGTGGCCGTATAGGCCGCGGCTTTGGCGTGATCCGCAGGCGAGATGACCGTAGCGAATCCGGCCGGAACGGTCCCGGCATGAGCTTCGACGAACCTGATCTGGCGCCGCGCGAGCCAGAGCTGCACGGCAGCGTGTGACACGAGAGCGACCAGGAAAAGCAGGGTGAAGGCGTGCATGGTGAGGACGGGGCGGGCCGCAGCTTAGCGTTTGCTAGAATGACCGACAATCATCCAAGCATGGTACCGGTCCGCAGCGAATGACGGCGAAATCTGACAATCTGGTATGGATCGATCTCGAAATGACGGGTCTCGACCCGGATCGCGATCGAATCATCGAGATTGCGACGATCGTGACGGACTCGCACCTTCGCATCCTCGCGGAAGGCCCGGTCGTCGCGATCCACCATCC
>Ga0316622_100001566_pt1 | contig 14996 bp, 14 predicted proteins | sample OWC_Aug_OW2_C1_D_FD_207646 | JGI IMG/M metagenome (GOLD analysis project Ga0316622, IMG submission 207646) | Wetland soil microbial communities from Old Woman Creek delta, Ohio, United States - OWC_Aug_OW2_C1_D5_C | ecosystem: Environmental > Terrestrial > Soil > Wetlands | place: USA: Ohio... | reverse complement strand
AGAAAGGGAAAGGCGGCCCCGCCCACCTGGCGACGCTCGCCGAAGTGGAACCGGAGCAACAGGCCCCTGGCATCGCCCAGCTCGCCCCGGACGATGGCGCCGCCACCCTGATCGGTCCAGAGCCGCTGCCAGAGCGGGCCCTCCACCGACTCGATCCGGACGCCCGCCAGCTCGGCCTCCACCAGCACGCGCGGATCATCCGGGCGCAGCACCAGCGGCGGCAGGCCGGCCAGCAGACGCAGCAGCGGACCAGGTGGAAGGGGGATCGACGTGAGTCGGCCCAGGGTGTCCCGGCTGGCCCGCCCCGCCCCGTACTCGTTCCGGAACAGCGCGTGCACTGCCAGGCGGTCGCCCCGGACGGTGAGCACCAGGGCGGCCGTGCCCAGGGGGGTCAGGGTCTCGAGGCGGGCGTTGTCGGGCAGCTCCACGACGATGACCTGGGTCGCCTTGCCGCCCCCCGCCGGCCCCTCGAACCGGATCGCCGCCAGGCCGCGGACGGTGCTCACCGCTGCGTCGCTGGCCGCGAGACGCGCCACCAGCTCGACCGGACCGCCCCAGCCCACGGCCGGAGCCTCGGGCGGGCGGGTGAGCTTCGCGCATCCCGCCGCGCCCAGCAGCGCCGCCGCGGCCAGCAGCAGCGGCGCGCCCCGCCTCACGGCGCGGGCCGGGGCGCTTCGCGCGACAGCCGCTGCCGGGCGTCCTCGAGCTTCTTGCGGACGGTCTCGTTGCTGCCGTCCAGGCCGAGCGAGCGCTCCCACTCGCGCACCGCGTCCGGCAGCATGCCCTTGGCGAAGTAGACGTCGCCCAGGTGCTCGCGGATGGTGGCGTCTTCCCGGCGCGAGTACTTCACGGCGCGCTGCAGCTCCACCAGCGCCTCGTCCACGCGGCCCAGCCTGAAGTAGGCCCAGCCCAGGCTGTCGATGAAGGCTCCGTTCTCGGGCTCGAGCTCGAGCGCCTTCTTGACCAGCGTCACCGACTCCTCGAGCTTGATCCCCTCCTCCGCAAACATGTACCCGAGGTAGTTATAGGCGTCGGCATGCCTCGGATCCAGGGCGATCACCCGCCGGAAGGCCGCCTCGGCGCGGTCCAGCTGGCGGTTCCGCTCCAGGGCCGAGCCCAGCTGGTACTGGTACAGCGGGCTGCTCGGGTCCTCGCCGACGGCCCGCTCCAGCGCCTGCACCGCCTCGGGGTATGCCTTCTTGCGGAGGTAGCCGATCCCCAGGTAGTAGGCGACGCTCCCCTCCCGCGGGCGCAGGCGCACCGTCTCCTCGAACGCGGCGGTGGCCTGGGGGATCCGGCCGAGCTGCACCAGCAGGTACCCGCGCTGCAGCACGGCGTCGGCGTAGCGGTTGTCCTGGGGCGGGATCAGGCCGAGGACATCCAGCGCCTCCTCGGTCTTTTTCTGGTCCGCCAGGCTCAGACCCAGCGAGAACCGGGCCTCGCCGTTGGTCGGCTCCTTCTGCAGGACCTCCCGGAAGAGGGCCTGGGCGCGGTCGTGCTCCTGCTTCTCGACGAAGATCTGGGCGATGCGGGTCATCAGCGCGAGGTTGCCCGGGTCGTCCTTGGCCATGCGCTCGTACACGGCCAGGGCCGCGTCCAGGTCCCCGCGGCGCAGGTGCGCCTGGGCCAGCCGCTCCTGGAACTCGCGGTCGTCCGGGTCGTGGGCCAGCGCCCGCTCGTAGACCCGCGCGGCCTCCTCGTAGCGGCCCTGGACCTCGAAGGTCGCCGCCAGGCCCACCCAGGCCGGATCGAAGCCGGGGTTGAGCTGGAGCGCGCCCTCGAAGTGCGTCCGGGCCTTCTCCGGCTCCTTCATCTCCAGGGACACGCGGCCCAGGCTGTAGCGGGCCAGGTGGCTGCCGGGCTCGACCGCCACCAGGGCCTCGAAGGTCTGGATCGCCTCGGGGAAGTTGCGCGTCTCCACGTACAGGTTGCCGAGGAACAGGTACGCGTCCGGGCGCGTCGGCTCCAGGCGAATCACCTCGCGGTAGTGCGTCTCCGCGCCGCGCACGTTCCGCAGCCCCTGGTACGCCGCGGCCGCCAGCATGTGCGCGGGCACCGAGGCGGGATCGCGGCCCAGGACCTCTTCGGCCTCCGCCAGGGCGCCGCGGAAGTCGCCCCGCTTCATCAGCAGGCTCGCCAGGCTCATCCGCAGGAACGCCGAGGTCGGATCGTACTTCAGGGCCTCTCGCCGCCACTGCAGGGCGCCGTTCACGTCGCCCCGCGACTCCGCCAGGACGCTGCGCATGTAGGCGAAATAGGCCTGGGGGTCGAGCGAGGGGTCCACCGGAGTCGCCGGGGCGGCCTGGGCCTGGGGGCCGGCCTCGGAAATCCGTGGCCCGCCCGCCGCCAGCGTCTGGCCGCACCCGCAGAGGATCCCGACCGCCGTCAGGAGCACTGCTCCCCACGCGAGGAGTGTTGGATACCGCATGGCCACCGTCCTTGTCACAAGAAACCAATGGCCGGGCAGGGCCCGGCCGGTTACGTTCCCGGTGAGAATGTAGCAGGAGGCCCGCAGAGCGTCAATGCCTATCTGGGCTTATCCGGGTGCCCCCGCCGGGGGGCGCGGGCGGCCGGCTCCGGTGCCTCGAGCCGGCTCTGGATCTCCTTCCAGAGCTCCGGCACGCCCTCCCCGGTCTCCGCCGAGAAGAAGAGCGCCGCCTCGGCCGCGGGGGGGCCCAGCGCCGCCGCAACCGCGGCGCGCGCGCTTGCCCGCTCGCCTGGCCCCACCTTGTCGGCCTTGGTCAGGACCACGAGCACCGGCACGCCCGCGGCGCGGAGGAACTGCTGCAGGTCCCGGTCGTGGGCCGTCGGGGCATGGCGCGCATCCAGGATGTGCACCACCCCCCGCAGCTGGGCGCGAGTGTCGAGGTAGTGTTCCACGAGGCCCCACCAGGCATCCTTGAGCGCCCGCGAAACCCGCGCATAGCCGTAGCCCGGCAGGTCCACGAAGAGGAAGCGGTCGTTGATCTGGTAGAAATTGATCGTTCGGGTCCGGCCCGGCGTGGCCCCGGCATGGGCCAGCTGTCGCCGCCCCAGTAGCCGGTTGATCATGGAAGACTTCCCCACGTTGGACCGCCCGGCAAAGGCGACCTCCGCCCACGGCGTCCGCGGGATCTGATCGGGCCGGCCAGCGCTCAGCAGGAACTCCGCCTTCAGCACGCGCACGCACGCACCTCCGTTCCGCGCCTCCGCCGGGATTCGACTTGACCCGACTTCCGGGCCCATGCTAGAACGGCCCCGTCCCCCAGCCGGGCCTCCGGGCCCGCGGCCGGGCGGCGTTCTCCGCCCGGGCCCCGCCGCCCGAGCTGCCCGGGAAGATCGGGTGAGGTCATGGCCGAGCCAGCCGCCGAGATCCTGGTCGAGCGCAGCCAGAATTACGCCCGCATCATCTTCAATCGGCCCGCCGTCCGCAACGCCATCTCCGCCGCAATGTGGCGGGAGCTGCCTCGCCTGCTGCGCCGGCTCCAGTCCGAGCGGGCCATCCGCTGCATCGTCCTGAGCGGGGCGGGCGGCAAGGCCTTCGCCGCCGGGGCGGACCTCGGCGAGCTGCCGCACCTCACCCAGCCCCGGGCCGCCCGCGATTACGAGACCCTCGTGGTCCGGGCCCTGGACAGCCTGGTCCGCTGCCCGATCCCGGTGATCGCCATGGTGCAGGGCTACGCCATCGGCGGCGGCTGCCACATCGCCGTGGCCTGCGACCTGCGCCTGGCCGGCGAGTCGGCCCAGTTCGGCATCCCGGCGGCGAAGCTGGGGGTGGCCGTCGATCCGGGCGTGGTGAGCCGCCTGGTGGCCCTGGTCGGGCCGGCGATCGCCAAGGAGATGCTCTTCACCGGCCAGCCTCTCCCCGCCCGGCGGGCGCTGGCGGTGGGCCTGGTGAATCACGTGGTGCCCGACGGCCAGCTGGAGGCCTTCACCCTGGCCCTCGCCTGCGACATCGCGGCCAACGCGCCGCTCACGCTCCGCCACGCCAAGCAGGCGGTCACCTGGTTCGCCACCGAGGCGCTCCGCCGCCCGCCCCGGGGGATCCAGCAGCACTTCACCCGGGGCTTCAGCAGCCGCGACTTCTCGGAGGGCCTCGCGGCCTTCCTCGCCCGGCGGCCGCCGAAATTCCTGGGACGCTAGCCCGCATCGTCCGCCAATACGGCTCGCGAACAATGCGGGCTTACGCAGGCAGGAATCTCTCCTGGTCAGGTAGGCCCGGAGTCCGCGTGGGCCCTTCATGAATATTCCGTGCCAGGCCACTGGAGATAAGGAGCGGAACATGCCCCCTCACGTCGGCCTGCGCGGGCAGGCCACGCGCCAGGTGACGGCGGACGCCACCGCCGAGCGGCTGGGCAGCGGCGACGTGCCCGTATTCGGTACGCCCGCCCTGGTGGCGCTCCTGGAGGCGGCCGCGGTCAACGCCCTCGCCGGGCAGCTCGCGGCCGGGGAGACCACGGTCGGGACCCGGATCGAGCTCAGCCACCTGGCGGCAACGCCGGTCGGAGCCGAGGTGCACGCCGAGGCGGAGCTCGTCGCCGTCGAGGGCCGCAAGCTCACCTTCACCGCCAGCGCCTTCGACCCCCGCGAGCAGATCGGCGCGTGCCGGCACGAGCGGGTGATCGTGCCCCGGGAGCGATTCCTCGCGCGGGTCCGCGAGAAGTCCTGACAGGCTGCTGAAAAAGGCCCATCGAGGACTTCCCGTCACCCCCTCCACCGGAATGACACCGCGGCAGGTGGGTCGCTGAACCGTCCCATCCCCGCGCTCTTTCGCGGCATTTCTGCCCCAAACCCCGCCAGCTGCCCGCCTGCCGCCGGAACTCGCGGCCAGGAAATCGAAACACTTGACAATATGTAATTCACCGTTAGTATGAAACCGAATGCACAGAGTGGGTAATGTCTTCCTGTGATGCTTCGCAATCCGCCGGGCGCAACCCCGTGGGACACCAAGGCATGTCTGCCGAAGGAATTGAACAGCGGCGCCACCTCCGGCACACCTTGCAGCTTCCGCTGCTGCATCGCGAGCGGACCGGGGACAACACCCCGGTGGGGGTTGGCTGGACCCGCAACATCAGCGAATCGGGCGCCTGCCTCGAGCTGGCCGAACTCCTCGAGGCGGGGACCCCGCTCCGGCTCCGGCTCCGCACGGATCGAGGCTTTGTCGAGGCCGACGCCGAGGTCACCTGGTCTCGCGAGCAGCAGACGCTCTGGGCCAGGGAAGGCGGCCCACAGGCGGGCGGGGTCCTGCACGGCGCATCCTTCACCCGGATCATGCCGGAGCATCCCGAGGGCTTTCGCGAGTGGCTCGAGGCTCGGAAGGACGGGCGGGCGGGCGGTATCCGCTTGCCTGCCGATCTCTCCGTCCTGTGCTACCGCCGCCACGGGCCGGTCGGACCGCTTAGCGGACGGACCAGAGACATCAATCGAAAAGGGGCCCTGCTGCTCCTGCAGGAAGCCCTCCACGTCGGCACCGCGCTGGATATCATGCTCCAGCCCGAGGACGGCTCCTTCGCGGTCCAGGCCGTCGTCGCCTGGGTCGGTCCCACCGACGCCCGGCTGCCGGGATCGCTCATCCGCCACGGCGTCCGCTTCCCGACGCTCTCCTGGTCCAGCTCGCTCTCCCTTGGCCTGGCCCTGACCGTCCTCGCCTAGCCCGCATTATTCGCGAATACAGCTCGCGAACAATGCGGGCTTACTAGAGAACCTTGTGGCTGGCGGTCGGGGACGGATCCCGCAGCGCCGGTGCACCGTGACACTGCGCGGTGTCCGCCCCCCACCCGGTATCCTCCCGCTGCAGGCGGGAATCGCGTGCGGTCGGCTAAGCCCGGATTATTCACGTGTTCTTCGTGAATAATCCGGGCTAGCAGGCTGCTGAAAAAGGCCCATCTGCCGCGTTGGCACGCCGGGTACCCCTCCCGCCTCCCGCGGGATAGGTGCGGCGCTGCGGCGTACGGACTCAGTACGCCTGCACCCACCTGCGGTGGGTACCCGTCGGCCGGGTACCCATCCAATGGATGGGTGGCGCCGCCTTGCATCTGGACCTTTTTGAGCAGCCTGGCGAGGAATGGGTTGTTCGACAACCTGCCGTGCCAGGCGAGCACGCATCGGGTCGCTCCGGGGTTACCCCTATTGGGCCTGGTGGCGGACGGGGCCTGATTTCAGCAAGCAGCTCGGGAGCGGCCGGCCCACCATCTGCTGGGCCATTCGCCCGCACTCCAGGAGGGCCGGCAGGTTGATGCCCGTCGCCACGCCCATCTCGTGGAGCAGGTGCACCATGTCCTCGGTCGCCACGTTGCCCGAGGCCCCCTTGGCGTACGGGCACCCTCCCAGCCCGCCGATCGAGCCATCGAAAATGGTCACCCCCGCCTGGAGGCCGGCCACGACGTTGGCCAGCCCCATGCCCCGCGTGTCGTGGAAGTGCAGGCTGAGGCGGGCCACGGAGACGCGCTCGGCCAGGGAGGTGATCAGGGCGTGGACCTGGCGCGGGTTGGCCATGCCGGTCGTGTCCGAGATCCCCACCTCGTCCGCCCCCATCTGGAGGAGCGCCTGGGTGATGCGCACCACGACCGCCGGGTCCACATCCCCCTCATAGGGGCACCCGAAGCACGTGGACAGCGCGGCCTTGATGCGGAGGCCCGCCTCCTTGGCCGCGGCGGCAACCTCGCGGTACACCTCCAGCGCCTCGGCGATGCCCTTGTTGATGTTGCGCCGGCTGTGCGCCTCGCTGGCGGAGAGGAACAGGACCGCCTCGTCCGCCCTGGCGCCGAGCGCCCGCTCCAGGCCCTTCAGGTTCGGCACCAGCGCGGCGTAGGTCACGCCGGGCCGCCGGCGCACGCCGGTCAGGACGGCCTCCGCGTCGGCCAGATTCGGGATCCACTTCGGCGAGACGAAGGACGTGGCCTCCAGCCGGGGGACCCCGGCGGCGGCCAGCGCCTCGATCAGCCGGATCTTCTCCGGCGTGGGGACGTGCTGCGCCTCGTTCTGCAGCCCGTCCCGCGGCCCCACCTCGCAGATCGTCACCCGGTCAGGAAGCTGCACGATTCACCTCGGTGACTCCTCGCGTGTCGTGGCGGTCCATGAATATCGGCATGCCGCGCCTCCGTCAGGTTGATGGCCCGGGTAGGCGGCATCACACGCTGCCACTTCGGAAGGCCAGGGTTAATCTGGGATCTCGGCCTCGACGAGCTTCGCCAGGAGCCCGAGCGATTCTTGCCAGCCGAGATAGCAAGCCTCGGGAGGAATGACTTCGGGAAGCCCTTCCTGCACGATGTTCAACTCGGTCCCGCAGGACACCTTTTTCAGGGTAATCGTCGTCCGCATCTCGCCGGGCAGGTTCGGGTCGTCGAATTTGTCCGTGTAGCGAATGCGCTCGTGTGGGACCAGCTCGAGAAAGGTCCCGCCGAAGGAGTGAGCCTTGCCGGTTGTGAAGTTCGTAAACGACATCTTATAGGCGCCGCCGACTTTGGCGTCCATCTGGTGAACCTTGCCCGTGAATCCGTTCGGCGGAAGCCATTTGGCCATCGCCTCGGCATCGAGGAACGCCCGGTAGATCCGCTCGGGTGTTGCACGGAGAACACGGTGAAGCCGAATGGTGTTGGTCGACATGATCCCCCCTCACTTCGATGGGTCGCACACGAGGCATCCTCAGGCGCTCGCGGGTCACGGCCACGTAGCCGCCAGCGCTTAGGGGACGTCGGTTCCAAAGCGCTTTGCGTTTTCGCAGGGGCGAAGTCCCCACCGTTCGGCCAGACCACGGTTCCGGCGACCGGGTCCAGGACAACACGCGAGAAGTACGCTGGATCTCGGAGCGGGTTGAAGATCGGCCCCTCAAGTTCCGGCAGTAGGACCTCTCGCCGCATCGTCCCATCGTTGAAGCGCAGGGCGAGCGAATGCGGCCCCACCAGCTCTACTGCGGTGATTCTGACAATTGCTCTCGGCATCGCTCCCTTCACACGGCGTCCCACAATGCCCCTACGTTCGCCCGAGTACTTCCTGATACGAGAATTCCTGCAGGCGAGCGTTCATCCGCACGTGCTCGATGGTCATGCTAACAAGGTTCCCTTGATGGTCGAGATCCACGTAAATGTTCTCGCTGATTTCCTTGGTCTCAGCGACCTCATTGTCGGTAAACTCCATGAGGGCAGTATCCGTGTCCGGGAAGTACTTGACTCTCATGTGCCCCTCACCGTCAGACTTCACGGCGAGCGCTGGTTGTTTGACGAGCGCTGGGCATCAGCCGCACGCAGTTTTCTTGTGCGGCGGCTGCATGCGCCTGTTCGGCGACCGCTTTGGAAGCACGGCGCGCCTCATCTCCGCGAGCGACAGTGTGCGGCCGGCCGCAAACTCAGCACGCGATTGTGCGATGAGTTCGAGGAACTCCGGATGGTGGCTCAGGGTCAGTGATTCCCGGTCGACGTTCTTGAGTGGCACGATGGCCGCGACCGCCCGGTTGCGCTTCGTCAAGAGAACGATCTCGTCGCGCAGCTCTGCCGCGTACGCGGCGAGCGGTCGATCCGCCGTTGCGAGGTTGACTTTCTTCATAGTTGAATCTCCCTACCGCCGATTGTGAGGGCATTGCGGCGTTTCCGCCCGACAGCCAGGATGCGCACGACAGGAGTCTCGTCACCGGCGATCTCGTAGAATACCCGTAGCTGCCCCACCCGGAATTCCCATGGCGCAACGGGGTTCGGCCGCAGCGGCTTTCGATGGCGTGTCTCTTTGAGTGGTTCGTGAACCAGTTGACGTTCGATGGCATCCAGGACCATCGCCCTCTCTCTAGCGGCCAAAGCACGAAGATGGCTTCGGACTGACTCCGCAAACTCAATCGCGTACGCCACTGGGCTCCATTCCCCGTTGACCCGCTGCTCGATACATCATGACCACTTTGCGAAGTGTCTCACGGAAGTCGCCGAACAGTGACTGAATGGATTCCTCGTAGCGCCCCGGGACCGGCCGAGTGCTGGCCTCGCCCCCCCCCGACGCGTCGGCAGTGGGCCAGAAGAGTCGGGCGGCTACCGGGGGGAGTCAAGCCGTGGGGGGGATTATACACGGTTTCCGTTTTGCCAACCATACGGCGACTCGCGGTTGACGCCTCGTACCGCCGCGTGGGGCGTCCGATGATCTCAGGAGGAATGATGCGGGAAGCTTGAGGCCGTCGGGTTCGTCGTGAGATCGCCCGAACGGGGGTGGCATTCCATCCGGCTCACCCGGCGCCTACGGACAGAGGCGCCGGGTGTCACCGAGAAACTCTTCGAGACCGACCTTGAGCGGGAATGAAGGAGGGGCTTACCAGTCCGCGTCTGCGGGGAAGACACTCAGATGCCGCACGCCCTGGCGGGGCTTCGCCATCCAGGGGGCCACGGTCTCCTTCCACTTCAGGTAGTGGGCGGTCTGCTGGTGGCGGGTGAAGTCCTCCTTCGTCCGGTAGGCTTCGTAGAGGAAGAACTGGGTGGGGTCCGCTTCGGCCTCCAGGACATCGAAGCGGACGCTGCCCGGCTCGCCCTGGCGGCTCTGGCGGGCGTTCTCGAGCGTGGCCTCGACGAAGGCCTGGACTTGCGCGGGGACGACGCTGACGGTGACGCACACGACGTACATCGGGCCTCCTCCTCGGCGATCGGCGGCGCCACGCCGCCAGGGCGCCGGCCGGCACCCTGGCGGGCATTGGTCGCTGGGCGGACGCTTCCGGCGCGGGGGTCGCTGGGCGGACGCGTTTGCCTCGTGCTACTTCTTCCACGCCATGCTGAAGCCTTCGATCCGCTCGTCGGGGCGGGCCTGCCACTGCAGGTTCCGGCTCACCCCGTAGTTGTCGATCTGCTGGTAGAGCGAGATCGCCATGCCCTCATCGACGAAGAGGCGGTCCGCCTTGGCGTAGATCTCGAGCCGCTTCTTCGGGTCCATGGTGGTCTGGCCGTCCTCCAGCAGGCTGTTGAACTCCGGGCTCCAGAAATTGGCCAGCACCTGCCCGGTCCGGAACATGGGCGTGTAGGTGTAGTCGGCGTCCCAGGTCGTGTTGCCCCAGCCGATCAGCCACATCGGTCCCCCGCCATGCACGTAGGCGATGTTGTTCATGTACGTCGTCCACTCGTAGACCTTGAGCTGGGTGCGGATCCCGGCGTTCGTGAGCTGCCCTGCGACGGCCTCGGCAACCTCCTTGTCCTTCGGATAGCGGCCGTTGGGGGAATGCAGGACCAGGTCAATGCCGTTGGGATACCCCGCCTCGGCCAAGAGCTTCTTCGCCTTCGCCGGATCGTGCGGGTACGGCTTCACCTTGGGATCGCTCCCGAAATGCTTGGGGGTGAGGACCGTGGCGATGCGCATGGCCTGGCCCTCCAGCACGTTCTTGATGATGGCGTCTACGTCTACCGCATAGTTGATCGCCTGGCGGACCCGCTTGTCGGCCGTCGGACCCGGGAAAGGCTTGCGGCAGTCGTAGGAGCCCTGCGCCATCTCGCACTGGATGTTGTAGATCGGGATGAAGAGCGTGCGGACGCTGGGCGCCGAGGAGATCGTCACCTTGGCGTGGTTCTTGATCTCCTTCACCAGGTGCGGCGGGACGTTGGTGGCCAGGTCCACCTCGCCCGTCTGGAGCGCCGACATCCGGGTCGTCTCCTCCGGGATGGGGCGGAAGATCAGGGTCTTGATGGCGGGCGCCCCCTTCCACCACTGCTCGTTGGCCTCGAGCTCGATCCGGTCGTCCTTGACCCAGCGGACGAACTTGAAGGCGCCGGTCCCGACCGGGTTGCGAGCCAGGAACGCCTTGTCCTTCTCCTGGAAGTACTTGGGCGGCACCATGGCACCGCGCAGGCAGAACTGGGCATCCAGCGTCGGGAAGGGCTTCTTGGTGATGATGTGAACGGTGTACTTGTCCTTGACCTCGACCCGGTCGATGACCCGGAGGGCCGTCATGCGCAGGTTCAGCGCCGGGTTGGCCAGCCGCTCCAGGCTGAACTTGACCACGCTGGCGTCGAACTCCTCGCCGTTGGTGAACTTCACCCCCTGGCGCAGCTTGAACTCCCAGGTGGTGGGATTGATCACCTTGTACGAGGTGGCCAGCCAGGGCGTGATCTTCAGGTCCTTGTCCCGCACGAGCAGGGTGTCGTAGATGTTGAGCAAGACGTTGAGTGCCGGCGTCTCCTCGTGGTCGTGCGGATCCAGGGTCGTCGGATCCACCCCCTGTGCCACCGTCACCTTGCCGCTGGGCGCGGCCCAGGCGACCGGTGCCAGCAGGACCAACACGAGCGCGCAAAATACCAGTCCCTTCCACCGTCGCATGCTACCCCTCCTTGTCCACAGGTTTGTGAGACTCCCGGTCATGGGGTACACGTATTCGACCCCCGGCGTACGCCAAACCGCCAATATCACCCCCGGGCCACCCAGCTCCACACCCTCGCACTCCAGAACCTGGCGTGCTGCTGGGAACCCAGCTTCTCCCCAGGCTGCTCAAAAAGGTCCAGATGCAAGGCGGCACGCCGGGTACCCATCCTTCAGGATGGGTGCCGAGTGAGGCGTACTGGAGGTACGCCGCAGCGATTCACCCATCCCGCGGGACGCGGGACGCGGGACGGGTACCCGGGCGGGCCAATCCGCCTGCGGCGGACAGATGGGCCTTTTTCAGCAGCCTGTTATAGTTTCAGCCGCGGGTCCAGCACATCCCGCAGCCAGTCCCCCAGCAGGTTGATCCCCAGCACGCTCAGCATGATGCACAGGCCCGGGAACGTGGCCAGCCACCAGGCCGTGGACAGGTAGGCCCGGCCGTCGGCGAGCATCCCCCCCCAGGTCGGCGTCGGCGGCTGCACGCCCAGCCCCAGGAAGGACAGGGCCGACTCCAGGATGATCATCCGGGCCACCTCCAGCGTGGCGATGACGATGACCGGCGTGAGCACGTTGGGCAGCAGGTGCCGGAGGACGATCCGCAGGCCCCCGCCGCCCAGCGCCTGCGCGGCGGCGATGAACTCCCGGGTCCGCAGGGTGAGCACCTCGGCCCGCACGACCCGGGCGTAGGACACCCAGCTCGTCACGCCGAGCACCATGATGATGTTGAGGAGGCTGGGGCCCAGCACCGCGATCACCGCCAGCGCCAGCAGGATGAAGGGCATGGCCAGCATGGTGTCGGTGAGCCGCATGCAGAGGTCGTCGACGCGCCCCCCCTCGTACCCGGCGATCAGGCCGATCAGGGTTCCCAGCGTGCCGGCCAGCATCACCGCCGAGAGGCCGATGATGATGGAGATGCGCGCCCCGAAGATCAGGCGGCTCAGGATGTCGCGGCCCAGGTGGTCGGTGCCCAGGAGACGCAGCCGCGCCTCGGTCCCGACCCACCCCGGCGGCTTGAGCCGGTTGGCGATCTCCTGGGCCAGAGGATCGAAGGGGGCGATCAGCGGGGCCGCGAGCGCGGAGGTCGCCACGGCCAGGACGACGGCGAGCCCCAGCAGCGCGGCCTTGTTCCGGACCAGGTCGCGCAGGATGCGCCGCGCGTCCTGCCGGTCCTCGCGCGCGCCCACTCCCTGCTCGACCTCCAGGGCTATCGTCCCGTCGCTCATGGCGTCCCGTGTGGATCCGTCGCGCGCTCTACCAGCCTTCACCACTCCGCCGCTTCACTGCTCCACCATCCCCCGTGCCCGGCCCCCGGTCCCCGACCCCTGGCCCCCGGTCTTACTTATAGGCCACCCGCGGGTCCACGTAGGTGTAGAGGATGTCCACCAGAAAATTGATGAGCACGAAGATGGAGGCCAGCACGAACACCGCCGACTGCACCACGGGATAGTCCCGGTTGGCGATGGCCTGCACCGCCAGGCGCCCCACGCCGGGCCAGGCGAAGATCGTCTCCGTGATCACGGCGCCGCCGAGGAGCGTCCCCAGGTCCAGGCCGATCACGGTGATCACGGGGATGGCCGCGTTCTTGAGGGCGTGCTTCAGGATGATTCGCCGCTCCGCCAGGCCCTTGGCGCGCGCGGTGCGCACGTACTCCTGGCCGAGCACCTCCAGCATCCCCGAGCGCGTGAGGCGCGCGATGCGCGCCATCGAGAAGGCGCCCAGCGTGATGGCCGGCAGGACGAGGTGGCGGAGCGACCCGCTGCCGAACGCGGGCAGCAGGTTCAGCCGCACGGCGAAGAGCAAGATCAGCATGATGCCCAGCCAGTACACGGGCATGGACTGCCCGAGCAGCGCCAGGACCATGCCCGCGTGGTCCACACCGGTGTTGCGGCGCACGGCCGCGAGGATGCCGACGGGGATGGCCACGCACACCGCGATCAGCATGGCCGCCAGCGTGAGCTCGATGGTGGCCGGCATCCGCTCGAGCACCAGGCCGAGGGCCGGCTGCTGGTGCCGGAAGGAGAGGCCGAAGTCCCCCTGCACCAGCCCCCGCATGAACCGCCCGTACTGCGTATCCGTCACGGGTCGCCAGGGCGAGCTCAGGGACTCCCAGGGCGGCCAGCGGAGGAAGAGCGGGTCGTTGAAGCCCATCAGCTTGCGGAAGTTCTCGATGTCTTCCCTGGTGGCGTCGGGGGGCATGAGCAGGACGGCCGGATCTCCGCTCAGGTGCAGGAGGATGAAGACGATCAGCGAGATCCCGAAGAGGACCATCAGCGACTGCCAGAAGCGTCGGAACAGGTAACGCGTCATGCCAGGCTCGGGATGCGGGGGACCCGCCGGGGCGGCCCGTCGCGGCCGCGGAAACGTGAACGCCCCTTCTCACGGCAGCCATGAGAAGGGGCGGTGTGGGCGTCCCCCTCTCATCTCTCCCCGACGAGTGTCCCCCACGCGTCGGAGCAGGAGTTGGCACCCCGCCTGAACGACCTGGGATGGGGTTGCCGTGGCTTCGCCGGGCCAGTCCCTCAGCCACTCTGGATGAGAAGTGGAGTGTTTCTACTTGATTGCGTCTTGGGTGTCAACAGCAAAAACCGCGCTTGGGCCCCCGGCGCAGCGCCGGGGCGGTTCCCCGCCGGGAGACCCCAGGCGGGACGGTCCCGGCCCGGCGGCTCTCGGTGCGGGCGCGCTGCGCCGGCGGCCCCCGAAGGTTCGCCGGAGGTCACGCCTGTGCCTTCGCGCTTGACCGGATTCGCAGACCGTGCTAGCAGGATGCAGGAGATCGAGGCGCAGCGAGACCGGGGAGGCGGGGGCGAGCGCCCCGACGCCATCCCCCCCGCATGAGGAGCCAGCATGAGCACAGCCGCGGCACCGACCATGACCACCGAGCAGATCCTGCAGGTCGCACTGGACCTCGCAGGGCTTCGCGAAACCCCGCCCGATTCGGGGGTCCACGTCCAGGGCGGCAGCGTGCGCCGCATCCTGGCCACGGTGGATTGCGACGTGAGCGACCTGCTGATGGCCCGACTGCTGCGCTGCGACGCGGTCCTCACCCATCATCCCCAGGGCCCGGCCGAGATCCACGGCTGGACGCTGATCGCCCGCCAGGTCGAGCAGATGATGGAGTGCGGCGTGCCCGCCGCCAGGGCCGAGGCGGCCATCCAGCGCCGGATGCAGTCGGTCGAGCTGAACAGCCATGCCCGCAACTACCTCCGCGTCGTCCAGGCCGCAGGGCTGCTGAACCTCGCCTTCCTGAACGTGCACCTGCCCTGCGACATCATCACCCGCCGGATCGTCGCGGAGCGCATGGCGCTCTTCAACCGCCCCGAGAGCCGGGCCACCGTGGCCGAGGTCGTCGCCGCCCTGCAGGACATCCCCGAGCACCGCCGGGCCGCCACCGAGCCCAAGATCCGCCTGGGCGCCCCCGACCGCCTGGCGGGGCGCGTGGCCGTGGGGATCGCCGGCTACACCAACGGCGGCGTGGACGTCCTGCGGGCCTTCTTCGAGTCCGGCGTCGGAACCGTGCTGATGATGCACTTCCCCGAGGCCGACCTGCGCGAGGCGCGCGAGCAGAAGCTGGCGGGGAACCTGATCGTCACGGGCCACATGGCCAGCGACTCGATCGGCATCAACCTGTACCTGGACGAGCTGGAGCGGCGCGGCCTGCAGGTGGTCCGTGCGGGCGGCATCATCGCCGGGCGCTGATCGCGCCC
>Ga0316622_100001565_pt1 | contig 15003 bp, 12 predicted proteins | sample OWC_Aug_OW2_C1_D_FD_207646 | JGI IMG/M metagenome (GOLD analysis project Ga0316622, IMG submission 207646) | Wetland soil microbial communities from Old Woman Creek delta, Ohio, United States - OWC_Aug_OW2_C1_D5_C | ecosystem: Environmental > Terrestrial > Soil > Wetlands | place: USA: Ohio... | reverse complement strand
AGAAGCGGCGGAAGAGCGCGTCCGTGTCGGCCATCTGCGGGACCTTCTCCGGGTGGACGAAGGAGCCGACCTGGACGGCGTCGAGACCGGAGACGGCGAGGCGCTCGATCCACTCCGCCTTCGTCTCCGACGGGACGACTCGCGTCTCCACCTGCAGGCCGTCGCGCGGCCCGACCTCGTGGAGGAGGGTCTTCCGCAATTCGGGCATCCGGCCTTTCCTAGAGGGCGCGGGCGACCGCTTCGCCCATCTCGAGGGTCTTCGACGCGCCTCCCATGTCGTACGTCCGGACCTTCCCCTCGGAGACCACCTTCGCGACGGCGGCCTCGAGGCGGCGCCCCTTCTCCGTCTCGCCCAGCCAGTCGAGCATCATCTTCGCGGCGAGGATGGTGGCGAGCGGGTTGACCTTGTACTGCCCGGTGTACTTCGGGGCCGAGCCGTGCGAGGGCTCGAAGACGGCCAGCTTCTCGCCGATGTTGCCCGAGCAGCCGAAGCCGAGGCCGCCGACCATCTGCGCGCCGAGGTCCGAGATGATGTCGCCGTAGAGGTTCGGCGCGACGAGGACGTCGTAGGCGAACGGGTTCTTCAGGAGCCACATGCAGATGGCGTCGACGTTCGCGTCGTCCGTGACGATGTCGGGATAGCCCGCCGCCACCTTTCGCGCCTCCTCGAAGAAGAGGCCGTCGGTCGCGCGGACGACGTTTGCCTTGTGGACGATCGTCACCTTCCTCCGCCCGTGCTTCTTGGCGAACTCGTACGCGGCCCGGACGATCCGCTCCGACCCCTTCCGGGTGTTCACCTTGCAGGAGATCGCGTACTGCTCGGGCGAGAGGGGGGCGAACGCGGCGAACGGCCTGGAGAGGCGCGAGAGGACGTCGGAAAGCTCGAGCGGAACGGGAGAGAACTCGACCCCCGCGTAGAGGTCCTCGGTGTTCTCGCGGAAGATGACGAGGTCGATCCCCTCCTTGAAGTTCAGCGGGTTCCCCGGATAGGCCTTGCAGGGGCGGAGGCAGACGTAGAGGTCGAAGAGCTGCCGCATCCTGACGATCGGGGAGCGGTAGGTCAGCCCCTTCCCCTTCAGCTCCGGGGCGAGCTCCTCCTCGGCGGCGCGGACCGGCTTGGAGGTGATCGCGCCGAACATCGCGGCGTCGACGTTCCGGAGGAGATCGATCGTCCGGGCGGGGAGCGCGTCCCCTTCCCGGCACCAGAACTCCCAGCCGATGTCGCCGTGCGTGTAGGCCGCGTTCAGCTTCAGGGCGTCGAGGACGATCCGCGTCGCTTCCATGACTTCGACGCCGACGCCGTCTCCCGGCAGCCAGGCGATCCGGTACAGACTCATCGGAAGAACCCCCGGGGCGGCCCCTCCGGGGCGCCCGCAGAAGCGTCCCCGAAACCGGCCCTCCGGTTCCATGAGCCGTTTGGCTCATGCCCGGGGAGTCGCCGTTTCCCGGCCGTCACCAGGGGAGGCCGCGGACCTCGCGGGCCCGCCGGTAGACGGCGTCGTAGGCCGACGCCGACCGGTCCCACGAGAAGTCCTGCACCATGCCGTTCGCGATCAGCCGCCGCCAGGCGCCCGGGTGGTGGAAGAGCCCCTGCGCCCGGAGGACCTCGGCCGCCAGCTCGTGGGCCGAGGGGTTCTCGAAGACGAAGCCGGTGCCGCGATCGAGGTTCGCCCCGTCGAAGCCCGCCACCGAGTCGGCCAGGCCTCCGACCCGGCGGACGATCGGCGGCGTGCCGTACGCGAGCGAGTACATCTGGTTCAGCCCGCACGGCTCGAAGCGCGACGGCATGACGAAGGCGTCGGCGCCCGCCTCGATCTTGTGGGCCAGCTCCTCGCTGTAGCCGACGAAGGCGCTGGCGCGCCCCGGGTGGTGCGCGGCGAGGAGCCGGATCGCGTGCTCGAGCTGCGGCTCCCCCGTGCCGAGGAGGACGATCCGGATCCCGCGCCGGATCAGCTCGGGGGCGGCCCCCATGAAGAGGTCGAACCCCTTCTGGTCGGTCAGCCGCCCGACCGAGCCGAGGACCATCCCCGTGTCGTCCGGGTCGAAGCCGGCGACCCGGCAGAGGTCGCGCCGGCAGAGCGCCTTGCCCGAGAGGTCCGTCAGCGAGTAGCGCTTCGCGATCGCGTCGTCGAGAGAGGGGTTCCAGACGCTCGTGTCGACGCCGTTCAGGATCCCGACGAGCCGGTCACCCCGCGTCCGGAGGACCCCGTCGAGGCCCGCGCCTCCTTCGGGGGTCGTGATCTCCCACGCGTACCTCGGCGAGACGGCCGTGACCATGTCGGCCGCGACGATCGCCCCCTTGAGGAGGTTCACGGCCCCGGCGAACTCGATCCCCCCGCCGGTCCAGGCCTCGGGGGGGAGGCCGAGCGCGGGAAGCTCTTCCCGGCCGTAGACCCCCTGATACGCGATGTTGTGGATCGTCAGGACGGAGGCGATGTCGTCCCACCAGCGGTCGCGCCAGCTGCTCCAGGCTCCCAGCATGACGGCGAGGGCGGGGTGCCAGTCGTGCGTGTGGAGGATCTCGGGCTTCCGTCCCAGCCGCTTCATCGCCTCGACGGCCGCGCGGACGAAGAGGGTGAAGCGCCAGAGGCCGTCGTCCCGCCCGTGCTCGTCGGGGGCGTAGATCCGGGTCCGGTGGAAGAGGGGATCGTGCGCGACGAACCAGACGGGGACGCCGCTCCCCGGGAGGACGTCTCGCAGGAGGCCGACCGTGTACCGCCGGCCGAGGATCGAGACGTCGAACGGCGGGAGCGCCTGGTCGGGCCACCGGAGCCGCCTCCGGTACCACTCGGCCGTCTCGAGGTGGAAGGGGAGGAAGACCTCCACGTCGTGGCCGCGCGCGGCCTGCGCCTTCGGCAGGGCGCCGACGACGTCGCCGAGGCCGCCGGTCTTGGCGAAGGGGACGCACTCCGCGGAGAGGTGCGTGACCCTCACGCGGCGACACCCTCCGCCGGACGGGCCTCCCAGAGGACGGCCGCGTACCCGACGACGCGCGCGACGTCGCCGAAGGCGTCTCCCGAGTCGGCGTGGGCGAGGACGCGCGCCGGGGCGGCCCCGAGGAGGGAGAGGGCGCGGAGAAGGGCCGTCGCCGGGAGGACCCCGCACATCGAGATCCGCTCCCGCCGGAGGACGGTCGAGAAGAACTCCTCCGGGTCGCCCGTCGCGAGGGCCGCGAGCGCCCGGTCGTCCTTCGCGCGGTTCTCCCGGCGGGGGAGGTAGTGGTTCAGATCGGAGGAGACGGCGATGGCGACGCTCTCCCCCCGGGCCTCGGCCTTCCGGATCGCCCCGGCGACCGCGTCTCCCACGGAGAGGCAGAGGGCGAGGTCGGGCTCGCCGATCGAGATGCAGACGATCGAGAGGCCGGGAACGGCCTCCTGGAGGAAGGGGACGATCACCTCGATCGAGTGCTCGTGCCGGTGGGCCGTCTCGTCCTCCGAAAGCTCCGGGCAGAGGGCGAGAAGGTCGGCGGCGAGCGGGAGGTGGACCGGGACCTCGCCGAGGGGCGTCCGCCACGCGGAGGCGGGGGAGAGGGCCGCGGCCGCGCCCGTTCCGTGGTGATTCGGCCCGAGGAGGAGGACCGTCTTCGGCCACTCGACGGCGCCGACTCCGGCGGCCGTGACGCCTCCGGAGTAGACGTGCCCCGCGTGCGGGAGGAGAAGGGCCCGCCACGAGCCCGCGGGGCGGCGCGTGTCCGGGCGGGAGGCGAGGAGGCGTTCGACCGTCAGGCGGAGGCGCGCGGGCTCGGCCTCGTAGAACGTGCCGGCGACCGCGGGGGGCCTGACGGAGCGCTTCAATTCACGAGGACCGTGGCGTGCAGCGTCCGGGACCCCGCCGCGACCGAGATCGTCGCGGTCCCCTGGCTCTCGGCCTTCACGACGCCGTTGAGAACGCTCGCGACCTTCGGGTCGGAGGTGCTCCAGGCGAGCGCCGGGTCCTCGACGATGGCGCCGGAGGAGTCCCGCACCGTGGGGTTGATCCTTTGCGTCTCGCCCGCCTTGAGGAGGAGGGTGAGGGGGGCGATGTCGAAGGCGGAGATCTCCCGGAAGAGGACCCGGATCTCGCAGCCGGCGGAGAGGTCGGTGCCGAGGCTGGCCGTGACGGCCGCCTTCCCCTCGGCGACCGAGGCGACGAGGCCCGTCTCCGTCACCCGGACGACCTTCGGGTTGGAGGTCTCCCACTTCGCCTTCACCGCCACCGGCTGGTTATTCGAGTCCCGGAAGTCGGCCGCGAGGGCCATCGTGGTCCCCATCGGGCCGACGAGCGTCGCGCGGGACGGCGTGACGGCCAGTGTCGCGATGTCGACGACCTCCACGGTCGCGGAGCCCGACAGCTCGCCGAGCCGCGCCGTGATCTGAACGCGGCCCGGGCCGGCGGTCTTCACGAGGCCTGAGGGCTCGACCGTCGCCACCTTCGGGTTCGCGCTCTCCCACTTGACGCTCTGGTTCGGGACAGCCGTTCCCTTCTTGTCGTAGACGTCGGCCTTGACGGTCGCCCGGCGGTCCTTCCCGTAGAGCAGGATCCGGGCGGGGGTCACGCGGACCTCGGCCGGCTTCTGGCCGCAGGCGGAGAGGAGGAGGCCGGAGGCGAGAAGCGCCGCGGCGGGGCGGCGCAGCGAGAACGTGTTCCTCATGGCGTCGGCCATTCTAGCGTGGCGGATCGGTCTCCTCCCCGGCGGAAGACTCGTCCGGAGCCGGGGTGCGCCCGGCGGCGCGCGCCGCGATGAGGGCGGCCCGCCTCCGGTGTGCCTCCGGGCGCCGGAGGTAGAAGCCGGGACCCGGGATCATGGCGGCCAGCCAGGCGGACTGCGCGGCGTCGAGGCGGGCCGCCGGGACGCCGTAGTAGGTCCGGGCCGCCGCCTCGATCCCCCAGACCCGCTCCCCCCACTCGATGCCCGAGAGGTAGTGCTCGAGGATCTTCTCCTTCGGCACGAGGGCGTCGAGGACGACGGCGACCGCCGCCTCGCGCCCCTTCCGCCACCAGCTCCTCTCCCCGGAGAGCCAGAGGTTCTTCGCGAGCTGCTGCGTGATCGTCGAACCGCCCCGCCTCCAGCGCCCCTTCTTCCCGGCGATCTTCCGGTTCCACTCCGACGCCTCGCGGACCGCCTCCCAGTCGATGCCGTGGTGCTGGCGGAATCGGGCGTCCTCGGCCGCGAGGACGGCCGCGACGAGCGCCGGCGAGACCGCGGAGAGGGGAACCGGACGCCGGTCGATGGCGTCGCTCTTCCCCTCCTTCCTGAGCTTCGCCTTCCGCGCCTCCAGGAAAGCGGTCGTTCCGGGCGTCCGCCAGCGGAGCGAGACGATCCGGGGGACCGGCACGAACCAGAGCGTCAGGAGGAGGACGCCCGCGAGCGCGAGGAGAAGGAGGAGCCGCTTCAGCCGAGCGTTTCGGCCAGGGCCGCCCGGAGCCGCTGGACGCCGAGGAGCGCCTCGTCCTTCGTCAGCGTCAGGGGGGGACGGAGGCGGATCGCGCGCTCGCCGGAGGCGAGCGCCATGACGTTGTGCTTCTGGAGCCAGGTCGAGAGGACCTGTCCGCGGGTCTTCCCGTCCGGCAGGTCGAAGGCGATGAAGAGCCCGCGCCCCCGGACGCTCGTCATCTTCCCGGGGAACTCGGCCGCCAGCTCCTCGAGCTTCGCCGTCAGGAAGTCGCCGACGACCCGGGCGTTCTCGACCAGGTTCTCCTCGGCGATGATCTCGACGTACCGGCGGCAGCGGACCATGTCGACGAGGTTCCCGCCCCAGGTCGAGTTGATCCGGGACGAGACGGTGAAGACGTTCTCCGGCTCCTCGAGGATCCGGTCGTTCGACGCGAAGCCGCAGACCTGCGTCTTCTTCCCGAAGGAGAACATGTCGGGGACGACCCCCATCGTCTCGAACCCCCACATCCTCCCGGTCAGCCCCATCCCGGTCTGGACCTCGTCGACGAGGAAGAGCATCTCGTTCTCGTCGCAGAGCGTCCGGAGGGTCCGGAAGAACTCGGGGCGGAAGTGGTTGTCGCCCCCCTCCCCCTGGATCGGTTCGATGATGAGGGCCGCGATGTCGTCCGGGTGGTCGTGGAGGGCCTGCTCGATCTGGGCGACGGCGAGGGCCTCCTTCGCGATCACCTTCTCGAGACCTTCGGGCGTCAGCGGGAAGGTCAGCTTCGGGTTCACGACGCGGGGCCAGTCGAACTTCGGGAAGTAGATCGTCTTCCGCGGGTCGGCCGTGTTCGTCAGCGAGAGCGTGTACCCGGAGCGGCCGTGGAAGGCCTGCTCGAAGTGGAGGACCTTCGTCCCCACCTCGCGCCGGTGCCCCTTCCGGAAGTTCCGGCGCACCTTCCAGTCGAAGGCGGCCTTGAGCTGGTTCTCGTTCGCGAGGGCCCCTCCCTCGACGAAGAAGAGGTGCTTGCCGTGAGAGGCCGGAACGGCCAGGCGCGTGAAGGCCTCGACGAACTCGGCCATCTGCCGCGTGTAGATGTCGCTGTTGGCGGGCTTCGTGACGGCGGCCGCCGTCAGCTCCTCGAGGAACCCCGGGTCCGACATCTTCGGGTGGTTGTAGCCGATGGGGCAGGTCGCGAACTGGGAGAAGAAGTCGAGGACCTCCGCGTCGTGGAGGGCGTCGTAGACGACGTTCCCCCGGGACCGGGCGAGGTCCATGACGATGTGGTAGCCGTCCACCAGCATGTGGCGGGAGAGGCTTTCGAGGACAGACTTCGACTCGAGGCGGGGCGTGGTGAGGGGAGCCATGGCCCCTCGATTCTAGCCTGTCCGGAGCCCTCCGGCCGCCCCTCAGCTCTTCAGGATGACCGGGACGGAATCGGCCGCGCCGGGGCCCGGCGGCGCCGCGACGACGCAGTTCTTCCCCTTCGTCTTCGCCATGTAGAGGGCCGCGTCGGCCGCCTTCAGGAGCTCGTTCTTCTGCTCGGCGGGAGGGGCCCCGGGGGGGCAGTGGGCCCGGTACGACGAGACCCCGACCGACATCGTGATGATGTTCTTCAGGTTCAGGGCGGGCTCGCCCGGGCCGATCGCCATCGGGAGGAAGGTCCACTCCGCGACGGCCCTGCGGAGCTTCTCCGCGACGTCCGTCGCCTGCGCGAGGTCCTGGTCGAGGAGGATGACGGTGAACTCGTCCCCTCCGTACCGGCAGCCGAGGGAGACGGTCTCGGCGAGGACGCGCTGCATGATGAACGACACCTCGCGGAGGACCTGGCTCCCCGCGAGATGGCCGTGCTCGTCGTTGACCTTCTTCAGGTGGTCGCAGTCGAGGAAGAGGAGCGACAGCTCCCCCTGCTTCGTCCCGGAGAGGCGCTCGATCTCGCGCTGCAGCTTCCGGTGGAAGTAGCGGTCGTTGTAGAGCGACGTGAGCGAGTCGCGCCGCGCCACCTCGCGGGCCCGGCGCTCGTCGAGGAGGTTCTGGAGGGCGAGGGAGAGGGTGTCGCCGAACAGCTCCATGAGCCGCTCGTCCCGTGTGGAGAAGGCCTCCTCGTCGCGCCGGTTCAGAAGGGCGAGCGCCCCGCAGATGTTGCTCTCGATGACGACGGGGACGGCGAGGACGTTCTGGACCTCGAAGCCGAGGAGGCCGTCGAGCTCGCGCGAGAGGGCGGCGGCGCCCCCGACGAAGTTGATGGCGGTCTTCTCCCCCCGCGCGTAGACGAAGCCGGCGATGCCGTCCACCGGCCGCGCCTTCCGGCCGACGAGCGCCTCGCCGATCTCGCCCGCCGTGACGATGACGGCCAGCTCGTTCCGCGACCGGTCGTCCTCCTTCGAGACCGGGTCGTCGAGGAAGAGGACCGCGACGCGCGACGGGACGAACTCGAGCGCCCGGTTCACGAGGGTGATGAGGAAGCGCTCCGGAGGGACCCCGCTCGTCTCGTCGAGGAGACGGTGGCGCTCGAGATAACGCGTCAGCTGCTTCGTCGAGATGACGCGGGCGTTGGAGGTCATGCTGTCCAATTCTAGAGCGCCGCCCTTGGGCAGGGGTCAGAAAAGGCGGGGGAGAAGGGCCGACGCCTCCTCGCGCACCTCCGCGATCTTCGCGGAGTAGTCCCCCAGCTGCGGGGCGAAGCGGAGGAAGTCGAGGTCGGCGAGGAGCTTCTCGGCGTCGCGGCGGACCTCCTGCGGCACCTCCTTCTCGGCGAGCGCGGCGAGGATCGCCGCCGCGGTCGCCCCTTCCGGAATCCCGTGCCGCTTCGCGAGGCCGTCGCGCAGGACCCGGTCGATCCGGGCCGCCGCCCGCTCCTTCGTCTCGCCCGGCTCGGGGGCGAGAGCCCCGCGGAGGTCGAGCCGGGGGACGCGGCGCCGCCGGACGAGGAGCCACCCGCCAGTCGCCACCACCACGCCGGCCGGGATCGCGAGGAGGATCCAGAGCGGAAGGGTGACGGTCCGCCGCGAAAGGTCGACGGCCGGACCCGGCGCCGGGGACGCGGGGGCCGCGGGGACCGGCGTCGGGAAGGTCGTGTCGGCCGAAGTTGTCGTCGAGGCCGACGCGGCCAGGAGGGGAGCCCCCTCCGCTGCCAGCCGGAGCGGCGCCGTGGCGCGCGTGACGAACTTCCTCTCCGCCGGGTCGAACGTCTCGATCGCGACGGCCGGAATCCCGATCTCGCCCGGCGCCGACGGGACGACGACGTAGTCCCACTCGACGGCTCCCGGCTTTCCGCCTTTCGCCGGCTCGGTCCGCGTCGTCGGCGGATAGACCTTCGCGTCGGGAACGGAGATCCGCGGCGGCGCCGTCGCCGTCCGGAGCCCTCCGGAGCCGGTCAGACGCACCTTCAGCGTCGCCGCCTCGCCGACGGCGACGCGGTTCTTGTCGAGCCGGGCCGTCAGCTCGAAGCGCCCGACGGGGCCGGCGAAGGGCTTCTCGCCGGGGATGGGGAGGATCTTCAGCGTCACCGGCTTCGACTCCAGCTCGATCGGCTGGGCGCGGAAGAAGGCGCCGAACGGATCGCCGAAGGGGTCGCCCGCGGTCCGGACCGTGGTCCGGATCTTCACCGGCGGAATCGTCAGCGTCCCGGGTGAAAGACCCGAGACGAGCTTCTTGAGGAGCGTGAAGCGCATCACGGGGCGGTCGCCGACCGTGTCGCGGCGCCCCGTCGGGCGCTCGGGGCGCTCGAGGTCCTCGGCCCACGCTCCGGGAAACTTCGGCGGCTCGACCCACTCGAGGCCCTGGACGTCGGCCGACGTCACGAGCTCGACGTGAAGCGTCACCTCCTCGCCGACGTAGGCCGTCGTCTTGTCGGGCGTGACGAGGATCTCCACGAGGAGCTTCGCCCGCCGGCCGTCGGACCCGGCCCCCGGTCCGATCCCCGGTCCGGGGCGCGGAACGCCGCGGTTTCCGAAGAAGCCGGCGAAGGGGTCTTCGGGTTCCTCCTCGGGGACGGGCGCGGCGCTCCGGCCGCGCGGAGGGCCGATCTCGACGAGGAACGGGGCCGCCCTCACGCTCTTGTCGCCCACCGTCCAGACGGTCTCGCCCACCTCCGCCGGGCCGGGGCCCTTCGGCCGGAGGTAGTAGGTCAGGCTGAGCGAGCGGCTGAAGACGCCGTTGACGAACGAGACCTGATCCGAGCGGGCCGGACCTCCCGCGAGCGCGAGGTTCTTCAGGGGAAGGAGCGAGGGGGGCTTGATGTCGCCCGAGAGCCCTCCTCCCGAGAACTTGTAGGTGAGGCGGATGACTTCGTCCGCGGCGGCCTGGCTCCGGTCGGCGAGAACCTCGATCCGGATCTCCTCCGCGGAGAGACGTCCCGCCCCGAGGAGCAGGGCGGCGAGGAGGAACGCGGCCGCCGGGCGCCTCACCAGTCCCTCCCGGGGCGGCGTTTCTGCTTCTGCTCCGCGATCTTCCTCCGCTGCTCCTCCAGGTCGGCCCGCTGGATCGCCGCGAGGAGCTGCTCGGCCTTGTCGCGGCTCATCCGGGCCTTCGACTGGAAGTCCCGCTCCTTCTGCTCCTCCTTCTTCCGCTCGTCCTCCTTCGGGTTGCCGCCCGGCGACGGCGTCGGCGTGGGGGAGGCTCCATCGGGCTTCTGCTGCTGCTGTTGCTGCTGCTTCTTCTGCTTCTCTTCCTCGGCCTTCCGGGCGCAGAGCTCGTAGTTGTAGGAGGCGTCCGCGTCGCCCGGCCGCCGCTTCAGCGCCTCCCGGAAGGCGGCCGCGGCCCCCTCGTAGTCGCCGGCGCGAAAGAGGGTCGCGCCGGCGTTGAAGGCGGCGTCCGCGGCGAGGTCCGGCTTTCCGCTCTTTCTCGCCGTCTCGAGCGAGGCGAGCGCCTCGGGCGCCTTCCCGCCGCGCGAGAGGGCCGAGCCGAGGTTGTAGGGGCCCGTCGGGTCGTCGGGGGAAAGCGCCGTCTCCCTCCGGAAGTGCGCGGCGGCGTCGTCCCACTTCTTCTCCTCCATCGCCCTCCTCCCCAGCTTCGCCTCGCCCCGCGGCGAGCCGAGAAGGCGGGTGAGGAGAGGGAGAGGCGTCGGCGAGGGGGCGGGGGCCGGAGGCTCGCCGGCGCGGGCGGGGCCGGCGAGGGAGGCGAGGAGAACGGCGGCCGCCGCGGCCCGCGCCGTCTTTCGCGAGCGCGGGAGGCCGAGAAGAAGAAGGCCGAGCGCGGCGACCGCGAGGGCGAGCGGGATCTGGAACCGCTCCTCGAGGTTCGTCGCGAGGGTGGCCGAAAGGGGCCGCCTCGCAGTCAGGTCGATCCGCCGCGCCACGGCCGCAAGGTCGGTCCGCCCCGGCGCGACGACGGAGAAGCTCCCGCCCGTCTTCGCCGCCAGCTCCCGGAGGAGGTCGGGGCTCGGCTTCGAGACCACGGCCGCCCCGGAGGCGTCGGTCTTGTAGCCGGTCAGCCGTCCCGCGACGTCGGTCTCCGGAACCGGGGCCCCCTTCAGGTCGGCGCCCCCGACGAAGACGGCGTGGACGACGATCCCCTCGGCCTTCGCCCGCTCGAGAGCCTTCTCGATCCCCCCCTCGAGGTCCTCCCCGTCGGAGATGACGACGCAGTGCTTCCCGCCGGTCGCCCCGACGGGGAGGATCTCGGCGGCGGCCGCGAGGCCGGACGCGAGGGAGGTCCCGGGGCGGGCGCCGATGCCGGGCTCGAGCGCCTCGAGGAAGATCCCGACGGCGGCCCCGTCCATCGTCAGGGGGACGAGGGTCTGCGCCTCCCCCTCGCATCCCACGAGGGCGAGCCGGTCCGCGGGGAGGTTCGCGACGAGCGAGAGGGCCGCCTGCCGCGCGACGACGAAGCGCGACGGCGAGACGTCGGTGGCCCGCATCGAGGCGGAGGTGTCGAGGACGAGGACGACGTCCGCGCCGCGCCGCTCGACCCGCTCGCTCTTTTCCCCCCAGCGCGGGCGGGCGAGGGCCGCGCCGACGGAGAGGGCGACGAGGGCGACGAGGAGCGCGCGGGCGGCCTCGCGCCCCTTCGCGCGGCCGGTCGCGCTCCGCGCGGCGAGCGAGGGGGCGACGATCGCCTCCCTCCTCTTCGCGGCGGCGCGCGACGCGGCCAAGAGGGCCAGGAGCGCGAGCGCCCCGGCGGCGAGGCCCGCGAGGAGGATCGCCGGCGCGGCGAAGGCGGAGAGGAGGGGGAGCCCTTTCATTCGGGCCCCACGGGGAGGACGAAGGCGGCGAGGAGCCCCGCCACGCCGAGAAGGAGCGCCGACGGGAGCGCGACGTTCGGGAAGACCTCGCGGTAACGGGTGAAGCGCGCCGTCTTGATCTCGCTCTTCTCGAGCCGGTCGATCTCGGCGAACGTGTCGACGAGCGCCTGCGGGTCGGTCGCCCGGAAGAACCTCCCGGAGGTCGCCGACGCGATCCGCTGGAGGAGAGCCTCGTCCACGTCGACGTTCGCGACGACCCGCCGCTCGACGACCTTCCCCGTCTGGGGGTCGCGGACCGAGATCGGGATCTCGACCGGCCCCGAGACGGTGCCGACGCCGATGGTGTAGACGCGGACGCCGAGCGCCTTCGCGATCCCCGCGGCCGTGTCGGGGTCGATCTCCCCGGCGTTGTTCCCGCCGTCCGTGACGAGGACGATCACCTTCGACTTCGCCTTCGAGGGGCGGAGCCGGGCGAGGGCGTTCCCGAGCGCCATCCCGATCGCCGTCCCGTCCCCCTGGTCGCCGAGGACGAGGGCGGAGAGCCGATCGAGGAGCATCTGCCGGTCGGTCGTCAGGGGAGAGACCGTCCGGGAGCGCCCCGCGAAAGTCAGGAGTCCGACCCGGTCGCTCGGCCGCCCCTCGACGAAGCGCCGGACGGCGTTCTTCGCGACGTGGAACCGGTTCTTCGGCTTGAAGTCCTCGGCCGCCATCGAGCCCGAGGCGTCGAGGGCGATGAAGATGTCGACCCCTTCCGTCCACGACTCCGTCCGCTCCAGCCCGAGCCGGGGACGCGCGAGGGCGACGACGAGCCCGGCGTAGCCGAGAAGGGCGAGGGCGAACGGGAGGTGCCGCAGCCGGACGCGCCACGTGGGGCGCGCCGCGGCGACGAAGGCGAGCGTCGGCACTTCGAGAGCGCCGTCGCCCCGCCGCTCGCGGAGGACCCGGAGAAGGATGGCGAGCGGGACGAGGAGGAGAAGGAGGAGAAGCTCCGGGTCGCGGAAGGCGAGCCCCGGCGGGAAGAGGGAGAGGATCTCCTGCCGGAGGGCGGTCACGACGCCTTCTCCCTCTTCGGCTCGGACGGGGGCGGGGCGAGCCGCGCCTCGAGGTGGTCGTGCAGGTGGCGGGCGCGGGAGAGGTGGTCCTTCGCGGCTGGCGCGGTCGAGTGTCCGCGGCCGAACTTCACGTAGTCGGCGGCCGAGAGGAGTTCGGCGAACCCGATCTCGCGCGGCGGCTCGAGCCCCTTCTCCCGGAGCCTCCGGAGGGTCTCGAAGCTCGTCCACTCGAGGACCGGTTCGTCGAGCCTCCGCTCGAGGTACCGCTTCACCGCGTGCGTCAGGCCGGCGTAGAAGGGGCGCGGGTCCTCTCCGAGCCGCTCCGCCTCTCCGGCGAGCCGCGACAGCTCCGCGAGAAGCTCCTCGCCGGGGGGGACGAGCGGGGCCTCCGCGACCGCGACGCCCCTCCGGCGCTTCCTCCGGATCCGCCAGACGATCGCGGCGAGAAGGAGGAGCGCGGCCGCCGCGAGGCCGAGCCAGAAGAGAAGCGACGGGCCGGGGAGCCGGACCGGGCGGTCCTCCTTCGGGGCGAGGCTCTCGGGCCTGGCGTCCTTCGGGAGGCGGGAGGAGACCGTCAGCGTCACGGAGGGGGGGCGCAGGTCGACGGGACGGCCCGCCTCGCCTCCGGCCTGCGCCTCCTCGAACCGGACGTGAGGCCCGGGGACGACGACCGCTCCGGGCAGGAAGGGAAGGAGCGTGACGGTCTGCTTCCAGATCGTGGCGCCGTCCGTCTGCTTCTCGAAGAGCGGAGGCGCGGGAGCGTCGAACTCGAGCACCGTCCCGCCCGGGGGGCGCTGCCCCTCCGGCGGCTCGGGGGTCACGAGGGCGTCGAGCGTCAGCTTCGAGCCCGCGGGGATCCGCGCGGAGTAGGTGACCGTCACCCGGTCGCCGAGGGCGACCTCGGTCCGGTCGACCGCGGCGTCGAAGACGACCGGCGCGGCGACGAGCGGGAGAAGGAGGAGCGTCCGCATCATCGTCCGGCCGCCTTCCGCCTCTCACGCTCCTTGAAGAACTTCACGAGGGCCATCTCGTACGGCGCGTCGGTCCGGAGGGGGATGGCGTCGATCCCGGCCGACTTGAAGACGCCGAGGGGGGCCGGGAAGGGGGAGGCCGTCCGCCGGGCCCACGCCGCGCGGAAGGCGGGGTCGGCGAGGTCGTAGACGCGGCTCTTTCCCGTCTCGGCGTCGCGGAGGCGGACGAGCCCCTTCGCCGGCAGCTCCGTCTCCCGCGGGTCGGTGATGGGGAGCGCCACGACGTCGTGCCGGCGGTTCAGCGTCTTCAGCGCCTTCTCGTACCCGGCCGCGAGAAAGTCGGAGACGACGAAGACGACGGCCCGCTGCTTCAGGAGCGACGCCGCGCTCCGGAGCGCGAGGGTAAGGTCGGTCGTCCGCCCCGTCGGCTCGAGGTAGAGGGCGTCCCGCGCGATGGCGAGGGCGTGATCGACCCCCTTGCGAGGCGGCACGAACCGCTCGATCCGGTCGGAGAAGAGGAGCGCCCCGACGCGGTCGTTGTTCTTCACGGCCGCGAAGGCGAGGAGGGCGGCCAGCTCGGCCATCAGGTCCCGCTTCGTCAGGTACTTCGAGCCGAAGGCCTGCGAGGGGGAGACGTCGAGGAGGAGGAGGACCGTCAGGTCGCGCTCCTCGACGAACTTCTTCACGTGCGGGACCCCCGTCCGCGCCGTGACGTTCCAGTCGATGGCGCGGACGTCGTCCCCCGGGACGTACTCGCGCACCTCGGAGAACTCCATCCCGCGCCCGCGGAAGACGGAGTGGTACTCCCCCCCGAGCCCCTCGTTCACGAGCCGGTTGGTCCGGATCCGGATCCGGTGGATCTTCTTGGCGATCTCCCGGGGGAGCATGCGGGTTCGTCCGCCTTCAGGGGACTTCGACGCGCTCGAGGATCCGCGAGACGACCTGGTCGCTCGTGACGTTCTCGGCCTCGGCCTCGTACGTCAGGAGGATCCGGTGCCGGAGGACGTCGGGGGCCACGCTCTTCACGTCCTCGGGGACGACGTAGCCCCGCCCGTCGAGGAAGGCGTGCGCCCGCGCCACCGAGAGGAGGGCGAGCGTCGCGCGGGGCGACGCGCCCCAGGCGATGAAGTCCCCCAGCTCGGCCAGCTTGTAGCTCTTCGGGTCGCGCGTGGCCGCCACCAGCTCCACGAGGTAGTTCTTCAGCCGCTCGTCGGCGTAGAGGCTCTTCACGAGGGTGCGCAGCTCGCGGATCTGCGCGGGGGAGAGGACGGGACGGACCGAAGCCGAAGCCTCCGCCTCGCTCATATCCCCCATCCTCTCGAGGATCTGCTTCTCCTCGGCCTTCGAGGGGTAGCCGACCTTCAGCTTCATCAGGAAGCGGTCGACCTGCGCCTCCGGGAGGGGGTAGGTCCCCTCCTGCTCGATCGGGTTCTGCGTGGCGA
>Ga0316622_100001564_pt1 | contig 15007 bp, 9 predicted proteins | sample OWC_Aug_OW2_C1_D_FD_207646 | JGI IMG/M metagenome (GOLD analysis project Ga0316622, IMG submission 207646) | Wetland soil microbial communities from Old Woman Creek delta, Ohio, United States - OWC_Aug_OW2_C1_D5_C | ecosystem: Environmental > Terrestrial > Soil > Wetlands | place: USA: Ohio... | reverse complement strand
GGATCGGCGTTCCGGGCGGTGGCGCGAAGGAGGCGGCGGACGCCGCGCTCGGCGGCGTTGTGCGTGCGTTCGGGTGGACCTCGATCGACGCAGGGTGGCCGGCGGCCTGGCTCCGTGACCCGGTCACGGGGCGCGACTGGCCCCTCGCGTACTGGGCCGACCTCGACTTCAGGGCCGACCAGGGGCTCGGCGATCCCCGCTGGGTCTGGGAGGTGAACCGCTGCCACGAGCTCGTCACGCTGGGGCGCGCGTTCGTCCTCACCGGCCGGACGGCGTACGCCAGGGCCGTCTGGGACTCGATCGCCTCCTGGATCGACGCGAACCCGCCGCACTTCGGGATCAACTGGGCGAGTCCGCTCGAGCTGGCCCTGAGGCTGATGTCCTGGGGACTGGCGCTGGACCTGACGGGTGGAGAGGGAGGGGATGCAGAGCGGGCCGGACGCCTGTCCGCCAGCGTGCGGTTGCAGGCGCGGCACATTTCTGATAATCTGTCAGTTTACGCCTCTTCCAGGAACAACCACCTGATCGGCGAGGCCGCGGGCCTCGTCGTGGCGGGAAGCAAGTTCGGATGGGTCAGGGGGGCCGGTGGCTGGGTCCGAAAGGGCAGGCGCGTCCTGGTCGAAGAGGCCGCGGCGCAGGTGACCGGTGAGGGAGTGCCCCGAGAGCAGGCGTTCCACTACGGAGTCTTCGTCCTCGAGCTGCTTCTCGCCGCCGCGGCGGCCGACACAGGCCCGGAACTTGCCACAGTGTTGTCCGGGCGGGTGCGGTTCATGGGACGGTTCCTCTCTGCCGTGTCGGGCAGCGGAGGGGCGATCCCGGCGGTCGGTGACGGCGACGGGGGCAGGGGCTACGAACTCAGCGACGCGCCCGGGCGGCAGGCCGCCCGAGCGGCTGCCTGCGCGGCCGTCGCGTCCGACGACCCCGCACCGCGAGGCTTTCGCGCTCAGGACCTGGAGCCTGCCGCGTGGTTCCTGGGCCCGCGTGCCGCGCTCCGCTGGCTCAAGTCGCGTGGCTCGGCGCGCGAGGACACGGAGTCGGCGGCGTTTCCCGAGGGCGGGTACTTCGTCCTCCGGACGACGGGGCAGCACGGTCTTGTCGACTGCGGCCCTCTGGGCTACCGCTCGATCGCGGCGCACGGGCACGCCGACTGTCTGTCCATCGCCCTCTGCCATGGGGACGAGTGGATCCTCGCGGACCCGGGGACGTTCTGCTACCACCGCGACAGGGCGTGGAGGGACCACTTTCGGAGCACGGCCGCCCACAGCACCGTGACGGTGGACGGACGGAGCCAGTCCCAGATGCTGGGTCCGTTCATGTGGGGGCGCCGGGCCCGTGCGCGGGCCGAGAGCTGGGCGTCCCACCCGGCATTCGACTTCTTCCAGGGGTCGCATGACGGGTACGCGAGCGCCGGCGTGACGCACAGGCGCCGCGTCGTTCTCGTGAAGCGGGGTTACTGGATCGTGGTGGACGACCTCGAGGGATCAGGGTCGCACCACGTCATGATCGCGTTCCAGCTCGGGCGCCCAGGGTGGACCGAGGGCGGGCGTCGGCCGGACGGCGAGCGCGACTTCAGGCTCGACCTGAGCGGAGGTGGCGCCGCGGTCGTCCGCCCGTGGCTCCCGGAAGGCATGCGCGCCGGCCTGCGCGAGGGCCAGATCGCCCCTCCGTCAGGCTGGGTCTCGTCGGGTTTCGGAGAGAGGCACCCTGCTCCCGTGCTCGTCGCCGAGGGGACCGTGGCGCTGCCCGCGAGAGCCGCGTTTGCGATCACCCTGGCGTCCGGGGACGAGTCCTCGGGTGTCGAGAACCGCCTGCTCGGCCCGGGGGGCGCGGTCTTCGATGCGACCCTCGCCGGGGGCACCGACACGGTTCTGCTGGGCCGCGTGGGCCGGCCGGAGACCGGGAGCGCCTTTGAGGGAGCGGTGGGAATCGCCGCTCTTCGCGCGGGTGTGAGACGCTCGTTCGGCCTCGACGTCGTTCGCTGGATCGAGGCCGGCAGCGAAGTGCCGTATGAGCGCGCCGCGAACCTCCTCGTGACGCCACACTTCGGAAAGGGGCACGCCGGAGCATGAGAGTGAGCGTTCTGGGTCTTGGGTACGTGGGCTGCGTGTCGGCCGCCTGCCTGTCGAACATGGGCAACACGGTGATCGGCCTCGACGTCGATCCAAGGAAGCTTGAGCCGCTGAGGCAGGGAAGGAGCCCCATCGTCGAGCCGGGCCTCGCCGAGCTCGTGAAGAAGGGCGTGGACGAGGGGAGGCTCAGCGTCACCGACGACTACTCCGCGGCCGTCGAGCGTTCGGACATCTCGCTCGTGTGCGTCGGGACGCCCTCCACGGCGTCGGGGAATCCCAACCTCGAGTACACGAGGCGGGTGTGCGGGCAGGCAGGAGAGGTGATTCGGCGCAAGGGCAGCTTCCACACGATCGTCTTCCGGAGCACGATCCCGCCAGGGACGGTGGAGACCCAGCTCGTTCCCATCCTTGAGCGCGAGTCCGGGAAGAAGGAGGGCGAGGGGTTCGGCGTGCTGTTCAACCCGGAGTTCCTGCGCGAGGCTTCCGCGGTCCAGGACTTCTACCATCCACCGAAGATCGTGGTAGGCGAGACGAGACCGGGGAGCCGCGCTGGCGACGAGCTCATCCGCCTCTGCCAGGGCATCGAGGCCCCGCTCGTCCGCACCGAGCTCCGCGTTGCGGAGATGGTGAAGTACGCCGACAACTGTTTCCACGCGCTCAAGGTCTGCTTCGGCAACGAGATAGGCAACCTCAGCAAGGCCATGGGTGTCTCCGACAGCCACAAGGTGATGGAGATCTTCTGCCTGGACCACCAGCTCAACCTCTCTCCGTACTACCTCAAGCCCGGCTTCGCGTTCGGCGGGTCCTGTCTCCCGAAGGACGTCCGCGCCCTGGTGGCGAAGGCGCACGAGCTCGCCGTCAAGTGTCCGGTCATCGAGTCGCTGATGCCGTCGAACCAGCTCCAGATCGCGAGGGCGGTCGACCTCATCCGCAGCACGGGGAAGCGGAAGGTGGGCGTGCTCGGCATGAGCTTCAAGTCCGGCACCGACGACCTCAGAGAGAGCCCGATCGTCCAGGTCGTCAGCACGCTGATCGGCAAGGGCTACGAGCTCTGCATCTACGACAGGAACATCTCGTGGGAGCAGCTCTTCGGCGCGAACCTCGGTTTCCTTGAGCATGAGCTGCCGTACGCGCACAGCCTGAAGGCCCCGACCGTCGACGACGTGATCCTGAAGTCCGAAGTGATCGTCGTGGCGAACGGCGCGGCGGAGTTCAGGGACGTTCCGAAGAGGATGAGGAGCGACCAGGTCCTGATCGATCTCGTGCGCATCACCGACGATCCCCGCGAGGCGCGAGGGACGTACGTCGGCATCTCCTGGTAGTCGTCCGGGAGCGGCTCCGGACGGGGCAGAGCGGCCGGAGCGAAGGAACCGATGCAGCCCAGGAAGCACATACTGATCATCGTCGAGAACCTCCCGGTGCCGTTCGATCGGAGGGTCTGGCTCGAAGCGACCACGCTCCACGCGTCGGGGTACGACGTGAGCGTGATCTGCCCGCAGGCGAGCGTCAGCCCGGCGCCCCACGAGGTCGTGGACGGCATCCACATCTACCGCTACCCGCAGCCGCCGGCCACCACGACGAAGATCGCATACGCGTGGGAGTTCCCGTACTGCTGGCTGGAGACGCTCAAGCTCGCCTGGAGGATCTGGAGGACGAAGCGCTTCGATGCGATCCACGCCTGCAACCCGCCCGACACCTTCTTCCTCATCGGGCGTATCTTCAAGATGCTGGGCGGCGTTCGCTTCGTCTACGACCAGCACGACCTCTGCCCTGAGCTCTACCTGTCGCGCTTCGGCGGGCGGCGCGCCGTCTACTACGGGCTCCTCCGCGTGCTCGAACGCGCCACGTACGGGGCCGCGGACATGGTCCTGTCGACCAACGAGTCGTACCGCGCGCACGCGCTCGCGCGCGGCGTCCGGGCCGATCGGGTGTTCGTCGTGAGGAGCGGGCCGCGCCTGTCAGGGTTCACGCCCGTGCCGCCCGAGGAGCACCTGAAGAAGGGCCGGAAGTACCTGGTGTGCTACCTCGGGGTCATGGCGCCTCAGGACGGCGTCGACTACCTCCTGCGCGCCGTCCGCCACGTCGTGGACGTCGTCCACAGGAGCGACGTCCACTTCGTGCTCATCGGGTCGGGAGACTCCTTCCAGGCCGTCAAGGGCCTTCGTGACGACCTCGGGCTCACGGACCTGGTCGAGATGCCCGGGCGCGTGCCCGACAGCGAGGTGCGCAGGTACCTCTCGACCGCGGACCTCTGCGTGTGCCCCGATCCGAGGAATCCGCTCAACGACGTGTCCACGATGAACAAGGTGCTCGAGTACATGACGGTCGGCAAGGCGATGGTCTCGTTCGACCTCAAGGAGAGCAGGTTCTCCGCCCAGGACGGCGCGCTCTACGCCACGCCGAACGACGAGATCGAGTTCGGAGAGAGGATCCTCCAGCTCCTTGACGACGAGGAGCTCCGTGAGGAGATGGGGAGGAAGAACCGCGCGCGGCTCGAGGCGGAGCTGAGCTGGGAGCGCACGAGCCGGGAGCTCCTTCGCGCGTACGCGGAGCTCTTCGGCGGGGCCCCGGAGGCAGACGCATGACCGGGCCCATAGCGTGTGTCGCGGCGGTGACGTACCGGTGCAATGCGCGGTGCGTCATGTGCGACATCTGGAAGCGAAACGGCGGGGACAGGGCTGAGCTCCTGCCTGAGGACTACCGCTGGCTGCCCGCCTCGCTCCGCTCGATCAACGTGAGCGGCGGGGAGCCCTTCCTCCGTGACGATCTGGTCGACGTGGTCCGCGTCATGCGCGCGACGTGCCCGCGGTCGCGGGTGGTGGTCTCGACGAACGGACTGGCGACCGAACGCATCGTGGCCGCCGTCGCGAACATGAAGGACGTGGCCGTGCGGGTTTCGATCGACGGTGTGGGCGAGGCGCACGACACCCTGCGGGGCATCGACGGGGCGTACGAGCGCGCGCTCGACACGGTGCGTCGCCTGAAGGCGCTCGGAGTCGAGGATCTGGGACTCGCGGCGACGGTGACCGAGTCCACGGTCGGCGAGGTCACGAAGGTCGAGGCGCTGTCCCGCGCGCTGGGCGTGGGCTTCGTGGCAAGCGCGGCCCACAGCTCGCCCATATACTTCGGCGCGCACGACGGAGAGCGGCCGAATTCCGAGGCGGCCGTCGAGGAGATCGCAGGACTCATGCGCAGGGGGCTCAGCTCAGCGAAGCCCGTGGCCTGGGCCAAGGCGTACTACCTGCGCGGGCTCATTGACTACGTGCACAGGCGACCGCGCAGGCTTGCCTGCTTCGCCGGCATCGACCACTTCTTCCTCGATCCGAGGGGCGACGTGTACCCCTGCAATGTGGGCGGGACGAAGATGGGGAACGTCCGCGACGGCAGCTACGCCGAGATCGCGGCCAGAAGCAGCGCCGCGGTGCGCGCGGCCGTGGCGGAGTGCCGCGAGCAGTGCTGGATGGCCTGCACGGTGGCGCCGCCGATGCGACGGCATCCGCTCCGTCCGCTCATGTGGATCGCGCGGGCGAAGCTCTTCGGCGCGGATTGGCCCGGTCCGGGCGTGCGGGCCGGGAGAGGCGGAGGGCGATGAGGGTCCTCGCCGCCAACAAGTACTACTTCGTGAAGGGCGGCGCGGAGCGCTACCTGTTCGAGCTGTCGAGGATTCTGGAGGCGGCGGGGCACGAGGTCGTGCCGTTCGCCATGAAGCACGAGAGGAACGAGCCATCTCCCCATGCCGACCTCTTTGTCTCCCACGTCGGGTTCGACGAGCGGGGGAGGTTGGGGGACAAGCTGCGCGGCGCGGCCCGCGTCATCTACAGCGTCGAAGCGAGGAGAAAGATTGAGGCCCTGGTGCGGAGGACGCGTCCGGACGTCGCGCACCTGCACAACGTCGCGCACCAGCTGTCCCCGTCGATCCTGTACGGCCTGGCTGCCGAGGGCGTGCCCGTGGTGCAGACCCTTCACGACTACAAGCTCGTGTGCCCGAACTACATGATGTTCGTGAACGGACGGGTCTGCGAGCGGTGCGCGGACTGGCGCTACTGGAACGCCTGCGCGCGGCGGTGCATGCGCGGCTCTCTTTCGTCAAGCGCGCTCGTGTGTCTTGAAGCGTACGTCCACAGGATCCTCGGCTCGTACCGCCGGCACGTGCGGTTCTTCATCGCGCCGAGCCGCTCGATGCGCGACAGGGTCATCGCACACGGCATCGACGCGGACAGGGTCGTGCACGTGCCGCACGCGATCGACCTCTCGGGATACGCGGTGCGGAGCGGCGACCAGGGCTACGCGGCGTTCGTGGGGCGGCTCTCGGAGGGGAAGGGCGTCATGACCCTCCTTCGCGCGGCGGCCCTCGCCCGTGACGTCCGACTCATCGTCGTGGGCACGGGCCCCCTGTCGGTTGAGGCCGAGGGGTACGCGGCGCGTAAGGGCCTCGCGAACGTCGAGTTCGTCGGGTACCATGAAGGCGAGTCGCTCAAGTCGCTGGTCGCGGGGGCGGCGTTCGTCGTGGTGCCGTCCGAGTGGTACGAGAATGCGCCGCTTGCGGTCTACGAGGCGTTCGCGCTCGGGAAGCCCGTCATCGGGTCAGCCGTCGGCGGGATCCCCGAGCTCGTGCTCGAGGGCCTGACTGGCCTTCTCTATCCGGCCGGTGACGCCGAGGCGCTGGCGGCCAGGCTCCGGGAGCTGTGGGCCGACCGGTCCCGCGCGGCGGACATGGGCCGCGCGGCCCGTCGCCGCGTCGAGGAGGAGTTCGGTTCGGAGAGGCACTACGATCGGATCATGGAGATCTACGAGAGGGCGATGAATTGAAGATCGCCATGCTGGGACAGAAGGGCATTCCCGCAACCTACGGCGGGATCGAACGCCACGTGGAGGAGCTGGCCACGCGCCTCGCCGCGCGCGGGCACGACGTCACGGCCTACTGCCGACCGTACTACACGAAGTCGCGCGGGGAATACCGGGGAGTCAGGCTCGCGCAGATCCCGAGCGTGCGGACCAAGCACTTCGACACGGCCACGCACTGCGCGTTCGCGATGCCGCACATCCTCCTCGAGGACTACGACATCGTGCACTTCCACGCCCTCGGCCCCTCGATGTTCGCCGGCGTGCCCAAGGCCCGGGGCGCCAAGACGGTCGTCACGGTGCACGGGCTCGACTGGCAGAGGGAGAAGTGGGGACGCGTGGCGCGGTGGGTCCTGCGGCGATGCGAGTACAGCTCGATCTACTTCCCCCAGAGGACCATCGTCGTCTCCAAGGCGCTCAGGGAGCACTTCTGGGACGCGCACGGGGTGACCGTCACGTACATCCCGAACGGCACGGTCCTTCCTCACGTGCGCGAGGCGTCCAAGATCCGGCGGATGGGCATCGAGCCCGGGAGCTACGTCCTCTTCGTCGGGCGTCTCGTGCCGGAGAAGGGCTGCCACTACCTGCTGGAGGCGTTCAAGCGCCTGGCCCCCGACGTCGACCTGATTGTGGCGGGAGGCACCAGCTTCTCGACGGAGTACGTCGACCGTCTGCACGCTCTCGGCACGCCGAGGACACGGTTCCTCGGCTACGTGTACGGCGACGTCCTGGACGAGCTCTACTCCAACGCGCGGCTCTTCGTGCTGCCCTCCGACATCGAGGGGCTGCCCATCGCCCTGCTCGAGGCCATGAGCTTCGGGAACTGCTGTCTCACGAGCGACATCCCTGAGAACCTCGAGGTGATCGGGGACTGCGGCGTCACGTTCCGGAAGGGCGACGTGGTCGACCTGGCCTCGAAGCTCGGCGGCCTGCTCGCGAAGCCGGAGAAGTGCGTCGGGATGGGGGAGCGAGCGAGGCGCCACGTGCTCGAGACCTACGACTGGGACGGGGTCACCCTGCACACCGAGGCGATCTACTACTCCCTGCTGCGAGGTTTCTGACGTGAGTCCCGAGGCCGGTGGAGCAAGGAGGACGGTCGTGGGCGTCGAGCGGCTCGTGGCCGAGCGCCGCGCGATCGTCGAGCAGGCGCTGGGCCGGCAGCTCCCGGCCGAGGGCGAGTATCCCCCCCGGATCCACGAGGCCATCCGCTACTCCGTGCTGAACGGGGGGAAGAGGCTGCGCCCCGTCCTTGCCATGGCGGCCGTCGAGTCGGTCGCAGGCGACGCGACGCGGATCGTCAAGGCTGCGTGCGCGGTCGAGTACGTCCACTCGTGCTCTCTCGTTCTCGACGATCTCCCGTGCATGGACAACGCGCTCACCCGTCGCGGGCGCCCGACGGTCCATCGCGCGTTCGGCGTGTCCACGGCGATCCTCGCGGCCGACGCCCTCCTCATGCACTCGTTCAGGCTGGTCGTGGACAACGGTGTCGAGGTCGGCGCAGACGGCCCCAGGATCGCGCGGGCCGTCCGGAGCCTCGCGACGGCCGTGGGGTCCTTCGGCATGGTGGGCGGGCAGCACGTCGATCTCGAGACCGCGTCAAGTGACGCGATTGACCCCGAGACGCTCGACTACATCCAGACGAGGAAGACCGGGGCGCTCTTCGTGGTCTCGGCGACCATCGGATGCACGCTCCTCGGCGTGGACGATGCGCGCATCGAGCGGCTGGCGGACTACGCCCGGGACCTCGGCCACGCGTACCAGATCGTGGACGACATCCTGGACTCGGAGGGGGATCCGGCGGTGACGGGGAAGGACTGCGGGCAGGACGAGCGGAGGAAGACGTTCGTGACGGTTCACGGGATCGACGCCGCACGGCGCGCGTCGAGCAGCCTCGTGGCGAGCGCGAAGCGGTCGCTCGAGGGTCTCGGCGGGGACCCCTTCCTCCTCGTCGGGATCGCCGACCACTGTCTCACGCGCTCCGCCTGACGGGGGCAGAGGGGCCATGACGCACGCTGTCATTCTGGCAGGCGGGTGGGGGGAGCGGCTCTGGCCGATGAGCACGCGCTCGCGTCCGAAGCAGCTCCTCAGGCTCGCGGGCGGAGAGTCGCTCGTGCGGTCGACGCTCGCCAGGATCGCGCCGCTCGTGTCCGTCGGCGGCACGCTCGTCCTCACCGGCTCCTCGGTGAGGGACGCCGTCGCCGCCGAGCTGCCCGGCGTGCCCGCTCACCGAATCGTCGCCGAGCCCGCCGGCAGGAACACCGCGCCGGCCATCGCGCTTGCGGCGCACCTCCTCGTCCGGGAGGATCCCGCCGCCGTGATGGTCGTGCTGCCGGCGGACCACGTGATCGCCGACGACCGCGCGTTCCGCGACGCCGTCACTCTCGCGGTCGGGGCCGCGCTGTCCGAGCGCGGGCTCCTGACGCTCGGGGTCCGTCCGACGCGCCCGGAGACCGAGTACGGCTACATCGAGACCGGCCCCGAGTCAGCGGTGCCCGGGGTGTTCGCGGTCGAGCGCTTCACCGAGAAGCCGGACGCCGCGTCCGCCGAGACCTTTCTCGCTCGGGGAAGGCACCTGTGGAACAGCGGGATCTTCGTCTGGCGGGCGGACCGGTTCCTCGAGGACGTGAAGTCGGCGCTCCCGGCGGTGGACGCCGCTCTCTCGGGCTTCCCGTCGGCGCCCGGCGACGACCGCTTCGAGAGCGACGTGCGGACGTACTACGACTCGGTGCCGTCGGTCTCCGTGGACTACGGGATCATGGAGCAAGCCAAGGGCGTTTACGTGGTGCCCGCGACGTTCGGATGGGACGACGTCGGGGCGTGGTCGGCGCTCGAGCGGATCTGGGGGGGGCCTGGATCGGGCGGTGCCGTGCGCGGCGACGCCGTGCTGATCGACTCCGCGCGATGCATCGTCTACGCCGAAGACGGCGTCGCGGCCGTGGTCGGCCTCTCCGACGTCGTGGTCGTCCACACGGCCGGCGCGACGCTCGTGTGTCCCAAGGGCCGAGCCCGGGACGTGCGGCGAGTCGTCGAGGAACTGAAGCGTCGAGGCGCGATCGGGTCGTAGGATGCTCGCGTTCACCGCGCGGGTCTCTCTCCTTCGGCTTGACGCGCCGCGTCCGTTCTGGTAGTCGTTGTCCCCCCCGATCCGGGAACCGCAGTTCGGGCACCGGCGGGAGCGAGGGGAGGGAATGCCGCAGCTCAGGAAGGACCCGGTCCTCGGCCGTTGGGTGATCATCTCCACGGAGCGGGGGAAGCGACCGACCGACTTCGCGCACGAGCGGGAGCCCGTGCGGGGGGGCGTCTGCCCGTTCGACGAGGGGAACGAGGGCAAGACGCCGAAGGAAGTCCTGGCGTACAGGGCCCCCGGGACCGCCCCGGACATGCCGGGCTGGCAGGTCCGCGTCGTGCCCAACAAGTTCCCCGCGCTTGCGATCGAGGGCGAGCTCGATCGGGCCGGGGAGGGCATGTACGACAAGATGAACGGCATCGGGGCCCACGAGGTGATCATCGAGACGCCCGTGCACGACGCGACCTTCGAGGGGCTCCCCGTGGAGCACGTCGCGCTCGTCGTGAAGGCCGCGCAGGACCGGATGCTCGATCTCCAGGGCGACACGCGCTTCCGCTACATCCAGTTCTTCCGGAACAAAGGGAGCGCCGCCGGCGCGTCCCTCGAACACCCGCACTCGCAGCTCATCGCGCTCCCGATCCTCCCGAAGAGGCTCGCCGAGGAGCTTTCGGGCAGTCAGGAGTACTTCAACTACAAGGAGCGCTGCGTCTTCTGCGACATCGTCGCGCAGGAGACGTGGACGCGCACGCGGATCGTCTGCGAGAACGACGAGTTCGTGGCGACGGTCCCCTTCGCGGCGAGGTTCCCATTCGAGGTGTGGATCCTCCCGAGGAAGCACATGCCCTCCTTCGAGTTCATGGACGAGCGCACGAGGCTCGCCTACGCGGGCATCCTCAAGGAGACCCTCACGAGGGTGACGCTTGCCCTGGACGACCCGCCGTACAACCTGATCGTGCACACCTGTCCCTGCGGGGAGCGCGATCTCAGGTACTACCACTGGCACGCCGAGATCATGCCGACGCTGACCAAGGTGGCCGGCTTCGAGTGGGGTTCGGGCTTCTACATCAACCCCACGCCGCCGGAGGACGCCGCGCGGTATCTCAGAGACGTGGACATCTCAGGGGGGAAGCGCGCATGAGGGTCCTGCTGGCGGCCGCCGAGGTGGCCCCGTTCGCCAGGGTAGGCGGCCTCTCGGACGTAGCGGGGGCGCTCGCGAAGGAGGTTGCGGGCCTCGGTCACGACGTCTCGGTCTTCCTGCCGAAGTACGCGGCCATCGACGGCGCAGCGTACGGCCTGAAGCCCGCTTCGGGGGTCGGTTCGCTCGCGGTGCCCATGGGCGCGTCGAGCGAGCGCGTCGAGGTCCACGAGGCAGTCATGCCCGGAGGCCCCGGCGTGCGCGTGTTCTTCGTGCGTCACGACCGCTACTTCGGGCGGGATGGCATCTACACGGATCCGGCGACCGGACACGGCTACCCGGACGAGGTCGAGAGGTACGCGCTCTTCTGTCGCGCGATGCTGGCGGCCGCGGACGCGCTCGGTCTCGCGCCGGACGTCGTGCATCTCAACGATCACCACACCGCCATGGCGGCGGCCTACCTTCGCGGCCCGGGCGCGGCTCCCGGTGAGGTCGCGCGCGCGGGGATCGTCTTCAGCATCCACAACCTCGGGTACCAGGGCTGGTTCGAGCGAGGGCTGCTGCCCCGTCTCGGCTTTCCGGAGAGCGTCTGCGTGCCTGGGAGCCCGTTCGAGTTCAACGGCCGCGTGAACGCGATGAAGGTGGGGATCGAGTTCGCGGACTTCGTGAACACCGTGAGCGAGCGGTACGCGACGGAGATCTCGACGACCGCGGAGTTCGGCCTGGGGCTCGAGGGTGTTCTGGCGGAGAAGGGGCGGCGCGGGCGGCTCCTGGGCATCCTGAACGGCGTGGACTACACGGTGTGGGATCCGGGCACGGACCCGCTCATCCCCGCTCGCTACTCGGCCTCGGACGTCAGGGGCAAGGCGAAGTGCCGCGCCGCGCTCGTCAAGCGATGCGGGCTGGGCAGCGCCCGGAACGCGCCGGTCATCGGCATCGTGTCGCGGCTCGCCGATCAGAAGGGCTTCGATCTCATCAGGGAGGCGGCTGACTCCCTGCTCGCGCTGGACGTGCGGCTCGTGGTGCTTGGGACCGGGCAGAAGGAGTACCACGAGCTTCTGACCGCACTTGCGGCCCGGCATCCGGACAGGGTCTCGGTCCACCTCAAGTTCGACAACGAACTCGCTCACCTGATCGAGGCCGGCGCCGACATGTTCCTCATGCCTTCCCGTTACGAGCCGTGCGGGCTCAACCAGATGTACAGCCTTCGCTACGGCACGGTTCCGGTCGTGCGGGAGACCGGAGGGCTTGCCGATACGGTGAGGGACTACGATCCGACCGCCGACACGGGCACCGGCTTCGTGTTCCAGGAGTACCGCGCGGACGCCATGATGTCCGCGCTCAGGCGCGCTCTGGCGGCCTACCGGGAACCCAGGCAGTGGTCCGGGATCGTGCGCCGCGGAATGGAGCTCGACTTCAGCTGGGCGGCGTCGGCAGCCAAGTACCTGAAGCTGTATGAGGACGCGGCCGCGGCGGCCCCGGGGCGCGTCCGAGGGTCTTGACAGCCCCGGCGCGGGGCACTATACTCGGCTTTTGAGGAAGATCGCGGGAATAGCTCAGTGGTAGAGCGCCACCTTGCCAAGGTGGATGTCGCGGGTTCGAGCCCCGTTTCCCGCTCCAGTTCGCCGAAGCAGGGGCGATCACGAGCGAGACCCCCTGCTTTTCCATAGGGCGGCGTAGCCAAGCGGTAAGGCAGAGGACTGCAAATCCTTCACCACCGGTTCGAATCCGGTCGCCGCCTCCAATCCCCACGCCGCTAGTCCCGCCACCTGAGCCGCCGCGGCTCGTGGCGTCCCGATGTCTTTCGTTCGCCGCCGGGGTGGCGGAACTGGAAGACGCAGCGGACTTAAAATCCGTCCGAGGCCCTAGGCCCCGTGCCGGTTCGACTCCGGCCCCCGGCACCATCCCGCGTCCCGTATCGCAGCCCGATGGGCCAGCCGTCCGCTCCGGCCTCTCGCCCCTTGACTCACCGCATGCCCGGTGGCACACTTCATGCTTGCTGTCATGTAACACGATTGCATGCCAGCGCATTGGGCTATGATGCGGGGGCGGGGGGAGGTGGCCTGAATGAGTCGATTCCTCAGAGCTGGGTTCGCGGCCCGGCCGGGCCACTTGGCGCGGCCGCTTCCGCTCGTGCTGTGGTTTGTCGCCGCGCTCGTGGTTCTCGGGTGCGCGGGCCGAGCGTCCGGCGACGAGTCCTTCCCGCGAGTCGCCAACTACTACTTCCCGTCGCTTGCGGCCACGGACCTCGAGAAGCTGTCGAAGTGGGACCTCGTCGTGCATCCCTGCCGCGCGCAGGATCTGGAGCAGGAAGAGCTCGTCCTGCTCAGGGAGCTCAATCCCGACATCGTGCTTCTCGCGCACACGCCGGCGGCGTACAGCAACGCGCAGTGGCTGAGTCCCCCGATCCTCGCCGACATCCTGCACAAGCTCGATGCGGACAACTGGTGGCTCCGCGACACCGAGGGCGGGATCGTGACGCTCCCGTGGTTCGGTGACGCCCTGATGAACCAGACGATCTGGTGCCCGGCTGACTCGGCCGGTGACGTCCTCTGCGACTGGCTCGCCGAGTACATCGCGGAGCGCATGCCTCCCGGCGGTCTCTGGGACGGGGTGTACCTCGACTGCTGCTGGAACGACGTGTACTGGCTGAACAGCGTGCTCGAACATCCGATCGACGCCAACGGCGACGGGATCGCCGAGACGCGGCTCGAGCTGGATGCGGCCTGGCGCGCGGGCATGGAACGGATGGTCTCGCGGCTTCGTGAGCTCGTGGGTCCCGACTACATCATCGCGACCAACGGGAACAACACGTTCTACGAGCAGTGCAATGGCTCGACCCGCGAGAACTTCCCGTACATGCACGGGAACTGGTACGACAACATCACGAACCCTCAGTGGGGCTACGTGGCCATCATGTCGCGATACCGGGACCCGGCCACGAGCGTCATCAACTCGATCTGGACCGGTGAGGTCACGGACAACGGCCAGCCCGTACGCACTCCCGAGTTCGAGCGGAACCTGCGCTTCACGCTCACGAGCACGCTCGTCTACGGAGACGGCTATTACTCACTGGACGGCGGCGCGGAGGAGCTCGCGCACAGCCAGCTCTGGTGGCACGAGCTCTACGACATCGACCTCGGGATGCCCCTGGGCCGTGGAGAGCTGGCGCCGTCCGACTACGGACCCTGGGTGCTCTGGGGAGACCTCATCAGGCTCCGGCGGTTCGAGCACGGAGTGGCGGTCGTGAACCCCACGTCCTGCACCCAGACGATCGATCTCGGCGGTCTCTACTACCGTCCCGAGTCGTGGAACGGCAGCTTCTTCCCGTGGAGCGCCGCCACGACCAGCGTCGCCGTCCCGGCACGGAGCGGCGACATCCTCCGAGGGGGAGGGACGGGTCTCGAGGGAGCCTCGCGGTTCGTCTACGGAGCGTTCAGCGGACGGGGCGTCGTTCTCTCCTGGTCGCCGGTGCCCGGCGCGCGGTCCTACAGCGTCTACCGGTGCCACCGGCCGGGCAGCGTCGCAAGCCAGGTAAACCTGATCGACATCGTCGAGGGGACCGACTACTTCGATGCAACCGCGGGGGCGGAGCCGCTGTACTACTACGCGGTCGCGGCGATCGACTCCGCGGGCGGCGAGGGCCAGCCTTCGCCCGAGTTCGTCGTGCAGATCCCTCGTGGCGAGTGCGTCGGACTCCCTGGAGAGGCCGAGGCGAGCGCTCTGGGGACGTCGGCGGGGGGCAAGACCGAGAGCGCGCCGGCGAACGGGCCTGGCGTGGTCCCGCGCCTGGGGGCGCATCCCAACCCGGTGAGAGACGGGACGACGTTCTCCTTCGCCGTCACGGCCTCCGAGGCCGGGGACCGACTCACCCTGCGTGTCTACGACGCCGGC
>Ga0316622_100001563_pt1 | contig 15011 bp, 13 predicted proteins | sample OWC_Aug_OW2_C1_D_FD_207646 | JGI IMG/M metagenome (GOLD analysis project Ga0316622, IMG submission 207646) | Wetland soil microbial communities from Old Woman Creek delta, Ohio, United States - OWC_Aug_OW2_C1_D5_C | ecosystem: Environmental > Terrestrial > Soil > Wetlands | place: USA: Ohio... | reverse complement strand
TTCACGACGTCGGCAGCATTGCCCTCTTGGTCGTATTATACCGCCCTCGGCAGATTGCATGTTGCTTACACATCGGCCCGTGGAGACGTTATTGCCCGTGATGACCGGCCAAGGGTTCAGCATGACACCCACCACGCATCATACTTTCTTCGCCGCGGCGAGAAGGAATTCCACATTCCCGTCCTGCCCGGTGATCGGCGACGGGATGACGCCTTTCACCTCGAAGCCCAGGTTCTGAATATCTAGCCGCACCCGCTCCACTGCTTCGCTGCGCGCAGCCTCGTCCCGCACGATGCCGCCCTTCCCCACCTTGTCCTTGCCCACTTCGAACTGGGGCTTGATCAACGCCACGAGTAACGCACCGGGCGCAAGGAACTGCAGTAGGTGCGGGATGACCTTTTCGAGGGAAATAAACGACACGTCGATGACGACGATAGTGACCTTCTCCGGAAGGAGCACAGGATCGATCTCGCGGATATTGGTCCGCTCGATAACGACCACGCGCTGGTCCTGCCGGAGCTTCCATGCCAGCTGGCCGTACCCGACGTCCACGGCGTAGACCTTGGCTGCGCCGTGCTGCAGGAGGCAGTCCGTGAACCCTCCCGTCGAGGCGCCGATGTCGAGGGCGGTCGTCCCGGCAACGTCGATGTTGAACTCCCGCAAGGCGGCCTCGAGCTTGATCCCTCCCCTGCCGACGTAGGGCATCTGCCCGCCGAGGACACGGATCTCGGCGTTCTCCGGAACGAGGGTACCGGGCTTCTCGACCTTCTGTCCGTTCACGAGGACCTGTCCGGCGATGATGAGCGCCTGGGCGCGCTCACGGCTGGGCGCAATCTCCCGCATGAGGAGCAAACGGTCGAGCCTTATGCTGTTCGCAGTGGCCAAGGGCGGTGTTCAGCGGTACAATAGGACCAGGATGGACCCGAGCCGAGACTATCAGATGGCCGATCCCCTGTCAAGACAGCGCTCATGCCGCGTCAGTGCAGGCGCATGCCGGAACGCCCCGGTTGGCAGGGCACCGGCAGGCCCCGTGATGTTCTCCGGGAGGACCAGGGCGATGCGGTTCGTCCTTTTTCTTGTCCTGCTGTTGAGCGGGATGCTGTCCAGGGGAACGTCCGCCGAGGCCCTTTCCTGTGCAGGGGGCATCGTTTCCGAAGGGGACCGCGTAGCGGACCTGATCATAAAATGCGGCCAGCCCGCGTGGAAGGACGCGCATCTGGAAGAGGTCTTCGGAACGTATGACTGGTCCCTGGGCCGGAAGACGACGATCATGGTCGAGGAGTGGACATACAACCTCGGCCCGCAGCAGTTCCTGCGGATCATCACGATCAGGAACGGACGCGTCAGCACCATCCGTACCGGCGGATACGGAGCAGCGCCGGACAGCCTGCCCCGCGGCCCCGGCTGCGGCGACCGCGTCATCTCCACCGGCGAGAAGAAGGCCGAGGTGATCCTGAAGTGCGGTGAACCGTTCTACAAGGACGTCCGTGTGGAAGAGGTGCTCGATTGGGTGGACAACGGACGGCTCGCGAAGGTCTCTGTGACCATCGAGGAATGGACCTACAACTTCGGTCCGAACCGCTTCATGCGCATCATCACCTTCCGGAACGGGACGGTCGTTGACATCCAGACCGGAGGCTACGGCCGCTGATCCCGCCCCCCTCGCCTGCGGCGTCCTCCGCTCCCTCTCCGCTTTGCCGTCACAACGAAAAAAGCGCCGGAAACAAGCGTTCCGGCGCTCTCCGGGGTGCGTTCATCCGCCCTCAAGCATCCTTCGACTTCAGGTTCGCCACCGGCGCAACGACCTTGAGGCTCGTTTCCTCCATGAACGTTGAGGCCGAAGCATGGATGCCATCGGCGTCGAGCCCGTACTTCTTCCGGAGGATCGCCTGCGCCCCATGCTCGATGAACTGGTCGGGCAGACCGATGCGCAGCGTCTTGACGCTGGAGAGCCTTGCCGCATCCAGGAGCTCCAGAACAGCGCTTCCGAATCCTCCCGGGAGCGCGTGCTCTTCGACGGTCACCACCCGCCCCGTTCGCTTAGCCATCCTGAGGATGAGCTCCTCGTCGAGCGGCTTCACGAACCGGGCGTTCACGACAGCCGCCGATATCCCTTCTTCGGCGAGACGCTCCGCAGCATGGAGCGCAGGCCGCACCGTCGCTCCGACGGCCAGGATGACCAGATCATCCCCTTCGCGGAGCAATTCGCCCTTCCCGATGGGGAGCGCTCGCAGCTCCTGGTCCATGGCAACGCCATACCCGGTTCCCCGGGGATACCGCACGGCCGCCGGGCCGTTGTGCTCCACGGCCGTCTTGAGCATGTGCTGAAGCTCATTCTCGTCCTTCGGCGCCATGATGACCATGTTCGGCAGGTGCCGGAGATAGGCAAGGTCGAACACCCCGTGGTGCGTCGGTCCGTCCTCGCCGACGATGCCCGCCCGGTCCATGGCAATAGTGACCGGGAGGTTCTGCAGACAGAGGTCATGCACTATCTGGTCATAGGCCCGCTGCAAAAAGGTGGAATAGATGGCTGCCACCGGGCGCATCCCCTCCACCGCGAGACCGCAGGCGAACGTGATGCCGTGCGATTCGGCGATCCCCACGTCGAAGAACCGTTCCGGGTGCTGCTCTGCGAACTTCTCCAGACCCGTTCCATCCGACATGGCAGCCGTGATGGCCACGATCTTCTCGTTGTCCTCGGCAAGGGTGGTGATCGTCTGGCCGAAGACCTCCGTATAGCTCATGACCTTCTGCCGCTTGCCGGCAGGCTTGCCCGTCTCGGGATCGAAGGGAGGCACGCCGTGGTACTGCGAGGGGTTGCATTCCGCGAACTCGCATCCCTTCCCTTTCTTGGTGACCACGTGAACCAGCACCGGCCAGTTCAGGGACTTGATGTTCCTGAAGGTCTCGAGCAGGTCGCCGATGTTGTGCCCGTCGATGGGGCCCACATACTGGAACCCGAGTTCCTCGAAGAGGATCCCCGGCGCGACCCAGACCTTGAGGGACTCTTCCGCCTTTTTCGCCAGATTGAACATCGACTCGCCGACCCGGGGGATGCCCTGCAGGAAGTGCTTCGTTTCCTGGCGCAGCCGCGTATAGAACTGGCCCGTCATCATCTTGCTGAGGTAGGCGGAAAGGGCCCCGACGTTCGGCGAAATGGACATCTCGTTGTCGTTCAGAACGACGATCAGCCGTTTCTTCAGGTGCCCGGCATGGTTCAGGCCTTCGAAGGCCAGCCCGGCAGAGATGGACCCGTCGCCGATCACGGCGATGACGCGAAAATCCTCGCTCTTCATGTCCCGCGCCGCCGCAATGCCGAGGGCCGCGGAGATCGACGTGCTGGCATGGCCCACATCGAAATGGTCGAAGGAGCTCTCCTCGCGCTTCGGAAATCCGCTGATGCCGCCGTGCTGACGGAGCGTGGCAAACCGCTCCCGGCGGCCCGTCAGGAGCTTGTGCGCATAGGCCTGATGCCCCACGTCCCAGATGATCCTGTCTGTGGGCGTATCAAAGGCATAATGGAGCGCGATCGTCAGGTCCACGACCCCGAGGCCCGGCGCGAGATGGCCGCCGGTCTTCGACACCGTGGCGATGATCGTGTCGCGAAGCTCATCGGCCAGCTTCGGCAGGTCCCGTTCCGGCAGGTTCCGCAGGTCTGATGGTTCGTTGATCGTTTCGAGTATCATAGTCGTACCTCGGTTGAGATGCCGCCAGAGAGCAGTCGTCATGCAGTCGAACATCAGTCGATATGCAGCCAGATATTAGCATTGAATGTAACTGCCTGTTGCCCGCCTCTCGACTCCTCCTAATTGACTCTCGTTACAATATACTTCGCCAATTCCCGGAGCGGATCGGCCTTGCGGTCGAACTCCCGGAGGGATGCGATGGCCCGCTCCGCGACCTCCCGGGCGCGGCGGCGCGACTCTTCGATGCCGTAGAAGCCCGGAAAGGTCTTTTTGCCTTTTTTCAGGTCGCTTCCCGCGTCTTTGCCGATCTGCTCCTGCGTGCCCGTGATGTCCAGGATATCGTCAGCGATCTGGAACGCGAGACCGGCATATTCGCCGTATCGCGTCAGCGCCTTGAGCCGCTTCTCGTTCGCCTTCGCATAGAGGGCGCCGACGCGGACCGAGGCGCGGATCAGCGCGCCGGTCTTGTGCGTATGGATGTATTCCAGGGTCGGGATATCGACGTCCTTGCCTTCGGACTGCATGTCGACGATCTGCCCCCCGACCATGCCAAAGACCCCCGAGGCCTGGGCAATGACGCTGATGATATCGAGCATCCGGCGGGCAGGGACCGCCTTGAGCCGTTTTTGGTCTGCGAGGACCTCGAACGCCATGTTCAGCAGGCCGTCGCCGGCAAGGATCGCGGTCGCCTCACCATAGACCTTGTGGCATGTCGGCCTCCCCCGCCGGAAATCATCATTATCCATCGCCGGCAGGTCGTCATGGATGAGCGAGTAGGTATGGATCAGTTCCAGGGCACAGGCGATGGGAAGCAGTCCTGCCGTGCCCGCCCCGAGCGCCTCGGCGCTCGCAACGGCCAGGATGGGACGGACGCGCTTTCCGCCGGCGAACAGGCTGTACCGCATCGCCTCAAAGACCACGGGAGGGAACGTGGTGGCAGGCGGGACCAGCGCTTCGAGCGCTTTGTCTACCGCTGCACGCTTCCGCGCCAGGTATGCCTTGATGTCCGGGGCCATGGAGCGCTTACGACTCCTCTTCCTCAAAGGATTGCCTGGTCATCTTCCCCGCCTTGTCCTTCAGCAGGATCTCCACCTTGCGTTCAGCCTCCTCCAGCCTGGTGTTGCATATGCGGGCAAGCTTGACGCCTTCCTCAAAGAGCTTGAGCGACTGTTCGAGCGGCAGTTCGCCTTTTTCCAGTTCCTGCACGATCTCGTCGAGCCGGGCCAAGGCGGTTTCGAATTTTTTCTCAGCCATAGGGGTCAGTTCCGCACGAAAGGCCCTCGTCGCGACGGCCAAGGGCCGGAGCATTCCGCGGCATGCCCCGGGAGGCGCTGTCCGCCCTCAGCAGGTGTCGAACGATGCCTCGTCCGGAGACCAAAGGATGGGGAATGCCCGGAACGCCGTAATTATATAGAATTCCCCGACAGGAAATCAAGACCAATCAGGCAATGCCGCGCATTGACGAACGGGAGGAAACTTGGTATCATCAACCAATCGCTCTTTCCGTACGTTCGCCGTACCTCAGGAAAGCACCCATCTCCCGCGGAGGTTATGCAATGACCGAGGAACCAAAAGGCCGTCAATTGCGTCTGGATGACGAACAGGTCCGCGCCCTGACCGACCTCGAAACCGTTACGAAAAAGAACCTCGACAGCATGATCCGGGAAGGCCTTGAGATGTACATCAAGGTCACCAAGGGGCAGGCGATCTATCAGCCGACCCCCGAGACGATGCTCTCCCCCATCGTCTTTGACAAGCCCTACCGGACCTTCCCCCCGAAGTGAACGCCACGCCGGGAGATGCTCAGGTTTCTCTCCGCGTGAGCGTTGGTCCGATCATTTGATCCCTTCGATGCATCCCTCGCCACCCCTTCCTTCCGCTGCCTATCTCGTATCAGGCCCGCGCGCCTCCTCGACGCGGGAAACGACCGCCCCTTTGTGCAGCAGGGTGCTGATCGCATCGCCGGGCTTGACCTGTGCAGCATCCTTCAGGATCGCGCCGTCAGGCATCCTTCTCGTCACACTGTAACCCCGCGACAGGATGCCCAGCGGATTCAGGTGATCGAGAGCCCCGGCCATCGAGGTGAGCAGGGCGCGGTCGCGGCGCACATGATGCCTGAGCCCCAGACCAAGCCTGCGGAGCAGTTCATCGACACGCTGGACGTACTGTTCGAGGGCCCTTCTCGGGTCTCCCAGCATCCGGACTGCATGGTTCACCCTGTCGCGATACTGCGCGATCCGCTGTTCCATGCACGTCACCAGACGGGCGCGCAGGGAGGTCACCGCCTCGCGGAGATGGGCCTCGCTCTCGACGACCATTTCCGCCGCTGCAGACGGCGTCGGCGCCCGCAGGTCCGCAACAAAATCGGCGATCGTGTAGTCCGTCTCGTGGCCGACCGCAGAGATGACCGGGATGCGGGAAGCGGCGATCGCGCGTGCGACGGATTCCTCATTGAACGCCCAGAGGTCCTCGAGCGATCCGCCGCCGCGTCCCACGATCATCACGTCCACATGACCTTCCCGGTTGAAGTACTGGACCGCCTCGACGATCGCGGGCGCAGCATCCGCCCCTTGCACGGGCACGGGATAGATGAGGACCTCGATCCGCGGATGCCTGCGCCTGATCACCCGCAGGATGTCCCGGATCGCCGCGCCGGTCGGCGAGGTGACGATGCCGATCCTGCGCGGCAGGACGGGCAGGGGTTTCTTCCGTTCAAGGGAGAAGAGCCCCTCCTGTTCCAGCCGGCCCTTGAGCGCCTCGAACGCCTTCTGGAGCGCCCCGAGGCCCTTCGGCTCCACATACTCCACGATCACCTGGTACTCGCCGCGGGGCTCGTAGACGCCGATGCGGCCGCGGCAGATGACCTGCATGCCGTGCTCGAGCATGAACTTGAGATGTCGCTGGCTGGACCGGAAGAGGACGGCCCGGACCTGGCACTGCTCGTCCTTCAGCGTGAAATAGATATGACCGGATTGGGGGGCGGTCAGGTTCGATATCTCCCCTTCCACCCACACTTCGGGGAACGCGCCTTCCAGCAGGTCCTTGATCCTGCTGGTAAGCTGGGAAACGGTGAGGATGTGGGACTGCGTCATATCAGTGCGGAGCGCGGAATGCCGAGTGCGGAGCGAATAGTCCTAACAAAGACAAGCGGGAAAAGCGTTTAGCCACAGAGGATACCGAGAACACAGAAAGAAATAAAAAGTGAAACGAACAGTGGTGACAGTATTTCCGCTGTGCCCTCTGTGGCAGATAGCGCTTTCCTTGTTTGTGCTTACGAACGGATCTTGATCCGCTCGATCTTGAGCGCCCTCCCGGTCTTCTGGTCGACCTCGATGGCTGCGGCGTCAAGGTGGGCAGGTCCCTTGGGTATCTCGAAGCGGTGGGGCCGCTGGGTCAGGAACCTGGCGATGGCGTCCTCTTTCTTCACGCCGATCACCGAGTCCGTGGGTCCGGTCATGCCCACGTCGGTCATGAACGCGGTCCCGCCGGGAAGCACCCGTTCGTCCGCGGTCTGAACATGGGTATGCGTGCCCAGCAGGGCCGTGACCTTTCCGTCGAGATGCCACGCGAGGGCGGCCTTTTCCGACGTTGCCTCGGCGTGGAAGTCTACGATGATGGTGCGCGTCTCCTTCCGGAGCCGCTCCACTTCCCTCTCGGCCACGCGAAAGGGGTCTTCCAGGGGCGACATGAACACGCGGCCCTCGAGGTTCAGGACCGCGACCTTTCCCCGGTCCGAAGAAACGACGACGCTGCCGGATCCGGGCGTCTCGGCGGGATAGTTCGCCGGCCGGATCAGATGGTCCTGTTTGCCGAGCCAGGGTTCGATCTCTTTCTTGTCCCACACATGGTTCCCCGATGTCAGGACATGGATCCCGAGCGAGAACAGCTCTTCGGCGATCTCCGGCGTGATCCCGAAGCCGCCTGCCGCGTTCTCGCCGTTCGCGATCACGAGGTCGGGAACGTGGGCCTTCAGGAGCTCCGGCAGTGCCTGCTTCAGCATTTTGCGGCCCGGCTCTCCGATGATGTCGCCGATGAAAAGGATCTTCAACAAACCTCCAGAATACAGCAGCCAGGTGCCAGAAGGAACAGATGTTCTCCTGGATGCTGACCCCTGTCTCCTGACTCCTTGTTCTAACTACTTCGCGTACTCCACGTACCGGCTCTCGCGCACAACGGTCACCTTGATCTGGCCGGGATAGGAAAGCTCCTGCTCGATCTTCTTTGCGATGTCCCGGGACAGCTGCGCGGCGTGCGCGTCCGAGAGGTCCTCGGGCTTGACGATGATGCGGATCTCGCGGCCGGCCTGGATCGCGTAGGACTTCTCCACCCCCTTGAACGAGTTCGCCGTGGACTCGAGTGCCTCAAGCCGCTTGAGATAGCTTTCCAGGGTCTCCCGCCGCACACCGGGCCTGCCGGCAGAGAGGGCGTCCGCTGCGGCCACCAGGACGGACTCGACGCAGTTCGGCTCGCCATCCCCGTGGTGGGTCATGATGGCATTGATGACCTTCGGGTTCTCGCCGAACTTCTTCGCCAGGTCACCGCCGATCTGGGGATGGGTCCCTTCGATCTCGTGGTCCACGGCCTTCCCGAGGTCGTGGAGCAGCCCGGCCCGGCGCGCCAGCTTCTGGTCGCACCCCAGCTCCGCCGCGATCATGCCGGCGAAGTAGGCAACCTCGCGCGAATGCATCAGCATGTTCTGACCGTAGCTGGTGCGGTACTTGAGCCTCCCCACGAGCTTGATGACCTCGGGATGCAGGTTGTGGATGCCCAGGTCGAACGCCGCCCGCTCACCCTCCTCCTTCATGGTGACGTCGAGCTCCTTCTTGACCTTCTCGGCGATCTCCTCGATGCGCGCCGGATGGATGCGGCCGTCCTGGATCAGCCGCTCGATCGTGAGCTTCGCGATCTCCCGGCGGTAGGGATCGTAGCACGACAGGATCACCGCCTCGGGCGTATCGTCAATGATGAGGTCGATGCCCGTCGCGGCCTCGATGGCCCGGATGTTCCGCCCCTCACGGCCGATGATGCGGCCCTTCATCTCGTCGTTCGGCAAGTTCAGAACGGACACCGTGGCCTCGGCGACGTAGTCGCTCGCATACCGCTGGATGGCCGCGCTGATGATGTGCTTGGACTTCTTGTCCGCCTCTTCCTTGGCCTCGTCCTCGATCCGCTTGATGGTCTTGGCCGCCTCGTACTTCGCCTCGTCCTCCATGGACAGCATGAGCTGGCGCTTCGCCTCCTCGGCGGTCATGCTCGCGATCTTTTCGAGCATCTGGCGCTGCTCGCGCAGCCCTGCCTCGTACTGTACTTCCTTCTCCTGGGCGACCTTCTCGCGGTTCACCAGCTCCTTTTCCCGGCGTGCCACATCGGACTCGCGCTTGTCGACCGCATCGATCTTTTTTTCGAGGTTCTCCTCTTTCTGGGTGAGCCGCCGCTCCTGGTTCTGCAGCTCCTGGCGCTTCTCCTTCGTCTCGCGTTCGAAGTCCATCCGGGACTGGTAGATCTTGTCCTTGGCCTCGATCGCCGCTTCCTTGCGCTTGGTCTCGGCTTCGCGTTCGGCGTTCGCGATGACCTTCGCCGCCTCAGCCTCGGCGTCCTTGATCTTGCCTGCTACGGACCTGCCCTTCAGCACGAAGGCGAGGCCGCCGCCGATCGCCAGTCCTGCGATCAGTATCAGAATATACTCGGTCATGATCTTCCTTCCTCCTCACTGTATTTTTTCAGCCCGGCAAGGCGCTCCTTGATGCGTCGTTCTTCGCCCTGCTCCGTGGGCCGGTAGTAGACCCGCTTCTGCGGAAGATAGTCCTGCCTTACGTAGTGGCCGGGAAAATCATGGGGATACCGGTACCCCGTTCCCCTCCCGAGCCGGGCCGCACCGCGGTAATGCGCATCCTTCAGGTGGTCCGGCACCGCCATGACCTGCCCCTGCTCGATGTCCTTCAGCGCCGCCGAGATCCCGAGGTATGATGCGTTGCTCTTGGGCGCCGCTGCGACGTAGACCGCGGCCTGGGCAAGCGGGATCGATCCCTCGGGCATGCCGATGCGCTCCACGGCCTGGTATGCGGCCGTTGCAACGACGAGAGCGCGGGGATCGGCGTTCCCCACGTCCTCGCTCGCGGCAATGACGATCCGCCGGGCGATGAACAAGGGGTCCTCGCCTGAGGCGATCATCTTCGCCATCCAGTAGAGCGCCGCATCGGGATCGGTCCCGCGGAGGCTCTTGATGAACGCCGAGATCGTATCATAGTGCTCGTCCTCATCGTACACGAGCGCCTTCTTCTGGATCGACTCCTCGGCAACGGACAGATCGATCCGGACCGTTCCGTCCGCCAGCGGCGCCGATGAGAGGGTCGCAAGCTCAAGGGCATTCAGTGCTCGCCGGGCGTCACCTGCGGCCCGGGCGACGATGAACTCCCGCGCCTCCTCGGTCAGCACGACGCCCGTCCCGCCAAGGCCCCGCTCCCGGTCCGCACAGGCGCGCTCGAGAATGGCCCGGACGTCCTCATCGCGAAGGGGTTTGAACTCGAAGATCTGCGATCGGGAGGAAAGCGCCGGGATGATCGCAAAGAAGGGGTTCTGCGTCGAGGCCCCGATGAGCGTGATGTTCCCCCGCTCGACGTCGGGCAGGAGCGCGTCCTGCTGCACGCGGGTGAACCGGTGGATCTCGTCGATGAACAGGATGGTCCGCCTGCCGCTCTTGAGGCGTTCCTCGTTCGCCTCCTGCGCCACCCGCCGGACATCGGCCACTCCGGCGGTCACGGCGTTCAGGGCGACGAAGTGCGCCTTGCTCCGTTCTGCGATGAGGTGGGCAAGCGCGGTCTTGCCTGCCCCGGGCGGTCCGTACAGGATGAGCGACATGAACCGGTCCGCTTCGATGGCGCGGCGCAGGAGCCTGCCGGGCCCGAGGACGTGCTCCTGCCCGACGAACTCGGAGAGGTCCCTCGGCCGCATCCTCCAGGCAAGCGGAGACTGCAACGGATCAGCAGCCGTCAAAGGGATATTGGGGACGTGTTTCCTGGTGGCCAAGGATGGCTTCGGGAAGGCGTAAAAAGCGATTGATAGCGGAAGGACGGGAACTGAACGAGCCGGTCGGGGCCGTTGCCTACGTCAAGCAACTGATAACGTGGGGACTTCCCGGAGGGCAGGGCGATGACGGAACATCACCAGCAGGACGGCCTATGCCCGTTCGATTATCCGCTGCCGCCGGGCAGCAGGCCCTGTGGAAACTCATGATTAAATGACAAATCCCCATGGAAGTCAATCAGATGCTGACCTGTTCAGTTCGTGCGCGGCGCCGGGTCATTGCACCCTGTTCGATGCGTCCGTGGCGCCGCTGTTACAGGATCACTATCAACGCGCAGGAGCCTTCCTTACTTGACGCTCCTTTTCGCTGTTTATGCTTTTGTGGAAAAAAAAACGCTGCATGATATGCACAGCGTTTATTTAAAAAAACCCCCGCTTTTGCCGTGCTGATAACTTGGACCTGGTGTTATCCAGGTGGGCGCCATAGAGAAAGTTAGGCTACCCAGTTTTGCCTGGGCATGCTCACCCTTTCCCGGGGATAGCTCCCTTTTCAAATCTTTACGAGGTACAAGTTACATCAGTCACGCGCAAAGCAGGGGACCAATCTTGTATGGGATATATATACCAGATAGCGATAAAAATGGCAAGGTGAAAGTACTGAGCATCCGGCCTGTCAGGGCAGAGACCTGCCACATTCCTGTCAAAGCCTTATCGGCAGAACACGCTAGGGCTGCCGCTCGGCGGTCAGCTCCAGGATCCGGTCGACGGACCTTTCCGCAGATCGCTGCAGAGCATCGTGCTGGGCCCTTACGCGGAAGAGCTCATCGGCGATGTTGAGCGCCGTCAGGATGGCCATGCGGTAAACGTCGGCCGTTCCCGTCCCCTTCTGCACGTCCTTCATCCGGCCATCGACGAAGGCCGCCAGTTCCCGGATGTGGGCCCGATCGGCGACCGCCTTGATGCTGTACGTCTGCCCGAATATCTCGACCTGCACGTTTTCCATAGGGCGCGGGTAAATCCCCTTCTCCAAATAACGAATCGCACGCACTGTTCAGTCACCACAAACCACTGTCCCGATGCTTCGACGCCGTGCGTTTTGCTGTCGGGAACGTGTTCGTACTTTTGGCGGCTGTTCTCCGGTGCTTATGTTACAGCAGCGCCTCTACGAACTCCCGCGGTTCGAATTCCCGCAGGTCCTCGATCCCCTCGCCGATACCGATGAACTTCACCGGGAGCGAGAGCTCGCGCGACAGGGCGAATACGACGCCTCCCTTGGGGGTTCCGTCCAGTTTGGTCAGAACGATCCCCGTCACCCCGATCGCCTCGTGGAAGGTCTTCGCCTGGACGATCGCGTTCTGGCCTGTTGTCGCATCGAGCACGAGCAGGACCTCATGGGGGGCCCCGGGCATCTCCCGGGCAAGGATGCGCTGGACCTTCTTCAGCTCCTCCATCAGGTTCGACTTGGTGTGCATCCGACCGGCGGTATCGACGATCAGGACATCGGCCCCCCGCGCCTTGGCTGCCGCCACTGCATCAAACACCACCGCGCCGGGATCGGACCCTTCCTTGTGCTTGATCACCGGGACGCCGTTCCTCTCGCCCCAGACAGCCAGCTGCTCCGATGCTGCAGCACGGAAGGTGTCCGCCGCGGCCAGTATCACCTTGCGGCCCTCGGTCTTCAGGCGATGGGCCAGCTTGCCGATCGTCGTCGTCTTGCCCGTTCCGTTCACACCGACCATCAGGATGACACAGGGCGTCTGAGAGATGCGAAACGCCGCTCGTTTCGCGGACAGGATCTCTGCCAGGACCTGCTTCAGACTCGCCTTCACAAGGTCGGGCGACGAAAGCTCGTTCCGCCTGAAGCGCTCCTTCAGGTCCGCCAGAACGAGCGCGGTCGTCTGGGTCCCCACGTCGGCAGAGATCAGGGCCGCCTCAAGATCATCGAGGAATGCCTCATCGATCTTCTCGCCAAGGACCAGTGTTCCGAACTTGTCTGCCAGGTTCTTGCGGGTCTTCGACAAGCCGTCCCGCAGAGAGCGAATGACATTCAGCATAGTTTTTATGATCCAGAATGTTGACCGAACCGCCGAGAACGGGGGTGTTCTCCTGACTCCTGACGGTATCTCAAATATCCAGCGGCAGGCTTTCCGTTTCCGTTCCTCCCCCTGCCTGCGCCGTCTTCCCTTGCTTCTCCGTTTCCGGTGCAGCCGCCGTTCTGATACCCTGCTCAGCCTCGGCGTAGGATGCCTGGCGGTAGAGGTACCGCTCATGCATCCTGCTGTAGCCGGTCCAGTCCCCTGCAGCCACGTTCTCTTTCTTCAGCGTCATCTGGAAGTTGTTGATCTTCGCCGCGAGGTCGTCAAGGTAGTTCACGATGATCGCCTCCATGATCTTCGGACGCTTGGGTGAGCCGAACTCGTATTCGCCGTGGTGGGAAAGCATGATGTGCTTGAGCAGCAGGGTGAGCTCTTCCGGAAATCCCGGCACCACCTTCACCTTCTCGGCGAGCATCTCGTATCCCAGCGAGATGTGGCCCAGGAGCCGTCCCTCGGTGGAGTATTCGATCGACTTCCTCACCGACAGCTCCCGGACCTTGCCGATGTCGTGGAGGAACGCCCCGGCGGTCACGAGGTCGCGGTCGACGCCGGGAAAGTGCCTGACCACGTCCCGGGCAAGGCCGATCAGTTCCACCACGTGTTCGAGGAGGCCGCCGATGTAGTTGTGGTGCAGGGCCTTGGCCGCCGGCGCCCTGCGGAAGGCATCCATGAACGCCTTGTCGGCCAGGAACGTCTTCATGAGCCGGCGCAGGTGGCTGTTCCCGATGCTGTCCGCAGCGGCAGAAAGCTCCCGGACCATGTCGTCGATGTTCCGCGGTGTGGTCTCGAGAAAGTTGGCGAGGTTGACGGCGGCATCCGCGACCTTCTCGAGTCCTTTCATCTTGACCTGCAGCGTTCCCTGGTAGTTGGCGGCCACGCCCTTGACGCGGATGAAGTCCTCGCGGTCAAAGGTCTGGGCCAGCGCCTCGGCGTTGTCCCACAGTTTGCCGTCGACCTCGCCGGTCTTGTCCGCGAGCTTGAGCGACAAATAGGTGGCGCCGGTCTTTGAAATGGATACCTGCTTGGACGCTACCAGATAGGTCTCGTCCACCCAGTCACCTTCCTTGAGCGAGCTGATCGTCTGCATGGGCCTCCCGTTCGTTGGACGATAATAAACCATCACCCCGGTGAAGTCAAACGGAACGGGAACAAAAAAGGCCCATCCCCGTCGGGATGGGCCTTCCGTTGCTGCAAGGTGAATGATGTTCCTTAGTGCTCGATCTCGACGCCCGCGGTCTGCTCGCGGACGCTGACAGCGATCTTGTACAGGAATGTCAGGACCAGGAATCCGATGGCCCAGACGCCGACAGTGATCATGGTCTCGGGCATCGTCGGCCAGTAGGGATGGACCTCCTCGAAGGGATTCGGCACGAACCCGCCGATGATAAGGCCGAAACCCTTATCGATCCAGAGCGAGATGAACAGCATGACGCAGGCCAGGACAAGCGTCCCCTCGTTCTTCCGCACGCCCGGGAACACCAGCATCGCGAGCGAGATGACCGCGAAGACGCTCGACGTCCACATCAGGGGCACCAACTCGCTATGGCCGTCAAGCCCTGCATAGAGATAATGGAACGGATGCTGATGACCCGGGATCCCGCTGTAGAAGGCCGTAAAGAACTCCAGTCCCAGGAAGAACACGTTCGCGAACATGGCATAGGCCACGATCTTTCCCAGGGTCTGGATCTGTTCCTTGCCGGGATCGAACTTCGTCACCTTCCGCACGATCAGGGCAAGGATTATCAGCAGCGACGGGCCGCCGGCGAAGGCCGAGGCCAGGAACCGGGCCGCCAGGATGGCGGAAAGCCAGAAGTGCCTGCCCGGGATGCCCGCGTACAGGAACGCCGTGACCGTGTGGATGCTGATGGCCCAGGGGATCGAAAGATAGATGAACGGTTTGATCCACGCGGGCGGCGGCACGCCTTTCCGGTCGGAGCCAAGGGTCACCCAGCCGATGATCAGGTTCAGGAACAGGTAGCCGTTCAGAACGACCACGTCCCAGAAGACCATCGAGTTGGGCGCCGGATAGAGCATGATGTTCATGACCCGCATGGGCTGGCCCATGTCGGCCATGATGAACAGGATGCACATGATGACCGCCGAAATCGCCAGGAACTCGCCCAGGATGACGATCTTGCCGAACTTCTTGTAGTCATGCAGGTAATAGGGGATCACCAGCATGACGGCCGAGGCGGCGACGCCGACG
>Ga0316622_100001562_pt1 | contig 15011 bp, 11 predicted proteins | sample OWC_Aug_OW2_C1_D_FD_207646 | JGI IMG/M metagenome (GOLD analysis project Ga0316622, IMG submission 207646) | Wetland soil microbial communities from Old Woman Creek delta, Ohio, United States - OWC_Aug_OW2_C1_D5_C | ecosystem: Environmental > Terrestrial > Soil > Wetlands | place: USA: Ohio... | reverse complement strand
CGACGAGCTGACGATATACGGGAACCCCGCAACCGCGGCGGAAACGCCCGCGACATCGCCCAGGAACTGCCGGCGTGACAGGTTCTTCTTTGTCATCCATCGTTCTCCTCATTCAGGACAAGCTTGAAGTTTCGAGTTTGAGGTTTGAAGCAAGAGCTTCGCGAGATATCCGACTTTACACTTCAAACTTCACACTTCCTAAAGATGCCAGGGGCTGCGCGTCGTTCGGGCCAGCAGCCGGTTGGCCTCGTCATCGCCGATGAACACCTCGCGTTTGGGGTCCCACTTGAGCGGGCGCTTTAGAGTGTAGGCGATGTTGCCCAGGTGGCACACGGTCACCGAGCTGGCGCCAGTCTCAATCTTGCAGACCGGGTCGCTGCGTTTGCGGATGGCGTCGAGCCAGTCGGTGTAATGGTTGGGACTGTTGTAGAGATTGATCTGCTCGGGGCCGATCTTCTGGTCCTTGAGGCTATCGGGCGTAGTCTTGAGGTAGCCGCGATTGACCTCGACCTTGCCCTTGGTGCCCTCGAACAGGACGCCGTTGACCTTGGCATCACCGGCCTTGTTGTCCCGTGTCATTGGAATACCGTTCGCGTACTTGTAGGTGAGAACCTTGTAGTCCTTGCCGTCGGGCGGAATGATTTCCACCGGGCCCGTTCCATCCATGCCGAGACCCCACTGGGCGATATCGAAATGATGGGCGCCCCAGTCGGTCATGCCACCGCCGCCGTAATAGCTGTAGTAGCGCCAGTTCGGGAAGCCGTCGAAGCTGATGTGCGGGGCCAAGTCGTTGTTGTACGGCCGCCACATGGCCGGACCGACCCACATGTCCCAGTCGAGGTAATCCGGTACAGGCTCTGCAGGCAACCGCTTGTCTTCCGGCGGACCGCCCACGTTGACCGTAACGTGCTTGACGTCACCGATGTATCCGTTTTGCACCAGCTCGCAGGCGAAGCGGAACTCGCGCGAGGATCGCTGCATGCTGCCCGTCTGGAAGATACGGCCGTACTGGCGGACCGCGTTGACCATCGCCCGGGCTTCCTGAATCGTCTGCGTCAGCGGCTTCTCGCAATAGACGTCCTTGCCCGCCTTACACGACTCAATCGTGGTGACCGCGTGCCAGTGGTCCGGCGTGGAAATCACCACGGCGTCGATGTCGTCGCGAGCCAGCAAGTCCCGGAAATCGCCATAGACCGCACAGCCCTTATAGGACGTCACCTTCCTGTCGGCGTAGTACTTCTCGACGATGTTCTTGCTGCTGCGCTCGAGCTTGAGCTTATCGACGTCACAGGCCGCCACGACCTGTGTGCCGGGTGAGCCGAGGAACGACCGCATCAGGTGCTGGCTCTGCTTGCCGCAGCCGATGAACCCGAGAGCGATGCGGTTGCTCGGAGCATCGGCCCCGAAGACCGACGACGGCACGACATACGGGAACGCCGCGACACCCGCGGTCCCCGCCGCCGCCCGAAGGAAGTCACGTCGATTCATATTCCTTTGCATCATTCAACTACCCTCTCCTGTCAAGGTCACAGGTGACGCAGATCCAGACGGGTGGCATCGTCAAGCACAGCTTGGCGATGGCTTCATCCGGACGCGGCGGAACCATCGCCAAGGCCTTCGGCCTTGACGCTGCCACCCGAAAAGTCAATCATTTCTTCTCGAACGCCGCATCGAAAGCGACTTGAGACGGCTTGAAGTCCGCCTTCTTGATGGCCTGGACGGCCTCGGCCGCCCCGTGCTCGCGGTCCATCCGACCGTCTTCCCACTCGATCGACAGCGGGCCCTGATAGCCGATGTCATTGAGGGCCACGATAATCTCCTCGAAGTTGATGTCGCCGTGGCCGATGGAGCGGAAGTCCCAGTACCGCCGCGGGTCGGTGAACTCGGTATGGCCGCCGAATACGCCCACCGTGCCATCCCCGTGTCCCCACCACACATCCTTCATGTGGGTGTGCCAGATCCGCTTGCCAAATGTACGGATGAACTTGACATAGTCGACGTGCTGATAGCCGAAGTGGCTCGGATCGTAGTTGAATCCGAAGCACGGATGCCCCTTGACGGCGTCGATAGCCCGCTGGGCCGAGGCGATGTCGAATGCAATCTCCGTCGGGTGGACTTCCAGACCGAACTTGATCCCTTCCGCCTTGAAGGCATTGAGAATCGGCTTGAAACGCTTCGCAAAATCCGCATAGCCGGCGTCGATCATTTCCTTGGAGGCAGGCGGGAACGAGTACAGCAGGTGCCAGATGGAGCTTCCTGTGAAGCCGTTGACGACGTCCACGCCGAGCTTCTTGGCCGCCCGGGCAGCGTCGATCATGTTCTGTGCGGCACGCTTCCTGACGCCCTCGGGGTCGCCGTCGCCCCAGATGTCCGGCCCGACGATCGCCTTGTGACGACCGTCGATATTGTCGCAGATGCACTGGCCAACGAGGTGGTTCGAGATGGCGAACACCTTCAGCCCGTACTTGTTGAGCATCGCTCGCTTGGCCTTGCAGTACTTGTCATCCGCCAGGGCCTTGTCGATCTCGAAGTGGTCGCCCCAGCAGGCCAACTCCAGCCCGTCGTAGCCCCAGCTCGCCGCCTTCTTCGCCAGCGTCTCCAGCGGCAGATCCGCCCATTGCCCTGTGAATAGCGTTACAGGTCTAGCCATCTCAGAACCTCCTTATTAAGGACTCGTAGGGTGTGCGCCGCACACCATTCCTGCAAAGCGCCTTTCTCAGTAAAAGAACGCTTACAATCCTCTCTTTATTGCGAGCCCACCTCTTATGGCGGCACTCCCAGCCCACGCGTGTCCCTTGCCCGGATTCACGTCCGGGCCGGACGCATAGACCCTCGCGACATACCAGGAGTGTCCTATTATACAGGCTCGGGACCACCTGGCAACGCTATTTCCGACGCCAAAATCACCCATCTGCGATCACTCGTGGCGGCCACGTGGCCCCCGTTACCCGCGGCACTGACCTGTGTCCCGACCACTTCATCCGCCTGGAGCGATAGCATACGGCTCATCAGCTTAGACTCCGACCAGTCCAAGTGGATGAATTGCGTCAGAGTCATCAACGTTACACCCGAGTGCGGTGAGGTTTCGATGCTGCTGCAACACGCTCACCGCAAAGCCAACAGGGGTAGTCACTGGGAGGGCTGGGAGGAGGGGGCATTCCCACGATAACCCGGACATGAAGCGATAGTCACCCTTTGTTCTCGGGTGTGTATCTGCGTTGCCGGATCGTATCCTCGTCAATCACGGTCAAGGCATGAGAGAAATCAATTCCGGTGCTCATCAGCAGTTGGGCGAGGTACTTGCCGGGATCCTCCGGTCCGAACTGCCGCCACCGAAGGAAGATCACGCCGGATGGCGGCCGGTAGCCATCTCGGAATATCAGTTCTCCGTAGTGCCGGTCAAACGTGACGATGGTCCGCTCCTCGCGGATGGCTGTCTCCATGATCTCCCGATCAGTGATGCCCGCGAACTCCAGGCCCACAATTTTGACATCAAATCCGGCGGCCCTGAGGATATTGGCACTCTTCAGCGGGAAGTTTTCGTTAGCCAGAAGTCTCATCGGTCCGTCTTCGGCGAATGGCTGATCAAGGATCCATCCTCGATGCATTCCTGAACATAGGCGAACACGGCCTGGAGGTGCTTGGCCGTCAATCGCGGGTAGTTCTCCAGCAACTGAGCTTCCGTCCACCCCTGAGCAAGACGCTGGATGATGAATTCTACCGCAACTCTCGTGCCCTTGATGGTCGGCTTGCCACCAAGGACAGCAGGGTCAGCAACGATGTAGTCCTTCCAGTTCATACACGGATCATACAGAATCGGAGCGCATTTGTAAATGGTCTCCTGCAGCTTTGGTATAGCCGTATGGCGGTGATCCGGGAGAAACCAGGATGCGATGGCGGCGATCCTATCTTCCGCCCGGGGAGGCGGCCCAAAGGATGGCGTCGCGCACAAGGGTGGCGAACGTCGGATCACGGCAAGCTGTCGGATCGTGTCCGATGCCGATGTAAAGTGCCCGGCGGTAGGCTTCGTTGGTCCAGATGATGGGGTGGTCGCCCATGGGCTTGTTGGGTTTGTAGGTGGACTCATCCGCTCGCGCCAGAACCCGCACGTGCGGGCGCGGGCTCTTGTTGAACTCATACCACTCGTCCCGGACCCCAAACGACGCGGGCAGGTTCCGGGTCACCGGGTGCTCGCGATCCTCCAGAACAACCGAGCCCTGTTGAATCGCCGGATGCGGGGAGTAGACGATGTCCCCCATCAAGTCCTCAAACCACTGCCAGTACGGGGTGTCGGCTCCCAGGAACTGCCTTCCAGTCAGACCGGCCGCGTGAATCCCGATCCAGCCGCGACCGTTCTCGATGAACTTCTGCAACGCCTTCTGTTGTGACGCCGACATGTTGAACGGCGCCAGATGCAGTTGAATGAACACCTGATAGCCCGCCAGATTTGTCTCGTTGATCCGGCTGGCGTCCTTCGTGAAGTCAAGGACGAAATGGTTCTCGGCCGCGAGGGTCGCCAGAAACGGCTCCGCCTTGGCGATCATCGGCGTATGGTCGTGGTCGCTCGATGCGACGACAAGGACCCTCAATGCAGGCTCGCGTGAGTGGGTCGCCCCAGAGCATCCGCACAGCGTCAAGACCATCCCTGGGAGAAGGCTCGCAGCGAACAGCGCCAAGGGGACACTCGGTTTCTTCATGCGGCGGATGATACTGCCAGAGATAGAAGGGTTCAAGCCTCGATATCGCAGGACGGTGACATCTTTGACGTCCTATGCAGAGCGAGCACGCCGGCGGTATAATCGGCCGTCTGAATTGCCATGAGGGAACCATGTCACGGCATAGTGGAGATGACAATATGAAGATCACAGTACGAACGAAACATGTCCTGCTGGCGTCACTCCTTGTTTGCGTGTCCGGCTTTGTCACGACGACGCAGGCCGCCACGCCGCAACTGCCGGGGACCGGCGAGGCAATGCAGTCCGCCATTGACGCGAGGGACATCGCCGGCGCGGTTACGGTGGTCGTCACCAAAGACAAGGTCCTGCATCTCCAGGCAAACGGGCTGGCGGACGTCGCAGCCGGAAAGCCGATGCAGCCCGACTCGCTGTTCTGGATCGCCTCGATGACCAAGCCCGTCACGGCCGTGGCTGTCCTGATGCTTCAGGACGAAGGCAAGCTCAACGTGGCTGATCCGGTGGCGAAGCACATCCCGGCCTTCGCCGACCTCAAGACGCCCTCGGGCAAGTCCGCCAACCTCACCATCGTGCAGATCCTCACCCACACGTCGGGCCTGGGCGAAGCGCCCGCCGCTGACGCTCGCAACGCGCGCACGCTTGCCGATCTGGTCCCGCTCTGGCTGGCCGCCCCTATGCAGTACGAGCCCGGCGCCAAATGGCAATATACGCAGTCGAGCATCAACTTGGCGGCACGAATCGTGGAGGTTGTCAGCGGCCTGTCCTTCGACGTGTTCGCGCAGCAGCGCATCTTCGATCCGCTGGGCATGAAGCACACGACGTTCTACCCCGCACAGGGATCCGTCGTCACGGCTTACGCGAAGAATCGGACAACGGGCGAACTCGAGCGCACACCGCCACGCCCCGACTTCGGCACGCGAGGCCGTCCTCCGCTCGGCAACGGCGGACTCTACTCCACCGGCCCTGACTATGCACGGTTCTGCCAGATGCTGCTGGGCGGCGGCATGGTCGACAGCAAACGCTACCTCAGCCCCGAGTCGATCAAGCTTCTGGCGACCGTGCAGACTGGCGAATTGCCTTGCGGCTTCTTCCAGTCGCCCGATTTCGGCAACCACGGCGCCAACTACGGCTGGGGTATCGGGACGTGCATTCTGCGCGCGCCGCATGAGGGCGTCGCCGCCATGCTCTCGCCCGGCACGTTCGGCCACGGCGGCGCCTGGGGCACGCAGGCCTGGATCGATCCCGTTCGCGGCGTCGCCTATGTCCTCATGGTGCAGCGCTCGAATTTCCCCAACAGCGACGCGAGCGGCGTCCGCAGGGCCTTTCAGCAGGCGGCCGCCGACGCGATGGCAAAGCGTGGCAAGCTCACGCCCACGGCGGGATCAACAGCGAGTGACTACCGGTTCGAAGGGACGATCTCGCGGGAGGTGCTGGAGAATTACCTGGACCGTTCCGTGACGATGGCGTACTTCTTAGTCACGGGAAGGCCGGAGGGCAACCGGGAGTATCTCTACCGGGACGACGACGTGCGGCTGATCCAGAACATCGGGGCCAAGTTCATCGGCCGGGCCATCTACCGATGGAACGGAGAGAGCCGCTTGAACGATCCCAACTTCTGGAGAGATGCGAAGGCGTTGATCGAGAAGGTCCATGCGTTTGACCCGGGTGTCATCTTCCAGGGCTGTCTCTTCGAGACGATCAGCCGGGACGTCGATCGCGTGAAGATTCCGTCCTGGGTGTTCACGGACTTCGGCCTGCCCGTCGAGGACAGGACGTTCTCCTACGACGCCATGCTCAACAAAGACGGCAAGCTGGTCAATCACTGGGGCCGGGCCAGCGTCCCCGATGTCACACGACCGGAAACGCAACTGTGGTTCTACTATCTGGCAGGCTCCTACATCGATCTGGGTTGCGAGGCCCTGCACTTAGGTCAGGTGGCTTTGATCGGCATGGCCGACGCGGACCTGAAAGAATGGTCGCGCCTCGTGGCGAGAATCCGCACGTATGCCAAGACCCACGCCCGCCGCAAGCTGGTGTTGTTGGACGCGCACGTGCCCACCGGGGGCATGGTCTTAGACGGCGTCAGCCTGCTGGATTTCAACTCCTTCCCGATGCGCATCAAGGCCATCCCGGAGAAACCCCAGGAAGGCGAGCTTCAGGTGGGCCATCTCGACAGTATCTATAAACGGAGCAAAGGCTGCATCTCACCGAGCGGCTGGAAATGTGAGAGCCTGCCATATCTCGTCGAGTTCGACAACTTCGGCCGAAGCCGAACGCCCAACGTCGCCGACCTTAGCTCACACTTCGTCTGGGGCTGGGACGAAATCTCCTGGTTCTCCCTCCAACCGGAAGAATACCGGAATAAATGGCTCGTCTATGCCTACAACTGGATCAGGCAAACCGACCCCAACGGCCACCTGCAGATGCCGGTGAGTCGAATGATCACCTGCCCGAACGAGACCCAGGGCAGCTATCGAGCCAACACGAGAAGTCCCGCCTGTCCCATAGGCTACTCCCAGGAAGAGACGATCAAGAAGATATGGAACGGCGACTCGCGGGATGAACAAATAGGAACGGAGGAAGAACCTTGAAGACCTGTGCATTCATATTGACCCTGCTCGCCACGTCGGCGGCACTTGCAGAAGTTTCCGATCCGCCCAGTCCCGTCGTTGCCGGCGGTCTGTGGCGCCCTCGGTCGGCCGACACGCACCCGACTGATGCCGCCAAGTCACATATCGAGGAGATCACCGCCCTGGCTGGGGGGACATACCAGTACACAGTCCTTCAGGATGGCACGATGGACGGTCGCAATTGCCGCTCGCCCATGGGCTGCGGGATTGCACGGGAAGGAGCCCTCCTGCAAACCTGGGAATCCAACCGGTCGGTTCGCATGGAAAATGTGGGGGCCACCGACATCATCAACCCGTGGCTGTCCAACGGCCGCAACAACTTCCGCAACGTAGGCGAGATTGTCGCCTCGGCGGTCTCGCCGGGCATGACGGATGCCGACAAAGCGTTCTCCCTCTGGTTCCAGGAGATCCAATATCGCCATCATTCCGGCGGTGACAACAACGAGCTGGGCGACCCGGTGAAGGTCTTCAATATCTACGGATACAACACCTGTGGCAACGATTCGATCTGCCTGGCCACCCTGTGGCGCAGGGCCGGACTCAAGGTCGCGCCGGCCCGGGCCCTCGGCCACTGTATTTCCCAGGCCTTCTACGACGGCCGATGGCACTTCTATGATGGAGACATGCACTGCGTCTACCTGTTGCGGGACAACCAGACCGTGGCCGGCGAGCAGGACATCGTGCGCGACCACGACCTGATCAAGCGGACCCACTCCAAGGGAATTCTGTTTCCGGATGCCTGGTGGTCCGATCCGGAAATGTGCTCCATGTACTTCTTCGAGGGCCCGGTTGGGGGCGACCGCTCCGGCACGTCCGACACGACGATGAACATGATCCTGCGTCCCGGCGAGTCGCTCATTTGGCGCTGGGGTCAGCTCCGGCCGCCCAAGCATCACGGGGCGCTGCACGTGACCCCGACGTATGACGATGTGATCTACGATGGCCTGTGGGAGTATCGTCCGGATTTCTCCAAGGCCGTGTGGCGAAGAGGAGCTGCGACTGTCGAAAACGTCACGATGGGACCGGAGGGTCTGGCCGCCGACGAGGGCAAAGCAGGCACGATCATCTGGTCGATGCGCAGCCCATACGTCTTCGTGGGCGGCCGGCTCGAGATCGAAGGCACGGGAGCCAGGTTCTGCATTTGCCAGGACGGCAAGACCTGGAGGCCCGTGACAGATGACCTTGACAAGTTCTTTTCGACTGTCGGTCCCGCCTGTTACGAGTACCAGCTCAGGTGCCGGTTGGAGGGGACATCGCGGCTGCGACGGCTGGCGATCATCAATGATGTGCAGATGGCGCCGTTGGCGCTTCCGGAAATGGTCGTAGGGGAGAACATCTTCACGTATAGCGACCAGTCCACAGGGGACCGCAGAGTGCGAATCACTCACAACTGGGTGGAACGGTCGGCCTCGAAACCACCGTCCCCGCCGGCCGGCGCCGCCCGGCCCTCCGATGGCGGTGAGGCGAATGGCACGGACATTGTCTTTCAGTGGACAGCGTCCGCCGATCCCGACGGTGACGTGATCGCTGACTACCAGTTTGAGCTGTCCGCCCGCGCCGATATGAAATGGCCGCTCTCGATGAGTTTCTACAAACTCGTCTCCCGGACCGCCGACGCCGTGAAGGAAAAGGACAAGACCACCGGCAGGGAGAAGGTCACCGTCAAGGCCCAGTACACCTTGCCCCAGCCGGGCCTGCTGACGCCGGACCGCACGTACTATTGGCACGTGCGAGCCCAGGACGACAAGGGCCTGTGGGGGCCCTGGAGCAAGACCTGGAGCTTCACTGCCCGCGGCCCCTCGTACCCGCTGGACGTGACCGTGGACTATGACCCGGCCAGGGGCATGGGCACTCTTCGTTGGAAAGCCAACCCCGTGGGCCGTGCGCCGGTCAAGTACCGAGTCTACGGCAGCGACGAGAAGGGTTTTACAGTCGCCGATCAAAGGCACCAGGGTGTCGTGGGCGCGACTAAGGAGGAGATGGCTGACTGGAACCCGTGGTTCCCGGCGAACTTCATCACCGAGACCACGGCCACGGAGCTGGCGGTGCTTGGCGCCGAGGCGAGCCTGTCCGCCGCCAACAGGACTTACTACCGCGTGGTGGCGGTCGATGAGCAAGGCAAGCGCAGCGGGCCGTCCGACTACGCCGTTGCTCCACGACCGGTCATTTACAGCAGTCCGGTCGTGACAGCGCGGGTGGGCGCCGACTATCGCTACCCGGTGCTTGCCAATCGATCTCTGGGAGACCTCAGCTCCCGAATGGCAGATGGCCAACAGACCAGCGGCTACTTCGACATTGAGAAGCCCCGATTCACCCTCACCCAGGGGCCGGGGTGGCTCAGGATCGACGAAGCCACCGGCGTACTCTCGGGCACGCCGGACGTGCCGGGCAAGGCTGACGTCATCGTCACTGTCACCATCGATCGCCAGACGCGAAAGCTCGACGAAGCCGTGCTCCGCTGGGGCAATGAAAAAGTCCTTTCCGTCGATGCGGAGCGAATCGGCGTGACGACCCAGAAGTTCGTCATCGACGTCATGAGAAGAGAACCATAAGACCGTGTACACGCGTGTCGATGCTGACCCCGGGAAGACCGGCGACAGTCCGAGTGGCGGCGATTCAGGACAATGGGCAATCTCCGAGTTCCTGATCGTGAGCCCAGGACACACATCTTCAGCGCCCAAGGAATCGCCGTTCGGGACAGTCATCTATCCCTTCATACGCTTGGGGTGACGACCGAGTCAATTCACTGATTCCTCTTGGGCACTTGCAGCGTGATGACTTGCGGGCCTTTGCCTGGGGGCAGGGTGAACGTCTGATGTATAGCCTGCTGGCCGGAGGGCGTCAGTGTTACGGCGTAGTCGCCGGGGTAGGCCCCGAAGGCGAAGACGCCGGATGAATCTGTCGTGCCGGAGGTGGTGGTGGACCACTCGGACATCATCGCTTCGTAGCGTTTGCCGGCCTCGGTGAGTGTCCAATCCCTTCTCGCCCAGGCGGCGTTGGGGCCTCGCCAGGAAGCGCCCGCCCAGAAGACCCACGCGACGATTCCCTCGACGGCCGGGTGACTATAGGCCGTGCGGTAGACCAGCTCCAGCTTGTCGGCGTTGGACTGCTCGTCCGCATCCGCCACGTCGAACTCGCTGATCCAGATCGGCAGTCCGATGGCGGCGACTTTGTCGAGTCGCTGTTTGATGACCTCGGGATGGGCGAGGATATCCTCGCGCCAGACGTGGCCCTGGATGCCGACGCCGTCGATCGGCGCGCCCCGCTCACGCAGTCGGCGGACCTGGGCGACGTATTCGTCCGTCTGGACCTCGTTGAAGTCCTTGTCCACGGAGAGGACGTTGAACTCGTTCGTGAACAGCTTCACGTCCGGGTCCAGCTCGCGGGCCCGCTTGTGCATCCAGACGTGGATGTCCTTGCCAAGGCGGTCACTGAAGAAGGTCCCGTTCAGCATCTCGTTGTCGACGTCCCAGTGGACGAACTTGCCGCGGAAATGATTGACCGCGCTGTCCATGCGGCGCTCGACGGCTGCCTTGACCTGTGCGGCGTCGAGCGACAACATCCATCGCGGCTGCCACTTCTCGGGCTCCCAGAAGATGCAATGGCCGCGCACGGGGATGCCGTTGTCCTTGCACCATTGAAACATGGCGTCGGCGGCAGCGTAATCTTCCTTGCCTTGCACCCGCTCGTTGCTGTACCACTTGGACTCGTTGTTGAAGACGGCCCAGTTGAAGTGGGACTTGAAGAACTCGCCGTATTGGGCATTCCTCAGCAGAGTCGGGCTCACCGCCGCCCCGAAGGGAAACGCCTTGCGCGTCTGGCGAACCTCCACGGCCACGCCCGCCAGCGGCTTGCCCTGCCCATCGACGACGCGAACCTGCGCCGGACGCCGGCGGATCTCCCGGATTCGTGCGTCAGCCTCCGTCCGCCACGAGGGCTCCTGAGCCGCACACAAGCTGCTCAAAGCTGTGGCCACAACAATCGACACCCACCGGCTGTCACGCATAGTAGACTCCCACATCCTAAGATCGTCTCCACACGAGCGTAACATATTCAAGTCCACTCGGGCGGCATCGTCCAACGCAGCTTGGCGATGGTCGTCTCAGGATGCGGTGCAACCATCGCCAAGGCCTGCGGCCTTGACGCTGCCACCCGGAGTCGAATCATCAATCGCCAATCATCCTTCATCAATTCTCCAACGGCAAAATCCAGAGGTTGCGGAAGGCGACCTCGTTGCCGTGGTCCTGGAGCAGGATCGGCATTGGTTGGGGGCCTTCGGCCTGGCCGGCGCCGGTCTTGCGCGGGACCTCGACGTTGTCGTGAATCAACACGCCATTCTGGAAGACCGTGAGTCGCGCGTTCTGCACTTTCTCGGGCTTGCCGTCTTTGTCCGCCCAGCGGGCTGCGCGGAAGAGGATGTCATAGGTCTGCCATTCGCCCGGCTTTTTGCAGACGTTCTTGTCGGGGGCCTTGAACGTGTAGATGCTGCCGCACTCGTTGTTCTTGGGCTCCAGGCCGTACGAGTCGAGGATTTGCAGCTCGTATCGCCGCTGGATGTAGATGCCGCTGTTGCCGCGACCCTGGCCCTTGACCTCCGGCGGCATCTGCGGCGTCTTGAACTCCGCGTGCATCATGAAGTCCGCGTAGTCACGCTTGGTCATAATACTGCCGGTCTTGGGGACGACCTGGATCACGCCCTCATCGAACCTCCACTGGATCGGCCCGCCGCCGTCGCGCTGCCACTGCGAGAAGTCTTTGTCGATGAGGGCGGTCGCCTGCACGGGCCGGCCTGCCTCGACCTTCACCAGCGGCGGGTTCGCGTAGTCATTCCAGATCCGCTCGATCTGGGCGACGTCAGGCTTGCCCTCGTGTACGTACCAGCGATAGCGGAACACGTGGTCCTCGCCCGGCTTCATCTGCCACGGACCCGCCTGCGACGGGCAGAAATTGAAGAAGATGTAATTGTCGGGCTCGGGCCACAGCCGCATCGGCTCGGGGTGCTGGAAGTTCTTCGGATGGCTGAAGAAGGTCACGCCCTCCCACTCGTCGGCCGCCTTGCCGAAGTTGTCGCACCAGCGGGCGCGGGTGGCGTGGCCATTCTCGCGAGTCTTGCCTTCGCTGGTCAGGTTGCCGGCGTTTGCGCCCTTCCACTGGCGCGTCGCCCGATACCCGAATCCGCCATAGCGGTACTCGTCCTGAATCAGCGGCTGGTCGGCGACGCAGCGCTGCGTCGATTGGAAATCCACGAGCCAGTAACCCTTGTCCTTCCCGCCCACGTTGTACACGCGGACGTCCCAGACCTCCTTGAGTATCGTCTGCTCGCCCTTGGACGTTCTCAAAGCGACGTGGTCCTGCTCCGACTGGAACCCACCGTACACCGGGCCCGTGGTCGTGGAGAGGTACTTCGAGAAGCGAACGGTCCCCGTGCCGTCGCCGACGTTCCAGAAATCGACCATCTTGCCCTCGAAGGTCGTGTGCGTCCAGGGCATCCAAATGCCCAAATGGTGGATATGATCGGGCGGGTGAATGTCCGTCAGCACGGTCCCTTTGGGTGACCACAGGGGATGGATGAACGCATTGTGATTGTACAGAGCCCTGCGTTCTTCCGGGATCTTCCCGATATTCTGCGGCGGCGGCACCATTGCGTGGTGGTACTGCATCACCTTGGCGTCTCCGACCCTGATCTCCAGGACCTGGTCATCCTTGGCGGTGCTGACGACTCGCTTCGTTTGGCCGGCCCCGGCGACCAGCTCATAGACCCTCGTCTGCCAAGGCGCCAGCGTCCCTGACATGATCCAGTGCAGCCTCGGTGTCGCGCCTTGTTCGATCTGCGCCGGCACCGTCACACGGTCGGTCCCGCGGACTTCCTGCAGTGACAGCGCCTGACCCAACGCGGCCTGTGGCACCGTCGCCAGCGGCACCGACGCGGGCGTGTCCGTCCTCGCGTACTGTCCCGCCTCCACGGTAATCGTCGCCAGCGGCTCAACGCACCACGCCGTGCCGGAGAGAATCATCAGGGACATGCCAATCACAAGAACTGACGAACGTGCACACATCGCGGTGCTCCTTTCTGAACGAACCCGTCACAGGCACCCACCCTCCCCGCCGTCTGAAGTGACGATTGTACCCACCACCCGGTCCTGTATCAAGCACGCCAGGTCAGACGCAGGCCATGGGTGGCAGCGTCAAGCGCAGCTTGGCGATGGCGACTTTCCATGCGCAAGACCATCGCCAAGGCCTTCGGCCTTGACGCTGCCACCCGTTACAGACTGTGGAAGGTCAATGGGCGCTGACAGTCGCAATCCGATACAGGTGCACGTCCCAGGGCTTGAAGTCGTCGTCGAACTGGCCGTCCTTCGAGGTCAGGTTGCGGGACTCGCCGAGCACTTCCACAGGCCGATCGCCGCTGAGGCCCTGGACCGAGAACCGGGCCTTGGTCTGACCGTCGCGCATGGCCACGGCGAACAGATACGTCGCCCCTTCGTACTGCTTCACCATGATCGCTACAGGGACACTGTCGTACTGCGAGACCACCCTGGCGCCGCCAACGACCGTCGGGCTGTTCAGGACCGGGGCCAGTTCGTGGATTTGCTGATTGATTTGCGTGACGGCGGCGAGCATGTTCGGATCACTCAGTAGCGCCGACTCATTGAACTTCGGCTGGAACTCGTGCACGAAGTAGATCAGGCCCATACTGCCGTGAATGAGGGACATCCAGACCTCGCAGCGGACCTGGTGCGGCGTGGCTTTCTTCGTGGGATTGCTGATGTGCGTGCATTCGATGCAGTCCCAGACGCGCCTCTGATCGCCCGCCCACTGTTTCAGTCGCTCGACGCCGTACGCCACGTACCAGAGCTTTCCCGCGACCGCCGGCTTGTCGTGCGCCACGGGATAGATGTCGAAGGAGGCGATGTCACAACCCTGCACATACAGCGGGTAATCCTCGGGGTGATTGGTCCGCACGCCCCGGCCGTACCAGCCGTCCCAGGCCACACCCTGGCCGAGGTTCAGTATCACCGGCCGATTCGGGTCGGCCGCCCGGATTCGCTCGTAGTCCGCCACGATCTTCTCCGGCGGAATTGGCGGGCCGTAGCCTTTGCCCTCGCCCAGTGACTGGGCGTTGTCCGGCTCGTCTCCATGCATCCAGCCGATGATTGTCGGGTCATCTTTGTGCGACAGCGCCACTTTGTTCTGACTGCAGATGAGCAGAATGCCCGCCTGCTTCAGCGTCTGCAACTGCTCTTCCGTGGGACCTCGCCACAGTCCGACATAGACGTTGATGCCCGCCTCACGATACTGCGGAGCCTTGGCCGGACTCTGCAACCACACCGCGATGGGAAAGAAGCTCTTGTCCGCGCTGGGCCCGTGACTCCACTTCGCATAGAAGTCGCCTGCGTGCACCCCCACCCCACCGATCATCATCACCACCAACGCAAACGCCACAAACCGCCTCGAAGCCATTCGGCACCTCCTGGAAAAAAGGGAACGATTCTTCCCCCGCATGATACCGCCGTCCGAAGGACCTTTCCAGGGATTCTATCAGGTGTCCCCACGCGGTGTCCGTGCAGATTTTCGGGCACAGTGTCGGGTGGCAGCGGCAAGCGATAGCTTGCCGATGGCTCTTGGGACGCGTAGCACCATCGGCAAGCTCCGAAGACTCCGCTTGCCGCTGCCACCCGATTCCCCG
>Ga0316622_100001561_pt1 | contig 15012 bp, 18 predicted proteins | sample OWC_Aug_OW2_C1_D_FD_207646 | JGI IMG/M metagenome (GOLD analysis project Ga0316622, IMG submission 207646) | Wetland soil microbial communities from Old Woman Creek delta, Ohio, United States - OWC_Aug_OW2_C1_D5_C | ecosystem: Environmental > Terrestrial > Soil > Wetlands | place: USA: Ohio... | reverse complement strand
TCGTAATGGGCCAGGTGTGGAAGCCAGGCGGGCATCTCGACCGGCGAGCCTGACAGCCACTGGACGAATTCCTCGGGAATCTGGCGGAACAGCGGCGTACGGCAGCGATGCTGCGCAAAGAACGCGCGCACCAGGCGCTTCCAGATGCGCGCACCGAGCAATTTTCTGCAAACCGGGAAGCACGCGAGCAGGAAGCTCTCGAGATTGTTGAACAGCAATTCGTTGTAGACGCGCATGCGCTCGCGCGGAACGCCCTTGGGCATCGGCGCCGCGCGTGGGTCGCGGATGTGCGCGGTGAACGCGTATTGATAGCGCTGAAATTCGGGCAACTGCGCCGTTCCCGGCGCGCGAGGTGCCCTAGCCATGACGCTGATGCGCCTGGGCTGCGCCGGGCACGCGCTGACGCTGCAGGCGGTCGATGCGCGCAACTTCCTCCGCCAGCTCTGCCAGCGGCGGGATGTTGAAATCGCGCTCGAGCAGCGTCGGGTGCACGCCGACGAGGTCGTAGGCGGTTTCCAGCAGTGCCCACACCGGATCGATCACCGGCGCACCGTGCGTGTCGATCAGCAGGTCGTTGGACTCTCGATAGTGCCCGGCCATGTGCAGGTACACCACGCGCTCCGCCGGCAGGGCGCGCAGAAACGCGACCGGATCGAAGCCGAAGTTGACGCTGTTGACATAGACGTTGTTGATGTCCAGATGCAGCCAGCAATCCGCCTCCTCGAGCACGGCGCGGATGAATTCGACCTCGCTCATCTGACTGATCGGCGCGGCGACGTAGTACGAGGCGTTCTCCACTGCGATGCGCGTTTCCAGGATGTCATGGGCGCGCCGGATGCGCGCGGCCACATGGCGCACGGCTTCCGCCGTGAACGGGATCGGCAGCAGATCGTACAAGTGGCCGTCGTCGGTGGTAAAGGACAGGTGCTCGGTGTACAGGCGCACCCCGTGGGCGCGCATGAACTTGCGAATGCGTCCCAGCAGGACTTCGTCCAGCGGAGCCGGCCCGCCCAGGGACAGTGACAGGCCGTGGCAGACGATGGGATAGCGCTCGCTGAAATGGTGCAGCGCCTTGCCGCTGGACCCGCCCAGATCGATCCAGTTCTCGGGCGCGAGCTCGAAGAACTGGATCGCGGGCGGCACACCGGCCCGCAGCGCGGGAATCAGCTCGCGCCGCAGGCCGAGGCCGGCGCCTTGCACGTCGATGCCGTGCATGATCGCAGGGTGCTACTTGTTGCCGCCGCAGCTGCCTTCCTTCTTCTTGTCTCCACCGCAAGCGCCTTCCTTGTCCTTCTTGTCTCCACCGCAGGCGCCTTCCTTGTCCTTCTTGTCTCCACCGCACTTGCCTTCGCCGCACTTGCCGTCCTTGGCCTTGTCGGCTGATGCGACCTGGTAGCCGCTCTTGAGGGACTCTATCTTGAACGGGTTCTCGTCGGCGCTGGCCAGCGGGGCCGACGTCAGAGAGGCGGCGAAGGCCGTACCCATTGCAAGCGCCAGTACATTGGTTTTCTTGGACATCGGTCGAATCTCCTGATCGGATCTGATTTGGGAAACGCCGGCCGTAGGGGGCCGGATGGGATGCTCCCGGCTGACCGGGTTGCGCCATTTTATACGAGCGACCCCGGCGGTCGGATTCAACGGCGTGTCCCCCGGTCTTGAATCGCTCAGCGCCGGTCACATATAGCGTGCAAGGCCCGCGGGGCCGGGTTAGAGCACTGATTACCAGGAGGAAAAGCATGGCAAACATTACGCGTTGGGACCCCTTCGAGGACATCGATGACCTGTTCAAGGGCGTGTTCCTGCGCCCGATGCGACTGGAAAGCCAGGAGGCCGGGCAGGGCTTGCGCATCAAGATGGACGTAAAGGAAGACGAAAAGGCTTTCACCGTTCATGCGGAGGTGCCGGGCGTGAAGAAGGAGGACATCCACGTGTCGATCGACGGCAATCAGGTATCGATCACCGCGGAGGTCAAACGCGAAAATGAGGACCGGCAGGGCGAGCGTGTCCTGCGCTCCGAGCGCTACTACGGCAAGGTGCAGCGCACCTTTACGTTGGGCCAGGACGTCGACCAGGACAACGCGGCCGCGCGTTACGAGAACGGCGTTCTGGAGCTGACGCTGCCGAAGAAGGCAAGTTCGGCTCAGCGGCGATTGACCATCCAGTAAGCGTCCGGATCTCATCGACCAGGACCAGGGCGGCCCCGTATGGGGCCGCTTCTATTTCGCGGGCTGCGCGAGGGGGATGCGAGGGCAGGCGCAGGCCGCGCTAGAATCCGCGCTCACCCATCCCCCTGTCCGCCATGTCCCTGAACGAATCCACCGCCAGCCAGCGGGCCAAGATCCTGGCCGAAGCACTGCCCTACATCCGCCGCTTCTCTGGCAAGACGATCGTCGTCAAGTACGGCGGCAACGCCATGACCGACGAGCGCCTCAAGAACTCCTTCGCACGCGACGTCGTGCTGCTCAAGCTGGTGGGCATGAACCCGGTGGTCGTGCACGGCGGCGGCCCGCAGATCGACAGCCTGCTTCATCGCATGGGCAAGAAAGGCGAGTTCGTGCAGGGGATGCGCGTGACCGACGCCGAGACCATGGACGTGGTCGAGATGGTGCTCGGCGGACTGGTGAACAAGGAGATCGTCACGCTGATTAACCAGCATGGCGGACATGCCATCGGGCTCACCGGCAAGGACGGAGCGTTCATCCGCGCGCGCAAGCTGCTCGTCCCCAGCCAGGAAGAAGACGGCGAGTTGATCGACATCGGCCAGGTCGGCGAGATCAGCGCCATCGACCCCGAGATCATCACCTTGCTGCAGACGCGCGAGTTCATCCCGGTGGTAGCCCCGGTGGGAGTCGGTACCGAGGGGGAGAGCTACAACATCAACGCCGACCTCGTCGCGGGCAAGCTGGCCGAGGTGCTACGCGCCGAGAAGCTGATACTGCTTACCAATACGCCCGGCGTGCTGGACAAGGGCGGCAGGCTGCTCACCGGATTGACGCCCAAACAGGTGGACGAACTGTTCGCCGACGGCACCATCCACGGAGGCATGTTGCCGAAGATCTCTTCCGCGCTGGACGCGGCCAAGGGTGGGGTGAAGAGCGTGCACATCATCGACGGCCGGGTCGAGCACGCCTTGCTGCTCGAGATCCTCACCGACGAGGGTGTGGGCACGCTGATCCGCAACCGGTGAAGCGCGCTCGCCGCTCTTCGCGAATGCGCGCGCCCGGCCTGCGCCGCTGACCCGCCCGCCACATGCGTTCACGCACACGCCCCCGCGCCGCCTCGGGCCCGGTCTGGATCTTCGATCTCGACAACACCTTGCACGATGCCAATCCGCACGTGTTCCCCCACCTGAACCGGTCCATGACCAGCTACCTGGAGCGTCATCTCGGGCTCGACACTGTCGGCGCCAACGCGCTACGGGTGCACTACTGGCAGCGATACGGCGCTACCCTGCTCGGACTCGTCCGCCATCACGCCGTAGATCCACACCACTTCCTGCGCGAGACGCACGCCTTTCCGGAGCTGCGCCGCGCCATTCTGCGTCATCCCCTGCTGCGCTCGGTGCTCATGCGCCTGCCCGGACGGAAGCTGGTATTCTCCAACGCGCCGGTGCATTATTCCCGTGCAGTGCTGCAACTGCTGCGGGTGGCGGACCTGTTCGACGATGTGTTCACCATCGAGCACACGCGCTTTCGACCGAAGCCCGATCCCGCGGGATTCCGCCGCCTGCTCCGCAAGCATGGGCTGCATCCGCGCGCCTGCATCATGGTGGAGGACACTCTGGCCAACCTTAAAGTCGCCAAGCGCCTGGGCATGAAGACCGTCTGGGTGGGGCCGTCGGTGCGCGTCCCGGCCTGCGTGGACGTGAGCGTGCGTATCCTCGCGCAGCTGCCCCGGCACCTGCGCCGCGTGCACGTACGCTAGGACCTCGTCGTGCCTGCCGCCCGACCGGGAGAGCGTAAGCTGCAGATCCTGCAGACGCTGGCGGAGATGCTGGAGACGCCCAATGCCGAACGCATCACCACGGCGGCACTGGCGGCCAAGCTCGATGTGTCCGAGGCAGCGCTCTACCGCCACTTCGCCAGCAAGGCGCAGATGTTCGAGGGCCTAATCGGTTTCATCGAGGAGACTATCTTCGGCCTGGTGAACAAGATCACCGCCGAGCACGCCAGCGGGCTGGCGCAGCTGGAGGCGATCGTCTCCATGCTGCTCGGTTTCGCGCGCAAGAACCGCGGGATGACCCGAGTGCTCATCGGCGATGCGCTGGTGAACGAGAACGAGCGCCTGCAAACGCGCATCAATCAGCTGCACGATCGCCTTGAGGCGACCATCAAACAGTCGCTCCGCTTCGCCGCGACCCAGCAGGAGATTACTGAAGGCGTGGACGCCGGCGCGCAGGCGAATCTAATCCTGTGCTTCGTGGTGGGCCGCTGGCACCAGTTCGCCAAGAGCGGCTTTAAGCGCGATCCCATGGACATGTGGGCGGTCCAGTGGCCGCGGCTGCGTCCGGCGTGAACCCGCGCGTAGGTTAGCCGCCGCAGACCCTGCAGGCTGGGTCCTTCTGCAGTCGCACGCTGCGCCACTGCATGGACAGGGCATCGAGTAGCAGTAGGCGCCCGACCAGCGGCTGGCCCAGCCCTATCAGCAGCTTGAGCGCCTCGGCTGCCTGCACCGAGCCGACGATGCCGACCAGCGGCGCGAATACCCCCATCACCGCGCAACGCATCTCCTCGAGGTCGCCTTCCTCGGGAAACAGGCAGTGGTAACAGGGGCTGTCGGAACGGCGCAGGTCGAACACCGACACCTGCCCGTCGAAGCGCACGCCCGCCCCGGAGACCAGCGGGCGGCGGTGGTGCACGCACGCACGGTTGATGGCATGGCGCGTGGAGAAGTTGTCGGTGGCGTCGAGCACCACATCGGCCTGCGCCACGAGCGTGTCCAGTTCGCTCGCGCCGATGCGGGCCTGTACGGCTTCGACCTGCACCTGTGGGTTGATTGCGTGCAGACGCCGCTGTGCGGATTCGACCTTGGCCATGCCGATCGTGGTGGTATCGTGCATGATCTGGCGTTGCAGATTGGTGAGATCGACCTCGTCGTGATCGCACAAGGTGATGCGGCCTACGCCGCTGGCGGCGAGATAGAGCGCGATGGGCGATCCCAGTCCGCCGGCACCGACCACCAGCGCGCGCCCGGCCAGCAGCTTCTCCTGCCCCTCGATGCCGATTTCGGGCAGCAGGATGTGCCGGCTGTAGCGCAGGAGCTGTTCGTCGTCCAGGTCGATGGGTAGGTTGTCGGACATCGGCTCCAAGGTACCAAATAAAAAAGCCGGCGGCCCACGGCCGCCGGCTCGCCGTCGTGCGCGTGCCTACTTGCGGCTGAGGATCTGCAGACCCTTCAGCAGATTCAGCGCCTGGTTGAGCTGGTAATCGCCTTTCGAGCCAATCTCGGCCGGTTCGCCCTTCGCTGCGGCCGGAGCCGGCTGCGGGGCATTCTGATCCTGCACGCCTTTGTCCTGCGCAGGTGCGGGCGTGGTTGCCGGCGGTGCCGCCGGAGCCGGCTGCTGCTCGCCCTCGGTGGGGTTGGCAAGATGCCTGGACAGATCGGCTTCGCGCATGCGCAGCGCAGGATCGATCTCGGCGATCGTGGCTTCTTCCACCACGATGTCCGGGGTTATGCCCTTGGCCTGGATCGAGCGGCCATTCGGCGTGTAGTACCGCGCGGTGGTAAGTTTGATTGCGGTGTTGTTGCCCAGCGGAAGAATGGTCTGTACCGAACCCTTGCCGAAGGTTTGCGTGCCCATCACCACGGCGCGCTTGTGATCCTGCAGAGCGCCAGCGACGATCTCGGAGGCGGATGCCGAACCGCCGTTGACCAGCACCACCATCGGTACGGACTTCACCGCCGCGGGCAGCTTCTTCATGAAGTCGTCTCGCGCACCGCGTCCGTAGAACTCCTTGTTCGCATACAGGCGCATCTTCGAGTCTTCGGTGCGCCCGTCGGTGTAGGTGACCAGCGTGTCCTCCGGCAGGAAGGCGGCAGACACGGCTACCGCCGCATTGAGCAGGCCGCCCGGGTCGTTGCGCAGGTCGAGCACCAAACCCTTCATCGGTGTGGTGTTCTCCTTGAACATCTTCTCGAGAGCCGCGACCATCTTCTCCGCGGTGTGCTCCTGGAACTGGGTCACGCGCACATAGGCGTAGTCGGGTTCGACCAGCTTGTACTTCACGCTCTGGATCTGGATGACTGCGCGCGTCAGCGTGATCACGCGCGGCTTCGCATCGCCCTTTCGGATGATGGTCAGGGTGATGTCGGTGTTGGGCTTTCCGCGCATGCGCTTGACGGCATCGTTGAGCGACATGCCCTTCACATTGGTTTCGTCGAGCTTGATGATCAGGTCGCCCGGCTTGAGCCCCGCGCGGAAAGCCGGCGTGTCCTCGATCGGCGAAACCACCTTGACGAAGCCGTCTTCCATGCCAACCTCGATGCCCAGGCCGCCGAACTCGCCTTGCGTGCCGACCTGCAATTCGCGGAACGCCTCGGCGTCGAGGTAGGCCGAGTGGGGGTCGAGGCCGGTCAGCATGCCGTTGATGGCCTCGCTGATGAGCTTCTTGTCGTCCACCGGTTCGACGTAATCGCTCTTGATGCGCCCGAACACCTCGGTGAACGCCCGCAGATCTTCGACCGGCAGCGGTGCGCTGCTCTTCTGGGCGACGGCCGAGAAATTCAGGCTGATTAGCACGCCGAGCACCGCCCCCAGGGCGATCAACGCGGCTTGCTTGACGGGTGTGCGCATGATTGGTGATTCCTATGGGTGCTGCGGAAAACGGTGTACGCGTTCGTGCGCGAATGCTCCAGCATCGTCCATCGCTGAAGGTTCTGGAGGCCGCGTTTCACCGCGCGCCAATCCAGCGCGCCGGGTCCACCGGCTTGCCCTGAAAACGTACTTCGAAGTATAGACCCGAATCGGTGTTGCCACCGCTGTTGCCGACCGCGGCGATCTGCTCCCCGCGCCGCACGTCTTCGCCAACCGCCTTGAGCAGAGCCTCGTTGTTGCCGTACAGGCTCATCAGGCCGTCTCCGTGGTCGAGAATGAGCAGATTGCCGAACCCGCGCAGCCAGTCGGCGAACACGACCCGGCCGGGTGCGGGCGCCTTGACCGGGCTGCCTCGCGCGGCCGCGATGAACCAGCCGTTCCAGCGCAATCCAGTACCGCTACGTGGACTGCCAAAGCGTGCCGCGAGTTCCCCCCTGACCGGCGAAGCCACGGGCGCGTCCTGGCGCGGCAGGGCCGCCTGCACCCCCGGCTTGTCCCGCGCAGTGCTGCCGGCGGCGGGCGCCGGCTTCTTCTTCGGGGGACGGGCCGCCAGCTGCTTCGCCAGCTTCTGGAGCAGCTTGCCGAGACGTTCCTCGCTGCGTTTGAGTGCATCCATCTCGCGCCGCTGGCGCTCGATCTGTGCCGACACCCGCGCCAGCGCGGCAGCGCGCTCGCCGCGCTGGCGCAGCAGCGCCTGCTGCGCGCCGGCCTGCTCGCTCTCGAGCGCGGCGAGCGTGTCGGACTGGCGTCGGCTTTCCGCGGCCAGGGCCTCGATCTGCGTGTGGTCCTGCCGCAGGCGCTCGATCGCCTCGGCGCGATCCCGGTACACGTAGCCCAGATAGTGCAGGCGGCGCGCGGTCTGGTTGGGGTCGCCCGGCGCGAGCAGTAGCGCGACCGTATTCGTGCTGCCATACAGGTAGGCGTTCCGGAGTGTCCGCGCAAGCGTTTGCTGCTGCATCCGGACTTTGCTGTCCAGGCGCGCCTGCTCGGTCTCCAGTTCCGCGATGCGCACTCGGATCTGTGCCTGCTCGGCCTGGAGTTCGTGCAGGCGGCGGCTGCTCTGGCTGATGGCGAGCTCGGACTCGCGCAGCGCGTCGGTGGCGTCGGACTTCGAACTCTCCGAAGCAGCAAGGTCGCGGGTGAGGCGCTCGACCTTCTCGCGCAGCGCGCGCAAATCTTCCTTGGGACCCGAATGCGCCGGGGTAGAGATGCTCAGGATGCCGAGCGCCAGCGCGACCACGAAGCACAGCGCGCCCAGCGCACCAGCCCACACGTGTAGCCGGCTCAACGTCCTGGGCGAAGCCCGGCGGGGGAAGGCCCCGTCAGGACGCCGCCGCTTTCCCCTGCGCGGCCACGGCATTCACCGCCGCTGCCACGCGGGCTTGGTCGCCCAGGTAGTAGTGTCGAATCGGCTTCAACTGCGCGTCTAGTTCGTACACCAGTGGAATGCCGGTAGGCACGTTCAGCTCGACGATGTTCTGCACGGACACGTTGTCCAGGTATTTGATCAGCGCGCGCAGCGAATTGCCGTGCGCGGCGATGATGACGCAGCGTCCGCGCGCGACCTCGGGTGCGATGCTGTCCTTCCACAGCGGGAGGAAGCGGGCGACCGTGTCCTTCAGGCATTCGGTGAGCGGCAGTTCGTTCTTCGGGACATCGCGGTAGCGCGGATCCGCGCCCGGGTGCCGCGTGTCCTGCAGTCCGAGCGGCGGTGGCGGAATGTCGTAGCTGCGCCGCCAGATCTTGACCTGCTGCTCGCCGAAGCGCGCCGCGGTCTCGGCCTTGTTCAGGCCCTGAAGATCCCCGTAGTGGCGCTCGTTCAGGCGCCAGGAATTGTGCACCGGGATCCACATCCGGTCCATCTCGTCCAGCGTTATCCACAGCGTGCGGATGGCGCGCTTGAGCACGGAGGTGAAGGCGACGTCGAAGTCGAAGCCCTCGGCCTTGAGCAGGCGCCCGGCCTCCCGCGCTTCCTCGCGCCCGCGCTCGGACAGATCCACGTCGGTCCAGCCGGTGAAGCGGTTCTCCTTGTTCCAGACGCTCTCGCCATGGCGCAGCAGTACGAGTTTGTGCATGGTGTGCATTCGTTGGTAGGCAGGTGCGCTATTCTAGCTTGGATGGCTCGTTTCCCTGCTTCGTCCCGGCCCGGCGTTGCGACGTCCCTCTGGCATGGTTGGAGCCTGCTGTGTCTGGGCCTGATGGTCGTCCTGCCGTTCCTGGTGCGGGCGCAGGCGCCGCCCACGCCGAGCTTCCTGGCCGAGGTCATCGCCGCGGGCCTTGGCCTGCTCGGCTGCGTATCGCTTGCGGCGCTCGGCACGCGCATCGCGTTCCCGCGCAGCGCACTGATGTTGCCCGCTTTCGCGGTGCTGATCGTCGTGCAGATGCTGCTCGGCTGGCTGGCTTTTCCGCAGCAGGGGCTGCTCGCCATGTTGTATCTGGCCTGGGCTGCCGTTCTGTCCGTGCTGGCGGCCACCCTTCGCCGTGAGATGGGACTGGAGCGGGTCGTCGCGGCGCTTGCCTGGTTCCTCGCGCTGGGCACCGTGCTCAACTGCGCCGTCGGCCTGGCCCAGCATTTCGAAAGCTATGGGCCGTTCGGACGCTACATGTTGGCAGCCTCGAAGGATCGTGTCTGGGGCAATCTCGCGCAACCCAATCACCTGGCCGACTACCTTTCCCTGGGGCTGGCGTCGATCGGCTTTCTGTTCGCCACACGCCGGCTGCACGCGCTGCCGGCCGCACTCATCGCCGTGGTGACGGTGTACGTGCTGATCCAGACCGGCACGCGCGCAGTGCTGCTCTACGTGGGCGCGATGCTTGTGGGGGCGGCCTGGGTCGCGTGGCGCCGCCCCGATCCGGCGCACCGACGCCTGCTTGCGTTCGTGGCGCTGTGCCTGGTCGCCTATCTGCTGTTGCCGCTGCTGCTGCGCGAATTCGCGCCGGCCTTGCTGGGTCGCGCCAGCGCCTGGAGCCGCGGGCGCGCCGACGCCCTGACGCATGATCTGCGTGGACGCCTGTGGAGTGCGGCCTGGCACATGTTCCTGCAGGCGCCCTGGCTGGGCCATGGACTGCGCGAGTACGCCCACCAGTATTTCCAGATCAATCCGCACCTGCCGCCGCGGGCCGTGGGTGGATTCCACGACCACGCGCACAACCTGCCCTTGCATGTCATGGCAGAGTTCGGCATTGTCGGGCTGACGGTTCTCGTTCTGGCGGCGCTGGCCTGGATGCGCGGCCTGCTGCGGCTACCGGCCGGCGCAGCGGCGTGGTGGGTGGCCGCGCTCGCCGCGGTGCTGGCGTTGCACAGCCTGCTCGAATATCCGCTCTGGTACGCATTCTTTCTTGGGCCGGCGGCGCTCATCCTTGGTCTGGGCGATGGCGGCACGGTAGAATTCCAGGCTGATCATGGCGGGGCCGGCCGCTGGCGTTGGTACATGCTGGGGGGTCTTGCGCTCGGCGCCATCGCCCTTGGGCAGTTGGTACGCGACTATATGGTGCTGGAGTCGTTCGCGGCGTTTCGCCATCGCTACCTGCATGCGACGGATGCGGCGAACCGCAGGGCGGATGAACTGCTGATGGTTATCCATCGCAGCTCGCTGCTTGCACCGCTGGTGGAACTGGGGCTGGCGCGCAGCATTCGGATCGAACCCGGGCGTCTGGACGAAAAGCTTCTGGTCAACGGTCGCGCCATGCGCGTATTCCCGGTCGACGACGTCGTGTTCCGGCAGGCGATGCTGCTCGCATTGCACGGCGACCAGGCGGCGGCGACCGCGCAGTGGGGTGCTGCGCTGGCGGCGTTTCCCGCCACCGCGCCGGAAGCGCGCGAGGTGCTGCGCTCGCGCGTGGGCGAGGGCGTCGCAGCGCTGGGGCCGCTGCTCGAGTTCGCCGACGCGGCCGCAACCACAGTCACCGACCCATCAACCGCAAAGGAATGACGAATTGGAATTCGTGCAGAAACACATCTGGCTGGTATTGATGGCCATTGTCAGCGGCCTCATGTTCCTGTGGCCCACGGTCGCCAGGCGCATCAGCCGGACACAGGAAGCCACCGTGCCGGAGGCGGTACAGTTGATCAACCGTCAGGATGCGCAGGTGGTGGACGTGCGCGAGAGCGGCGAGTTCAGTTCGGGCCATATCCCGAACGCGCGCCACATCCCGGCCGGTCAGATCACTGAGCGCACCAAGGAACTGGAGAAATTCAAGGACAAGCCGATTGTGCTGGTGTGCGCTTCCGGCAACCGGTCGACGACTGCGGCGGGTGCGCTGAAAAAGGCGGGGTTCGCCCAGGTCTATTCGCTGGGCGGCGGCATGGGCGCCTGGCAACAGGCCGGCATGCCCGTGCAGAAGGGCTGAATTCGGAGCGGATTCGAGGCCAGATAATGAGCAAGCGCGTCACCATGTATGCCACCGGGTATTGCCCATACTGCACGATGGCGGAGCGGCTGTTGCGCGCCAAGGGCGTCGAGATCGACAAGATCCGCGTGGATCTGGAACCGCAACGGCGACAAGAGATGATGGAGCGCACGCAACGGCGTACCGTGCCGCAGATCTATGTGGGCGATGTCCACGTCGGTGGATACGACGACCTGTCGGCGCTGGATCGAGCAGGCAAGCTCGATCCACTGCTGGCGCGCGAGGCTGGCTGAGGCAGGCCGCGCGTATGGGCGAGGACAAGCTCCATGTGGTGTGTGCGGGGTGCGGTGCGGTCAACCGCATGCCTGCATCCCGCCTCGATGAAACCGGAACCTGCGGCCGTTGCGGTGCACCGCTGCTCGACGGTCGCGTGGTGGCGCTGGATGCCGCCGCGTTCGACACTTTCGTGTCGCGCAACGACCTGCCGGTGGTGGTGGATTTCTGGGCCACCTGGTGCGGCCCGTGCAGGGCGATGGCGCCGGCCTTCGAACAGGCCGCGCGCGAGCAGCGTGCGCGAGTGCGCCTGGCCAAGGTGGATACCGACGCGGAACAGGGCCTGGCTGCGCGCTTCGGCATCCGTAGCATCCCGACCCTGATCAAGTTCCGCGGCGGCCGCGAAGTCGATCGCGTGTCCGGTGCTCTCGATGCGCGCAACCTGCGCGTCTGGCTCCAGCAGCCCTGAACCTCAGCCCGAGCGCCGGGCCGCGAGCGCCCCATGCGCTAGAATCAGCCTTTTCTACAGGGGCAATCATGGCCGAGGAGCAGCAGAACCAACCGGTGTTCACCATCGACAAGATCTACGTGAAGGATCTGTCGGCGGAAGTCCCGAACGCACCCGATGTGTTTCTCGCGCGCGAGACCCCGCGCGTGGACGTGCAGTTGACCACGCAGGCCAAGTCCATCAACGAGGGTTTCTATGAGGTCACCCTCAGCGTCACCACCACCGCTGTGCACAACGAGAAGACGGTATTCCTGGTCGAAGCGCACCAGGCGGGCATCTTCCAGATCCGCAATCTTCCCAAGGAGAGCCTGGACCTGGTGCTGAGCATCACCTGCCCCAACATCCTGTTTCCTTATGCGCGCGAGACGGTGTCCGATTCCATCAACCGTTGCGGCTTCCCGCCCTTCCTGCTGGCACCCGTGAATTTCGAGGCGCTGTACCAGCAGCGCATGCAGCAGCAGAGCGCCGAGGGACAGCAGTCGAACCCACAAGTCACGCACTGACCTTCATGCAAGGCGCTGCGCGCCTCCTCCCGCTGCTCGCCGCGCTGTTCCTGGGCGGGGCGGCAAGTTTCGCCGCCGCGGTCGACTACAAGTCGGTTGCCGTCGATGCGGCGGTGCTGTTCGACGCGCCGTCGCTGAAGGCGAAGCCGGTGTCCATCCTGTCGCGCCACTACCCGGTCGAAGTGGTGGTGGTGTTGGAGGGCTGGTCCAAGGTGCGCGACGCAGCCGGTGAACTGGCGTGGCTCGAGTCGAAGCAGCTCTCTGCCAAGCGCATGCTCAGCGTGCGCGTACCGCGCGCGCAGGCGCGCGCCGCGGCCGACGAGGCTGCGCCGGTGGTGTTCGAGGCCGAACAGGACGTCGTCCTGGAATTGCTCGAAACGGCCGGCAATTTTGTGCGTGTGCGTCATGCACAAGGCATGATCGGCTACGTGCGCGTCACCCAGGTCTGGGGCCTGTGAAGATTGCCGTGCTCGGCGCCGGTGCCTGGGGCACCGGGCTGGCTGTCGTGCTTGCGCCTGCGCACCGGGTCACGCTGTGGACGCGCGACCCGGCGCACCACGCCGCGCTCAGCGCGGAGCGCTGCAACCGGCGCTATCTGCCCGGCATTCAATTCCCGTCGCAGTTGATCCTCTGTGCGAACGTGCAGGACGCGCTGCGCGAGTGCGACCTCGCCATCGTGGGTGCCAGCGTGGCCGGTCTGCGCGCGACGCTGCGACTGATCTCGGGCGCCGGCCATCTGCTGCCTACGCTATGGCTGTGCAAGGGATTCGAGACCGGCAGCGCCAAGCTGCCACATGAGGTCGCCGCAGAGGAACTGCCCGGCGGCGCCCCGCGCGGCGTCCTGTCGGGGCCGAGCTTCGCCCAGGAAGTCGCGCGCGGCGTTCCTGCGGCAGTGACGCTCGCCGCGAACGATGCAGGATTTGCCGCCGACACCGCGCGTGCACTGCGCACGCCGCGCCTGCGCATCTACTCTAGCAGCGACATCACCGGCGTCGAGGTCGGTGGGGCGGTGAAGAACGTGATCGCCATCGCAGCTGGCATTTCCGACGGGCTGGGATTCGGCGAAAGTGCGCGTGCCGCCCTCATCACCCGCGGACTGGCCGAGATCACCCGGCTGGGGGTGAAGCTGGGCGGCCGGCCCGAGACGTTTATGGGTCTCGCCGGTATGGGCGATCTCATCCTCACTTGCACCGGCAATCTCTCGCGCAATCGCCAAGTGGGACTGCGCATGGCAGGCGGGAGGACGCTCGAGCAGGTGCTGGCCGAACTCGGCCACGTGGCCGAAGGGGTGCACAGTGCCCGCGAGGTCAGGCGCTTGGCCGCTGCGGCAGGCGTGGAGATGCCAATCACCCACGCGGTGTGCCGCATCCTGTTCGAGGCTCTGAGCCCGGCGCAGGCGGTCGAGGCGCTGCTCGCGCGCGAACCTGGGAACGAAGCGGGCGGCTGAGCTTATTCCCGGATGCCGGCGTAGCCGTTCTGGCGCCACGCCTCGAACACTGCCACTGCCACCGCGTTCGAAAGGTTAAGGCTGCGGTTGCCCGGCACCATGGGCAGGCGCAGCCGCTGGCCGGCGGCGAAGGACTCCAGCACTTCCGCGGGCAATCCGCTGGTCTCCGCGCCGAACACCATGACATCTCCGCGGGCATAGGCCACCCGATCGAAGCGCTGCGCTGCGCGCGTGGAGAAGGCGAACATCCGCTGGCCGGCGAGCGCGGCACAGCAGGCGGCCCAGCCGGGATGCACGCGCACCTGCGCGTACTCGCGATAGTCCAGCCCAGCACGACGCAAATCGCGATCGTCCATGCGAAAGCCCAGCGGTTCGACCAGATGCAGGCGGCAACCGGTGTTTGCGCACAGCCGGATGACGTTGCCCGTATTGGGTGGAATCTCCGGCTGGAACAGCACGACATCGAACATGAGCGGAGGCAGAGGCGGATTAAATGCCGGGCGAGCGCGGCCGATAACCCGAGCGTCGTCCACGTGGAGAGGCCATGGCTCGGCCGGAAAAAGTTCGCCTCGGCGAGATTCTATTGCAGGAAGGCCTGCTTACCGAGGCGCAGTTGCGCGATGCGCTCGAGGAGCAGAAGCGCAGCGGGCGCAAACTGGGCCGGGTGTTCGTGGACAAGGGCTTCGTGTCCGAGGAGCAGATCTCCACCGCACTGGCGCGCCAGCTGCAGGTGCCTTACGTCAACTTGAAGCAGTTCACGGTCAAGCCGGATCTGGCCGGCAAGCTGCCCGAGACACAGGCGCGCCGCTTCCGCGCCCTGGTGCTGGAGGATGGCGGGGGTTTCTTCCGCGTGGCGATGGCGGACCCGACGGACCTGTTCGCCTACGACGAGATCACCCGCTTCCTCAAGCGCGAGATTCAGCTGGCGGTCGTCACCGAGACGCTGCTGCTGCAGACCATCGACCGGGTCTACCGGCGCACCGAAGAGATTTCCGGGCTGGCGCAGGAGCTCGGCCAGGAATTGGGCGACGGCGGCATCGACTTCGCCCTGCTGGGCGGCGGCACGACCGTCGAGGACGCGCCGGTAGTGCGCCTGCTGCAGTCGGTGTTCGAGGAT
>Ga0316622_100001560_pt1 | contig 15017 bp, 9 predicted proteins | sample OWC_Aug_OW2_C1_D_FD_207646 | JGI IMG/M metagenome (GOLD analysis project Ga0316622, IMG submission 207646) | Wetland soil microbial communities from Old Woman Creek delta, Ohio, United States - OWC_Aug_OW2_C1_D5_C | ecosystem: Environmental > Terrestrial > Soil > Wetlands | place: USA: Ohio... | reverse complement strand
GCGCCGGGCTACGTGGAGACCGGTTCCTGGGTCAACAGCGGCACTCCCGGCTACAACGGCGGCTCCTACCGCTACGCTACTTCGGCCGGCAGCCGCACGGCGACCGCAACCTGGACCCCCAACCTGCCTGAAGCGGGTTGGTACGCCGTCTGGGCCTGGTACCGCCACGGCAACAACCGCCCGACCGATGCCCGCTACGAGATAATTCATGCCGGCGGCGAGACCACCGTCAGCATCTCACAGGAGGTCCACGGCATGACCTGGCGCTACCTGGGAGAGTACTACTTCCAGGCCGGCACGGCCGGTCACGTCACACTGATCAACCAGTCCAGTGACCTCGGACAGGCGGTCGTGGCCGACGCGATCCGCTTCGGCGGCGGGCTGGGCAGCATCGTAGAGCCGGGTGGCACCAGCGGCCGGCCGCGCTGGGAGGAGGGAGCCAAGTATTGGGCGCGGTACCAGGGCGCACCGCCAGAGGCGTACACCTACGACGTGGTCTCACGGCCCCTTTATGCCGAGTGGGAAACGGCCAAGGGCTATCCGGGTGAGGCTGCGAACAGCGTCTTTATCTCCTGGCATACGAATGCCGGGGGCGCGACCGGCACCGAAAGCTATATCCACAGCACCGAGCCGACCCCAGGCAGCGCCGAGCTGCAGAATTGGGTCCATGCGGAGCTCATCTCCGACTTCAGGGTCGCCTGGAACCCGGCCTGGGTGAATCGTGGCAAGAAAAGCGCCGACTTTGGCGAGCTGCGCGAGCTTTCGACCATCCCCGGCGTGCTGTTGGAGATCGCCTTTCACGATTCTGAAACCCCCGGAGACGCCGATGACCTGCGAGAGCCGCGTTTCCGCCAGATTGCGGCCCGTGCCGTCTTCCAGGGCATCGTCAAGTATCACGCCCAGCGTCGAGGCACACCGGCTCACCTTCTGCCCGAGCCGCCGGAGCGCCTGTTCGCCCGCAATACTGCACCTGGACAAATTACGCTGACCTGGGCTCCGCCTCCGTGCTGTGACGGCGTGGCCGGCGACGCAGCCACTGCCTACAAGGTCTACCACAGCACCAACGGTCGTGCCTTTGATAACGGCACCGTCACCTCCGGCCCCAGCCTCTCCTTGAACGGCATTGCCGCAGGCTCGCTCCACTTTTACCGCGTGACCGCTCTGAACGAAGGCGGTGAATCGTTCCCTACGCCAGTCGTGGCGGTACGCATACCGGCCGGCGGCGAGCCGGTCAAGTTGCTGATCGTCGACGGCTTTGACCGCCTGGATCAAGCCGCCACGATTGCCCAATGGGAAGCCCCGTTCCTGGGCACGGCCCAGCGCATGTTCCTCGAGCGCATGAACCGCTACGACTATGCGGTCGAGCACGGCCAGGCGCTGAGCGCCTGCAGCCTGGGCTTTGACGGGGCGATGAACGAGGCAGTCGAGGCGGGTGACGTAAGCTTGAGCCAGTACCGGGCGGTCGACTGGTTCGTGGGCGAGAACTCGACTGCCGATGCATCGTTAAGCGACGCCGAACGGTCTCGGCTGGCCGCCTATCTCGACGGCGGCGGGCGGCTGCTCATCTCAGGCTCGGAAATCGGCTATGACCTGGTGGAACGCGGCCGTGACCCCGCCTTCTACCACAATTACCTGCGCGCCGACTATCTGGGCGACGACGCCGGCACGAACCAATTTGCCGGGGTGCCCGGCAGCCCTCTTGAGGGCCTGAACGGAAGCTTTGACGACGGCAGCGGTGGTACCTACAATGTGGATTATCCCGACCGCCTTGGCAGCCTCCTCGGCTCGGCGACCGTTCTGAAATACACCGGCGGCACGGCGGACGGTGCGGCTGTGGCCTACTCGGGCAATTTCCGTGTGGTGCATTTTGGCTTCCCACTGGAGACGGTGAGTGACCCGGGAACGCGCGAGGCGATCTTTTGCCATGCAGCCAGTTACCTGCTGGCAGGGAGCCCGGGACCGGCCGGTGGTACACCACGCCTGATCAACCCAGGATTCGAGCAGGGAACAGGCCAATCTGCCTGGCGGAGGTACGCCTCCAACGGCAATCCGATCTTGACCCCTCGCGCGAGTTTGCCGTCGTACGTGACACCTCAGAGTGGCGACTGGCTGGCCTGGCTGGGTGCTTATGCCCCGGGCGTGTCCGTAACCACTGCCCTGAGCCAAACCGTCGCCCTGCCTTCCGGCGAGCCGGCGGCTGCCCTGAGCCTGGCCTGGTTCATCCATGCCCAAAGTGCTGTGCCCAACGGCGACCGCCTGTCCGTGTCCATCTACGATCTGAACGGCGCGCTCAAGACCCAGCTGCTTACCCTGACCAATCAGTCGCCCACCGGCGCCTGGCAGATCTCCCAGTTTGACGTGAGCGCGTTCGCTGGTCAGACGATACAGGTCGTTCTGCGCAGCGTCTCGGGCGGCACGGCTTTCTTTGTGGACAATGTGAGCCTGGGCACCCTTGGGCCGCCCGGCCCTGATGAGTTTCGCGCCCTGTGGGTAGATGCTTACCACGATGGCGTCAAAAGCCGGCAGCAGATCGACGAATTGGTCGAGACGGCCCAGGCGGGCAATTTCAATGCCCTTGTCGTCCAGGTGCGGCGCCGGGGGGATACCTACTACCCCTCGGCGATTGACCCCTGGGCGCCGGACGCCAATCACAACTTCGACGCGCTGGCCTATCTCATCGGGCGTGCCCACGCCGCCGGCATCGAGGTGCATGCCTGGGCTGCGACCTTGAGCATATGGGGCGGGACCACGCTCCCGGCGGACTCCAAGCACACCTTCAACCTGCACGGACCGGGCGCCACGGGCCGCGACTACTGGCTGATGACGCGCTCTGACGGCGAGGAAAACGCCAGCGGCGTCTACTATCTCGACCCGGGACACCCCGACGTCGTGGACTATACCGTGGCGATCTGTGCCGAGCTGGCAAATTACGATCTGGACGGCATCCACCTCGATCAAGCGCGCTATGCATGGCAGGATTGGGGCTACAACCCCACGTCCCTTGCCCGCTTTCAGGCACAAACCGGGCGCAGCGACACCCCGGCGTCCACAGACGGCGAGTGGCTCCAGTGGCGGCGTGACCAGGTGACGGCCCTCGTGCGCAGGATCTACCTGACCGTCACGGCGATCAACCCCCGGCTGCGGGTCAGCGCGGCGCTGTCAACCTCTGGAGGCGCCCCTTCACCCGATTCGGCCTGGTATGCCTCAACGCCTTATGCCTATCACCTGCAGGATTGGCGGAGCTGGCTGCAGGAAGGCGTTTTGGACCTGGGATTGCCCATGACGTACAAGAGAGAATATGATCCCGTGGAAAAAACCCAGTTTGACGGCTGGATCGCCTGGGAGAAGGATCATCAATACGGACGAGGTGTGGCCGTCGGAACGGCGTTGTACCTGAATGCAGTTTCTGACGGCATGGCCCAATGGCAACGCGTGCGCCAACCCTCCGCCCTGGGCAGGCATGCCCTGGGCATGACGGGCTACAGCTACACTACCCCCAGTAACGTTGTCATTTCTCGCCGCGATTTTGTCAACGCCGCCGTGGCGGAGCTATTCACCCAGGCAGCCTCCACCCCTGTCCTGCCCTGGAAGGACACGGCAACCTTGGGCCATCTCATGGGCCGGTTGAGCCAGCCCGTCCCATGCCGGAACCTGGACCGGTACCCGTTGAGCCTGAGCGGCCCCGTAAGCCGTTCCTTGCTTACGGACGGGAGCGGTTGGTTCGGGACAGTGGACCTACCCCTCGGCGAGTACCTGCTCTCAGTGGACGTGGCGATACCGGCCGTCACGCTGCAGCTACCGGTGGCGGTTACGGCCGGGGCCGTCACCGAGCAGAACGTGCGCCTGCCCTTCTGCGCATCCCACAAGGTGTATTTCCCGCAGGTCTCCAAATAGCCCTCATCCGGTGGTGCGAAAACAGACAATCGAACGCGCGCTCTTGACACTTTTCGTAGCCTACAGTATAATGCACCACGAAAAGGGGAAAGCAGGACACTGCATGGGGTACGATCTCGATCCGATTGACCGCCAGATCGTCAGAATCCTACAGCAGGATGGACGGCTGCCCAACGTGGAGATTGCCCGTCGTGTTGCTGTGTCCGAGGCGACCATCCGCAAGCGCTTGGACCGCCTGGTGGCCGAAGGGGTAATCCGCATCGTAGCCATCCCCGATGCAGCTGCAGTGGGCTTTTCGACCGTTACGTTCATCGCCCTGGAAGTCGACCTGGCTCAAGTCAAACAGATCGCCGACCAGCTAGCGCGCCTGCCAGAAGTACGCGCTATCCACTACACCACTGGCGAGAGTGATCTGATCCTGGAAGCTTGGTTCCCCACCAGCAATGACCTGCTGCGCTTTTTGACCCAGCACGTCGCCTCCATCCCTGGCATCCAACACACTGCCACTTCCCACGTCTTGCGCACCCTCAAGGATGCGAGCACGTGGCTTCTACCGTCCCCCACTCCGCCACGCATCCTGGTGGTGGACGATGATGCCGATTTCGTCGAGGTTACCCGCCTGGTACTGGCTGCCGAGGGCTTTGAGGTCGGGTGTGCCTGCAACGGCGAGGAGGCGATGGCGCTTATGCACCTGCAGCGGCCCGACCTGGTCATCCTCGACGTAATGATGCGCGGGATCTTGGATGGCTTGCGCACAGGGCAGGAGATGCGGACCAACGGAGACCTGCGCTCGGTGCCGATCCTGATGGTCTCCTCGATCACCGATTCCGCCTTCGCCGGATTGCTGCCCCGTGCGGACTCGCTGCCGGCCGACAACTTTTTAGTCAAACCGATTGACCAGGCGGTATTGACGGCGGAGGTAAAAAGGCTGCTACGCGCCCGCTGAGGGGTCGTCATCGCCCCGAGGCAGGCATTGCAGGCATTGTGGCGAAGGGAAAGATCACTGGGCAATGCTGCCCTAAAACCGGCAAAGGAGACGGCTTATGGAACAAGATGCACGCTTGACGGTCTTTTGGATCGTCCACCTCATTATGTTGGGGCTATTTGCCCTGGAAGTGTTGTTCGTCGCATCGGTTTGGCTCCGCTCCCGGGTGCCCGGAGTCCCGGTCAAGGCGTCTCGGTGGCGCAAGCTGTTCGCGGCTATCGGGTACGTGCTGGGCATCATTTTCAGCCATCGAATCTGGACTCTGTTACGGTCGTTCGTGATGGATGGCCTGGTACACCGGCGGATATACCAGAAGCATCTTCGCCACTGGCTCGCCCACCACATGGTCTTTGGCTCCTTCCTGTGGTTGGGCATCATCTCCACCATCACCGGCGTGGTCGTAGAGTTCCTGCCGCTGTTTGGCATGAGCCCTGAGCAGGCGGCCTCTCTTCCCGTGATCGGCCAGCTCTTCCACGCCGATGTGTGGTGGGTGGCGCTGGTGAACGAGCTATTGGGCTTGGTGGTATTAGCCGGAATGATCCTGATCATATACCGGCGTTATGTCCAAAAGGACCCCCAACTCCGCACCTTCCCTGGCGACACCATCATGATCGTTCTGCTGACCCTCGTTGCCGCAGGCGGCTTTCTGGCTGAGACGTTCCGGCTGCTGGCCGACTATACCACTGCGGCGGGCGTCTTTGCGCCCGACCCCAGCATGCTTTCCCCGGAGGAATTTCCGCCGGTGCTCCTCCCGGCCTGGGGACCGCAGTGGGGATTCCTGGGTTACGCCCTGGCCTGGCTACTCGGGCTGCTGAAGGTGAGCCCCGAAGTGTGGGCGGTGGTCCGCAGCGTCTTCTTCTGGCTGCACTTTGTGGTCGTTACCGCCCTGCTCTACTACCTGCCGTTCAGCCGCTTCATCCACATTGTCATGAGTCCGGTCATCGTCGCCTACAACACGATGATGGACGAGGAAAAGGCCAGACACCGCCGGGTCCACGGCGTACCCCAGCCGACCGCCTGATCGAAGGAGAGCCAGCATGAGCAAAAGTGACAAGAAGGTCAATCTGTCGCATTTTACGTTGCGCCAGATGATGGAGATGGAGGCGTGTACGCGCTGCGGGGAGTGCATCGCTGCCTGCCCTACCTTCACCGAGGCGCAGAATGAAGAGATCCACCCTCTGAGCAAAATCGCCCGCACCAAGAGCTTTTGGAAAGCCGACAATCTGGGCTGGATCGCCCGCCTGTTCGGCATTCAAAAGGCGACCGAAGAGGACCTGGCCGCGTTTAGCCGGGGCGTCTACCGCTGTACTCTCTGCGCGCGGTGCCACGTAGTTTGCCCGGTGCAGATCGACACGCGGCCACTGTGGATCGCCATGCGCGAGCAGCTGGTGGACTGGAAGCTGTACCCGGAGTTGTTTGACATGCTGCGTGAGCGAGTCACAGGCCAGCACAACATCTCGGGCGACGACAATGCCAATCGCCTGGTCTGGACGCAAAACATGGACCATGTGCCCGAGGGCTTGGACCGCAAGCAGGATGCAGAGACGGTCTATTTCATGGGTTGTGTGGGGGCGATGTATCCTCGAGTCTATAGCGTGCCGCAAAGCCTGGCCCAGATCCTGGAGCGTGTGGGCGAGAGCTTTACCACCCTGGGCGGGGACGAGTGGTGTTGCGGCTTTCCGCTCCAGATCGCGGGGTTGGGCCACCACGCACAGGCCCTGGCGCGTCACAATGTCGAGGCGGTGCGGGCCATCGGCGCCCGGCGGCTGGTCGCCACTTGTCCCTCGTGCTACCACACCTGGACCCACGAATACCCCCGCATGCTGGATGAACCGCTGGGCTTTGAGGTGCTGCATGCCACCGAACTGCTGGCCGACCTGGTCGAGGCGGGCAAGATAGAACCACGTCCCCTCGAGCAGGTGGTGACGTATCACGACCCGTGCGACTTGGGCCGGACCAGCGGCATCTATGACGCGCCACGGCGCATCATCCAGGCCATTCCCGGCATCCAGTTTGTGGAGATGGCCGATAAGCGAGAAATGTCCCTGTGCTGCGGCGGTGGCGGTGATGCCGAAATGGCAGACCCCGAGTTGACCGCCGCGGTCGGCAAGCGCCGCATCCAGCAGGCCCAGGAGACGGGTGCGAGCCTGGTCGTCTCTGCTTGCCAGCAATGTAACCGGACCCTGGCCGAGGCCGCTCGTAAGAACCGCGTCCGCATCCGGGCCATGGACATCACCGAGATGGTCTGGCAGGCGATGCAGTGAGTTATGAACCCTGAGAAGCGAAAGGAGTACGATACAAATGCAATTTGACAAGTACGTTTTTCCCGACGATCTACTGTACGACCGGGAGCACAACTGGGCCCGCATCGAGGGCAACGTCGCCACGATAGGCATGACACACTTTGGCCAGGACCTGGCCGGCGGGATCGTCTACGCCGAAGTGCCGCGGGTGGGCCGCGAGATCAAGGCTGGCGAGCCCTTTATGTCCCTGGAATCGGGCAAGTGGGTAGGCCGCGTCAAGGCTATCGTCACTGGCAAGATCGTCGAAGCCAACGGCGAGATCGAGTGGGAGAGCACCCTCATCAACGAGGACCCTTACGGCAACGGCTGGTTCGCCAAGGTCGAACTGACCGGTGAGCCACAAGGCCTGTTGAAGCCGTCTGATCCCGAGTTTGCGGCGTTTATCGCCGCTGAGCGGGCCAAGTACAACAAATAGCTTAAGCCAGAGGGTGGCAGCTAGGACCAAAAGCGCAAATTGGGCACAACCCGTGGAACAAGGATAGGGGCTCGCAGAGTCGCTTTTGGCAGGCCCCAACGCCCTGCCCCGGACTGCAACCCAGCACCAGGGCAGGGCTTCACTTCAGATTGGGTATCACCAACAAGAGCTTGAGGTAGGTCGCTGCTATTGAGGAGCACACATAGAGGACATGGCAAAAGAGACGGAAATCAACAATAGCATCCTGGTGATCGACGACGAGTTAGGCCTGCGGGAGGGATGCCGCCGGGCGCTTGCCCGTTATGGCTACCAGGTAGATGTGGCTGCCACTGGCAAGGAAGGGCTGGCCAAAGTCCGTTCGGTCGATTATGGCGTTGTCCTGGTCGACGTCATGATGCCAGACATCAGCGGCATCGAGCTGTTGGCCGAGATCCATGCCCATGAACCCGGCATCATCTGCATCATCATCACGGGCTATGCCACCGTCGAGTTAGCAGTCAATGCGATGAAGCAGGGCGCTTACGATTTTATCGCCAAGCCGTTTTCGGACGATTACCTTTTGCTCGCTGTTGAAAAGGGCCTGGAAAAGCGCCGACTGGAGCGAGAAGCCCGTCGTGTCCAGGAGATGGAAAAAGAGGCCCAGCAGCTGAGCCAGGAAAAGGCGATGCTGGAGGAACTGGACCGGGTCAAAAGCGGATTTATGCGCAAGGTAGCCCACGAGCTGCGCGCGCCCCTGGCTGCCGTCCGCAGCTTTCTAACCTTGATCCTTCAAGGATATACCACGCCAGAAAAAGCGCGAGAGCTGCAGGAACGCGCCGCCGAACGGGCAGACGACTTGTTGTACTTGATCGACGACCTGTTGAACCTGGCCCGGCTCAAAGATCTCAAGCCGGTGTCTAAACAGGAGTCGGTTTCTGTCGATGGGGTCCTCAAGGACGTCCTGGCTGTGCACACACCCGAGGCCGAGGGCAAAGGTCTGAAGCTTACAGTCGAGGCAGGGTCGTGTCCGCCGATTTTAGCCGACCCAGCCCACATCAACCAACTATGGACCAACCTGATCAGTAATGCTGTCAAGTATACCCCCAGCGGTGGCGAGGTGCGGGTGCGACTCTTTAGCGACGATGGACGGGTCGTCGGTGAGGTGTCTGATTCGGGGATCGGGATCTCCGAGGAGGATCAATTGCACCTGTTTGAGGAGTTCTTTCGCACCGAGCAAGCCAAAGCCGTCGCACAGCACGGCACCGGGCTGGGGCTGTCCATCGTCAAACAGATCCTTGAGCAATACGGCGGCGATATTTCCGTCGAATCAGAAGTCGGCCACGGCACGACGTTCACCTTTCACCTGCCGGTGGCCAATCCGCAGACATAACCCCTCTCAGGTTCTACGCGGGCTCCAGGGGGCGGTTCTCTTCGCCCCCGGTCTCTCTTCCCTGCCAAAGCGTCCCATATACCTGCTCGGCCGCCGGCATAGTCGTGAGTTGCAACGGTAGAGTGATGGTAAAGGTCGTGCCCTTGCCCTCCTCGCTCTGCACCTGAATTTGTCCGCGGTGCATTTTCACGATGCCATAGACGATGGCCAGTCCGAGGCCCGTGCCCATACCCACCGGCTTGGTGGTAAAGAACGGTGTGAATAGCTTGGCCCGGTTTTCCTCGGAAATGCCCGTCCCTGTATCGGCGATGGTGATCTTGACCCCCTGTCCGAAGGGGGCCAGCTTCGTAGCGATGGTGACCGTGCCACCCCCCTTGGCCTGCACCGACTCTGCAGCGTTGTTCATCAGGTTGATGAACACTTGCTGAAGCTGGAGGGGATCCGCCTGGATGATCGGCACCTCCGGGTCGAGCTGGAGCACAAGCTGGGTACTCTCAAAACGCGGGTGCTTTCGCTGCTCCTCCACCAGCGTTTCCAGAAGCCGATTGAGATCGGTGGGCTGAGCCAGCACTTCGTTCTGCCGGGCAAAGTCGAGCAGATTGCGCACAATGACCTTGCAGCGGTTGGTCTCACTGATGACCATCTTCAAGTCCTCGCGGTGCGTATCGCCTTCGGGCGTCTCCTTAAAGACCACATTGGAATAAAGCAGGATGGTGGCCAGGGGGTTGTTCAGCTCATGGGCGACGCCCGCCGCCAATTGCCCCATTGACGCCAGTTTCTCCTTGTGCAGCAGCTCCTCTTGTGTTTCTTTGAGGCTCTCGGCCATATTGTTGAGGGCACGCACCAGCTTGACCTGGGTTTCCTGTAGCGCATCAACCATCGTGTTGAAGGACCTGCCCAGCATGGCCAGCTCGCCGTGACCGTAAGGCTCCACGCGCACCGTCATGTCGCCCTGGGTGACGCGCTGGTTGGCCTCCACGAGATCGGTGATGGGCTGAATGATGACCCGGGCGATGGGCACGGCGATCACACCCGCCAGGATCATTGATACCACTGCGATGAGGATGACGCGGCTGGTGACATCGGCCACCAAAGCCCGAAAAGCGGACTCGCGAGCCCCTACGTACAGCATACCCACCACCTGCCCATCGTAACTGCGCAGCGCCTCGTAGCGGGTGATGAACCACTCGTTGACCACGTAGGCCCGACCTACATAGTTGAGCCCTGCCTTGAGCACCTGGTCGTACACGTCCTGTGAGACGCGCGTGCCCACCGCCCGCTTGCCTTCCTCGGTCATCACGTTGGTAGAAGCCCGCATGTCGCCGAAAAAGATGGTGGCCGTGTCGATGCCGGCCACCTCCTTGATGCGGTCCACCAGGGCAAAATCGTTGTTAGTGATGTGGGCCGACAACACTGCCCCTTGCACCGTACCGTCGCGGGCCAGGAGTGGCCGCACGCCCATCAGGGCCAGCCCGGCGGTGCCTTCGCGCGGGTCAAAGGGTTGTGCCGCGGCCTTGGGCGTGTCGACCAGCGAGATCAACGCCTGCGAGTCCAGCCCGACCTGGCTCAACGTCGAGGCAGGGATCACCTCGGTGCCGGTCTGCGGTTCACCCGACGTCAGCACCTCCTTTACGATCGGCAGGCTGCCGAGGCTGCCGGCAGACAGCATGGGCAGCAGCTCGTTATCAGCCGTCAGAACCCGGCCGGCCACAAGATTACCATCGGCGTCGAGCACCGCGATGAGATGGGTGCCGCCCAGGGCCAGCACCTGGATCTTGTTGAAAATCTGCTGGTCGATGAGCTGCTTGGCCGACAGGTCTCCCAGTACCGCGCCCGGCAGTCCCTGATTGACAAAGGGGTCGAGGGCCAGACGGTAGCTGATCGCGCCAACTTCGTCCAGCTTCAGTTGGTAAAAGGCCTTGGCCAGGTTCATGTCGCGCGCTACCAGATTGGCCTCGGAGGTCTCAAGATAGTTGCGGATGACCTGCGAGACGACGATGGCATTCAGGCTCACCGTCAGCGCCGCCACAAGCGAAAAGCAGGCGACCAACACAACCAGCAGCCGGCCACCTAGAAGGTTAGAGAGAAAACGCCTCATCGATTCGGCACTCCTATTCTGCGGATGCACAGGCTGGAACCGGCGTGACTATAACACGCTCGCCACAGGCTGTCAAGTAAAGTTGGCTACCTCTCTCGGCTCCAATTGTTGCGAGTTACGTGCAGATCGATGCTCTCCGCGCCTGTTTTCGTACTGAATTGCCCCTGTAGAGACGGAATACATATTTCGCCGAAAAGTAGGCTCAGATTTGACTGGACCGCGTAACGATGGTAGAATGTGGCAGTGACATGGTGTCTGGCAGACTGGGTACCTACCGCACAGCGCCTTCTATGGGCGGTTTCGAACCCCGGCTGACTGGAGGAAAAAGCCAGGCCATGAAGGCCTGAAATATATCTTCAAGGAGGAAGAAAGATGTCTGCGGATATCCAGATCGATGCGTTTCCCCCACCAAAGATGGCGTCACGGATGGAGGATGTGGGCGTCAACAAGTCCAAGCTCAACTTCTGGACCACGTTCGCCCTGGCCATCCTGGCCGGTGCCTTTATTGCTACCGGCGCCATCTTTGCCACCACCGTGAGCGCAGGAGGCGTGGTCATTGCCACCCCCGACGGAGCCAAAGCCTTCTCCACAGGACTCCCCTACGGCGTCATCCGTCTGCTGGCGGGATTGGTCTTCTGCCTAGGCCTTATCGCCGTCGTCGTGGCCGGAGCCGAGCTGTTCACCGGCAACAACCTGATCGTCATGGCCTGGGCCAGCGGCAAGGTGAAGATGGGCCGCCTGCTGCGCAACTGGGTCATCGTCTACACGGGCAACCTGGTGGGCTCGCTGCTGACCGTCGTCGTCATGTTCCTGAGCAAGCAGTGGCTCTTCCCTTCCAACACTGGCGCAGTGGGCCTCAACGCACTCAACATTGCCAGCTCGAAATGCAGCCTCGACTTTTTTCAGGCCATCGCCCTGGGCATCATGTGCAACGCCCTGGTCTGCCTGGCCGTGTGGCTCTGCTCATCGGCGCGGTCCACAACCGACAAGATCTTGGCCATCATCTTCCCCATCACTTGTTTTGTGGCGGCCGGCTTTGAGCACTCGGTTGCCAACATGTACTTCATCCCCATTGGCCTGTTCATCAAGGACTTTGTGCCGGCCGATTCGACCTTCTGGACGGGCATTGCCAAGACGGCTGCGGACTTTCCGAACCTCACCTGGTATGCCTTTTTCATCAAGAACCTCTTACCGGTCACCATAGGCAACATCATCGGCGGCGCCGGCTTCGTCGGCCTGGTCTACTGGTTCGCCTACTTGCGACCCCAGAAGCAGGTAGCCGTCCCCAAGGCAGTCAAGCCCAGCGTCCTGGTGGTGGACGACGATCCCGACTTTGTCGAATTCACCCGCACCGTCCTCACCAAGGAGGGCTACAAGGTCACCACGGCAGCCAACGGCGATCAGGCGCTCCAGGCCATGAAACAGGAAAAGCCAAACCTGGTGGTGCTGGACGTGATGATGACCACACCGCTGGAAGGCGTCGGCGTGGCCCAGAAAATGGCCGGCGATGCGGCCCTGAAGGACATCCCCATCGTCATGTGCTCCAGCATCGACAGCAGCCAATACGCTGACTCCTTGCCCGACGACCTGCACATCCCCATCGATGCCTGGATCAGCAAGCCGGTACAGCCCGAGAACCTAATCCGGACTATCAAGCGCTTTATCAAGCAGTAGCTGGCGAGGTAACGAACCGAGCCGCTCTCGAAGGGGCGGCTCCGCAATGAATGCACAAACCTTGTTTCCTGGGTTGTCAAGTTTCTTGACAATGGAGCGATCCAGCTGTAGACTGTTGTTTAGGATCCGCTTCTGGCGCGGTCGCCTCGGGCAGGGACAAGCCCTGCCCGTTGGCGCCGTTGTTGGGGAAGAAAGAGGAGGACTATGGCTCAATTAGAGGCAATCCACCCTGCCATCCCGTCAACTGCAGCGAGGGAGGCCATCAGAGAGGCAATCGGCCCCTGCTACCAATGTGGCACCTGCTCTGCTACGTGCCCCACCGCGCACGCCATGGACTATTCCCCCCGTGCCCTGTGGCGCTTGGCCGAGCTGGGGCAATTCGACGAATTGCTCAACTCCAACACCTTCTGGATGTGCACTGCCTGCTATAGCTGTACCGTGCGCTGCCCGCGCGAGATCCCGATCTCGGAAACGATGCGCCAATTGCGCGAGCAGTACATTAATGAGGAGGTCGGCCCGTTGCAGGGCGGACTGAATGGCATGTTAAGTGCGTTGGCCGCCACGCGCAACATCGCCAATGAACCGAACGAGACGCGCCTGATCTGGAGCGACAACCTGCCCGAGCGCCCACCGCAACTGGCCACGCGCCAGGCAGAAGTGTTGTACTTCATTGGCTGCGTTGGGGCGTTGTTCCCGCAGACCTACGCGGTGCCCCAGAGCTTCGTCCAGATCTTGGGGAAGGCCGGCGTGGACTATACTGTCCTCGGCGGCGAAGAATGGTGTTGCGGCTACCCAGTGTATGGTGCCGGCCGCAAGGAGCGCCTGGCAGAGCTGGCCGAGCACAACTGCGCCCGCTTGGCCGAAACCGGAGCCAAGACGTTGGTCACCACCTGCCCTTCCTGCTACTATACCTGGCACCACCTCTACCCCGAGGTCCTGGGCCACGCTGTTCCGGCGCAAGTTCTGCACTCCACCGAGTTCTTGGCCCAAATGATCTCGGATGGCCGGCTCACGTTGGGCCCAGTCGAAGACGTGGTCACCTACCACGATCCCTGCGACCTGGGTCGCAAAAGCGGTGTCTTTGAGGCTCCCCGGCAAGTTCTGAACAGCATCCCTGGCCTCGTCTTCCATGAGATGGCTCAGCACGGCCCCAATAGCCTTTGCTGCGGCGGGGGAGGCGACATCGCTATGTACGCCGGCGACGTGGTGGCCGGCGTGGCCCAGCGGCGCATGCAGCAGGCACAGGCAGTGGAAGCGCGCACCATGATATCGGCCTGCCAGCAGTGCAAGCGCACCCTGGCCGATGGCGCGCGCAAGGCTCGCATCCGCATCCGGGCGATGGACATCACCGAGCTGGTGTGGCAGTCGGTCCAGAATGCCGCGTCGGGCGTCGAGCTCTCCGCGGCTGCGGCGCCGGCCAAACCGAAAGCATCCAAGCCCACGAAATGGGGCGCGGCAGAGACATGATTGAGGGAAGACTATGACTAAACCCAGAGTTGGCGTGTACGTGTGCCAGTGCGGGTCAAACATCGCCGCGACGGTGGACGTCGAGGCAGTGGCCGCATTTGCCGCGGCAATGGACGGCGTTGTGTCGGCCCGCGTTCTGAAGTACACATGCTCCGATCCGGGGCAGGCCCAGATCCGCAAAGACATCGAGGAGCTAGGGCTGGAACGGGTGATCGTGGCGGCCTGCACGCCCCGCATGCACGAGCCGACCTTCCGGCGGACGCTGGAGAGCGCGGGGCTGAACCCTTACTTCTTTGAGATGGCCAACATCCGCGAGCAGGTCTCGTGGGTGCACCTCCAGGGTGAGGCAGCCACCAACAAGGCTATTGACCTGGTGGCCGGGGCCGTTGAGCGGGTGCAATTGCACCAGCCCCTGTATGCACGGAAGGCTCCAGTCGAACGGTCGGCGCTGGTCGTGGGAGCCGGCATTGCTGGCATCCAGGCGGCGCTGGACATTGCCGATGCCGGGTTCAAGGTCTACCTTGTAGAGCGGGAGCCGAGCATCGGTGGGCGCATGGCCCAACTGAACAAAACCTTCCCGACACTCGACTGTGCCACCTGAATCCTCGGGCCCAAAATGATGGATGCCGGTCGGCATCCTAACGTTCAACTGCTGAGCTACAGCGAGGTGGTCGAGGTCAACGGCTACGTGGGCAACTTCCAGGTGAAGGTCAGGCAGAAGCCACGCTACGTGGACATCGACAAGTGTACCGGCTGCGGGGCGTGCATGGCCGCCTGCGTATGGAAGGACCGGTCCTACAGCGCATATGAAG
>Ga0316622_100001559_pt1 | contig 15021 bp, 12 predicted proteins | sample OWC_Aug_OW2_C1_D_FD_207646 | JGI IMG/M metagenome (GOLD analysis project Ga0316622, IMG submission 207646) | Wetland soil microbial communities from Old Woman Creek delta, Ohio, United States - OWC_Aug_OW2_C1_D5_C | ecosystem: Environmental > Terrestrial > Soil > Wetlands | place: USA: Ohio... | reverse complement strand
CCTCTCCTGCCGGCTCCTCCCGGAGGAGGTGGTCGAACAGGCGGACCTCAGCGGAGGCGGCGTGCGCCGCGGACACCCAGTGGAGCGTGCCGCGGACCTTGCGCCCGTCGGGCGCCTCTCCCCCGCGCGAGGCGGGGTCGTAATCGCAGTGGAGCTCCGCCACCTCGCCTGTCCGCTCGTCCTTGACGACGCGCGTGCAGGTCACCAGGTAGGCGTGCTTGAGCCGCACCTCCCGTCCCGGCGACAGCCGGAAGAACTCCTTCGGGGGGTTCTCGCTGAAGTCGTCGCGCTCGATCCAGAGCTCGCGCGAGAACGGGAGCTCCCGGGTGCCCGCGTCGCCGGACTCGGGGTTGTTGACGGCCTCGATGGCCTCCACCTTGCCCTCGGGGTAGTTGTCGATGACGAGCCGAAGCGGCCTGAGCACCGCCATGACGCGCGTCGCCGTCGCGTTCAGCGCATCCCGCACGCAGTGCTCGAGGAGCGCGAAGTCGATCGTGCTGTCGAACTTGGCCACGCCGACGCGCGAGAGGAAGTCGCGGATCGCCTCGGGAGGGTACCCGCGCCTGCGCATCGCCGCGAGCGTCGGCATGCGGGGGTCGTCCCATCCGTCGACGCGCCCGCCCTGAACGAGCTCGAGCAGCTTGCGCTTGCTCGTGACCGTCCGCGTGAGGCTCAGCCGGGCGAACTCGATCTGCTGCGGGTGATAGGCCTCCAGCTCGTCGAGGAACCAGTCGTACAGCGGGCGGTGGTCCTCGAACTCGAGCGTGCAGATCGAGTGCGTGATCCCCTCGAACGAGTCGGACAGCGGGTGCGTGAAGTCATACATCGGGTAGATGCACCACGTCTCGCCGGTCCGGTGATGCTCGGCCCGGAGGATCCGGTACATGACCGGGTCCCGCATGTTGACGTTCGGCGAGGCCATGTCGATTCTGGCGCGCAGCGTGCGCGCTCCGTCCTGGAACTCGCCGGCCTTCATGCGCGCGAAGAGGTCCAGGTTCTCCTCGACGCTCCTTCCCCTGTACGGGCTGTTCACGCCAGGGCGCGTGAGCGTGCCGCGGTGCTCGCGCACCTCGTCCTGGCTCAAATCGCAGACGTAGGCCTTGCCCCGCCTGATGAGCTCGACGGCGCAGTCATGGAGGCGCCCGAAGTAGTCGGACGCGAAGTAGAGGCGGTCTCCCCAGTCGAAGCCGAGCCAGCGGATGTCCTCCTTGATGGACTCGACGTACTCGACCTCTTCCTTGGTCGGGTTCGTGTCGTCGAACCGGAGGTTGCAGAGCCCGCCGTACTCGGCCGCGATGCCGAAGTTGAGGCAGATCGACTTGGCGTGGCCGATGTGGAGATAGCCGTTGGGCTCCGGGGGGAACCGCGTGTGCACCCGCCCGCCGAAGCGGTTCGTGGCCAGGTCGTTGTCGATCCTCTCTCGGATGAAGTCCTTCGAGGGTGTCGGGCCGTTCGTCCCCATCCCGTCGCCTCCAGCGCGGCGCTCGGCCACGCACAGGTTGCCTCTCGCATCGAGCCGCCAGGGCCGAGTTCCGCAGCGGCTACTCTATTGAAGGGCGCCGCCTGTGTCAACGGTCCCAGCCCGCGGGCCCGGGAGCCCCGCGGATGCCCTCGACCAGGCGGCTTGACTTGCGACGGGGCCGCTGCTATAGTCACGCGCACACGGGCCTCGATTCCAGAGGCCTTTTTCATGAGGAGAGGCGATGGGCAAGGTCCGGGTGCGGTTCGCTCCCAGCCCGACTGGCTTCCTTCATATGGGCGTCGCGCGCACGGCGCTCTACAACTGGCTCTTCGCCCGCCACGAGGGCGGGACGTTCGTCCTGCGCATCGAGGACACGGACAAGGCCCGCTCGACGAAGGAGTTCCTGGACGGGCTCATCGAGGACCTGCGGTGGCTCGGCCTCGACTGGGACGAGGGGCCTGAGGTCGGGGGTCCCGTGGGGCCCTACTTCCAGTCAGAGAGGGCTGGCACCTACGGGCCGTACGTGCAGAAGCTCATCACGGACGGGGCCGCGTACCGGTGCTTCTGCACCACGGCGGAGCTCGAGGCGCGTCGGCGCGACGCTCCGAGCGAGGGGCTCGAGTGGAAGTACGACCGGCGCTGCCTCGGTCTGTCCGCGGCGGAGCAGGAAGCCCGCCTCGCCGATGGGCGCCCCTTCGCCGTCAGGTTCAGGATCCCCGAGGGGAAGACGCGGTTCCACGACCTCATCCTGGGCGACATTGAGGTCGAGAACGCGCAGTTCGACGACCTCGTCATCGCACGGTCGGACGGCGTGCCGACGTACAACTTCGTCGCGGTCGTGGACGACGCGCTCATGGGCATCACGCACGTCATCCGCGGCAGCGATCACGTCACGAACACCCCCAAGCAGGTGCTGATGTTCCGCGCCCTGGGATTCGAGCCGCCGCTCTACGGACATCTGCCGCTCGTGCTCGACCAGGACAAGAAGGTGCTCTCGAAGCGCCGGGGCGCCATCGCCATCCGCGAGTACAGGCGGCACGGGTACATCCCCGAGGCGATGGTGAACTACATGGCCCTCCTCGGATGGGCCTACGACGACTCACGCGAGTTCTTCACGAGCGAGGAGCTCGTGAAGGCATTCGACATCCGGGCCGTGGGAAGGAAGGCCGCGGCGTTCGACCCGGACAAGCTCGTCTGGATGAACGGGCAGTGGGTCAAGGAGCTTCCGGTGCCCGAGAGGACGGAGCGCGCGCTCCCGTTTCTGAGGGCGGCCGGGCTCGTCGCCGAGGCTCCGTCCCCGGACGAGCGGGCGTACGTGCAGCGGGTCATCGCCACGGTGGGAGACCGCCTGAAGACGCTCGAGGACGTGGCGGCGCAGGCGGGGTTTTTCTTTGTGCCCGAAGTCGTCTATGATAGTATCGCGCTCGAGAAGGTGCTGAGCAGACCCGCGGCGGGCGAGGTCCTCGCCGCCGCGCACGAGATCCTCTCCGGGGCGCCCGACTTCGATCCCGCGACGCTCGAGGGGCTGATCAGGGGCTACGCCGAGTCGAAGGGGATCAAGCTCGGCGAGGTCATCCAGCCGATTCGCGTCGCGGTCACGGGCGGGACCGCCAGTCCGGGCATCTTCGAGGTCCTCTCCGTCCTGGGACGGGACAGGACGCTCAGGAGGATCGAGAGAGCACGGAAGCTCGCCCGCTGACACAGCTGGGGAGTCGTCTAATGGCAGGACCGCGGACTCTGGATCCGCTAGTGGAGGTTCGACCCCTCCCTCCCCAACCAGGCAATCAGGGCGCCATCGTCTAGCGGTTAGGACGCCGGCCTCTCAAGCCGGTAACACGGGTTCGATTCCCGTTGGCGCTACCAACAAGAAGAAGCGGAGCACCCCTTTCGGACGTGCTCCGCTTCTTCATTCAGATAGCCGCGAGTTACTTCTTCTTCTTCTTCGCGACCTTCTTCTTGGCGACCTTCTTCTTGGCGACCTTCTTCTTCGCTGCCACTGCTTTCACCTCCTTCGCCCCTCCCGCGCCCATTCGCGGGGGGAATTGGCCGACTCGGCTCCCTCCACATGGAGCGCGCCGTGCTTTCGCGATGCGAACCACGCGCGCCCTCACCACACGAGTCCATCGAGTTCACGAGGACCGTGAAGCCTTGTCGCGTCTCATTCGAAAGAGCGATCGCTCGTCGGGAGCGCGTGTCGGGACATATGTAGAATGACGGCGCATCGGTGTCAAGAGGAAATTTGATTGGCGGTCGACCGATGACGACACGAGGTGGCGAGTGACGTCGCCCAACGACGACGGTCGGAGGTCGATCGCGCGCGACGAGGAGAGTCGCGTCACACGCGTGAGCGCGCGACGCTTCCCGCGCGCGACGAGGAGAGTCGCGGTTCCGATGTCAGAACTCGATCGACTCGCCGTCCAGCGGAGCGATCACGCCCGGGAAGCCGTTCTCGGAGAGAAGCGACGCGAGCGACAGCGAGTCCTCCTCGCTCCCGTGAACGACGACGGTCCTGCGCGGCGTCCGCCGGATGCCCTTGGCGAAGGCCAGAAGCCCCTCGCGGTCGGCATGAGAGCTGAACTCGTCGAAGGCGGCCACCTCGGCCCTGACGGCGTACGTCCCCCCGAGGATCCGGACCCTGTCGATCCCATCGGCGATCCGCCGCCCCAGCGTTCCCTCCGCCTGATAGCCGACGATCATGACCGCGTTGCGGCGGCTTCCGAGCGCCGCCTTGAGGTGATGGAGCACGCGCCCGCCCTCGCACATGCCCGACGCCGAGACGATGACCATGGGGCCGGGCCTGCGGTCCAGGGCCTGGGAATCGCCGGCGCTCTGCACGTAGGTCACGCGCGAGAACCCGAGCGGATCGTCGTCCCTGCGGATGAGCGCATTCATGTCCGCGTCGAAGCACTCCGGATGACGCTTGAGGATCTCCGTCGCCCTGAGGGCGAGCGGGCTGTCGACGAAGATCGGCACGGAGGGGATGCGGCGCTCGCGCATGAGCGCGTGGAGCTCATAGACGATCGCCTGCGTGCGCCCCACGGCGAACGCGGGAACGATGATCTTGCCGCGGCGGGCCGCGACGCGCGACACGAACCGCGCGAGCCGCTCGAGGGCGTCGCCGACCGAGGCGTGGACCCGCGAGCCGTACGTGCTCTCCGTGAGGAGGACGTCAGCCTCGCGGACGTTCTCGGGATCGCGCAGGATCGGCATGCCGGGCCGACCCAGGTCGCCGGTGAAGACGACCGCGGCGCTCCTCCCCGCTTCCCGAGCCGTGATCTCAAGGATCGCAGAGCCGAGAATGTGGCCGGCCTCGCGGAACGTGGCGGTCACACCGGGCACCACCTGCACCGGCCGGCCGTAGTCGACGCCGGCGAACCGCGCCGCGGCCACCTCCGCGTCCCGCTGCGTGTAGATCGGCAGCACCTCCCGCTCGCCTCTGCGCCTCCTCGCGTTCAGGTACCTGGCGTCCAGCTCCTGGAGGTAGGCCGCGTCGGCGAGCAGGATGGGCGCCAGGTCCGCGGTGGCGTGGGTTGCGAGGATCGTCCCCCGGAAGCCGCTCTTCACGAGCGTGGGGAGGCTCCCCGAGTGGTCGAGGTGGGCGTGCGTGAGCAGCACGGCGTCGATGGACGACGCGTGGAACGGCAGGCTCCGGTTGCGCCGCTCGCTCTCGGCCCGGGGCCCCTGGACGAGGCCGCAGTCGAGAAGCACGCGCCGGCCGCCCACCGTGAGAAGGTGCTTGCTGCCGGTCACGTTCCGCGCGGCCCCGTACGCGGTCAACCTCATGCCGACCTCTCCGTTCTGGCGGCGAGCCCCGCCCCGCCTCGTCCGTGCCCCACGCTTGACCGGCGCCGAAACGCGTGCTAGAGTATCCGAAAGCACATAGCCGCTCAAGCCGCCGCGCATCGCGTCCGGCGGTCGGCGGGTCTCTGGATGAGTCGTTGGGGGTGGCCCCGGGCCTGAGAACCGATACCCCACGAACCTGACCTGGGCAATGCCAGCGTAGGGAAACGGCTCGTGCAAACGCGTGAGGGGGCTCCCCCGGTTGCAGGGTCGGAGTCCCCTTTTCTTTCGGAGCAGCGAGGTCGTCACGTGACACCCGACCGCCGGACGCTCCTGCGCACCGCGAGCGGTCTCTACCTCGTCATCACGGCGCCCAGGCTGCCGCACGAGGCGCTCGCGAGAGCGGCCGTGGCGCGCCGCGTGCCGGTCATCCAGCTTCGTGAGAAGGGGCTTCCGGACCGCGAGCTCGAGCGCCTTGCGCGGTCCCTGCGCGAGGCGACGGAGGGGACGGACACGCTCTTCATAGTGAACGACCGGCCGGACATCGCGGCCCTCGTCGGCGCCGACGGCGTGCACGTGGGCTCGGACGACGCCCTGGTCGGCGCGTGCCGGCTCGCCCTCGGGCCCCAGGCACTCGTGGGGGCATCGGTGAGGACGGTGGACGAGGCGCTGGCAGCGCGCGCCGCGGGAGCCGACTACGTGGGAGCGGGTCCCGTGTTCGCGACGGCGACCAAACCCGACGCAGGCGATCCGATCGGGCTCCTGAGGGTCGCGGAGATCGCGGCGGCCGTGCCGGACGTCCCGATCGTCGGCATCGGGGGCATCGACCATCTCAACGCCGGGCGGACGGTGCGGGCCGGCGCCCGGTTCGTTGCCGTGATCTCGGCGGTGTGCCAGGCGGCGGACCCGCTCGCGGCTCTCGACGCGCTCGTCGCGTCGACGCGGGTCGTGCCGTCCCAAACGCAGGAGGAACGACCGTGAGCGAACTGCCGCAGCTGGGCAAGGCTACCCCCGAGTTCTTCGATGAGGTCATCTTCCCCAACCTCGGCGCCAGCGACGACGCGGTGCTCGTCGGCCCGATGCACGGCATCGACTTCGGCGCCGTGAGGCTCGGGGACCAGGTCATTGTCTTCTCGAGCGACCCCTTCTACATCGCCCCGTCGCTCGGATGGGAGCGGGCGGCGTGGTTCGCGCTGCACATTCTGGCGAGCGACGTCGCGGTGAGCGGGATCCCACCCCGGTTCCTCACGGTGGACCTGAACCTGCCGCCGGAGATGGACGAGGAGACGCTCGCGACGGTCTGGCGGACCGTGCACGACGAGTCCCGGAACCTGGGCATCGCCATCGTCGGAGGTCACACGGGCCGGTACGCCGGCTGCAACTACCCGATGGTCGGTGGCGCGACCGTCTTCGGCGTGGGCCCGATGAGGGACCTCGTGGACCCGAGGAAGGCCAGGCCGGGCGACGTCATCGTGATCACAAAAGGCCCGGCCATCGAGACCACGGGCCTCATGTCGGTCCAGTTCCCCGAGTTCGTGATCGAACGGTGGGGCGAGGACGTCGCGAAGGAGGCGCGCGACGTCTTCTATCAGATGTCGGTGGTCCGGGACGCGGCGCTCTGCGCCAGAAACGGCGGCGTCACCGCGATGCACGACGCCACGGAGTGCGGCATCTGGGGCGCGCTCTTCGAGATGGCCCGCGCGTCCGGGGCCGGTCTCGTCGTGGACAAGCGGAGGATCGTGACGCAGGACGTCGTGCTCAAGACCTGCGAGGTCTTCGACATCGATCCCTACGTGGCCATCAGTGAGGGGACCCTCGTGGCGGCGATGAGGCCGGACTGCGCCGACAGCGCGATCTCCGCGCTCGGTGATCACGGCATCCCGGCGTCGGTCGTCGGCGAGCTCGTGCCGAAGGAGCGCGGCGTGAGGGTGCTCGACGAGAAGGGCGAGCGGCCCCTCGCGCATCCGCGCACGGATCCGTTCTGGATCCGCTTCGAGGAGTACCTCAAGAGGCAAGAGGCCCGACGACACGGCGCGCGGTAGTCCGCGCCAGCGGAGTGGAGCATGATTGCAGAGGTCTGGAGAAGAGCTGCGTTGGATTTCGCGCACGTGTCGTTCGCGGAGCACATCGCGTTCTACGCGGCCGCCACCGTGTGCTGGTCCCGGCGGCGGGGCGTGGAGCGCGTCATGGCCTCGCTCTTTGCGGTCGCCTTCGGGACGTCGGCAATCGCGCTTCTGTCGACGCCAGGCGCGCGGTCGGCGGGGTTCTTCGCCGTCGCGCTCGGGCTCCTCTTCGCGCGGGAGGCGCAGCACCCGGAGAGCGTCGCCGCGTTCGCGACCACGCCGCGGCCCCGCCTGATTGCCATGGCCGCGATCGCAGGCTTCGGCCTCGCCTACCCCGGCGCGCCGCCGGGCCTCCCGGCCTTGCTCTTCTCCCCGTTCGGCATCCTGCTCCACCCGACCCTCCTCGTCGCGCTCGCTCTCGCGAATTCCGTCGAGCACACAGGGCGCGCCCTGCACTGGACCCTGGCGGCGAGCGGACTCCTCTGGAGCATCGCGGGCGCCGCGAGCGAGGGACTCGTCCACGCGCCGCTCATCGTCGCGTCGGCCTGGGCCGTGCCGCTGGCGCTCGGAAAGGGCAGGAGGCGGCTGGCGGAGGACCGCGGCCCTCGCTCGGTCAGAGAGATCAGGGACCGGATGTACTCGCGATGGACGCTCCTGCCCGGACCGCGCGATCCGAGAAGCCGTCCTGAGAGAGTCAGGGGAATGAGAAGGTAGGAAGGAACCCGCCCGTCACTCGCCGCGGATGAAGCACTCGTCCACCGCGCCCGCCGCCATCTCCTGGAACTCCTGGAGCCTCTCCGAGTTGTACGGAGGCTCGTCCAGGAACTGAGGGTCCAGCGTGTCCCGCGCGATGTAGTTCTGGATGACGAACCTGCGGGCCCCCTTGATCTGGTCGGCGATCCTCGCGAGATCGCTCGACCTGTGGAGGGCCGGTACCACGGTCGTTCGGAACTCGTAGTCCACCTTGCCCTCGAGGAGGAGGTCGACGCTGTCACGGACCTTGTCGACCGCGTGCGGATCGGCCACGCCGGCGCTCCGCGAGTAGGACTCGAAGTCCAGGGGCGCCTTGATGTCCATGGCGACGTAGTCCACGAGCTCGCGCTTGATGAGGGACTCGAGCATGTCGGGGAAGGAGCCGTTCGTGTCGACCTTGACTCTGACGCCCGCGGCCTGGAGAAGCTCCGCAAGCTCGGGCAGCTCGCGGCGGAAGCACGGCTCCCCGCCCGTGATCACGGCGCCGTCAAGAAAGTCGTTGTGCTCCTTCACGTAGTCGAGCACTTCGCGAACGGGAATGGTCTCGTACTGATCGGGAACGAGAACGAGGCCGGAGTTGTGGCAGTAGGGGCATCGGAAGTTGCAGCCGGATACGTAGAGCGTCGTCGCGACCATGCCGTCCCAGTCAACGAGGGACATGCGGTCGAAACCCTTGATCCCGAACTTCACGGTCGCTCCCCCCGGCTCTGGTCAGGCCTTATGATACAACTTCTCGCCGTGGCGCACAAGCGTCAAGAGATTCTTCTCGACGAGTTCGGCGAGAATCCTCTCGGCGTTAGCAGGACTCGTGCCGAGCGAGCGCGCGACGTCCGACGCAGTCACCGGTCGCCGCGCAGCCATCGCGATCACGATCTCGCTTGCGTCGGTCGCGATCTCGCGCGACGACACGACCGCCGGCGGAGCGATGACCTCCGCTCTGGGACCGAGCATCTCCGCGATGCGCGCGAGCCTGTCCGAGGACACGGGTCTGGTCCCCGCGACCGCGGGCGGTCGCACAACCGTATTCACATGGACTCGCTCAGGGTCGATGTCGTCGATGGCATCCCGAAGGAGGCGGACCTCGCAATCGCTGTCATTGACGTCGGTTACGAAGGCGCACTCGAGCCATACGGCCGCCTTCGAGGTTCTGGCGAACTCGCCGATCGCGGCGGCGATGGCGGCGGGATCGAGCGACGGGTGCGGGCGGTTCACGGCACGGAACACCTCAGGCGAGACCGCATCCAGGGACGGGAGCACCACGTCCGCAAGGTCGAGGGCGGAGCGCACGTCCAGATCCGTCATGAGGCTCCCGTTTGTCAGGACCGCGACCGGGACGTCCGTGAGACGGCGCACGCCCGCGATGATCTCAGCCAGGCCCGAATGGAGCGTCGGTTCGCCGGACCCGGACAGCGTGATGAAATCCAACTTCGGGCACGCGGCAACACGGTCCGCGACGTCCCGAAGCACCTCGCCCGGTTCGACGAACGCCGTTCGGCGCACCGTGAGGTCGGTCGTCGGGCCAAGCTCGCAGTACACACAGTCCATCGAGCACGTCTTGAGCGGGATGGGATCCACGCCCAGCGAGAGCCCAAGGCGGCGAGAAGGCACGGGCCCGAACACCCGTGTGCACCTGCGCTTGTCTCCAGCTCCAGTCAAGCCGGTCTCCCGTCAGTCACGCGCTCGGTGGGCCCTGAGTCCCGGGGCCGCGTGAGCGTGTTCACCACCGCGCTGCCCCTGCCCATCTGAATGGACGAGCCGATGGCCAGCGACACGTACTCCTTGGCGCGCCGGACCGCCGTCTCGAGGTCCCATCCTCGCGCCAGCCCCGACACGACTGCGGCCGACAGCGTGCATCCGGCACCGTGCACGGGGCGCGATCCCGACCTCGGCGCGGTCAGGCGCTCGAACCGGCGCCCGTCGAAGAAGAGGTCCGTGGCGTCTCCCTGCAGATGGCCGCCCTTCACGAGAACGTTCTGCGCCCCCATGTCGCGGATGATGCGGGCGGCGCGCTCGAGGTCATCCGGGGCGCGGCCTGCGATGCCGGAGAGCGCCGCGGCTTCGTCAAGGTTGGGGGTGACGAGCGTGGCGAGGGGCAGCAGCTTCCCGCGGAGCGCCTCGAGGGCCTCGGCGGCCATGAGCCTGCCGCCTGAGGTGGCGACCATGACCGGGTCAACGACAAGGGGGCTGATGCGGCGTGCCCGGATGCGGTCCGCCACAGCGAGGATGATCTCTCCCGTGGGGAGCATGCCCGTCTTCGCGGCGGTGGCGCCGAGGTCGTCCATCACGGCGTCGATCTGGGCCGCGACGACGTCGGGCGGGAGGTGGTGGGCCGAGCGCACGCTCTCCGTGTTCTGCACCGTGACCGACGTGACGGCGGTCGCGCAGAACACGCCGAAGGCGGCCATCGTTCGGATGTCCGCCTGAATGCCCGCGCCGCCCGACGAGTCGGAGCCTGCGATCGAGAGCGCCGTGGGCGGGTTCATCTCGTTCCTGGGGAAGCGTTCACGATTCCCGTTGCCCCGGGGCCGGCCGGGGTGGTATCTTCGTTGCGATTCTGAGCCTGGCGCAGCGTCAGACTCTGGAAAGCGTGCCGTGGGGCGCTCGCGCGCTGCGGCTCGCACCGCAGATTGTAGCCGCGGGAGAGCGGAGCGACAACCTGAATCTCCGCTCCCCCGTTCCGCGACGGGGTCACCGAATTGCGCATCAGCAAGCATCCGATCATCACGTTCACGCGGGGCCGGGAGGTCGAGTTCGAGTTCGACGGCCGGACGCTCACGGGGTTCGAGGGTGAGAGCATAGCCGCAGCGCTGCATGCGGACGACGTGCGAGTGCTCCGGAGGAGCATCAGGCACGGGCGCCCGAGAGGATTCTACTGCGCGATCGGGCGATGCTCCTCGTGCCTCATGACGGTCGACGGCGTCCCGAACGTGATGACGTGCGTCACGCCGCTCCGCGCCGGCATGAAGGTCTCGACCCAGAAGGACAAGGGGGCGCTCCCGCCCGAGGAGGCGCACCTCCCCACCGCAGGGCAGGGACTTCCTGAGGATCTGGGCAAGGTCCCCCTCGCCGTCGTCGGAGCCGGTCCTGCGGGGCTCTCGGCGGCCGTGTGCGCGGGCCGCCTGGGCGTCCGCACGATGGTCTTCGACGAGAACGACACCGCCGGCGGGCAGCTGATCAAGCAGACCCACATGTTCTTCGGATCGCGGGAACACTACGCCCGCGTCCGCGGCATCGACATCGGCCGCAAGCTCCTGGACGAGCTCCGGGGGCTGCCGGTCGAGGTCCACACCGGCGTGACCGTCCTGGGGCTCTACGGCGACCGGATCCTCTCGCTGCTGAAGGACGGGCGCCACTCCCGCCTCGCCGCGGACGCCGTCGTCCTTGCGACCGGCGCGTCCGAGAACGTGCTCGCGTTCGAGGACTGCGATCTCCCCGGCGTGTACGGCGCGGGCGCCGTGCAGACGCTCATGAACGTCCACGGCGTGGTGCCAGCGCGCCGCGTGCTCATGGTCGGCGCCGGCAACATCGGGCTCATCGTGAGCTACCAGCTCCTTCAGGCCGGCGTCGAGGTCGCCGCGGTGATCGAGGCTGCGGGCGAGATCGGCGGCTACCACGTGCACGCAGCGAAGATCCGGCGCGCGGGCGTCCCCATCCTGACGTCGCACACCATCCTCCGCGCGCTCGGGCGGGAGCGTGTCGAGGCGGCTGAGATCTGCCGTGTCGACTCCGACTGGCAGCCCGTTCGCGGCACCGAGCGCACGGTCGAGGTGGACGCCGTCTGCCTCGCCGTCGGCCTCACGCCCAACTGCGAGCTCGCGCTTCAGGCCGGGTGCGCGCAGACCCACCTGCCCGAGCTGGGCGGATGGGTCGCTCTGCACGACGACGACCTCATGACGGCGCTCCCGAACGTCTTCATCGCGGGGGACGCGTCCGGGATCGAGGAAGCCTCGACGGCGATGCTGGAGGGGCGGCTCGCGGGGATATCGGCCGCCGAGAGGCTCCTCCCCGACCTCGACAGAAGCGAAGTCAGGCGCCTGAAGGACGAGGCCAGGCGGGGGCTCACGGAGCTTCGCGCCGGGCCGTTCGGGGAGCGTCCGCGCACGGGGAAGAGGAGAATGCTGGAGTCGTGGAAGCGAGAGGCGTTCGCGCGGAAGTGAGCCACAGAAGCGACGGCGTGCTCAGGCCGAACGAGCTCGCGGGGTGCGTGCCTTCCGAGGAGCGCCTCGCGCGCGGGCCGGTGGTCGTTGTCGAGTGCGTCGAGCGGATCCCCTGCGATCCGTGCGTCGCCGCGTGCGCGAAGGGCGCCATCTCGAAGCCCGGCGGCCTGAACGACCCGCCGATAGTGGACTTCGACGCCTGCGACGGGTGCGGCATCTGTCTGTCCGCGTGTCCCGGACTCTCGGTGTTCGCCGTGGACGCGAGCAGGAAGGACGGGAAGGCGACCGTCATGCTGCCGTACGAGTTCCTCCCCCTCCCGGCCGTCGGCGACGAGGTCACTGCGCTCGACCGCGAGGGCGAGGCCGTGTGCGGCGCGCGCGTGACGCGCGTGCTCTCCTCGAAGGCACTCGACCGCACTCCCATCGTCTCGATCGAGGTCCCGCGGGAGCACGCCATGACGGTGAGGCACTTCAGAAGGAAGGGCGCGTGAGCGCGAAGGACGATATCGTCATCTGCCGCTGCGAGGACGTCACCCACGGCGAGATCGCCGGCGCCGTGGACTCGGGACTCAGGTCCGTCGAGGAGATCAAGAGGGTCCTTCGATGCGGCATGGGTCCGTGCCAGGGCCGGACGTGCTCGCGGCTGATCGCGCGCATCATCGCGGAGCGGACGGGCTCTCCCGTGTCGGAGATCTCCTTCCCCACCGTGAGGCCACCTTCGAGGCCAGTGGAGATCGGCACCCTGGCCGGGAAGCGACATGAGAAGAACCGCTGATTGCGTGATCGTCGGTGGCGGCGTCGTGGGGTGCGCGATAGCGTACTACCTCGCGCGCCTGGGCATCCGGAACACCGTGGTGCTCGAGCGCAGGTTCCTCGCGAGCGGCGGGACCGGCCGCTGCGGAGGCGGCATCCGCCAGCAGTGGAGCACCGAGGAGAACGCGCGCCTCGCCATGAGGAGCGTGCGGGCCTTCGAGGACCTCTCGGAGGAGCTCGGCGCGGACATCGAGTTTCTGCAGGGCGGATACCTGGTGCTCGCCTACACGGACGAGGACGTTCAGCAGTTCACGAAGAACGTGGTCCTGCAACGGTCGCTCGGCCTCGAGGTCCAGGAGCTCACGCCCGACGAGGCGCGGCGCGACGTGGTGCCCATGCTCAACGTCGAGGGCGTGAGGATGGCCACCTACTGCGCCAAGGACGGCAGCGCGAACCCCTTCCTCACGACCAAGGCCTACGCGGACGCGGCGCGGAGGCTCGGCGTCGAGATCGAGCTGTACACGCCGGTGACAAGGATCCTCTCGGACGGTCCGAGGATCACGGGAGTGGAGACGCAGCGCGGCACGGTGAGCGCGCCGATCGTCGTCAACGCGGCGGGCAGCTACTCCGTTCCGCTCGCGAGGACGCTCGGGGTCGAGCTGCCCATCACGCCGTACCGGCGCGAGATCCTCGTGACCGAGCCGCTCGAGCGCTTCTTCGACCCGATGATCATCTCGTTCAGCTTCGGCATCTACTTCAGGCAGGCAAAGCACGGCTCCGTCATCGGCGGGTTTGCGGACCCCGAGGAGCCCGGGGGGTTCAACGAGACGTCCAGTCTCGACTTCCTCGTGACGATGTCGAAGAAGCTCGTGCATCTCATCCCGGCGCTTCACTCGGTGAAGGTCGTCAGGCAGTGGGCGGGGATGTACGATCTCACGCCGGACGCGCGGCCGCTCCTGGGACCGACGGACGGGTTCGAGGGATTCTACCAGGCGAGCGGCTTCAGCGGCCACGGCTTCATGATCGCTCCCGAGGTGGCCAAGCTCGTCGCCCAGCACATTGCGGGGAGAGAGCCCGACATCGACATCGGGCCTCTCAACGCGAGGCGCTTTGCTGAAGGGAAGGTCAAGGCGGAGCGCTCAGTGGTATAGAGGCGCGTTCCTGCTTCACGGCTCCACGACGAGATCCCGAAGCCACCAGGGCCTGTCCGGTCGCGTCGTGCTGCGGACCCTCTCGATCCACTCCTCACGCGCAATCCCGCCCTTTGCCGGCATCTCGAACTCGTAGTACGAGAACGCGGCCCCCGCGTACGTCGGCCCCGCCGCGCCGTCATACCCGTGCGCGTAGATGACGTCGGGACGGCCCACCGCCACGATGAGCGCCCTCCCTGAGACAAGGTCCTCCTCGGCGCGGGCCACGAAGGCCTCGGTCCCCGGGCGACTCGTCCCTGGCGGCACCAGCCGCGCCGCCAGCCGGTGCACGTGCGCGACGGGGTCCGGAATCTCTCGCGCGCGCGTCTCGCGGGTCCGCCCGTCCTGGCCGACCTGCGCCGCCCGCTCGAGCGAGCCGAGGAAATCGCGATGCGCTTCGAGAGCCGCCGTGAGATCGTCGTCGAGGAGGTAGTTGTCCAGGAGCCTGTCCCTCAGGTGCTCGACGAGCTCGCGGAGCCGCGCGTAGAGAAGAGGGCACGGCTCGACCAGCGGCGGCACCCGTGCGGCCGACGCGGCGCCCGGCGTGCCCGTCACGGACACCCCCGCGGCATGTGCGGCATCGCCGGGATCCTCACCGCCCGGAGCCCACACGCTCAGTCCCAGCGGGTAGCGCCTGAGGAGGGCCAGCCCCGCGGCGATGGTGGAGGTCCGCTTCGCGCCCCAGACGCGCGAGCCTGCGAACCCGGGTGAGCCCGCCGGCGGCGGCGAGGCGAGTGCTTCGAGCGCGTAGAGCCAGCTCCAGGGAAGGTCCTGCGTCCACTGCCCGTAGGTCAAGGTCTCGAGCCCGAGTTTGATGTCGTCGAAGCCGAGCCGGTAGACGTCGCTCGCGAACGCGTCCCTCT
>Ga0316622_100001558_pt1 | contig 15023 bp, 12 predicted proteins | sample OWC_Aug_OW2_C1_D_FD_207646 | JGI IMG/M metagenome (GOLD analysis project Ga0316622, IMG submission 207646) | Wetland soil microbial communities from Old Woman Creek delta, Ohio, United States - OWC_Aug_OW2_C1_D5_C | ecosystem: Environmental > Terrestrial > Soil > Wetlands | place: USA: Ohio... | reverse complement strand
CACCTGGTCGAACGCCTGGCTCAGGTAGCCTAAGGCCATCTCCTCGTGAGGTGTTCCCTCCAGCAAGATCACGTCCTCGGCGCGCTGGGCTGCCAACTGGGTGAGGAAAATGGCCCTCTGGGTGGGGTCGGCGATCATCCCGGCGCGCTGTTGTTCTGCGAAGTACTGGTAGGGGAAAAGTGGATCCCCGGGTTTGAATGGGCCATCCTGCGACATCGACAGGCCAACACCCATCCCAAGGATGGCGAACAGCAATATCACAATGATCGTGAACAGCAGTATCCGTCGCAAATCACACCTTCCCTCGCCCTATTGTTCGCGGCCGTCTGGATGGCATTCGGCGCAAGATTGAAGCGCTTGCAGGTCGATATTTTCTTTAGAATGACCCTCACGAATTTCATCTGGTTGGTGTTCGTGGCAACCGTAGCAAGTGTATTCCGTGTAAGGTCCGCTGTGGCAAGTCTCGCAGGCGATCTCACCCTGCCCGCCGTGGTCCAGAGGGAAATTGTGCATTTGCAGGCCTGCTGGCGACCAGGCTTTTGTCGAATGGCAGTACTGGCATTGCAGGCCGAAGAAGCCGGCGTGGATGTTCGGCTCAGCGTGGCAATCCACGCATTGAGACGGTGTGCCGCGAAAGATCTGCTGCTGGTGGCAATCCTCGCAGGCGATTTCGGCATGGGCGCCATCCAGGGGGAAAACGCCGGCGTGATCGAAATTGGCCATGCGGTCTGCGCCGTCGTGGCAGTCCAGGCATTCTGAGCCGAATTGCGCTATGTGTTTCTCCAGAAATTCCGCCTGCGGGATGCCGCTGGAGTGGCAGGTGATGCAGGATTGCAAGTCGAGCAGCTCAACGCGGCCGGTGTGGCAGGCGACACAGGCTAGCGGTTGTCCATCATAGCCTACCGCGTGCCGGGCAAGGCTGAAGCCGCTGGCAGCGGTATGCTCGAAGGCGAACCCTTCCCAACTGGCCGGCGACCAGGCAAGCGACGTGTGGCAGTCGGCGCAATCCGTGGCGAACATCCCCCCGTGAGCGGCCGGCTCAGCGTGGCAGTCGATGCACGCCGCCGGGTCATCCTGCGTATTGGCGCTGACCAAAACCACACCCGGACTTGCACTCCCGTGGCAGGCGGCGCAAGTTGTTTCAGCGTGCTTTCCTTCCAGCGGGAAGCCAGAATCGGCATGGTTGAAATCCGTCATACGGTCGTGACCGTCATGACATTGCAGGCAATCCTGGCCGAAATCCTGGATGTGCCCCTGGAGGAAGGATGGATCGTGGGCAGCATGGCATTGGGCGCACTTTTCAAGGGATGTGGTGAAGCTGCTGCTCGTTTCGTGGCAGGCCATGCAGTCCATCTGGGCGTGGTCATAATCCAGCCGGTGACGTATCAAGCTGAAGCTCACAGTTGTGTGGTCGAATTGATCCATGGCAGGCTTGACCAGGTCGAACTCCCTGCCGCTGTGATCGGGATGGCAGCCAGCGCAGCGCTGGACATCGGCGATCCTGCCATGCGTGCCAGCCTGGCTGAGGATTTGCTCCTTGATCGGCGTGTGGCAGTTCTCGCACAAAACATTCTGGGTGGTCTCGAGCGGCGCGTGGCAGAGCTGGCATTCCCTCTCGAAATCGGCGTGCGAGGCAAAGCCGCCCAAGGCCATACCAGCCAGGCTTACGCCGCTCAGCTCGCCTGGGCTGAAGAGCAAGTTGCCGTTACGCCACATAATAAACCCTAACCCGGCAAACAGGATCAGCGCAAAGCCTATACTCAGCAGAGAGAACAGCGGATGTATCCGTTTCATCGGCCTTCATTGTCTCTTTCCAATCCCCAGTGGCAACAGGACGAAGGTGAGATACCTGGGTGATTGCGGACAGCCAGAAACCCTGCCCGATCACGATATACGTGTTTTGGATAGGTGAGTTTACAGTCGTTCGGCTGGATTGTGGTTAAAGGGAGGGGTAGATCAGATTAAGATCCGGTGAAAACTTACTGAAAATGACCGTAATTGGCAGTAAATGGCCTGTGTTTCAGGTTATCTTTTCAGGCTTCGGTATTTGAGGCGGTGCGGCTGGTCGGCGGCGATGCCCAGGCGCACCCGGCGGTCGGCCTCGTAGTCTGACCAGTTGCCTTCGAACCAGCGCAGTTGCGAATCCCCTTCGAAGGCCAGGATATGGGTGGCTACCCGATCGAGGAACCAGCGATCATGGCTGACAATGATAGCGCAGCCGGCGAAGTTGTCGATGGCCTCTTCCAACGAGCGCAGGGTGTTGACATCCAGGTCGTTGGTCGGCTCGTCCAGCAGCAGCAGGTTGGCGCCCTGGGTCAGCATGCGGGCCAGGTGGACGCGGTTGCGCTCGCCGCCGGAGAGATCCCCCACTTTTTTCTGCTGGTCGCTGCCCAGGAAGTTGAAACTGGCGACGTAGGCCCGCGAGTTTATCTTGCGGTTGCCCAAGACGAGCGTCTCTTCCCCGCCAGAGATCTGCTCCCACACCGTCTTGGCGGCGTCCAGCGTCTCGCGGCTCTGATCGACATAGGCCAGGCTGACCGTTTCGCCGATGCGCAAGGTGCCGCCATCTGGTTTTTCCTGCTCGGTGATCAATTTCAACAGGGTGGTCTTGCCAGCCCCATTGGGGCCGATCACGCCGACGATGCTGCCCGGCGGGATGCTCAGCGTCAGGTCGTCGATCAGCAGACGATCCCCATAAGCTTTTGAGAGGCGGTCAAATTGGACGACGATGTCGCCCAGGCGTGGCCCGGGAGGGATATAGATCTCCAGGTCTGCGCGCTGCTGCTCAACTTCCTGGGAGAGCAGCCGCTCGTAGGCGGTGTAGCGCGCTTTTCCTTTCGACTGGCGGGCTTTGGGCGCCATGCGGATCCATTCCAGCTCGCGCTCCAGGGTTTTCTGGCGCTTGCTCTCGACTTTCTCCTCGTGGGAGAGGCGCTCTCGTTTTTGCTCCAGCCAGGAGGTATAGTTGCCTTTCCAGGGGATGCCGTAGCCGCGGTCTAGCTCCAAGATCCAGCCAGCGACATTGTCGAGAAAATAGCGGTCGTGGGTGACGGCGATCACCGTCCCCTTGTATTGTTGCAGGTGTCTTTCTAACCAGGCGACTGATTCAGCGTCCAGGTGATTGGTGGGCTCGTCGAGCAGCAGGATATCTGGCTCGCTGAGCAGCAGGCGAGTGAGCGCCACGCGGCGCCGCTCGCCGCCGGAGAGCACCGCAACAGGCGCATCGCCAGGGGGGCAGCGCAGGGCTTCCATGGCCATTTCCAGGCGGCTGTCGAGCGTCCAGGCGTCGTGCTTCTCCAGCGCTTCTTGCAGGCGGGCCTGCTTCTCGATCAGAGCGTCGAAATCAGCATCCGGCTCGGCGAATTGAGCGCTCACCTGGTCGTAGGCTGCCAGCAGGTCGAGGATGGGTTGGGCGGCCTCTTCGATCACCTGGCGCACCGTCTTAGCCGGGTCGAGCTGCGGCTCCTGCTCCAGCATGCCGACCGTGTATCCCTTAGAAAGACTCACCTCGCCGCTGTAGCCGCTATCCACGCCCGCCATGATGCGCAGCAGGGTACTCTTGCCGGCGCCGTTCAAGCCCAGCACACCGATCTTGGCGCCATAATAAAAACCCAGCGAGATATCCCGCAATACCTGCCGGTTGGGTGGGTGCATGCGACCCACGCGCACCATGGAGAAAATGACTTGATCGGTCATGGATTAAATCCTATTTAAGCATCGGCATCTTGATGCCGTGGCGCTTGGCCGCATCGATGGCGATGTCATATCCGGCGTCGGCGTGGCGCACGATGCCTATGCCGGGGTCGCTGGTCAGGACGCGCTCCAGGCGGGCGGCGGCCTCTGGCGTGCCGTCGGCGACGATCACCTGCCCGGCGTGCTGGCTGTAGCCGATGCCCACCCCGCCGCCGTGATGGAAGGAGACCCAGGTGGCTCCGCCCACGGCGTTGATCAGGGCGTTCAGAATCGGCCAGTCGCTGACCGCATCCGTGCCGTCCAGCATACTCTCCGTCTCGCGGTTGGGCGAGGCCACCGAGCCGGAGTCCAGGTGGTCGCGCCCGATGACGATGGGCGCTTTCAGCGCCCCTTCTGCCACCAGGTTGTTGAACAGCAAACCGGCCTCGAGGCGCTCGCCGTAACCCAGCCAGCAAATGCGCGCCGGCAGGCCCTGGAAGGGCACCCTCTCGCGCGCCAGGCGCAGCCAGCGGTGTAGGTGCTGGTCGTCGGGGAACAGCTCCATCACCGCCTCATCGGTGGTGTAGATATCCTGTGGTTCGCCGGAGAGGGCCACCCAGCGGAAAGGCCCCTTGCCCTCGCAGAACAGGGGGCGGATATAGGCCGGCACAAAGCCGGGGAAATTAAAGGCGTCCTTTATCCCCTCATCGTAGGCCCGCTGGCGCAGGTTGTTGCCGTAGTCGAACACCTCGGCGCCCTGCTGCTGGAACTGGAGCATGGCTTCCACATGACGGGCCATCGATTGCATCGAGCGACGGGCGTATTGTTCGGGGTCTTGCAGGCGCAGACTTTCCGCCGCGGCGACGCTCAGCCCGCTGGGGATGTACATCTGCACATCGTGGGCGGGGGTCTGGTCGGTGACCACGTCGGGGGTCACGCCGCGCAGCGCCAGCTCCGGGTAAATCTCGGCAGCGTTGCCGATCAGCCCAATGGACCTGGGCTCGCCCTGCTGGCAGGCCTCTTCCACCAGGGTCATGGCCTCTTCCAGCGTGTCCACCACCACATCGATGTAGCCGATCTCCCGGCGGCGGTGAGCGCGCTCTGGGTCCACCTCCACCACCAGGCCCACGCCCTCGTTCATGGTGATCGCCAGAGGCTGCGCCCCGCCCATGCCTCCCAGCCCGGCGGTGAGCACAAATTTGCCTTTCAGGGAGGGCCAGCCGCGCAGTCGGGCCAGCGAGCCGAGGGTCTCGTAGGTGCCTTGCAAGATACCCTGCGTGCCGATGTAGATCCACGAGCCGGCTGTCATCTGCCCGTACATCATCAGGCCGCGCCGGGCCAGGTCGTCGAAGTGCTCCTGGGTCGCCCAATGCGGCACCAGGTTGGAGTTGGCGATGAGCACCCGCGGCGCGTCGGGGTGGGTTTTAAACACCGCCACCGGCTTGCCCGACTGCACCAGCAGAGTCTCGTCATCCTCCAGCTCGCGCAGGGTTGCCAGGATGGCGTCGAACGCTTCCCAACTACGGGCGGCCTGGCCGCGCCCGCCGTACACCACCAGGTCCTGGGGCCGCTCGGCAACCTGCGGATCCAGGTTGTTTTGCAGCATGCGATAGGCGGCTTCGCTGAGCCAGGATTTACACGCCAGTTGCGTCCCGACCGGGGCGCGCACGGTACGAGCAGCGGACATAGCAACCTCCGGTTAAAAAAATCCCCTTCCAGCCAATTATAGCTGGAAGGGGAACGGCGGGCAAACCGGTTTGTTAGACTGGCTCACGCCGCTGTTGGAATCCCGGGTGGGTTGAGGCACTCGGCAGGGCTCAGCGAGCGCTGGATCTGAATGCGTGGCGTGATGTGTTGTGAAAGTGCGATGAAGCTTTGACCCGGAATCAATCCGCAATAGATTTGACGGGGTGGGCGAAGGTGGCGTTGCCTAAACGCTCGACCAGCTCAGCCTGGGCGTCGCACCACACCGGGCGCATTGGGCATTCGTCGCCGAAGACGCAAGAGCTGCCGTTATCTGCGACACAATCGTTGAGCAGGATGGGTCCGTCGATGGCCTCGACCACCTCGAGCAGGGTGATCTCGTCTGCCGGGCGGGCGAGGGAGACGCCGCCGCGCGCTCCGCGCGAGGTCTGCAACAGACCGGCAACGGAGAGCTGGGAGACGATTTTGGCCAGGAATGAGGGCGGGATGCGCTGTTGCTGCGCGATCTGGCTGGTGGCGGCGCGCTGGTCCGCCTCTAGCTGAGAAAGGTAGTGCACGGCGCGCACGGCATAGTCGGCTTGGCGTGTGATCTGCATAGTAAATGCTCCCTTTACGGTCTTATGGATAAAAATTATCAATGATATTTTAGACAACTTTTAGCCAATTTACAAGTGACAGATATCACAGGAAGAGGATGACGGTTATCTGATAAAAATGTCAGATTAAATTTGTGAAAGCAGCCCGGGGGGCAATCTATGGTAATATTGGCGAGCAAAAGTGTCCGTTTTAGGGTTTATTTACCATGGATGGAGGGTATGTGGAATGAAGCAGATTTGCGTGGTTGGCGTGGGGTATGTGGGGATTGTCACCGCCGCCTGTTTCGCCGATCTGGGCAATCGGGTGGTCGCCCTGGATATCAGCGAAGAGAAGATTGCCGGGTTGAAACGCGGCGAGATGCCGATCTACGAGCCTGGCCTGAAGGAGCTGGTTGAGCGCAACGAGCGCGCCGGGCGAATCACCTTCACCACCTCCTATACTGAAGGATTGCAGGACAGCGAGTTCGTCTTTATCGCCGTGGGTACCCCGTCCGGGGTGGATGGCGAGGCTGACCTGCGCTACGTGGCTGCGGCAGCCCGCTCGATTGCCGAGAACATGACCGCACCGTTGATCGTGGTCAACAAGTCCACCGTCCCGGTGGGGACGGGAGACTGGGTGGCCGATATCATCCGCAGCCACCAGAAGCAGCCCATCCCCTTCGCGGTGGTATCCTGCCCGGAGTTCCTGCGGGAAGGTTCCGCCATCAGCGATTTCATGCAGCCCCACCGCACAGTGCTCGGCTCGCTGGACAAAGACGCAGCAGAAAAAGTCGCCCAGCTCCACCTGGCGCTGCGCGCGCCGATCGTGTTGACCGACCTGCGCACCGCCGAGATGATCAAATACGCCTCCAATGCTTTCCTGGCGACCAAGATATCCTTCATCAATGAAATTGCCAACATCTGTGAGGCGCTGGGGGCAGACGTGAAAGAGGTGGCCGCCGGCATGGGCTACGATAAGCGCATCGGGCAGGCTTTCCTGGATGCCGGGCTGGGCTATGGCGGCTCGTGCTTCCCCAAGGACGTCATGGCGCTGGCCTTCATGGCCGCGGAGAAGGGCGGCCACCCCCAGCTCTTACATGCCGTGATGGAGATCAACGATGACCGCCGCCCCATGGCTGTGAGAAGGCTGAAGGAAATGTTGGGCGACCTGGCGGGCAAGACCGTTGGGCTGCTGGGTCTTTCTTTCAAACCCAACACTGACGACATGCGCGACGCGCCATCGATCACCCTGGCGGAGCAGTTGCTGGCTGCCGGCGCCAGGGTGCATGCCTACGACCCGGTGGCCATGGATGTAGCCGGGCCGCTGATGCCGGGGGTGGAGATGTACCCGGACCCGTACGCCATGGCAGCGGGCTGCGATGCCCTGATGGTGGTCACCGAGTGGAACGAGTTCAAGCAGCTCGACCTGGAACGCCTGCGGGAGCTGATGCGCCAGCCGGTGATCTTTGACGGGCGCAACATCTACGACCCGGATGTGATGAAACGCCAGGGCTTCCGTTACCGTGGCCTGGGGCGGGGCTACAACGGCGCCCGGGCGCTGGACAGCAACCGGACAGAGTTTGTCAAGGCAGCGGTCTGAGAACAGATTTGGGGAACGGCCCAGCCCCGTCAACAAGCAACGGGACAAGCTTCAAGCAGTGGATAAAATCGAACGGATTAGAGCCTCCGATACCGGATGTGAAGAACGGACCGAACGGATGAGGGGTGTTGGTAGGACCCAGTCCCTCCAAAGAACGGAGGGATGATCTCCGCGTGCTGGGTAAAATTGAACGGAGTAGTACTGCTCAGGCCTGATGAGATAGCTCAATCAGGCTTGAGTGTCATTTAAGGGGGTCGGTAGGCGTATAATTAGGCCTGTGACTCAGGACAACGATCATCCCCCCATTTGCGACTATGAAGGCTCTGAGTACCAGACTACCTTCTGGGAGCAGGGCGGGCGGGATTATGAAGACCAGGTTGAAACAATTGCGCTCAAGCGCCTGCTGCCCGCCGGGGGCAGGCTGCTGCTGGAGGTGGGGGCGGGCGCGGGGAGAAACACGCCGCGCTACCAGGGCTTCGAGCGGGTGGTCCTGCTGGACTACTCTCGCACCCAGCTCCGCCAGGCGCAAGAACGCCTGGGAGTTTCCCGGCGCTACATCTACGTCGCCGGGGATGCCTACCGGCTGCCGTTTGTAGATGGCCTGTTCGATACGGCGACCATGATCCGCACGCTGCATCACATGGCAGATGCCCCGCGCGCCATCGGCGAGGTGCGCCGCGCCTTACAGCCGGGGGCAACGTTCATCCTGGAGTACGCCAGCAAACACAATCTAAAAGCGATCGCCCGCTATGCGCTGGGTCGCCAGGGGTGGAGCCCATTCACCCCTGAGCCGGTCGAGTTTGCTGCCCTGAATTTCGATTTCCACCCCAGGACGGTGCGCGGCTGGCTCAGGCAGAACGGTTTCTCCATCCAATGCCAGCTTACCGTCTCGCACTTCCGCCTGGGGATCTTAAAACGCTGGCTGCCGCTGCGGCTGCTGGTGGGGATGGACTCGCTGGCACAGCGGACAGGGGATTGGTGGCAGCTATCGCCCAGTGTGTTCGTGCGCAGTCAAGCGGTAGGGGATACACCTGTATCGGAAGGATCAGCCTTCTTCCGCTGCCCCGAGTGCGGGCACGCGCCGCTGGAGGAGGCCGCTGAAGTGCTACCCTGCCCGGCGTGTGGGTGCCAGTGGCGGGTTAAGGACGGTATCTATGATTTCCGCAAGCCCTCTGTAGGTTAGAGCTTTTCCAACACCCAGAAATGAGATAAACCGAATATTCGCAAGGGGGTCTTCTCCAGAGCCTGCAAACTCGCCCGCAAGGGGCGGCCCAGCCGCGGCATGGCGGCAATGATGTTGTCATAAGCGCCGAAGATCACCGTGCGCTCCACCACACGCAGCGGGGTGCCCTGGAACAGATGCTCCAGGTCGCGGCGGGTATAGACGCGCACCTGAGGCGCCAGGCGGTCGCGCCAGCGCCGGGGCAGGTAGTTGACCAGCGGAATGTTGCCAAAGTGGTAGCGGCCGCGCCAGTACACGCCGTGCGTCTCAAAAGGGTAGCCCCGGTTGGGGACGAAGACCACCAACCGCCCCCCCTTTTTTAATGTGCGCGCGATTTCGCCCACCGCCTGGCGGTCGTCGTCCACATGCTCCAGCACCTCATGGCTCAGCACCAGGTCAAACGCCCCTTCTGGGAAAGGCAGCCGCTCTCCAGCCGCGTTGACAATGCGCTGACTGCGGGTGCGGGCTTCAATTGTGCGAGCGAAGTCGTACTCCAGACCGAATACAGCGCCCCCAGCCTCTGACAGGTGCTCGACATACCTGCCCACCCCGCAGCCGTCTTCCAGCACCCGCCCCTGAATGCGCTCACCGGCTGCCTGCAAGATCATCCTCAGGCGGCGCTCCTGCCCCGCCCGCCAGACGTACGAAGGCTCGCCGCGCAGGGCGGCTTTTTCCAGGTCACGCTGGCTCACGGCAGTGTCCACTCCTGCTTAAAGCCAAAGCCGCGGTGATTATCCACCAGGCGGATCCAGCTCGGCTGAAAGGCGAAGAGGGCGTTGCTGGCGATCACGCTTTCTAGATCAAGGACAAAAGGAAATTTGCTGGCGTAACACTGCCAGGCAGCCTGCCATGCGGCGCCCTCAGCCACGCGGTCCACTTCGCCGCGCATCTGCAAACCGCGGATCTCCTGCCAGTTTTTGCACTCGGGGTATAGGGTCACTGCCGCGAGCGGATTGTCCTGGATGTCCCGACTGTGCTGGCTCTCCACATCGGAAAAGAAATAAAAGCGCAGGTTCTTATCAGCAGCGAAGTATACCGAGGCAGCGTGGGGCCTCCCGTCTGGCCCAGTGGTGGCGAGGGTCATGGTGGTGAGGGAGAGGAGGTCGGGGGGGAGATGCATCACTTTCCAATCCCCTTCCACTCTTTGTACGCCGTGTTCTCTATCCCCAACCGGGCCAGGACGCGGCCGACGGTGTTATCGACGATCTCGGCCACGCTTTGCGGGCGGGTGTAGAAAGCCGGCACGGGCGGGAAGAGGATCGCTCCCGCCTCAGCGGCCAGGCTCATCAGGCGCAGGTGGCCGCGATGCAGGGGAGCCTCGCGCACCACCAGCAGCAGGGGACGCCCCTCCTTAAGGGTGACGTCAGCGGCGCGGGTGATCAAATCGTCGGCGTAGGCGTTGGCAATCGCTGAGAGGGTTTTGATCGAGCAGGGGATGACGACCATACCCAGTGTGGAGAACGAGCCGGAGGCGATCGTCGCCCCGATATCGTTGTAGTTGTGCGCCACGTCCGCCAGAGCCATTACATCGCTCACCTTCCAGTCGGTCTCCTGAGCGATGGTCGTGCGCCCTGCCGGTGAGATGACCAGGTGGGTCTCGATCTCCATTGGCTGCAGGAGCTCCAGCAGGCGGATGCCCAGGATTACGCCGGAGGCCCCGGTGATGCCCACCACCAGGCGGTTGGTTTTGGGCGATGCGGCTGTTTCTTTGGCTTGTTCTATCATTTCACACCCCAATGAATTGCAATCGTGCCGAGCATCAGGCGGCGGAATCCCACTTCACGGAATCCGGCGAGGCGCATGTGCTCCGCCAACTGCTCGGCGGTGAGAAAGGCCTGGGTAGAGTCTGGCAGGTAGTTGTAGGCATCCCCCTCGCCGGTAACCAGGCGGCCCAATGCCGGGATGATCACCCTGAGGTGAAAGCGGATGAAGGGAGCGAGCAGGTTTTGCGGTGGGCGGGTAGTGTCGAGGATGACGATACGACCGCCCGGTTTGAGGATACGGCGTTGCTCGCTGAGCGCCTGCGGGATGTCGATCACATTGCGGAAAAGGAAGCCCGAGACCGTCTCCTCGAAGCTATGGTCTGGGAGCGGCAGGTGCAGCGCGTCGGCTCCCAGCCAGGCCGGATGGCTCCCGGTATCGCTCAGGCGCCTCTGGCCGATGCGCATCATCTGCAGGGTGAAATCGGCCGCAACGGGTCGGCAGTCCGGGTGCTGGCGCAGGGCTTCCTGGGCGAGATCGCCGGTGCCAGTTCCCAGGTCGAGCAGGCGGGCGCCCGGCGGCAGGCTGGCGCGCTGGATCACCTCCCGCCGCCAGCGCACGTCCTGGCCGGCGGTCATCAGGCGGTTCATCAGGTCATAGCGAGAGGCGATGCGGGCAAACATGCCTTGCACGTAGCGGGCCCGCTCAGAGCCGGTGAGATTGGCCATGGATTCTCCTGCGTAATGCTACCACAAAGCCCTCCGAATCTGGTGGTGCGTGCTTTCCCACAGAACAGGCGCATCAAAGCGCGAGCAACTCAGCATCCTCCGCCTGGGCGACGCGCTGCCCCGCTTTCACATCCACGCGGTAGAGCAAGGCGCCGCCGACTACGAAGAAGAGGAGGATGCTCAGCACCGCCGGGCGGCTGCTGCCGAGCAGAGCCGTGGTTAACACAAAAATCAGAGGCCCGAGGATAGCCGAAAATTTCTCCATCACGCTCACGATGCCAAAGAATTCCCCGCTTTTGCCGGCAGGCACCATGCTGGAGAAGAGGCTGCGGCTGAGCGCCTGGCTGCCGCCCTGAACGAGCGCAACCATCCAGGCGATGCACCAGAATTCGATCACCGACCCGATGAAGTAGCCCCAGATGGCGATCACAGCATAGACCCCTAAAGCCAGCAAGATGCCGCCCTTGGTATCCATCCTGGCTGCCAGGCCGGAAAATAACCGCCGACCCAGCAGGAAGGCGAGCAGCAAGCAGCCCACCTCGACCAGCAAGATCAAGCCCAAAATCGCAGCGATACTGTTCTGGTAGGCTGGTGGGAGCAACTTAGCCCCGCCGATGCCGACCAGCGGGAGCGCGATCACGTTAAACACGATCAACGCGAGGTAGATGGGTTGCCGATTATCTTTATGGTCCGGCAGTCGCCCGAAGATCAGGCTGTAGGGGATGCCAGCGAATTGCACGACCAGCAGCGCCAGGATCAGCTGCTCGGCGCCAAATCCCAGCTCGGCGCCATAGATGGCCGCCAGGCTGATGATCGTGCCGATTCCATCGGCGTAAATCAGGAAAGCCACCAGCCCCTTGAAGAGCTCCCGGTAGCGCTGAATGTCCTTGAATGTCTCCCACAGGCGTTTAAAGCTGGCGGAGAGGACCGCCCCCCCAGGAGCCAGCCTGGCGGTGGCTGCAGGAGGCTCGGGAACCTGTCGCAAGAGGGGGATAGAGAAAACAGCCCACCAGAGCGCCACGCTCAGGAATGTTAACTTCGTACCCCAGGTGCCGGGCAGGGTCTGGATCATCCAGAGATTGAGCGCAAGGAGCAAGCCGCCCCCCAGGTAGCCGAAGGCGAAGCCCTGTGCCGAGACTGCGTCCCGATCTTCCGGTCGCGCCACGTGGGGCAACATGGCATCGTAGAAGATATTAGCGGCTACAAAACCGATCCTGCCCAGGATGAACAAAACCGTAGCGAAGAGCCAATCGCCAGTATTCACCAACGCCAGCAGGGCGGTGGCAACCACGCCCAGCCCGCAAAAGGATGCCAGGAAGCGCTTTTTGGCGCGCATCACATCGGATAGTGTGCCAAGCAACGGGGAGAGCAGGGCGACGATGAGCAGCGAGGCGCTCAGGCCGGCGCTCCAGTAGGCGGTTGCTACGGCGGGGCTGGGCAAGGTAGCCCCGGCTACCTGGCTGTAGAACACCGGCAGAACTGCGGCCATGATGGTGGTGGCGAACGCGGAGTTCGCCCAATCATATAGCGTCCAGGCGCGGATGCGGCGCCGGTATTCCAGCGCGTTGACTTCAGGAGAGAGGGATTGGCTGGCGGTTGCCAAGAGGGTCAGCACCGGGTCGATTTGAGAGTGACCCAATTATAGCCCAGCAGTTCTTGCCGGCGGATGGACACCCCAAACCGAGAGGAATTTCTCTGCATCGGGCATGGATATCTGCTATAATTAGCTCGCCCGACGATTTATTTATAATTTTATTTCTTAGGGCAACAATTATATTTTTATTTAGATAGCCTGCTCATTTGGGCCCGGCGCCAGCCGGAAAAGACGCTGCAATTATCGGATATCATTCCAAGGGTTACCAGGCTCGTTTATCTGCCAGGGGGAGTTTTTCCGCCAGTGCGGGTGACCTCAATTGAGCGCAGGCTATTGGCGCTCAATTTTTGTTTGATGGGAGCTCATGATGAGTGTTGAATTTATTCTTCGCCTGATCGGAATGGTCGTATTCTCGATCCTGGGTATCTATCTTGGCGTCTATCTCAGCCAGATCAGCGGCGGGCCAGGCGAAACCTATGCCGTGCTCTTGGGGCTGGTAGGGGCGTTGGTGGGATTGATCCTGACTCCTTTCATCACCACCCGACCGGCGCGCGCCTTGCGCGCCCGGCTGGCGCGTATATCCGGACAGACGCTGGTGGCGGGCTTGATTGGCCTGGTTGTGGGCCTGATCGTCGCTGCGCTGCTTGCCTTCCCCATTTCTTTGTTGCCTGAACCATTTCGCAGCATCCTGCCGTTTTTGGGCGTGCTGCTCTTCGCCTATCTGGGGATCACCGTGTTTGTCATGCGCCAGAATGATATCTTCGCGGTGTTGCGCGTCAACATTCCTGGCCGTACGGCTGCACCCGATGAAACAGGCGCTGCTCAAGGCGGTGGCCGGAATATCCTGCTGGACACCAGCGTGATTATCGACGGCAGGATCGCGGATGTCGCCCGCACGGGATTTCTCTCAGGGACATTGCTGATCCCACGCTTTGTGCTCAACGAACTGCAATATATCGCCGATTCGGCGGACAGCTTGCGGCGGCAGCGGGGGCGGCGTGGCATGGAGGTGCTGAGCCAGTTGCAGAAAGACTCCACCGTGCCTGTGCGCATCAGCGACATCGACGTCGAAGGGGTGCGCGATGTGGATGATAAGCTGGTCATCCTGGCGCGCCAGTTGCGCTGCCCGATCCTGACCAACGATTTCAACCTCAACCGGGTCGCTGAGCTGCAGGGTGTGGCAGTGCTGAATATCAACGAGCTGGCGAACGCAGTAAAATCCGTGCTCCTCCCGGGGGAGACCCTGGATGTCGCCATTATCCAGGAGGGCAAGGAAGTGGGCCAGGGTGTCGGTTACCTGGATGATGGCACGATGGTCGTGATCGAAGATGGGCGGGATTATCTGAACAGCAAAGTTCCGGTGACAGTGACCAAAGTGCTGCAGACCGCAGCTGGGCGGATGATCTTCGCCCGGGTGAGCGGCAAGGATTGGAACAACTCCTGAAACCCGGATAAGCCTATATGCGTGAATGGATCTGCGGGCGCAACCCGGTTTTCGAAGTCTTGCGCGCCGCGCGGCGCCACGTTTTCCGGCTGCGGCTCGCCGAGGGCGCTCAGGAGAGCGGGCGCCTGGGAGAGATCCTGCAGATGGCGCGAGCTAAAAAGCTGCCTGTCGAGCGAGTCTCACGCCCGGCGCTGGAGGCGCATTCAGCCGGGCATCAGGGCGTCGCACTGGAGGCGAGCGGATATCCGTATTGCAGCCTGCCGGACATCCTGGATAACTCCCTCAGGCGGGGGGAGCCGCTGTTCGTCCTCTTGCTGGACACCCTGCAAGACCCGCAAAACCTGGGTACGCTGCTACGCACTGCGGAGGTCAGCGGCGTGCACGGCGTCCTGCTGCCCTTTCGCCGCACAGCCACCATCACCCCGGCGGTGGTTCACGCTTCGTCGGGAGCCAGCGAGCACCTGCTGGTCGCCCAGGCCAACCTGGCCCAGTCGATCGCCGCGCTGAAAGAGGCTGGCGCCTGGGTGGTTGGGCTGGAAAGCGGGGAGGGAGGATTGCCGCCAGAAGAAGTGCGCCTGGATGGGCCGCTGGCGCTGGTGGTAGGCTCCGAGGGGGAAGGCATGCGCTCGCTGGTGCGAGACTCATGCGACCTGCTGCTGCGCCTGCCGATGCGCGGCCAGGTCGGATCACTGAACGCGGCGGTAGCCGGTTCAATTGCCCTGTACTTTGCCTGGCAGGCGAGGGGTTACTCCGGTCGCCAGAAAAAGTACAGGGCAATTGAAC
>Ga0316622_100001555_pt1 | contig 15029 bp, 13 predicted proteins | sample OWC_Aug_OW2_C1_D_FD_207646 | JGI IMG/M metagenome (GOLD analysis project Ga0316622, IMG submission 207646) | Wetland soil microbial communities from Old Woman Creek delta, Ohio, United States - OWC_Aug_OW2_C1_D5_C | ecosystem: Environmental > Terrestrial > Soil > Wetlands | place: USA: Ohio... | reverse complement strand
ATGTTCGGCGTTGGGTATGATGCGATCTCGACCGCACCAAGCGTGCAGTAGATATGCGCGTTCCTTTTTTCCGCCTCTTCCTGCCGCTCCAGGACAACGGCTGCCCCGCCTTCCCCAAGCACAAAGCCGTTTCTTCCCCGGTCAAACGGTCTCATGGAGTTTGAGAGAACGCCGAAGGAGGCATAGCCAAAGATAGCCGAGGCGCTCAGCTCATCAGCGCCCGCAACGATCACCATGTCCGCCAGCCCGTCGTTCAGAAGTCCGGCACCGTAAAAGAGCGCGAGTTCCGAGGATATGTCAGCATGGCTGAACGTGATGTTCTGCCCCCGTGTCACGAAATGCATTGATATATGGCTGGCAGCTATGTTCTGAACAGTCTCGGGGAATATGATGGGATTGGTCGCCTCCGGGCCCTCCCTGAGAAGACCTTCGTAAAAAAGGTCGGTGCTGTCCGTACTTGCAAGTCCGGTCCCCACAGCAATGGCGATGCGGTGACGGTTGCCGTCGTTGACCTCGATGCCGGAATCCTTCACCGCTTCGATGGCGGAAGCGAGTCCAAGCCGGGAAAAGCGCGACATGCGGCGTGCCTTCATCGCGGGGATATAATCTTTTGCGGAGAAATTCCTTATCATGCCGGCACTGCGTATTCCGTTGCAGGGGAGGCCGAACCCGGCTGGTTCAGATATGCCTGAGCGGGATTCCGAGAATGCTTGCAGGAGGTCCGCTTTGCCGATGCCCGCTGGCGATATGATGCCGGTGCCGGTTATCGCTACCATTGTCCGGGGAATACCCCTCACCCAACCTTCTCCCTGCCTGCCGTACAGGCAGGCCCCAAGGGGCGAGGGACCAGATGTTTCTCTTCCTTTTCTCCCCGGCGTCTCCTCTGCGACCCGCCCGAGGCGGGAATCCGCCTGAGTGCAGAGAGGGGCGGGATTAAGGGAGGGTGAGAATTCATGCCGATATGAGAACTCTTGCTCATAAAGACTCCGGTCTTCTAAGAATCAGCGCGGTATTGTTCCCTCCAAAGGCAACCGACGCAGAAAGCACCGTGCGGACATCATCCCTCTTTCTAGGCTCGGGCACGTAATCAAGGTCGCAGTCAGGGTCAGGATTGCGGTAATGCAGAGTGGGGGGGATGACCCCCTTCACAAAGGGCAGTATGGCTGCAGCCGCTTCCTTCGCCCCTGCAGCGCCGAGGCAGTGGCCGATCATCGATTTGGTCGAGCTTACCGGAATACGGTATGCGAGTTCTCCGAAAGCGAGCTTGAAGGCCCTCGTCTCCGCCGCGTCGTTCGCCAATGTGCCGGTGCCGTGAGCGTTTATGTATCCGATCTCAGCAGCATCCGTTCCGGCGCTCTTCAGCGCCAGGGTTATCGCATGGTTGATCCCTGTTCCATCAGGGGAGGGCGCCGTGACATGATATGCGTCGCAGGAGAGGCCGTACCCCGCGATCTCTGCATATGCCCTCCTTCCGCGTGCTGCCGCGATCTCCGCTGTCTCTACGATAAAGATCGCCGCGCCTTCCCCGAGGGAGATGCCTTTTCTGTCCCTGTCGAAAGGCCTGCAGGGGCCCTCATCAACAGCGCGCAGGGCATTGAACCCTGCAAAAGTGGTCTCGGTCATGGACTCACTCCCTCCGGTTATCACCATGTCTGCAATACCTTTCCTGATGATCTCTCCTGCCATGCCGATGGCAGTGCTGCTTGAGGAGCAGGCAGTGGAGATCGTCGCGCGGAAACCGCATGAGCCGGTCACCAACCCTATGTAATCCGTGAATGAGGATGACGTAAAGGATGCGAGCAGGCTTGGTTTTGGGCGGTAGTTATGGTAGAGCCTTTTTTTGAACTGCTCACCGGAAAGAAGTCCGCCGGAGCCGCTGCCGATTATGACTGCGAGCCTTGTCCGGTCAATATGTCCGAGATCGATGCCGGAATCCTCAAGGGCTTCCCTCAGCGCAACAGCCCCGAGCATGTCGCACCGCGACAGTCTCCGGGATTCTTTCCTGTCAAAGTGGTCGTCAGGGAAAAAGCCCTTCACTTGAGCGCCCAGCTTGCCCTTGAAGCCGGACGTGTCGAAAAGGGTTATCTCGCCGATACCGCATGACCCGGCGCTCAAGGCGTCCCAATACGCCTCCCTTCCCATAGCGATGGACGAGACGATGCCGATGCCGGTGATGACCGGAGTCCTCATGGCAAGGACCTTTCCCGCACAACCACACCCTTCTCGGGCGTAAAGATAAAACTGCTGTCCGGGATGTTAGTATTCAGTTTTATATCCCTGAAAAAAATGGTTGTCGGCTCATTGTTCTGGTCGAGCAGCTTGACCATACGGGGGAAGGAAGTGTCATCGCTGATCTCCATCTCAATTCGGTTTACGGGTCCCTTTGCCTTCGGCAGGAATGTGAGAAGGGTCAAGTTTCTTTCCTTTTTTACCGTGGCCGTATAGTCCTTTGACAAAGAATGAACATCGAAATGCAGCATCGAACTGTACTGGCTCACGCCGCCGAGTTTGTCCGCCTCCTTCAGAGCAGGATAGTAGAGCCAGAGGTCTTTGCCATTGAAGATCACCTGCATGTTCGCGTTGCCGGCATATTCCCATCTGATCTTATCAGGCTGCTTGTAGAGGAATCTTCCCGATGTTTTTATCGGTCTGCTGAGGAGACGCGTCTTCTTCTCCTGGGCAAATAGTGCGCTTACGCTTTTGATCATTGACTGCCTGGCCCTGAGATCGTCGAGAATATCGGCATGAGCGATAGATGCCACAAGAGATAATATGATTGCCGACAAGCTGACGAGTCTGCAGGCTGAGAAGCTGAGCTTTTTCACTCCTCCAGTTTTCCCCACTTGCCGCAGGAGTCCCCCCAGCGGGCGATGACGCGGTCGCTGTCATTGATCTCTATCACACCGCAGCTGTTCGGGCAGTCAGAGCAGTAGAAGCTCGAGGTCGAAAGCCGCTGTTCCGCAACTGACCAGCCTCTGAACCGGGTTTTTTTTGTCGTGCGCGCGAGAAGGGCGGCTCCAATGGCGCCCATGATCGGATAGTATTCCGGGACGATGAACTCCTTGCCGAGTTCGCGCTCGAATGCAGCCTTGATACCGGGGTTCGCTGCAACGCCTCCCTGAAATATGACCGGCTCGCTGATCACCTTCCCCCTCGCGAGGTTATTGAGATAGTTGCGCACGAGCGCGTCGCAGAGCCCGGCAACGATGTCTTCAAGATTGTGTCCCATCTGCTGCTTATGGATCATGTCCGACTCGGCAAAGACCGTGCATCTGCCGGCTATGCGCGCCGGGGATGATGAGGCAAGCGCATGACTGCCGAGTTCGCCGATGCTGATGCCGAGGCGCGCGGCCTGGTGCTCAAGAAAAGAGCCCGTGCCTGCTGCGCAGACCGTGTTCATCGAGAAGTCCGTAACGACTCGGTTGCGGATCAGTATGAGCTTTGAGTCCTGTCCGCCGATCTCGACGATGGTCCTCACGTTCGGGATGAGATGTATGGCCGAGACAGCATGAGCGGTGATCTCGTTCTTCACCTGGTCAGCGCCGGCAATATAATCGGCAAGCTTTCTGCCGCTCCCTGTTGTGCCGACTCCCCGCACCTCAACTTCTCCCCTGTCCCTGCGCAATGCAGAGAAGGCAGACTGAAGCGCCCTGATGGGCTGTCCCTTTGTTTTCTTGTAGGAACTCCAGAGGACAGAGCCCTCGCGGTCAATGAGGACGACCTTGGTTGTCACGGAGCCTACATCAATACCGAGATATGCTTCCATTCCTTCTCCTCTCAAGAAGATCAACGAATGCCTCAAGCCGGGTTATTATATTTGCCTCGGATACGTGCTCGTCAAATGTCAGGGAGAGCACGGGATAGTCCCTGTCCTTGCTGATCCTGTTGATAACGGTCGATGCGACAAGTTCCGGCATGCAGGTGAACGGCATGATATGGAGCACTCCGTCCACGCCCTTTTTCTGGCAGAGCAGCGTCTTGCCCACCGTCTCTATGCTTTCCCCTCCGGCAGGATAGTTGAGGTATCCCCTGGCGAGTTTTTTTGCGTATGCTGTCTGGTTCCTTCTGAACGGCCTGAACCTGAACCGGTCATTGAGCCAATCGCTGAGCCAGACCCCTCGCCGTACCTCAACGCGCATCTCGCCGAGCTTCTTTTCAATATCCAGGTTTGCAAACGGCTCGATCACCACGAAGATCTCGCCGAGCACGCCGACCGTTACAGGCCTGAGGCCCTTGTCGATCGCTACGGCCCTGAATATTTTCTTTACCCCGGGCATGGTCCTGAAGAGTTTTGTATAGGAATCTGCAAGGTCGATCACCCGGATAGCCTCTTTCAGCACGGCATCGGTCTCGCCCCTGTTGATCTCGCGCGGTTTGTAATAGTGGTAGAGCGCGGTCGCCCGGTCAAGGGCAGCCATCCTCATGAGGATGAGAAAGAAGACGCTGTATGCGTCGAACCTGTTCCTGATCCGGCTGATGTCCCGGATCGTGTCGATCATATCGGAGAGCTTGTCAGGGTTGTCAGTGGTCGACATCCTGAACTGGTATCCCAGCTCACGCAGGATCTGCTCCTGTATGATGCCGTAGTAGCCGAACCTGCAGGGTCCGTATCCGCCCGGCATGAGGATGGCGTCCGCGCCGTTGTCGAGCGCTTCCATCATATTCCCGAGGTTGATCTTGAATGGCAGGCAGGCGAACTCCGGAGAATGCTTCACCCCGAGGTTCAGGGTCTTGATTGTCGCGGCCGGAGGAGGCTGCATGTCAACACCGTGCTGCCGGAGCACACGGGTGTATGCTGTGGAAAGCAGCCCCATATGCGGGACCGTGAGCCTCATGCCGTCACCTTTGCGATCATGTCGACGAACGCCTCCAGTCGTGTCTGGATACCGACGTCGGAGGTATGCTCGTCGATGCTGAGGGACATGTAAGGCTTGTTCCGCTGGTTCAGCCGTTTCCTGATGAGATCGCCGGTAAACGAGTCCGGGCCGCAGGTCGAGCTGCAGACATTGATGACGCCGTCGATGCGGTCATCCTTGAAAAGCGTATGAGCAGCAGCCACAACCTCCTTGCCCATGTCCCAGTAGACCCACTTGGGGATTACCGTCATCGCCTCCCTGATCTCTGCCGCATCAGGCCTGATGTAGACAGGATTTCCGCCGAGTTTCCTCATGAAGGCGAAGAGGTTTTTCGAAAGATGCCTGTCAAAGAGAAGATAGGGCCGGCCGACAACCCCGATGTTCATCCTCCCTGTTGCCGGAGAGGTGCTGCCCTCTTTGTCCAGCAGAAGCATGGACAGCCTGTGCTGCTCAGCCGGGACCTCGGCATCATGGTCAATGTTCTTTTTGTATGCAGCCGCGGTTAGCGCCGAGGAGAGGGAGAGCGCCTGAGCAACCGGCCTGGTGAACTCGGCAACCGCCTTGTCGCCGAACTGCTTGACATGGAACATGGGATCAAGGACCCTGGGAAGATGCGTAAAGCAGGCCCTGGCCAGATCAGGCAGTCCGATCATTTTGGGGCACATATAGCTTTCCTGCTCTATGCTTATATACCGTGGGATAAAGAGGAAGTCAACGCTGTCCTTAAGGACAGCGACATGACCGAGGAACGTCTTCACAGGCAGACAGAGGTCTCCAACCGTGTGTCGTAAGCCTTCCTTCAGGATGTCGGCATTCGTTTCAGGAGAGGATATGACCTCGCAGCCGAGGTCTCTAAAGAAGAGCTTCCAGGATTCTGCGTAGCAATGGAACAGCAGGCCTCTAGGGATACCGATTCTGAGATGTCTCATGCCATAAAATTAGGTATAACATACCGATAAAACAATATTTTTCAGCTTCTGTATTGTAGATTATTTGGCCGGTTTTCCGCAAAGGGACAGCCGCTGAAAATAGTTCTTAATGTTTTAACCGGAAATGTGGTAATCTTTTAAAAGTCGGCCCTGCCGGCGCATTTGTTCTATGTCCGACCACATGAAAGAAATAAAAGAGATCATAGAAATAGGGAAAAAGCTCGATGAACTTACCTATGAGGTTTACAGCCATTTTGCTAAGCGGGAAGATTTTGACCCCCAGCTTGTTGCCATGTGGTCAAGGATGGCGGAATGGAAAAAAAATCATATAAAGCACTGGAAAAAGATCTCAAAGACCTTTGTCTACAAGAATATCCTTAAGAGAAAACCCGCTGAACTCGTAACAATCATAAAACAGCTCAAGAACATCCAGGCTGAGCTTGTGGAATTCCTCAGGAGATTGAGGAAAAAGAAGGTCTCCCAGTCCGAGGCAGTGTCTCAGACCGTACTGAACGAATTCTGCCTCATCTCGGACATTTTCCTCGAGATCTTCTACTCGTACGGCAAGACCCTGGAAAGCCCGTCAACCGATATCGTTGTTGACTGCAGGTCTCACATGGTGAACATGACCGAGACCCTTCAGCCTTACCTCAGGCTGAATCCGCTGTTTTCAGCTCTCAAGAAGTCCATGGGGGAAATTGAGCACACCCACAATTTTCTTGTCCTCAACTACGGGAAAAAGAAGAAATCTGCAGGATAGCCGTCGGTTCGTTTAACGTGGAAGCCAAGCTTACCATAGCCGGCATATTCGCATCAGAAGAGGAACTTGCCGACACCGTCCGCAACCGCAAGGTCTGCTATGATACTGAACCCTATTACGCGGCCAAGAAAGGCCGGCTTGTCCAGATAGGCTATCAGATCAACCTTTATGGGACATTCCCTCAGACTGACAAAAAACCATCACCCGATGATCATGAGTTCGGCAGGGTATTGGGGGATGTGAGAAAGATCGCTGAGGCTCTTTCCAAAACCTGTAATCCTCTGCACATGTGCGAATCCACTATCGAGGATTCCAACAACATCAGCTACTCGCGTGACAGGAAGATGCGGCCCGATGTTACCGTGCATATCCCCGTGTTTGACCAGCAGGACTTCGGCCATCCTGTTACTAAGCATATTGAGGATACGGTCCATCTGGCAGGAAAAATCCTTGAGGCCGCAGGAGTGAGGCGTACGCACTGGGGAGATTGATCTGCATGCTGCATCTGAACGGGGAACGAGGTCGCGCAGGCAGCTCATAACTTATTACTGCTGAGGCTTTGTTGCCCTGATATAGGCTGATACCACCATCTTTTCAACACCCTCGCCGAAGTTCCAGCTCTTTATCACCTCGTCGCTGTTCTGCTTGTCCGTGATCAGGATGTCCGTAAACCCTGCTTTTATGAGGATGTTCTTCAGTTCCTCCACGGGAACCGATCCGGTAATTCAACCGCTGTAGGCATGCTCGTGAGAAAGGATCTCCCTGCTGAATTCCGCCCGCTTAAGAATGTCGGATACGGCAATTCTGCCGCCGGGCTTGAGGACCCTGAAGGCGTCATTGTACACAGCCTGTTTATCGGGGGACAAATTGATCACGCAGTTCGATATGATCACGTCAACAGAGTTGTCATCGAGGGGAAGGTGCTCGATCTCTCCGTGTCTGAACTCAATGTTTCCTGCATTGAGCTTCGCAGCATTCTCCCGTGCTTTTGCCACCATATCGGGAGTCATGTCAATGCCGATGACCCGGCCGGTCTTGCCTGCCTTCATGGAGCAGAGGATGGCATCAAACCCTGCGCCGCTCCCGAGATCCAGGACAGTCTCACCTTCGCTGATATCAGCGATGGCCTGAGGGTTTCCGCAGCCGAGGCCGAGGTTCGCCTCACCGAGCCCGATCTTCAGCTCTTCGTCAGTGTACCCCAGTCGCCTGCCTGCTTCGAGCAGGCTGACCGTGTCAGACCCCGGTGCGCAGCAGCTTGAAGACGAGAGGAACGAAAACTTGCCTTTTGCCACATCAGTATAGCTCTGGACGACCGTTTGTTTTATTTTATTCTGATCGTTATCCATCATCAGATTTATCATAGCATAAAGAGCAGCAGAGCAAAAAGGCCGCAGTCGACGGCCGGAGGCTTATTTATCTTAGTTCTTCGAGCTTCTTTACGGCACGCGCATTCTTCGGATCGACCCCGATGATCTGGCGGTACTGCTCTGCTGCATCTCCCCTTCTTCCTATGGCCTCATAGGTCTCCGCGATCATCAACCGCATGGGAACGTCCTTCGGGAATAACTGAATGCCTTTATTCATGACATCGACAGCACTCTCGTTCCTGCCCCGTGCGCGGTAATAGCGGTATGCACTATGAAAATAGGCCGGTGCAGGATTCTTCTCTCTGGAGGTGTAAGCAACTGCCTGCTCATACTCGTCAGCGGCCATATCGTCCCTGCCGGTCTTTTCGAGGTAATGGGCAAAGATGAAATGAGGCTGCGCTGCATCGGGTAATGCTTCTTGTATTTTCTGGTCGCTCAATCCCGTCAACACGAGTAATGAAATGTATTCGGCTGTGCGTGCGGGTTCAAGCGATATCGCGGTCTTTACCGTGTTCAGGCCTTCATCTGTTTTCCCTTTGCCGATCAGCCATGTCCCGAATGCTGTGTGCACAACAGGGTTGGTCCTGTCGTAGGTGATGGCAGCACGAAGCAGTTTTTCGGCCCTTTCCCCATCACCGGTCTTCGAGAGGAAAAGCCCGTATGCCCGAAGATGCTGACTGTTGAGCGGCTGAAGCAGCAAGGATCGCTGGAAACGAGAATGTCCTTCGGCATTGTTCTGCAGAAGAGACTCCATGACCGCCGTACGGTACTGATATGATGCGTCGTGAGGGTCGAAGAACGAGGCCCTTCGCAAGGTATCCCTTGCTGCGGCCAGCGTTGCTCGTGGTGTTGTGCCGTCAATCCTGATGCCCCGGACTTCGCTATTGAGAAATACGCCGAACAACTGACCGGTGTTGAACAGGCAGCAGAGCGCAAGGACCGCAACGGTCAAGGCAAGGAACGGCCTGCTGCCGCCAATGCCGGTCCTCTGCAACAGCGTTCCCTTCGTATCTTCCTGCATTCCGGTGTGCGAAGCTGAAACTGCAAGAGCGAGAAAAAAGAAAAGATACAGGCCGTTCGCCCCTATCTGAAGATTGAAATCCGTGAAACTGTGCAAAAGAATTGAGAGAATTCCGGTAATACTTCCTGAATAGAGATAGAGGGATAAAGGGTCCTTTCTGCCTGCATAGGCCCTGAATGATCTGCGGAGCACTGCCGCCATGAACCATGCAACAAGCAGCAACGATATGATGCCGCCGTCCGTAAGAAATTCGATGATGTCATTATGGGCATGGTCTGCAATGCCTTCCGGTTCAAGGGTGCGGTATGCGGGGTAGACATGGATGAAGCTCCCAAACCCGGTCCCGGTCAGGGGAAAGTCCCTGATGATCCCCGCACTGTCCTTCCAGATATCGAGCCTCAGTTCTGATATGTCACCCTGTGTTGTGCGGATGCTCCTGAACCGTTCGAATATCGGGCCCCATCCAAACCACCCCACAGCATACAGGATGATGATTACGGTAATGATGAGAAGGGGTCCCCTTCGGTGCATGTCCACCTTTTTTTTCAAAAGAACACCGAGAAAAACAAGGGACATGCTGAGGCTCGCTATACCTCCGCGGGAGAGGCTGACGAAGATTGACGCAGCTGTGAGTATGGCAGAAAAACCGAGGAGAAGATGAATGTTGGTCATAGGGTGATTGAATGTTTCGGCAATCCTCTTTCTGAGCGGGGCACTTTTCGATGGCGGACGGTAGAGCAGAAAAAGGCTCAGGATCACGGGAAAGATCATGCCCATCAGTCCGGCATAGTGGTTCCTGTTTACATACGGTCCGAACAGTGTCCCTCCCTGGGAAAGTTCCCTGAACCAATAGATCCTGTTGTTCGAGACGAGGTGCTGGAGCATAGAGAAAAATGCGAGAAGCGCAGCAAACGAGATGAGCACCGTAATTGTCCGCTTGAGCAATTTTTCTTTTGTGAGAAGCTGCAGTGCAGAGACATAAACCGCTGCGTAGGACGCATACCGGAAAAATTCGGCTATCGTGGCTTTTCTGCTGATCGAAAGCGAAACCCACGACCCCGGCTCTCCTGCCCAGACGGTCTGCTCATAGATGGCATAGGTGCCGGGAGATATGATCTTCACGACAGCCGGGGGCAGGGAGACTGTCTGCAGGAATATGAAGCCGAGCAGGAGAAGGAGAGGAACCATGCCCGGGACCTCATAAAACTGCCGGACGGGATGTCGCACGGCGCGGAACAGCAGAAGTGACAGGCATACCAGTGCTGCTGATTCCATAATGGCCTGCGACCAGAGTTCCACGGTGCCAAAGGCAAGAGGACAGAATATGATGAGAAACAGAAGAATTCCAAAGGGAACCCTGTCTTGTCGACGGTCTACCGCTGTCCTCTCAGGAGATCCCATGCACTGCTCAAGAGCTCAGGGCTTCAATACCGGCCGCCCGGGTGACAAGCTCAATGCTCGTAGGGCAATGGGGGGGGCGGTTCATTTTTTGGTGAGGTGTAATAGTAACCGTAATACCGGTTGTAGTACCGGTCGGTTTCCTTCAGGTCAAGTCCATTGATCACAACGCCGAGGATTCGGGCCTCAATATCCCTGATAGACTTTATTCCGCGTTTCAGGTCCTCATAGGTGGTTGACCCCGCCTTGGCAACAATAATGGTGCCGTGCAGCAGCCTGCTCAGCACAAGACTCTCTGCGACCGTGAAAAGAGGGGGGGAGTCCCAGATGATGAAGTCAAACTTTTCCTGAAGCACGGCAAGCAGATCCTTCATCCTGTTTGAGCTGATCAGCTCCGATGGGTTGGGCGGTATAGGGCCGGAGGGGATGATATGCAGGTTCTCCGTATTTGCCGCAGGAAGAAATTGTATATCCGATACGCCGGCAAGGTAGGTACTCAGGCCGGTAGCATTGTCGACGCCGAATACCTTATGGATCCTCGGTCTTCTCAGATCCGCATCCACGATGAGCACCTTGTGGTCTGATTGTGCCAGCACCGAAGCAAGGTTGACGGAGGTTGAGGTCTTTCCTTCCTGGGCAGATATGCTCGTTATCAGGATGTTTTTCGGATGGCTGTCGGGAGACGAGAGGATGATGTTCGTGCGGATCACCCGGTAGTTCTCAGCAAGATGAGAATGCGGATCTCTCAGAACCACATCTTCGATTAGCCCTTTCTCAGCCTTCAGGAGCTCGATGAGGCCAAGGACCGGCACGCCGAAGCGCTCCTCGACCTCCTCAGGAGATTTTACGGTATTGTCGAGATACTCGATGAAAAATGCAAGACCGACGCCACCGATCAGACCGACGAGGATGCCGAGCAGGATATTCCGCATCTTGTTCGGTTTAGCGGGAATAGTCGGGACCTCTGCCTTCTCTACCACCCATACTCTCACAGTCTGGATGTCCTGGGTGATGCCCTGCTCCTTGATCCTCTTGACGATGGCATCAAAGAGTTCCTTGCTGGTCTCCGCCTCGCGTTTCAATGCCCCGTATTGGATGAATTTTTCATTGATGCGGAGCGTCTCTGCCTTGGTCTGTCCTGCCAGCTGCTGCAGGTTCTCCTCGCTTGCCCTGGCGATCTCGTATTCATTTCTGATCGACTCGCTTACACGCTGAATCTGGCCTTTCATCCTTTCCTTCAGCCCTCTGAGGTCCTCCTGTGCGGATATCATCGCAGGATGCTTCTGGCCGTATTTGTTCGAAAGATCAAGGATATTTTGTTCTGCTTTCAGGATCTGTGTCCTGAGCGATTGGATCGTGGGGTCTGCGGCAATGACCGGGATGGTCTCGGCACGCTCAGGGTTGGCAGCGTAATCTTTCACCTTTGAATATAGTGCTTCCAATTCCTTGCGTTTTGTCGCAGATATTGCGAGTTTTGTCGCAACCTCCGAGATCCGTTCAGGCACCATGGTCAGCTTATTCTCGAGCGTAGCAATATCCTTGTCCTTCATATACTCCTGCAGGGCCATCTCCGCCGTTCTCAGCCGGGCGCGCTCCTCTTCAGCCTTTTCCGTCATCCACTTCATGGCATATTGCGATGAGCTCATCCTGATATCGAGGACTTCGTCGATATAGGCCTTTGCCACGGTATTGATCACATGTGCAGCAAGCTGCGGGTCAGTGGACATATAGCTGATGTTGACGAGCTTGCTGTTCTTCACCGGCGTTACCATGATCGAGGCGCTGATCGCCTTGGCAAGCTGATAGGCCTTCAGGAGCATTTCCTCTTCCCGCAGTTCTGTCTGGGCAGCAGGTGCAGGCCTGGGGGCAGTTCCGCCAAGATGGAGTATCGTCGAGAAAAGCTCCCTGAACCAGCGGAAGGTCCCGGTAACGATATTGGAACTTTTCCCCGATTCAGCTATGCTCTCTGCCTTCTGCTTATCCAGCGAGAGCATCCTGACCACGCGTTGTGCGACAGAAAAGCTCTTTATGAGCTGGTACTGGGTCTCGCTGAACTCCGGATCATAGGTGTAGCCGTAGTAGTTTAGGGCTGAGAGATTGGCAGGCTCGCTCTTCTCGATCAGCACCTTTGTCGAGGCCATATAGACAGGGGTAACAGAAAAGGTCATGATGAGCGTGAGCGCACACACGATGCCGAAGAAGGTATAGACCGTATACTGTCTCTTCAGCAGTATCTTGAGATATTCCCTCAGATGGATCTCTTTCTCTTCGAACATCAGAAAAAACTCTCCGGAACGAGGATGATGTCGTCAGGGAATACCTTCTCATCCATAGCAGCCTTTTCGAGCACCTTTTCCCTGTTATCTACTTTTCTGATGATCCTGATCCTGCCGGATGATGCCTTGTCCGTGAAGCCTCCTGCCATGGTGATGGCCTTGATCACCGTAAGACCTTCCTCGTGCTTATATGCATCAGGTTTCTTGATCTCGCCGGTGATATAGAATACCCCGGCCTTGGCTATGTACACACTGTCACCATCTATCAGGGGGACGTCAAGAGATGTGTTGCCCAGTTCTATCAATTGTTTGAGATCAATGCTGATGATACCCTCACTTGTGCTGCCGGGCAGCGGCCTCCTGTTGATCGTGGCCTTGTCCCCGGCCTCTCTGGTGAGTCCGCCTGCAAGTGACACAAGCTCAAGAAAGGTGGTGTTGCCGGAGAGCATGTAGATGCCGGGCTTGCTCACCTGTCCCATGATGATCGTTTTTTTTGATTTGAACTCAGTGACAAAGACAGAGACGTTCGGGTCTCTGATATACCCGTCAGAAAGGAGGGCTGCTATTTTTTTCGCCACCTGGTCCACCGTCAGCCCGGCCACCGGTACCTCGCCGATGAGCGGAAGTGTGATGTAACCCTCGCCGCTTACCCGTTCTGTAGCAGTGAGGTCCGGATGGTTATAGACAGTCACCTTGAGGACGTCTTCCTGTCCGACAATATAGTCGTCAGCAGCATAGGACGCTGTGGAGATCAGGAGGACAAGAGCCATTAGCAGGTAGTGACGGATGTCTTTCATGGTTTCAATTTCAAGTATAAAATAAAAAAGATGCTTTTGGGGAGTTATAATCCGCCTGTGATCATGAAAAAGTACATGTTGGTGTTGTACTCGAAGGATGATATATCCGATGTTTTGGTCGTATAGAGGTATCCCACCCTTGTCTTGAGCCAGCGCCTGAACTCATACTGGAAATCAATGCCTGCCTGGTAGATGGTATCCCGCACCAAGGTGCCCTGGGTCGGATACTCAGGAGTTCCACGGTATCGGTCGCGCATATAGGCGAAAAGCAGACCGTTGGTTATTTTTGAAGTCAGCATGTGCTGGAGCCGTATCCGTGCCCCGCTGGCGAGTGAATATGCAGTGCCTGAGACGTTTGTCTCAGCAGTCCTTTGGTAGAGACTCAGCGACATCGAGGTTTTGGGCGTAAAACGGTAATCGATCTGTCCTTCATAGCTGAAGGAGCCTGAGCTGTCCGAAGTAGTTCTGAAACTCTTGTCCGTATATCCCAGCTTAATAATCCCCTTTGTCTTTGCCGTGATGTCCCACTGAAAACCGCCGTAAATATACTGCTCCTTGCTGTCGAGGGCATCTCCCTGGTCATAGGAGATGTCGTAGTACTGATATTCCGCAAGCAGGTTCACTTTGGGGGATATACGGTAATAGGCAGTAAAAGTGAAATTGTTGTCAGAGCGATCTCCCGTGCCGGACGGTCGCGTCCGATAGTCAGTCATGAAGTTGGAATATTCAACATTAAAGCGAAGCCTGTTGAGGCTGTCGTACGAGATACCCGCACTGAAACGGTTCGCATCATACCTGTCCTGGTCACTCGGCTTGACGATCATCTCTGCTTCGCGCTCCTGGTATCCATATTCATACTGATCGCTGAACCTGAACGAAAACCTCTTGCCGTTGTACATGAACCCTGCGCCGAGCGTATGAGCAGTTGAGCTGCCGTATGGAGAGAAGTCATTGGACGAGGAAAGGGGGATGTCAGCACGGTAGTACAGGTATGTCTGATATGTCCTGAATACCTCTCCCATGGGCTGGCTGAGCATAAGACCGCCCGCAGCCCGCGGTGAGAGTCCTGCAGGGGCTGTCTTCTGGCTGATGCGCGGCACTGCCAGCCAGACTTCAGGAGAGAGCAGGGTGGTAAAATTGCTCTTCTTGTCGTCCTTTGAGTTGTAGGCATTGTCCGTATAGATGCCGGTCAGAGTGAGCGAACCATGGAGATTGCTTCCTTTTCCTCCGAAAAGAGTCCAATCAGCTTTTTTCGATTCAGGAATGGCATCTTCAAAATCGGTAGCAATCTTGCCCGGATCAAGTGTTTCCCCCTTGCGGAGAACCACCAGCACCCGGTAGACAGGGGTACCCTCTTCAGTCTCATCTGTTCTCATTGTTGTTCTGTAGCCGCTTTCCTCGAGCCTCTGGGAGAGCCCTTGTGCCTCCTCCAGAGATTTAAAGCGCGAGAACTCGACTTCCCTCGGGATGTTTTCGCTATATCCGGGTACTGCCTGATTCTTGGGTTCCTGCGCATATGCCGCATGAACAGAGAATATCAAGAAAAAAGCGGCCAGGCCGTTAGAGCAGCGTTTCATGATACAGGCAGTTTTTCGAGTCATAGGGTTAATACTCTTACCATGAAT
>Ga0316622_100001554_pt1 | contig 15043 bp, 17 predicted proteins | sample OWC_Aug_OW2_C1_D_FD_207646 | JGI IMG/M metagenome (GOLD analysis project Ga0316622, IMG submission 207646) | Wetland soil microbial communities from Old Woman Creek delta, Ohio, United States - OWC_Aug_OW2_C1_D5_C | ecosystem: Environmental > Terrestrial > Soil > Wetlands | place: USA: Ohio... | reverse complement strand
ATTCGCGCTCGTTCCGCGTCGGCGGCCTGGTGCAGGACGGCAGCGTGCAGCGCGCCCCGGGCAGCCTCGAAGTACGGTTCACACTGACGGATTTCGCGAACACCGTCGGCGTGAGCTACACGGGCGTGCTGCCGGACCTGTTCCGCGAAGGGCAGGGCATCATCGCGCGCGGCAAGCTGAAGGACGACGGCGTGTTCGTCGCCGAGGAAGTCCTCGCCAAGCACGACGAGAACTACATGCCGCCCGAGGTCAAGGACAGCTTGAAGCCGCACGCGGACGCCGCGCAGGCGATGAACTCGGACGGCACCTGAGCTTCGCCCGCTAGGGCAGGGGAGAATTCGATGGTCATTGAACTCGGGCTTTTTGCGCTCATCGTCGCGGTGCTGCTGTCGACCGCGCAGGCGTGGTTCGGCCTGGCCGGCGCGCACTTCGGCAATCGCCGCTGGATGGCGGCGGCGCGGCCCGCGTCCACGGGCCAGTTCACCTTCGTGCTGCTGTCGTTCCTGGTGCTGTGCTGGGCGTTCTACAAGAACGATTTCACGGTACTGTACGTCGCGAACAACTCGAACTCGGAACTCCCGACCTTCTACCGCTTCGCCGCCGTCTGGGGCGCGCACGAAGGCTCGCTGCTGCTGTGGGCGCTTGCGCTGTCGACGTGGTCACTGGCCGTCGGTGTCTTCAGCCGCGCGTTGCCCGAGACCTACCTCGCGCGCGTTCTCGGCGTGCTGGGCATCGTCAGCATCGGCTTCCAGCTGTTCATCCTGCTGACCTCGAGCCCCTTCGAGCGGTTGTTTCCCGCCGCGGTGGACGGACGCGACCTCAATCCACTGCTGCAGGATCCGGCGCTCGCGATCCATCCGCCAATGCTCTACATCGGTTACGTCGGGTTCTCGGTCGCCTTTGCGTTCGCGGTCGCTGCGCTGCTCGAGGGGAAGCTCGACGAGAAGTGGGCGCGCTGGGTGCGGCCGTGGACCACGGTGTCGTGGATGTTCCTGACGATCGGCATCGCGCTCGGCAGCTGGTGGGCCTACTACGAGCTCGGCTGGGGCGGCTGGTGGTTCTGGGACCCGGTCGAAAACGCGTCGTTCATGCCCTGGCTGGTCGGCACGGCGCTGATCCACTCGCTCGCCGTCACCGAGAAGCGCGGACTCTTCAAGAGCTGGACGCTGCTGCTCGCCATCACCGCGTTCTCGCTGAGCCTGCTCGGCGCGTTCCTGGTGCGCTCCGGCGTGCTCGTGTCGGTGCACGCGTTCGCCAGCGACCCGAGCCGCGGCCTGTTCATCCTGGTCTTCCTCGGCATCTGCGTCGGTGGCTCGCTCGCATTGTATGCCTGGCGCGGCCCGGGGCTGCGCACCAAGGGCGGCTTCGATACGCTGTCGCGCGAGACGTTCCTGCTCGCGAACAACCTGCTGCTGCTGGTCGCCGCGGCGCTGATCCTGATCGGCACGCTGTACCCGTTGTTCCTCGACGCGCTCAACATGGGCAAGATCTCGGTCGGCCCGCCGTACTTCAACGTCGTGTTCCTGATCCCGACCATCCCGCTGCTGTTCCTGATGGCAGTCGGCATGCACACGGTCTGGAAGAAGTCGAACCTGGCGGACATCAAGAGGCCGCTCGCGATCCTGTTCGTCGTCTCGCTCGCCATCGGCCTGCTCGTGCCGCCGGTGGCCTACGGCGCGTTCCACCTGAGCACGGTGATCGGCCTCACCGCGGGCGTGTGGGTCATCCTGTCTTCGCTGTACGAGCCGTTCCAGCGGCTGCGCAAGCAGCAGTCACTGTCGCGCGGCATCGTCGGCATGACCATCGCGCACATCGGCGTCGGCGTCTTCGCGATCGGCGTCACGATCACGCAGACCTACCGCATCGAGAAGGACATCGCGCTGCGCCCTGGCGAGACCGTCGAGATGCAGGGCTATACGTTCGCGTTCAACAGCACCCGCCCGGTCAAGGGCCCGAACTTCGACGCGATCGAATCCGAGGTGACGATCAGCCGTGACGGCAAGCTCGTCACGACGCTGCACCCGCAGAAGCGCGTCTACCGCGTGCAGCGCAGCCCGATGACCGAGGCAGGCATCCACGTGAAGTGGAACCGCGACCTGTTCGTCGCGATGGGCGAGGACCTCGGCGACGGCGCCTGGAGCATGCGCCTGCAGTACAAGCCGATGGTCCGATACATCTGGCTGGGCGCGTTGATCATGGCGATCGGTGGCATCGTGGCCGTCACCGATCGGCGTTACCGCACGCGGCGCGTCACTGAGAACGCCGCAGTGCCAGGCGCAGGCGCCGCCCGCGCGGGTTGAGTAAGGAATCGCAAGATGGCCAAGTTCGTCGTCCCGTTCGCGCTGTTCCTGCTGCTCGGCGTGTTCCTGTTCATCGGCTTGCAGCGCGACCCGTCGTACGTCCCCTCGCCGCTGATCGGCAAGCCGGCCCCGCAGTTCTCGCTGCCGAGCCTGCAGGACGCGGCGTACCCGGTTTCGTCGCAGGAACTGCTGGGCCAGCCCTGGGTGCTCAACGTCTGGGGCACCTGGTGCGCCGGCTGCCGGCAGGAGCACGACACGCTGCTCGCGATCGCGCGGCAGAAGACGGTGCCGATCGTCGGCCTGAACTGGAAGGACGACAACGCGCTCGCGCAGCAATGGCTGCGCGACCTCGGCAATCCCTATGCGGTCGTGGCCGAGGATCGAGAAGGGCGCACGGCGATCGACTGGGGCGTCTACGGCGCGCCCGAGACCTTCCTGATCGGGCCGGACGGCGTGGTGCTCTTCAAGCACATCGCGCCGATGACGATGGAGGTCTGGAACACGGAGTTCCTGCCGCGCATCGAGGCGTCGCGCGCCGCGGCGGGGTCGCAGTCATGATCGCCGCCATGTGGCGCGCAAGCCTGGTCGCCTTCCTGCTGGTGCTGGGCGGTACGGCCCATGCGATCGACGCCCAGGACGCGTTCGACGACCCGGTGCTGCAGGAGCGCTACGAGAACATCAACCGCGAGCTGCGCTGCCTGGTCTGCCAGAACCAGACCATCGCCGACTCGAATGCGACGCTGGCGCAGGACTTGCGGCGCGAGGTTCGCGACATGATCGCCGCGGGCCAGACCGACGCGCAGATCCGCGAGTTCATGATCGAGCGCTACGGCGATTTCGTGCTGTATCGACCGCGCATGACCGCGGGCAACCTGCTGCTGTGGGCTGCACCCGTGCTGTTGCTCGTGATCGGGGCGATCGTGCTGGTACGCGTCGTGCGCCGCCGCGCCCAGGAAACCGACCTTGATGCTGACGGCCCGGAGGCCGGCCAATCGTGAGTACATTCCTGTTGTTCAGTGCCGCCATGATCGTGGCGGCACTCGTCATGCTCCTGCTTCCCCTGTTGCGCGCAGAGCCCGCGGTGGCGAAGGGACAGCCAGATGCGCCGCGCGCAGTTCCGGTCGCCGTCGTGGTGATGCTGGCCTTGCCGTTCGGTGCCGCGGCACTGTACGGCAACCTGTCGAGCTTTCCGTGGGACAACCCTGGTGCGGCGACGGCTTCCGCCGGCGCCCACGCGCAGGATGGCGGCTCGATGGAAGAGGTGATCGCGCAACTCGAGGCTCGGCTGCAGGCCAGTCCCGGCGATACCGAAGGTTGGCGCATGCTCGGTCGCACGCTGCTCGTCTCCGGGCGCGCCAGCGAAGCGGTTGCGGCCTACGAGAAGGCCAGCTCGCTGACCGGCGGCAAGGACCCCAACATCGAGCTCGACCTCGCCGAGGCACTGGTGCTGACAGAAAATGCGGACGTCGTGCCCAGGGCCAAGGCCATCATCGATGCGACGCTCGCGGCGGATGAGAATAGCCAGAAGGCGCTTTGGTACTCGGGCCTGATGGCGCTGCGCGCCGGCGACCCTGAGACGACCAAGGCACGCTGGACGAAGTTGCTCGAGGGCAATCCGCCCGAGGAAATCAGGCAGCTCGTCGTTGCGCAGCTCGAGGCGATCGGAGGCAGCGCCCCGGTCCAGACGGCAGCCGCAGAGTCGCCACCGGGCGTGGGTGCAACGAGCGGGAGCAGCATGGGTGGCGGCATGGGCAGCGGCGCTGCTGCTGCGGCCTCAGGCCGCACCATTCGCGTCGCCGTGACGGTCGATCCTGCGCTGACGAGCAAGATGAAGCCCGGCAGCACGGTCTTCGTCAGCGCGCGCGAGGCCGGCATTCCAGGCCCGCCACTCGCGGCCGTGCGCCTCAACAGCGACGAGCTGCCGACGACGGTCGTCTTGAGCGACGCCAACGAAATGGTGGAGGGTCGCAATCTCTCGTCCGTGGACGAGGTCCAGGTCGTGGCACGGGTCGCATTTGGCGGCACCGCCGTCGTCGCGAGCGGCGACCTGATCGGCGAGGCCCGGCACCGCAAGGGCGCGGCCCCGGACCTCAGCGTCATCATCGACAAGGTGTCACCTTAATCACGTGACCGGCCACCTGCAGCTGGAACTCGCGAAGCTGCCTTCGATCTGGGCGAGCTATCCGCGCGTCGTACTCGTGCGGCGGCCGCCGATCACCGAGGTGACCGACCCTCCGGAGATCACCGCGTCCGTCCCGGGCGTGATGCTCGACGCTGACGCGGCGGCGCTCTACGCACAGATGTGCGGTTTCGGCGCGAGCGCGACGCTGCCGGTCACGTTCCCGCACGTGCTGGCCATGCCGCTGCACCTGAAGATCTTCGGCAACGGCACGTTCCCGCTGCGCCCGATGGGCCTGATCCACCTGTCGAACGTGATCGAGAGCCTGGGCGGGCTCACGGCCGGATCTCGCGTGGACATCACGGTGGCGGCGCGTAACTACCAGCGCACGGACGCCGGCCTGGCTTTCGACATGGCCACCGAGATCTCGAGCGCGGGCCGGCCGCTGTGGCGGGAGACCTGCGTGTTCCTGTCACGCTGGCCCGAGGACATGTTGCGACAGGGCGGCGGCCGTCCGCCGCGGCCGCCCAAGGCACCGAAAGACAGTGCGGTGCTGGCGGAACTCGACGTTTCGCTGCGCACGGCCTGGGCCTATGCACGCGTTGCAGCCGACTACAACCCGATTCACCTCAGTGACCGGGCCGCGCGGTTCCTCGGACTGCGTGGCTCGATCGGGCACGGCATGTGGTCGCTCGCGCGCAGCCTCGCTCAGGCGCCGGTGCCCGTGATTCCGCACGGTGTGCGGATCGAAACGCAGTTCCTGACCCCGGTGCAGCTGCCGGCGCGCGTGGCCATCAAGGAATGGCGCGCGGAGGGCCAGGTGAAGCGCGCCCTGTGCGACGTCCGCACCGGGCGCGTTCACATGGTTGCGTGGTGGAGCGATGTTACTCCGGCTTGACGACCATCGCGTCGACGACGCTCTTCACGCCCTTCTCGCCCTTCGCGACTTCGAGCGCCCGGCTCTTCATCTTTTCGCCGGACACGAAGCCCGCCAGCGATACGATGCCTCCCTTGGTCTCGACGTTGATCTGGCCGCTCTTCACATCCTTGTCGCCCATCAGCGCGGTCTTGACCTTGCTGGTGGTCATCGTGTCGTCGAGCTTCGAGCCCATCGTGTTTTCCGGGGCCAGTGCGATCAAATTGTGCACCTTCTTGACGCCCGACACGCCCTTGGCGGCGGTGCCGGCCGCGTCCTTCTGGGCCTGCGTCTCGACGAAGCCCGCGAGCAGGACGACGCCCTTGTAGGTCTCGACGTTGACCTGCGAGGCGGGCACGCCCTTGGTGTCGACGAGGGTCGCCTTGACGCTGGCGTTGACCGTATTGTCGTCGATGACATTGCCTGCGGTCTTGTCGGCCAGGGTCGGCGCGGCTGCAGCGACGAGCGTGGCGGCCAGCAGGCCGAGAATCGTGCGTTTCATTGACAGTCTCCTGATCATGGAATTTGGGCAAGGGATGGATGGCACAGGTTGCGTGCCGTTCACCATCAGCCGCCGATTTTACGCTGAACGGCAGCGCTCGGCGGCCTTGCCGTAGCGCTCCAGCCTCCAAATGAATACGATGCCCGGAAACGAGACAGCTTCGACGGCTGTCAAGGGGGATCGACATGGTACCGGGAGCCTGGCGGACGGCGGCGTCCAGCCTGATCGCTTGCGTATCCGTGCTGGCAGCGAGCGCTGCTTGGGGCGCGACCACCACGGCCGCAGCCGAGGATTCGCTGGTCCAGCCGCTGGTCGAAGTCGCCAGGAATCGTGAGCCGGTGATCGTCCACGCGGCGCAGCTTGCGGAGGCCAGGCAGAAACTGGCGGACTTTGCGCAGCGCACCGGTCGCCGGCCCAACGTGCTGGTGTTCATCATGGACGACGTCGGCTGGGGCGACCTCGGCGCTTACGGCGGTGGGGTCGCGGTCGGTGCGCCGACGCCCAACATGGACCGGCTGGCGCGTGAGGGGCTGAAGCTCACGTCGACTTACGCGCAGCCGAGTTGCTCGCCGACCCGTGCCACGATCATGACGGGTCGCCTGCCGATGCGGCACGGATTGCTGCGTCCGCCGATGGCCGGTGAGCCGGGTGGCCTCGAGGGCGAGGTCACGCTTGCACAATTGTTGTCCGCGGCAGGCTATCGGACGGTCGGCGTGGGCAAGTGGCACATGGGCGAGAACGTGCAGTCGCAGCCGCAGAACGTCGGCTTCGACGAGTTCTACGGCTTCCTGACGGTCGCCAACATCTACACCGAGTGGCGCGATCCGTACTTCAACCCGGACATCGCGACCAAGCCCGGGCGCCAGGCGCTCGTGAAGGGCATTCCGTTCAGCAAGGACCTGGTGCGCGCGAAGAAGGGCGGCACGATCGAAAAGGTGCGCGAGATCGACATCGAGACGATGCGGCAGCTCGATGAGTTGTTGGCCGAATATTCGATCGACTTCCTCAAGTCGCGCAAGGGCGCCAAGCAGCCGTTCTTCCTTTACCACGCGACCACCGGCGTCCACTTCGACAACTACCCGGCTGAGCAGTGGCAGGGCCAGTCGCCTGCAGGGTATCCGGTCAAGGACGTGATGGTGCAGCTCGACGACATCGCCGGGAGGCTGGTGCGGACGTTGCAGGAAACCGGGCAACTCGAGGACACGCTGGTTTTCGTGACGTCGGACAATGGACCCGAGATGGAAACCTGGCCGGACTCGGCGGTGACGCCGTTCCGTGGCTCGAAGGGTACGACCTGGGAGGGCGGCGTGCGCGTGCCCGGCATCGCGTACTGGCCCGGCGTCATCAAGCCCGGTCGGGAGTCCGACGGACTCTTCGACCTCGGCGACCTGTTCGCGACCGCACTGACGCTGGCCGGCGCGGAGGACACGGTTCCCACCGATCGCTACATCGATAGCATCGACCAGACGTCGTACCTGCTGGCGGATGCGGGGGCGTCCAATCGCAAGTTCGTTTATTACTGGCTCGGCGACCAGTTCTCCGGCATCCGCTTCGGCGAATACAAGTACATGACGCTGATTTCGGGCGAGGTGCCAACGGACTACATCGAGGGCGGATTCGGCGGTTCGGCGACCAATCTCGCCTACGGAGCATTGTACAACCTCTGGCTGGATCCAAAAGAAACTCGTAACTTCCTGATTCGTAAGCTACCTTATATCTCCATTTACGAGCAGGGCATCGCCCGGCACCTGGGCACCTTCAGGGTGTATCCGCCGAAGCGTGTCGTTGAGATGCCCACCCGATGATCCCGGGTGGGCGCCAAGCGTAAGATCGACCGCGTCAAGTGAGGTCCCGATCATGACGACCCGTGACAAGGCGGATCCGCCAGAGGACCTGATCAGCTCGGCGGAGCTGATGCGGCTCCTTGCGGACGAAGCCGACCAGCTCCACGAGGATGACGCAGACGACGATGGTGACACGCTCGGCCTCGAGCCGTTGCCTAAGGTCATGCGGATGCCCGAGGGCATCGAGGTCGTCGAGCGGCGCGTCGGCCGGGCGATCGGCCAGTGGATCCTGGAAGTGCGTTGCGAGTGCGGGCGCCGCTGGTTCGAACTGGAGGCTGTCGACACCGGCAAATGTCCCCGCTGCGGTGCCCTGGTCCTGATCCGGATCGAAGGCACCGGGCCCTCGGACAGCGAATCCACTCGTTAGCGCGCCCGCTCACGCGGAGCCGCAAGACGTCCAAAGAACGTCCTTCGCCGCAGTCGTGGAAGTCCACGTTTTGCGCGTCCCGGCCGTCGAGTAAATTGCCTGCAGGATCCACCAGGAGTTCTCTCATGCCCCTCGTTTCGATGCGCCAGTTGCTCGACCACGCCGCCGAGAACGGCTATGGATTGCCCGCCTTCAACGTCAACAACCTCGAGCAGGTCCGCGCGATCATGGAGGCGGCGGACGAGACGGACAGCCCGGTGATCATGCAGGGCTCCGCGGGCGCCCGGAAGTACGCCGGCGAAGCTTTCCTGCGCCACCTGATCCAGGCGGCGATCGAGGCCTATCCGCACGTCCCGGTCGTGATGCACCAGGACCACGGCCAGTCGCCGGCCGTCTGCATGAGCGCCATCCGCTCCGGTTTCTCGAGCGTGATGATGGACGGCTCGCTGATGGAGGACGGCAAGACGCCTTCGTCCTACGAATACAACGTCGAGACGTCACGCAAGGTCGTCGAGTTCTCCCACGCGATCGGCGTGACGGTCGAGGCCGAACTCGGCGTGCTCGGATCGCTGGAGACGATGCGCGGCGACAAGGAAGACGGTCACGGGGCCGAGGGCACGATGACCCGCGAGCAGCTGCTCACGGATCCCGACCAGGCCGCCGATTTCGTCAAGCAGACCCAGTGCGATGCACTCGCGATCGCGATCGGCACCTCGCACGGCGCCTACAAGTTCACGCGCAAGCCGACCGGCGACATCCTCGCAATCCAGCGGATCAAGGAGATCCACGCGCGCATCCCGAACACGCATCTGGTCATGCACGGCTCGAGCAGCGTGCCGCAGGAGTGGCTGGAGATCATCCGCAAGCACGGCGGGCAGATGAAGGAGACCTACGGCGTGCCGGTCGAGGAGATCGTCACCGGGATCAAGCACGGCGTGCGCAAGATCAACATCGACACTGACATCCGCCTGGCGATGACCGGAGCGATCCGCCGGCACATGGCCGAGAAGCCGTCGGAGTTCGACCCGCGCAAGTTCCTCGCCGATGCCCAGAAGGCGGCGAAGGAGATCTGCAAGGCACGCTACGTGTCGTTCGGCTGCGCAGGCCAGGCCGCGAAGATCAAGCCGCTGCCGCTCGAGAAGATGGCGGAAAAGTACAAGAAGGGCGAGCTGAACCAGATCGTGCAGTAGGCCTCTCGGCAGGCCACGAGCCGCGAGGCTCGCGAAAATCCCCGCAGCATTGCGGGGATTTTCGTTTCAAGGGCGAGAACCAAGGGGGCAACCAGACATGAAACGACCCATCGTCAACGTGGCCGACGCGCCGATGCATCGCGGCCAGCACGGCGAGCAGTTCGAGCTCCGGATGGCAATGCTGGGCGACGCCGCGGGCGCGGACGCGATCGGCGCCAACGTGACGCGCGTGCCGCCGGGAAAGGCGGCCTTTCCGCTGCACCATCACCATGCGAACGAGGAGCACTGCTTCATCCTGAGCGGGTAGGGCGTGCTGCGAGTCGGTGCAGAGACGTTCGATGTGAAGCCTCAGGACTACATCGTCCACCGGCCCGGCGGGGCAGATACGACGCATCAGCTCGTCAACACCGGAACCGAGGACCTCGTGTATCTGGCCGTCTCGACCGCGGTGCTGCCCGAGGTCGTCGGCTATCCGGACTCCCGCAAGACGGCCGTGCGCATCGCGATGAGCCTGACTCCCGAGGCGCGGTTCCTCGTGCCGGATCGTGAGAAGAATTCCGTCGGGTACTGGGACGGAGAGGAGGGTGAACGGGTCCGGGAGATCGTTGCGCGCAGGACGGCCGGGGACTAATCGGAGGGATGTTTCGCGATCTGTGACGCACTGCTCACGAATCGGGGTCGATCGGCCGCTGCAAGGTCTTGTAAGGCCCACAGTGCGGCGGGAAGCTGCCGGTGACGATGCGACTGACGCTTGAGTGGCGAGTACGGGGGGTGAACACCGATGCTCATGATGGATCCGGCCACCTTGCGCAAGGCGCTGGAGCAGCTCGAGCAGGCCACCGAAGATCACGTCGAGTGGCACGCGAATCTGCTCCGGGCGCTGGTGTGCGGGCTCCCTTGCGATCTCGGCGATCTCGCCGCGACCGCACACCTGCAATGCAGATTCGGTCTCTGGTACTACGAGCGCGCGCCCGCCGAGCTGCGGGAGCAACCAGACTTCGCCGCGATCGGGACTCAGCACGAACGACTGCATCGAATCGCGGCGCGCCTGCTGCGGGATGCAGGCTCCGACGCTCCCATCATCCGTGAAGACTTCGAGGAGCTGGTTGCGGGCAGTGCGCGCCTGCGGCTCGAATTGGACTCGCTGCGGAACGAACTCGAGGGCGCGCTGCGAAATCGCGACCCGTTGACTGGCGCCTGCAGCCGCGTGGAGATGCTGCCGGAGCTTCACGAGCTGCGCGCACTCGCGCAGCGCGGGGTCAAGCAGTGCTGCATCGTCTTCATGGACATCGATCACCTCAAAGAGGTCAACGATACGCACGGGCACCCGGTGGGCGATTCGGTGCTGGCCGGCACGGTCCGCTACCTCAATGACCACCTGCGGCCCTACGACAAGATCTATCGATACGGTGGCGACGAATTCGTGATCGCCCTGTCCGGGGCCGACCTGGCCACAGGCCAGAAAGTGATTACGCGCGTCCGCGAGGGCCTGGCGAAGGGCCTGCTCGTACTCGGTCCCGGAGGCGTGGCAATGCACGTGACTGCATCGTTCGGGCTCGCATTGCTGGACCCGGAAGTCAGCGTGACGGAATCCGTCGACCGCGCCGACCAGGCCCTGCTGCTGGCGAAGACTGCGGGTCGAAACCGGGCCATCAGCTGGGACCCATCCATTACGACTGGCAAGCAGCTCAAGCGACTGGAAGTCGACGAAGACCAGACGTAGCAGGCCAGCCAGGCGCGAGAGAGCCCGGTTCGTGTCGATTCGACACGGTTCCATTCGACTAAGCCATGAGGACGGTTGTATTTTCAGCCGGGAGGTACGCTCATGGCCAACAGCAAGACGGACTCCGCGTCGGTATCCGCCACCTTCGTGAACCTGCCGGTCGAGGACCTGCAGAGATCGGTCGCGTTCTTCGAGGCGCTTGGCGTTGCCTGCGACCCACAGTTCACCGACGCGACCGCGGCCTGCGTGATCCTCAGCCCGAGCCACTACGCGATGTTGATCACGCACGCGCGTTTCAAGGATTTCACACCGTACGCGAGGGTCGACGCGCACCAGAATACTGAGGTGCTGATCGCGCTGCAGTTCGCCAGCCGCGCGCTCGTGGATACGGTCGCCGAGCGGGCCATCGATGCCGGCGGTCGCCATTTCCGTCCGCCCGAGGATCACGGCTGGATGTATGGTCGCGCGTTCCAGGATCCCGATGGCCACATCTGGGAGCCATTCTTCATGGACCTGGAGGCGATGCGTGCGGCCCGACCGGAGAGCATCGGATGAAATACCTCTGCCTCGCCTACGAAGAGGAACACAAGCTCGATGCGCTATCGCGCGACGAGTGGGACTCACTGCGCAAGGAGACCCTCGACTATGTCGAGGACCTGCGGCGGAGCGGCCGGCTGCTGGTCACGCACGCCCTGCAGAGCGTGCGCAGCGCCACGACGGTCCGCGTCCGGCACGCGCGCGTCCTGACGACCGATGGCCCGTTTGCCGAGACCAAGGAGACGCTCGGCGGGTTCTTCCTGATCGAAGTGCGCGACCTCAACGAGGCCCTCCAGGTCGCCGCGAAGTGGCCCTCGGCGCGCCTCGGCAGCATCGAAGTGCGGCCGATCGAGGAATCATTGCGGGAGGAAAGTCGTTACGGCGGCGTCGCCGAGGCGCAAATTCCGGGATCCAGGCCCCGTTGACACGCGAGGAGAACAAAATGGCTCAATACATCGATGGTTTCGTGGTGCCGGTGCCGAAGAAGAACCTGGCCGACTATCGGAAGATGGCTCGGCTGGCCGGCAAGATCTGCCGCGAGCTCGGCGCACTGGCATATGTCGAGGCGGTAGCGGACGACGTGAAGCCGGGCAAGCTGACATCATTTCCGCAGAGCGTGAAACTGAAGCCCGGCGAGACCGTGGTGTTCTCGTACATCGTCTACAAGTCGCGCCGGGAGCGCGAAAAGATCAGCGCGAAATTCATGAGTGACCCGCGGCTGAAGAAGTACATGGACCCGAAGACCTTACCGTTCGACGGCAAACGGATGTTCTGGGGCGGGTTCAAGACGATCGTAGCGCTCTAACGCAGCAGCGTCTCGATCGCCTGGGCGAGTTGCGACGAGTCCGGCGTGACGGTGCTGTCGAAATGCTGCACGACCTGACCATCCGAGCTGACCAGGTACTTGTTGAAGTTCCAGCCGGGCTCCTCGGAGCGCCGGTTGAGTTCTTGGAACACGGGATTGGCATCGCGTCCCTCGACGGATGACGGCGCCAGCATCGTGAAGGTGACGCCGTAGTTGACGTAACAGACGTCGGCCGTCTCGGCCTCGTCGCGGGCCTCCTGGCGGAAGTCGTTCGACGGGAAGCCCACCACGACCAACCCGCGCGCCTGGTACTTCCGGTGCAGTGCTTCGAGGCCCTTGAACTGCTTCGTGTAACCGCAATGGCTGGCCGTGTTGACGATCAGCAGCGGCTTGCCGGCATACGCGGCGCAGAGATTGACGTTCTGCGACGAGTGCAGCTTCTGGAATTCATGGTCCAGGAATGCTGGACAGTCAGCTGCCAAGGCGGCATTGCCGACCAGCAGCAAGGCTGCGATCGCGAGGGCGTAAGGGATCGGGGCAGGAAATCGGGTCACGGCTGGACTCCAACGGGTCGATAGAACGCGAAGGTCAGTCGCACGCTCGGTCCGTCTGGATCCGCCCTGCACAGGGGAACGGCCCGACCGTCTCCAACTCCGTGACGGACAGCGTCCGCTGCTGGTGGACGAACAGATCCTCCTTCATTTCCGACGCCAGTCGCAGCAGCATCAGGTGCAGCGGCTGATCATCCGTTTCGGCTCGCTGGGCCAGCTTCAGAAGCGACGCCAGAGAGTCCACCGGCGCACGTTGCGCGCTCATCAGCAGGTCGTAGGCCACGAGACCGGCCGCCTCTGCCTCGGAGCCCGGACTGACGTAGTGGATCATCAGCTTCGGCGCGCCCGCAATCAGGCCGCCGGTCAGTGGCTCCGCTTCGGCGAAGAGTGCGCCGGAGACCCAGAGGCCAGGTCGCTCGGTCACCCTGTCCGCGGCAGGCCACTGGCCCTGTATCGCGACCTCCTTGCCATCACGCGTCACGACGAGGCTGACTGCGTCGAGGTGGCCGCGCAGGGCGTCCATGAGATCCGACTCCGTGGAAATGCCCCGACGGGGCGAGGCGAGGGCGATGATCTCGTCGCCGATGCGCAGGTCCAGCGTTCCGGCCGCCAGCCGCGAGCGGGCGACGGTCATGGTCTGTTCGTCGTTCACATCGACCGCGAAATCCACCAGCCGGGCCGGCGGCGAAGGGTCGCGACCCTGCCGAAGCAGTTCGATGATGGTGCAGGCGTAGGGCATCGGCACCGCGAAACTCAGTCCCTCGACCGATTCTTCCTTGATCTTGGCGGTGTTGATGCCGACGACCTGGCCCGTCTCGAGGCTGAGCAACGGGCCGCCGGAGTTTCCCTCATTGATGGGCGCATCGGTTTGCAGCATGTTTGCACCGAGACGCGTGGTGACGGCCGAGGTGATGCCGCGCGTCCCCGTGAAGCGAAAGCCCCAGGGGTGACCGAAGGCGCCCACCGGATGACCGACCGGCGGAGTCGAGCGGCAGTCGAGCGAGGGCACGCTCGTCATGGTACGTCGGGCGCGCGGGTCGAAGCCGAGTACGGCCAGGTCGAGATGTGGATCGACATAGATCCGTTCGGCGGCGATCGCCTTGCCGTCGCGGAAGGCGATCGTCACTTTTCCGTAGGAATGCCCGGCGACGTGGGCGTTGGTGAGCACCCAGCCCCGATTGGCATCGACGAGCATGCCGGCACCGTCCCAGGAGCCCTGCTCATCCTGGATGAACGGCCGCTGCACGGAAGTGCGAACCTGCACGGTCCAGTCGGCGGCGGATCGGAAGGCATCCTCCCCCGGGCTCTGCGCGTGGACGGTGGCGGTCAGCAGCAACAGTGCACAGAGTGGACGCTTGTTCATCGGGAGCCTGGAAACAGATGGGGGCTCGGATGGTAGCGGATCCACTTGGAATTGCGGCAGGCGTCCTGCCAAATGGAAGATACACGGTGAATCCTGGCAAGGGAGTCCAACCGAGATGACCAAGCGCGTGCCCACGGAAGCGTCAGCGAACAAACTCGTGACCTATCTGCTCGAAAAGGGGCTCGGCGGGGTGCCGCCGCTGTCGAGCGCCGAAAACCTGGCCGCCGAATACCTGATCGACCAGGGCTACGAGACCCACGATGAGCGCGTCGACTCGCTGATCACCTGGGAGACGACCAAGAATTTCACGACCGGCTTCATTACCGGACTCGGTGGGATCATCACGTTGCCGGTCGGCGTACCATCGGCGCTCGCGGCCTCGTGGCTGATCCAGGCGCGAATGGCCGGGGCGATTGCGCGGATCTACGGACATGATCTCCTCGAGGATCGTGTTCGCACGATGATCCTGTTGAGCCTCGCCGGGGACGTCGCGAAAAAGGCCATGGCGGACCTCGGCATCGATCTCGGCGGCAAGCTCCCGAATCGGGCGATCAAGCAGGTGCCGGGTCGTGCGCTCGTCGAGGTCAACAAGCGGATCGGTTTGCAACTGCTCACCAAGGCCGGCGGACGCAGCATCGCGCAGTTCCCGAAGCTGATTCCAGTGGTCGGTGGCGTGGTCGGCGGGGCATTCGATGCGGTCGTCTGCCGCATGGTGGGACGCACGGCGAAGTCACTGTTTCGGCCGCCTTCCGGTGAAATCATCGAAGGTGAGGTCGTTGCAGTCGATGCGAGTCGGGGGCGGGAGTAGGGCATGGCCGACGACCAA
>Ga0316622_100001553_pt1 | contig 15044 bp, 14 predicted proteins | sample OWC_Aug_OW2_C1_D_FD_207646 | JGI IMG/M metagenome (GOLD analysis project Ga0316622, IMG submission 207646) | Wetland soil microbial communities from Old Woman Creek delta, Ohio, United States - OWC_Aug_OW2_C1_D5_C | ecosystem: Environmental > Terrestrial > Soil > Wetlands | place: USA: Ohio... | reverse complement strand
GAGCGTGAACGCGGGTGCCGTCTTGCCTTCCTCGATCGCCATTGCCGTCCTCCGCGAACGGACTGATCGCCCTAGGGTGAGTCGTTAGCGCTTGGGAAGAGCTCGGATGACCGCGAACGCTCACGGCGTGTCGCGCGGGGTCGCACCCGGGACCCGTCGTGAGGAAGGTGCAAGGACTTCTTCACAAGCTCAGTGGTGATGGCCGCCCGGACCGTGGACGTGGCCGTGGTCGATCTCCTCCGCCGTCGCCTCCCGGACCTCGGTCACCGTGACGGCGAAGTGCAGCGTCATTCCCGCCAGCGGGTGGTTGCCGTCGATGGTCACGGAGCCTGGATCGACCGCGACCACGCGCACGACGCTCATGCCGCCGTCGGGGGTGGGCGTGTGGAACATCATGCCCACGTCGATCGCCTCGTCGGTGTCAAAACGGTCGCGCGGCACGACCTGGCGCAGCTCGTCCCGGAGTTGCCCGTAGGCCTTCTCTGGGGCCACGGAGACCTCGAGCGACTCGCCCGCCGCCAGCCCTTCGAGGGCCTCTTCGAGGCCGGGGATGATGTTGCCGAGCCCGTGGACGTAGGCGAGTGGCTCGCCGTCCCGTGAGCTGTCGAGGACGGTACCCTCGGTGTCCTTCAACGTGTAGTCGAGGGTGACGACCGTGTGCTTGGTGACCCGCATGGGTTCCTCTCCGGAGGGGGGTGCCGGGATGATACCCGTCGGTCGCCTCTGCCGTCCAAGCGAAACGGTCAGAACACCAGGCCGCCGCGCTTCAGGATCAGGCGGCGTCCGGTCATCTCGGGGGGCTGCGGCAGGTCCAGGAGGTCCAGCACGGTCGGCGCGACGTCGGCCAGCCCCCGGCCTACCCCCAACGTCACGCCGGGCTCCCCGAGCAGCAGGAACGGCACGGGGTAGGGCGTGTGCTGGGTGTGGGGCTCTCCCGTCTGGGGGTCCACCAGCTCGTCGCAGTTGCCGTGGTCGGCTGTCACGAGGACGGTGTAACCCCGGTGCAGCGCGGCCTGGATCACCCGGTGCCCCTGCAGGTCGAGCGCCTCCACCGCGCGAATGGCCGCGTGGCGGGTCGCGGTGTGGCCGACCATGTCGCCGTTGGCAAAGTTGACGAGCACGAAGTCGTAATGCCCACCGACGACGGCGGCGATCGTGCGATCGGCGACCCGTGCCGCGCTCATCTCGGGCTGCTCGTCGTAGGTGGCGACGTTGGGGGAGGGGACGATCGCCCGGTCTTCCCCGGGGAACGGGGTCTCCCGACCGCCGTTGAAGAAATAGGTCACGTGCGGGTACTTCTCGGTCTCGGCGCAGTGGAACTGGCGCAAGCCAGCCTCGCTCAGGACCTCGGCGAGGGTCCGGCTCGGCAGCTCCGGGTGGAAGAGCACGGGGAAGCCGAGCCGCGAGTCGTACTCGGTCATGCACAGTACGCGCCGGGGTGTGGCGCCGCGACGATCGAGCTCGCTGAACTCCTCGAGCCCGATGGCGGCGACCAGCTGCCGTGCCCGATCGGATCGGAAGTTGAAGAAGAGGACGGGTTCTTCCGGGGCGACGCGGCTCAGCGCGGGGTCGCCGACGACGGTCGGCACGATGAACTCATCGCCCTCGCCGCGGCCGTAGGCCTCCTCGATCCCGCCTCGGGCGCTCGGGGCGGAGAGTCCGCGGCCGAGGACGATGGCGGCCCACGCCTTCTCGGTCCGATCCCAGTGCTGGGCTCGGTCCATCGCGCAGTAGCGGCCGCTCACGGTCGCCACGAAGCCCCGGCCGAGGTTAGTGAGGGCCTCCTCGACCCGGTTGAGGTAAAGCAGGGCCGACCGCGGAGGCGTATCGCGTCCGTCCGTCACCATGTGCACGACCGGCTCGACCTCGGTCTCGGCCAGCAACTCCAACAGACCGATCAGGTGCTCGATGTGCGAGTGCACGCCGCCGTCCGAGACCAGGCCCACCAGGTGCAGGCGGCGTGCCCCGCGCAGGGCGTCCTGCCAGGCGGGGTTGCGGCGCACGCCGCCGTTGCGCACGGCGATCGCGATCCGCAGCAGGTCCTGCTCGAGGACGCGCCCGGCCCCGAGGGTCATGTGCCCCACCTCGGAGTTGCCGAACTGACCATCAGGGAGCCCCACCGCCAGCCCCGAGGCCTGCAGTGCCGTGTGCGGGTGATTCGCGAAGTAATAGTCGAGGTGCGGGGTCCGGGCGAGCGCCCAGGCGTTGTTGACGCGATTCGGGTTCAAGCCGAAGCCGTCAAAGATCATCAGCAGGACCGGTCGCCGTTTCATGCCTTCCCCAGTAGGACCGCCGCACACCGCGCGCGCCAGGGGCGCCCGCGCACCCGCCGGCGCCGCGCGAAGCCCCGGCCCCGCAGACCCGTGCGACGTGGCCCTGGCGAGTCGGGCAAGTCTAACCGATACAGACCTGCGGGTAGCTGCCCGGGTCGGTAGGGAGCGCTCGGGATGCGGCGCCCCGCCCCGGGAATAAAGCCGCCGGCGAGGGGGCCGATAAAGGGGTTCCCGCCGCCGCGCGCACCGCTCGGGCGCTAGCGCGCCGGGGTACTCGGCGAGGGCAGGGGAGGGTCCATGCGCGGAGCCAAGCAGCTGGTCGAGGTCCTGGACACGCTGGCCGCGGAGGCCGCCAAGCACAGTCCGCGCATCAGTCGCAGGGCGCAGGCGTGGCTGCGGGTCCATGCCCCCTACGCCTTCCGTCGTCTACCGAGCGGTCGGCTGCTCGCCGTGAACCGCGCCGAGCAGCCGATCGGCCTTGGCGCCCCCACGCCCGAGCTCGAGTGCGGCTGCTTCGATCACCTGGCCCTGCCCCGCGACCGCCTCGACCTGGCCGCGTGCCGCAGCGCTTCTGCCGAGGTCGCCTACCTCTACGACGAGTTGACCGCCCCCTACCTCAGCCGTGACCACCTGAGGGCGTACGCTGGCTGCCTGGCGGCGGTGCTCCGGACCCGGCCCTGCCCCCGTGTCGGCCGGGTCGCTGCCTGATCCCGGCCGGGGGCAAGGCTCCCCGCGCTTGGGCAAAGGCTCGACCCTGCCGGCGACCCTCCCCCGATATACTTCCCGCTCCGGCGTTTGGCCGGTGAGGAGGATCGCTGGGATGTTGGCTCACATGCCTTGGGTGTCTCGCCTTACCGCTGCGCTGGCCTTCCTCGCCACGACGGCGAACGCTCAGGGGCAACCGGCCTGCGATCAGGCCTGGCGAGCGTGCCTGGAGGATTGCCGCCTGGGCAGATCTCTGGTCACGGACGCACGCGCGTGCAAGCGTCAGTGCCAGGAGGAGGCGGATGGGTGCCGGCGCCAGGCGTGGGGCCCCGGCCCTGCGGCGAAGACCGCCGTTACCCCGCCAGGGCCCCCGGTAGCACCGGCGGTCGCCCCCGGGGTGGCGCCCGTGCCACCGGCCCCACCCCAGCCGGCTCCCCCTGCGGCCCAGCCGGCCCCGCCGGCACCGGAAGCTCGCCCCTACGAGCGCCCGGCCTTCGCGCCGCCCCCTGACTATCCCCCGGGCGGCTACGGACCCAGCCGCCCGGACCCGCCGTTCAGCGGTTCGCCCTACTGAGGGCTTGCGGAAAAACGGTCGCGGCAACGTCAAGGCCGGTCCCGGGTGCGGTTTCGCGGGACCGTGTGCCGCCAGGACGGCGGCACACGAGCCTCCATGGATGGATTCACGGCGTGTCCCGCGGGGCCGCACCCGGGATCCGGCCATGGGACGGCGGCCGGGGGGGGTCTCTAGCACGTCCGAGGCCGCGCGTGCTCGGCCGGGGGGCGGTTCGAGCAGACCGCATACCCGGCGGTTACCAGTAGGCCATCAACCGATCGGCCTCGACCCGGTGCTGGAACTGGCGCAGTGGCCGATCTCCCTTCTCGACGCACTCCCCGGTCGCGATGTCGAACGCCCAGTTGTGCTTCGGGCAGGTGAGCCGGCTCCCCTCGAGGGCAAGGTGCGGGATGTTGGTGACCTGGTGCGGACAGCGGCTGTCGTAGACGCGCAGGACTTCGCCGCTGCGGTAGACGAAGACGTTGCGGCCGTCGGCCGCGAAGTAGCTGACCTGACCCTCGACGACCGTGTCCATCGGCGCGACGACGTGCCAGTCGGCCTGGGCCCCGAGGAGCTCCGGGCGAAACTCCGGGATGTCCATCCCCAGCAGGATGTCAACCGCCCAGACAATCTTGGCCAGGCCGAGGGCCGGAAAGGCCGTCAACAGCGCATCGAGGACCTCGTGTGCGCTGGCCCCTTCACGGAGGGCGCGTGTCAGATACTGGCGAAATCCGTTCTCGGTCTGGGCATGGACCTTGGTGATGACCGAGATCAGGTTGCGCGTCTTCGGGTCGAGGTGCTTTCCAGCCTCCTTGAGGAACTTGAAGTACGGCGCCATCGCCTCCGGGCGCACCTTGACGAGATAATTGAGGGCATCGCTCATGGGTGAATGTCTCCGTGACGGATTGCTGCGCTGCCGATACGCTCACCGGCGTATCACCTTGGTCTGCAGCACAAATGTCAGGAGGGCCTGCAGGTCCTCCCGGGTGAGCTCGAGAAACTGGATGCCGAAGCGGTAGCCGTCGGTGCTGAGGTGGCTGTATCGGACCACGCCTTTGATCGAGAACGGGCGCAGCTCGCCGCGGATCGCGAGAGAGAAGCTGAGCTCGAGCAGGGTCCCAACCTCTGCGGCCGCCCCGTAAACGAGGCCTGCCCCGCCCACGGAGAGGTCCACCATGCGGGCCTCGATCTCGATGCCGCTCGCGCTGTGGACGTGCACCTGCCGGTCGACCCTGACCCGTTCGTGCCTGCGCGTCTCCTCCATGGGGTCCCCCGGTGGGTGTGAAGAAATCGGCCGGACGCAAGCGATCGCGTGCCTCCCGGGTGCGACGGCGCGGGACGCGCCGTGAACTCATCGCTAGGGGCTCGTGTGCCGCCGTTCTGGGCGCACACGGTTCAGCGAAACCGCACCCGGGCCTCCTTCCGTAGGGTGGGTGCAAGGATTTCTCCACAAGCCTTGAGACGTTGCCGTCGGCGCGCGGCGATCGTGGCGCAGACCAGGCACGCGGCGCAACCGCATATGTAGAGGTCGTCTCGTCGGCTCAGCCAAAGGGCCGGCCCGCGTTGCGCGGGACGTGACCGGCCGGGGGGCGTAGTGGCCGCGTGCGCCGGGTCGTGAAAGGCGTCACGGCTCCAGGCTTCAGGGCACGCCCTCGCGCTCCGACTCCTCCCCTAGCGGGCGCCGTTCGTCCCAGGGGCCCGGGAGCCTTGCGTTGGGTCAGCGCGGTAGTCGTGGGGGGGCGGGATAGTGGGCCGGCTCGCATACGCCTGGCTGTCGGTGGTCGGGGTCCTTTTGGCCCTCGTGGCGGTGCTCCTTGGCCGGTTGGTCCACCAGATCCGCCGGCTCACCCTGCGCCCTGGATCGGTGGTGCTCCGTGGGCGAGAAGACCTCCCGCGGGACCTCCTCCCGACCTTCTCCGCGGCGGCGGCGGGCCTGACTGCGCGCGGCTTTCGCTTTTCCCACTGCGCGGAGGTTGCCTCGCCGTTCCGCGTCGACCAGGCGACCCTGTGGGTCTGGGTCTATTGGGACCCCGAGGAGCGTTGCGGTGCCTCGGTGAGCAGCTCCGAGCTCCCGGACGCCTACTTCCCCTGCCACGTCAGCTTTGTCACGCGCTACCCGGACGCGACCCTGCTGCTCACGGTGAACGGCCGGGAGCACCAGTACATGCCTGGACTCCCGGGGGTGACGCTGCGTGACGCCTGGGCGAGCGACCTCGAGGAGCAGTGGCGGGCGCACCGGGAGGAGGCGGCGCGTCGTGGCGGTGCCGCGGGCCGGCAGCCTGCCCTGACACCTGGCGAGGCGGTCGTGGCCGACCAGGCGTTCATGGATGTCATCCTCCGTCACGTGTGCGCGAGCGGGTGGGTGGAGTCGATCGGACCGGAGCGCTACCGCTTCCGTTACACGATGGCGCTGCAGCTCGCCTGGCGCCTGGTCCGGGGCGAGCGGCGGCTCGCCCGCCTGCGCGCCCGCATGGCACGCGCGCCAGCCGCCGAGGTGCCGGTGGAGGAGGAGGTCGCGTCCTACCGTCGCCTGGAGGCCCTGTCCCGGCCCCCGCCCGGCGGATGGCTCCCCAAGACCGTCCTCTTCGTGGCCAGTGCGGTCCTTTTTGTCCTCGCCCTTGGCCTGTCCCTCGAGTCCCGCACGGTCGCGGTCCTGGTCGGTGTGCTCCTGCTGCACGAGGCGGGCCACCTGCTGGCGATGCGCCGCTACGGCTACCGCGACCTGCGGATCCTGTTCGTGCCCTTCCTCGGGGCGATCGCACTCGCCGAGGAGCAGGGGGTGCGGGCCTACCAGCGGGTCATCGTGTACCTGGCGGGGCCCCTGCCGGGGCTGGCCCTCGGCTATGTCCTCCTGCTTGCCCCCTGGGCAGACGACCCCCTGGTGCGCGAGGTTGCCCTCGTGCTCCTGGCGCTGAACGGCTTCAACCTCCTCCCGATCCTGCCGCTCGACGGCGGACAGGTGCTCGGCGTGGTCCTGTTCGAGCGCCTTCCCCGCGCCCAGGCGGTGTTTGCCTGGGTGAGCACGGTGGCGCTCGGGCTGGGGGCGTGGTGGCTGGCGAGCCCGCCGCTGGGCCTCCTGGCGGTCCTCGTGGGGCTGATCGGCGTCGCCCAGCGGCGCGAGGCCGACGTCCTCGCGCGGCTGGCGCGGCGCCCGCCGGTCTCCCGGGACGAGCCCTGGCGCCTGCGCGCGGTGCTGGAGGTCCTGCGCGAGCCGCCGTTCGGCAAGCTACCGTTCGCCCACAAGTTCCACGTCGCCCGCGCCATCGTGCGCCGCTCGGGCCAGGAGGCGGCGAGCGGGCGGTTGGCGGCCGCCTCGCTCGCGGTCTACGTGGCCGCGCTGTTGTTGCCGCTGCACCTGGTGATGGCGCGCGCTCCAGTACCCGCGGGAGAAGAGGCCGTCCCGGACTGGGAGGCCGAGGTGGCCGCGGCGCGCTCGAGCGATGAGCGCTGGACGGTGACGATCGCGGCCGGGGACTGGCTCGCCGAGCGCGAGGACGAGGCCGGTGCGCAAGAGTTTTACGCCCGCGCCATGGCGCTGGCGGAGGGCTTCGGCGCGGCCGACGAGAGGCTCGCCGAGAGCCTGACTCGCCTGGCGGCCTACTCCGAGGATCCTGCCCTCGCGCGTACGCGGTACGAGCGGGCATTATCGATCCAGGAGCAAATCCTTGGGCCCGATCACCCCGCGCTCGCAGCGACCCTGGAGGGTCTGGCCTGGACCTACGTTGACGAGGGCGGAGGGGGCGATCGGGCGATCGAGCTCCGTCAGCGCGCCCTGGCGATCCACCGCCGCCAACAGGCCGAGCGACCGGACGCGGTGGCTGCGCGGACCTCTCGCTGGTGCCGCGGCTGCTCGACCTCGCGTACCTTCATGTCATGCGGGGCCACACCCCACCCCCGTCTCAACGCGGGTGCGTGGGTCGCTTCCCAAGCTCAGGCGCCCTCGAGCCACTCCACGAGGTAGTACAGGAACTGGCCCTCCGAGGATTTCGAAGGGCCGATCACGCGCGCCGCATAGCGCTGGCGCGCCGGGTCGGCGGCGGCGAGGGCGGCCGGCGCGGACTCAACCACCTCGACGCAGGAGGCGGGGAAGCGCGTGCGGTTCCGCCGCGGGGCGTACACAACCGCGACCCGCAGGTCGGAGACCGTGCCCTCCGGGTCGAGGGGGACGAAGCCACGCATCATGGCTACATTCTAGCGCCTCGTACTGCCGCGCAGTGGGGTCCGAGTTAGGACTGCGTGGGTGGTGCTACGCGGTCGGGGACGGCCCCATCCCGGACTGCGTCCTGCAACGTGGCGCTGGTGACGAGGGGATGCGTGAGTCAGGGCTCCGGGGCCGGCCGGGCCTGCGCTATCATTTGCCCTCCCTGTCGAATCCCCGACCGGACCGGACTGCCCCCTGCCTATGGGCCTTCTCGCCGACCTCTTCGTCGGAATCCTGGCCGGTTGGCTTGCCGGCCTGATCCGGCGCGGCGAGGGATATGGGCTCCTCGGCAACCTCGTGGTCGGGGTCCTCGGGGCCTTCGCGGGGGACCTCGCCTTCCGCCTGATAGGTCTCCACGCCCACGGCTTCCTCGGCACCCTCGCAACGGCGACGGCGGGGGCCGTGGGCCTGCTGTTCCTCTTCGGACTCGTGCGCGGGAGGAAAGGGTGAGTCAGGAGGGTGACGGTAGGCGCGCGATGGAGAATTACCGGCTGGTGCTGCCGGAGCACCTGAACCACTACGGCTACCTCTTCGGCGGGCACCTGCTGCGCTGGGTCGACGAGATCTGCTGGATCGCCGCAAGCCTCGAGTTCCCGGGCTGCCGGCTCGTCACCATCGGCCTCGATCGGGTCGAGTTCCGGAAGTCGGTGCACGGCGGTGCCATCCTGCGCTTCGACGTCGAGCGGGGACGGCTCGGCCGGACCTCGGTCCAGTACACCGTCAACGTCTTCGCTGACGACATCGACAGCGGCGTCGAGGAGACGGTCTTCAGTACCCACGTCACCTTCGTGCGCATTGACGACGCGGGGCGCAAGACCGAGTTGCCGCGGCCAGGGGGGTGGCCCGGTTGACCCGGGGACAGAGCCGGCTGGGCTAGAGCCCCCACTCCGGCCGGGGGCCCTGCGGCGCGGACCGCACTATACTCCCGCGCGATGCTGGTTCTGACCGAGGGTCGTCATGAGCGAGAAGTTCCAGAAGCACGACGAGCACCGTCACAGCCACGTGCACACCCACACGCACAGTCACGAGCACCGCCACGGGGACCTCGTGCATACCCACGAGCACAGCCACACCCACGACCACCCACACGACCACGAGCACGGCGCGGACGCGCACGAGCACCCGCCGCACGACCACGACCACGCGGGGCACGCCCAGGAGCCCCACGACCACGGGCACTGAGTCTCCGAAGCGGGTCGCGGGTGCGGGCCCGCTGGGCCGCACCCGCGGCCCGCCGGAATGGGCAATGAGTCATCAGCAGCGCTGAGGGCTCCGGCCGCACTGGTCAGCCAGCAACGGGCGCCTCGTCACGCCGGCAGGCGGCGGCTGCGCCGGGCTCGGCGTGGTGCCGCCGCTTGTCCCGGTACATCGCCGCATCCGCGTGCTCGAGCAGGCCCTGCAGGGTGGTCGTATCCTCCGGGAACACGGCGACGCCGATGCTGACACCGATGCGGGTGCTGCACCCACCGACCTGGAAGGGTCGCTCGAAGCCCGCCCGGATCTTGTCGATCACGGTGTCCAGGGCGGGACCGGAGGCCAGGTGCTCCAGCACCGCCAGGAACTCGTCGCCGCTGCGCCGGGCCAGCGTGTCGGCCTCGCGCAGGCAGCCGCGCAGACGCTCGCCGACCTGACGCAGCACGTCGTCGCCGGCGCTGTGGCCGCAGCTGTCGTTGACCCGCTTGAAGCCGTCGAGGTCCATGAACAGCAGGACCAGCGGATAGCCCTCACGGCGTGCCCGCGCCAGGGCGTGATCCAGACGGTCGAGCAGGAGATTGCGGTTGGCCAGGCCGGTGAGGGCGTCGAAGTTGGCCAGGTTGAAGAGCCGGTCGGCCACCTCGAGCCGGTGGATCTCGTGGGCATGATAGGCCCGCGCATAGGCCAACAAGGCCCAGAAGGTCAGCCCGCCGGTGGCAAGCACGGTGACGATGAGCGACCAGCTGAGGTCGCCCCACCCGAGTTGTCTCTCGGCGTGGAACACGAAGGGGTGCGTGTCGCTTTCGAGCTCGCGGTGACAGCGTACCCGTGGGAACAGGCTGCTCTCGACCCCTCCGCCCCGCGACGACCCTGATCGCAGCAGCGCCCCTTCCGGGTCGTCAGGCTGTAGGTCCCGGTAGTGAACCGTGATCTCGGTTCCGTCGCCGCCCGCGACCGCGGGCAGCAGGCTGTCCGCCCGCACCACGACGAGCACGTAGCGGTCGTGCGGCGGGGGGCGGCTCAGCGGGGCGGGCGCTGCGGGGGGCGGCCCTACCGGACGGTGGACCACGTAGGCGAGCGTGCCCTCGACCAGCCGGAAGGGCTCCGTCGCGACCGGCCGCCCCAGGCGTGCCGATTCCTGTAGCGAGCGGCGGAAGAAACCGGTGGAGTCGAGGTCCAGTCCGAGTACCGGGCGGGACTCTGCCAGCAGCGGCTCGAGGAACACCAGGGGCAGGTAGAACGGCTTGTCCTCCACCGGGTGCCAGCGGCGATCCCCCTCGTAGGCGAAGGACCGTACCGTGAATTCGGGGTAACGCTGGCGCTGCTCGGCCTCATACGAGCGCAGGCGCTCGCGGGGGACCCTCTCGGCGACCTCGAACATGAAGATGTGGGGATAGCGGCTGAGCATCTGGCGCGCGTAGCTCGACACCTTCGCGCGGTCGAGCGCGCCCATGGCCCCCACCATCGCGGCGAAGCCCTCCACGACGGACTCGGTGACCAGCACCCGGTCGTTGAGGTGCTGGTAGACCCGATCGGTGCGCTCCTGGAACCGGGTGGCCGCCCCGCGCAGGTCGAGGGCGACGACCACGGCGAGGACGCCGGCCAGCACGGTGAGCCAGATGAGGACGACCAGGAGGTAGATGGGGACCCTGCGGACTCGAGCCGGCCGACCCGCGCCCGCGGTCCAGCCGCCCCCGTCGGTGGCGTTTGCCCGGACGCGTGGCTCGACCTTCTCTGGTCCCCCAGACATCGCAAGCGACGCCCAGCCGCTTCCTTACCTGAACCGATTAGCGAGTCTAGGCGGTCCCCGCTTGAGTATCTCCAGCGGGGGGGCGCCCGCGGCGTATTGACGCGGCCACGGGGGCCTCATGCGACCGCCCGGGCCCCCAGCCGATCGAAGACGGTGGCGAGCGAACGCAGGCGGCTCTCGGCGTCCGGCAGGTCGGCGATGACCCGGATCTTATCGCCCCCGTCCAGCCGGTAGCGCGCCGGCTCGGACTGGACCAGGCGGATCACGTCGGCCGGGTCGACGTTCGGCCTTGGCCCGAACACGATCCGCCCCCCCCGTCCCCCGAGGTCGACCTTGCGCACCCCAAGCGGCGTGGCCCGCAGCTTCATCTCCGTGGCCCGGAACAGGACCCGGGTCGGCTCCGGGAGTGACCCGAAACGATCGATCATCTCCACCTGCAGCTCGCGCAGGTCGCCCGCCGTCCGGGCGCTCGCGATGCGCTTGTAGAGGATGAGCCGGGTGTGGACATCGGGCAGGTAGTCCTCGGGGATCAGCGCCGGCACGTGCAGGTCCACCTCGGCGCCGTGGTCGAGCGGCCGCTCCAGCTCCGGGCTGCGACCGGACTTCAGGGCCTGCACCGCACGGTCGAGGAGCTCGGTGTACAGGGCGTAGCCCACCTCTTGCATCTGCCCACTCTGCTCATGGCCGAGCAGCTCGCCCGCCCCCCGGATCTCCAGGTCGTGGGTGGCCAGCGTGAAGCCGATCCCGAGGTCCTCAAGCGACTCGATAGCCTCCAGACGCTTGGCCGCATCCGCGGTGATGGCCTTGGGGTGGGGGATGAGCAGGTAGGCGTAGGCCCGGTGGTGCGACCGCCCGACCCGCCCGCGCAGCTGGTGCAGCTGGGCCAGGCCGAAGCGGTCGGCGCGGTTCACGATGATGGTGTTGGCGTTGGGGACGTCGATGCCGGTCTCGATGATCGTCGTGCACACGAGCAGGTTGAAGCGGCGGTGGTAGAAGTCGAGCATCACCTGCTCGAGCTCCCGCTCGCGCATCTGCCCGTGCGCCACGCGCACGCTCGCCTCGGGCAGCAGCTCGGCGACCTCGCCTGCCACCCGCTCGATGGACTCGACCTCGTTATGGATGAAGAACGTCTGCCCGCCGCGCTTGAGCTCGCGCAGACAGGCCTCGCGCAACAGCCGGTCGTCCCACTGGTGCACGAAGGTCTTGATGGAGAGCCGACGCGCTGGCGGGGTGGCGATGAGGGAGAGGTCGCGCAGGCCCGATAACGCCATGTGCAGGGTGCGCGGGATGGGGGTCGCGGTGAGCGTGAGGACGTCCACCTCCGCGCGCAGCGCCTTGAAGCGCTCCTTGTGCCGGACGCCGAAGCGGTGCTCTTCGTCGATCACGACCAGCCCCAGTTGCTTGAAGGCGATCCCCTCCTGCAGCAACTTGTGCGTGCCAATGACGATATCGACCTTGCCTTCGGCCAGGTCGCGCACGGTGGCGTCGAGGTCTTTCTTGGCGCGAAAGCGCGAGAGCTGCTCGATGCGCACCGGCCAGTCGGCGAAGCGATCCTGGAAGTTCTGGTAGTGCTGCTGGGCGAGCAGCGTCGTCGGCACCAGCACCGCCACCTGGGATCCGTCCTGGACCGCGACGAACGCGGCGCGCATGGCCACCTCGGTCTTGCCGAAGCCGACGTCCCCGCACACCAGCCGATCCATCGGCCGGCCGGAGGTCATGTCGGCGACGACCGCCTCGATCGCCGCCTGCTGGTCGGGGGTCTCCTCGAACGGGAAGGCCTGGGCAAACGCCTGGTAGGCGAGGGGCTCGAGGTGGAAGGCGTGGCCCCGGCGGGCCGCCCGGCGGGCGTGCAGCTCGAGCAACTCGGCGGCGACGTCGCGCACCTGCTCGGCGGCCCGGCGGCGGGCCTTCTGCCACTGGCCGCTGCCGAGCTTGTGCAGCGGCGCCAGGTCGGGGTCGGCGCCGGTGTAGCGGCTCACCAGGTGCAGCGAGGATACCGGGACGTAGAGCCTGTCCCCATCCGCGTAATCGATGGTGAGGAACTCGGTCGTGGTGTCCGCCACGGTCAGGGTCTGCAGCCCCCGATAGCGACCGACGCCGTGCTCCTCGTGCACTACCGGCGCGCCGACGCTGAGCTCGGCGAGGTCGCGGATGAGACCCTCGGGATCACGGCTGGGACCCGTGCGCCGCCTGCGCTGCAGGGCACGCTCGCCGAAGAGCTGGGCCTCGGTAACGAGGGCGAGCGCCGGCTCTGCCACGATCGCCCCGGCCTCCAGGGCGGCGACCGTGATGGCGAACCGCTCGTCGCCGTCGCGGAACGCCGCCCAGTCCTGCACCCGGGTGGGGTGCAGGCCGTGGGCACCGAGCAGATCGAGCAGGGTCTCGCGCCGGCCGGCGGTCTCGGCCGCGATCAGCAGCCGGCCGCCGAACCCCTCGAGGTAGGCGCGTAGCGCCGCGAGCGGGTCCGCGGCGCGGGCCTCCACCGGCAGGGCCGGTGGGGCGAGCGTGCCGTAGCGGATGGCGGGGGCCTCCGCCTCATCGGTCAGGGTGACGCGGGGCAGGCGCTTGAGGCCTGCGTGCAGCTCGTCAGGGGCGAGAAAGACCTCGGCAGGGGTCAGCAGCGGGCGCTCCCGGTCATGGCGTCCCTGCTCGTAGCGATCGGCAGCCTCGCGCCAGAACGCCTCGATCGCGGCCCCCACACCGGCCAGGGCGACGGCCACGCAGCCGCTCGGCAGGTACTCGAACAGGCTGGAGGTCGCCTCGAAAAAGAGCGGCAGGTAGTACTCGATGCCCCCGGGGGCGAGCCCCTTGGACACGTCGCGGTAGAGCGGCGACGCGGTCGGGTCCCCGGCAAAGCGCTCCCGCCAGCCCCGCCGGAAGCGGCCGATGCCGGATTCCTCGAGGGGGAACTCCCGGGCTGGAAGCAGGCGCACGTGGTTGACCCGGTCGACCGAGATCTGCGTCTCGGGGTCGAAGGTGCGCAGGCTCTCGACCTCGTCGCCCAGCAGGTCGATGCGATAGGGCATCGCGCTGCCCATGGGGAAGAGGTCGATGATCGACCCGCGCACGGCGAACTCGCCACGCTCGGCCACCTGCCCCACACAACGGTAGCCAGCGGAGTCGAGCCGGCGCCGGAATCGATCGGTGTCGAGGCGGTCTTGGGCGTCCAGGACCAGGCTCTGGGACTCGAGGTACTCCCGCGGGGCGAGTCGAGCCATCGCCGTGGCCGCCGAGACGAGCAGGACCCCGCGCTCGAGGCTCGGCAACCGGTAGAGGGTCGCAAGGCGCTCCGAGGTGATGTCCTGGTGCGGCGAGAACAGGTCGTAGGGCAGGGTCTCCCAGTCCGGGAAGCGCAGCAGCGGTAGCGCCGGCACCCCCTGCAGAAAGAAGCCGAGCTCGCGCTCGAGTCGCTCTGCGGAAGGCGTGTCCGGCGTGATGACCAGCAGGGGCCCGTCCGCTCGCTCTGCCGCGCAGGCGAGCGCCAGGGCGGCGCCTGATCCGTGCAGTCCGGCCCAGCGCACCCGGTCCCCGGGTCGACCGGGGAGCACGGGGCGAAATGGGCTCAGCTCAGCTTCTTGTGGGTCCCGTCGCAGTGGGGCTTGTTCGCGCTCTGTTTGCAGCCGCACAGCCAGACCTTGGTCTTCTCGCTCAGGGTGAGCCTGAGGGGCGTGAACGCCGTGTCCTTGTGCGAGCCGTCGCAGAGCGGTTGATTGGCCGAGCGCCCGCAGGCGCACCACCAGTACTCCCCTGCGTCGAGCTCGAGGGCATAGGGAAAGCGTTGGGCACAGACGGGTTCTTCCATGGGGTCCTCCTTGGTTGTGGCGGGTCGAGACCCTACCAGAGTCTCGACGCCGGGCAACCCCCTCTGCCCTGGGGTCATCCTATTACTATCCCTTCGTCAGTAGGGCCACATCGCGTGGCATTACTTGCGAAGGTCTTGGTAGGAGCGTCGTCAGCGGATCTCCTCGATCGGGAATCGCTTCTCCATGACCTGAGGGGTGATCAGCGCATAGCCCTGCTGCTGCCAGTGCACAAGCTCGGTGATCGCGGACGGTGCCACCTCGACGAACTCGTAGAAGTCCTCGGGGGTGTAGCCGTAGTCGTGCGCGGCGAGCCCGCAGACCCGAAACTTCACGCCGAGCGATGCGTAGTAGCGCATCCGCTCGACGCTCTCACCGTAGCGTGCGTAGTTCTTGCGCGCGAGGGTCACGATCTCGGTACCGTGGATCACGACCACGATGCTCATCACCTCGGGCGCCAGGTTGTAGGGGGGCTCCGAGAGCGGGTTCATGAGTGCGCGAACCCAGAACAGGGCAGGGCCCATCTTGTCCGGCCGGTCGAAGTAAAAATCAAAGACGACGCTAGGGT
>Ga0316622_100001552_pt1 | contig 15047 bp, 15 predicted proteins | sample OWC_Aug_OW2_C1_D_FD_207646 | JGI IMG/M metagenome (GOLD analysis project Ga0316622, IMG submission 207646) | Wetland soil microbial communities from Old Woman Creek delta, Ohio, United States - OWC_Aug_OW2_C1_D5_C | ecosystem: Environmental > Terrestrial > Soil > Wetlands | place: USA: Ohio... | reverse complement strand
GCGGGGCCGCCCCCCCCCCCGGCCCCGCCCCCGCAAGGATATTCCCTTCCGTGTTTTTTCCGCCAGATCTGCCCTTCCATGAGAAGGGTGAGACAAAGAGAAGGTGAGGGTTACCCGAACTTCTTCTTCGAGAGTTCCAGGGCCTCAATCGCCGGGAGCTTCTTTCCCGTCAGGAACTCGATGCAGGCGCCACCGCCGGTGGAGATATGGGTGAAGCGGTCAGAGAGGCCCATCTTCTCGATGACGGCGGCGGTGTGGCCGCCGCCCACGACAGAGAACTTCACCCGGGAGGCTGCTCTCAGAAGCTCGTAGGTGCCAAGGGCAAACTCCGGGTCCTCGAAGACCCCGGCAGGGCCGTTGAAGACGACGGTACCGGAGGCGGCGATGCACTCCGCCATCCGCCCGATGGCCGCGATGCCGATATCCAGCACCGGGAGGTCCTTCGGGATGGCAGTGACCGGGAACTCGGCCCGCTTTGTGCCTTTCCTGGCAGCAACCGTATCCGGGATCAGGATCTTTTCCGGGAACCGGGCCAGGAGGTCCTTTGCCTTCCCGATCTCGTCGGTGTACCCCAGCTTGTCGATGAGGTGACGGCAGGGGTCGCCGATATGGTGGCCGGCGGCCGCGAGAAAGACGTTGGCCACGACGCCGGTGGTGATCACCGTGTCCGCGATCTCCGCTTCCAGCACGTGCCGTGCGACACCGATGGAGTCATCCACCTTGGTCCCGCCCAGCACAAAGCAGACGGGCCGCGGGGCTCCGGAGAGGACGCGGGAGAGGTTCGCGACCTCCTTCTCCATGAGAAGGCCCCCGACGGAACGCATGGCCAGGGGGAGGCCCACCACCGTCGGCTGGGAACGGTGGGCGGTGCCGAAGGCATCGTTCACGAAGAGGTCTGCCATCGAGGAGAGGCGCCGGACCAGGTGCGTCTTTGCCGCGGCCTCGGGCGTGAGGGTCAGATTCTCCTCGGCGGCGAACCGGACGTTCTCCAGCATCAGGATCTCGCCCGGTTTTTCTGCCCGCACGGCATCCCGGGCGCGAGTGCCAATGATGTCTTCCACGTAGGTGACCGGACGCTGGAGGAGGCGGGAGAGTTTCTCCGCGTGGGCTTCAAGGGTGGTGAAGTCCTTCTTGCCCGGCCGGCTCTGGTGGGTGAGGATCACGAGCCGGCTCTCGGCCAGGTGCCGGATGGTGGGGAGGTGCTCCCGGAACCGTTTGTCGTCCAGGATCTCCTTTGACGAGGGATCCATCGGGGAGTTCAGGTCCAGCCGGAGGAGCACCGTCTTCCCCCGGGCATCCACCTGGGCCAGGGTGCCGATACCGGTCATGGATCCCCTGCCTCCCTCACCCCTTGGTCCTGGCCTTGATCTTCTTCAGCCGGAAGAGCTCTTCCCGTTCCATCTCGTCCAGGCGCATCTTGATGAAGTCCCGGGCCTCCGTGAGTTCCGGGATCACCTTGAACTCCAGGGCATTGACCCTCCGCTTGGTGGACTCGATCTCGTCCAGGAGCTTCTTCATGGTGGTCTCGATCTCGGCGGACCGGATGATGGCTTCCACCAGATCTTCGTAGGAAGTGGCGGTCTCGTCCATCACCGACGTGGTGCCCAGGAGGCCGTAGCCCCGCTCCAGGAGCCCTTTCTTCACCTTGGAGGAGGAGATCTCAGGGACCACGACGCCCATGATGTTCTTGGACTTGAGCTGGATGGTGGGGATCTCCTTCACCGACAGGGCAGCGGACTTGAGGGCCAGCGTACCCTCGATGGTGTTGGAGAGGGCGATCATGCCCACCGCCTTCCCGTACTTCTCCTCCAGCGCCCCCCGGGTGGTCCTGGCCTCGTCCAGCACCTTGAAGAACTCCAGGATCAGGCCGTCCCGCTTCATCTTCAGGATGTTGTAGCCCCGCTCCGAGAGCTTGATCTTCCGCTTCAGGTTGATCAGTTCGGACCGCGTGGGTTTCACGTCGCGGAGCGCCATGGCCGGTTACCTCGCGGCTGCCTTCTCGGCAGCAGGCTTCTGTCCCCGGAATTTCGGGTGGTACTTCTCGATGAGGGCCCGGTCGATCCGCACCAGCTGTTCGACCGGGAGCGTTGCCAGGAGTTCCCACCCCAGGTCCAGCGTCTGCTGGATGCTCCGGTCCTCGTTCGGCCCCTGCCGGACGAACCGGTCCTCAAAGAGGTCAGCGAACTCGAGGAACATCCGGTCCCTCTCGGAGAGGGCGTCCTTGCCGACGATGGCGACGAGGCCCCGCAGGTCGTTCCCTTCCGCGTAGGCGGCATAGCACTGGTCCGAGACCTTCTTGTGGTCCTCCCGGGTGTGCTTGGCACCAATCCCCAGGTTCATGAGCCGTGAGAGGGAGGGGAGGACGTTGATGGGCGGGTAGATGCCCTTCCGGTGCAGCTCCCGGGAGACCACCAGCTGCCCCTCGGTGATGTAGCCCGAGAGGTCAGGGATCGGATGGGTGATGTCGTCGCCCGGCATCGTGAGGATCGGGAACTGGGTGATGGACCCCTTCACGCCATGGATGATCCCGGCCCGCTCGTAGATGGAGGCGAGATCCGTGTACATGTAGCCGGGGTAGCCCCGCCGGCCCGGCACCTCCTCACGGGCGGCACCGATCTGCCGCAGCGCCTCGCAGTAGTTGGTCATGTCCGTGAGGATCACGAGCACGTGCATCCCCAGGTCAAAGGCCAGGTACTCGGCGGTGGTGAGGGCGAGGCGCGGGGTGATGATCCGCTCGACAGCCGGATCGTCGGCCAGGTTCAGGAAGACCACGGCCCGCTCCAGCGCCCCCGTGCGCTCGAAGTCCGCCATGAAGTGGTTGGCCTCCTCCCTGGTGATCCCCATGGCCGCGAAGACGACGGCGAACTGCTCCTTCGACCCCAGCACCTTTGCCTGCCGGGCGATCTGGAGCGCGATGTCGTTGTGGGGCAGGCCGGCGCCCGAGAAGATCGGGAGCTTCTGGCCCCGGACGAGCGTGTTCATGCCATCGATGGTGGAGATCCCGGTCTGGATGAACTCCTCGGGGGAGTGGCGGGCGTAGGGGTTGATGGCCGCGCCCGTGATGTCCAGCCGCTTTTCGGGGACGATCTCGGGACCGCCGTCGATCGGCTTCCCGCCGCCGGAGAGGATGCGCCCCAGCATATCCTTCCCGACAGGCATCTTGATCGTCTCCCCGGTGAACCGCACGCCGCTGTCACGCCCGATCCCCGCGGTGGACTCGAAGACCTGCACGACCACGATCTCGTCGCTCGTATCCAGCACCTGCCCCCGCTTCACCGAGCCGTCCCAGAGGACGATGTTCACGAGCTCCGCGAAGCCCACGGGCTCTGTCTTCTCGACAAAGAGGAGAGGCCCGGCGATCTGGTTGATGGTCCGGTATTCCTTCATGTTCCCGCCCTCAGTGCATTGACCTCGGTATCCATCTGGTCCAGGATCTTCGCGAGCACCGGCTTGTAGTCCTTGATGAACTTGATCTGCGGCAGCTCGTTCTTGGACGGAACTGACATGATCTGGGCAGGAAGCGCACCCGCCACCTGGGCAGCATAGGCCAGGTCCGAGAATTTCTTGATCGCCTTCATCATGTCGTACTGCTTCGTCATGTCGCAGTAGGTGTCCACGGCATCGTAGGCATTCTGCTGCAGGAACACCTCCCGGATCATCCGTGCCACCTCGATGGTGATCTGCTGCTCCTCGGGGAGGGCGTCCGAGCCCACCAGCTGCACGATCTCCTGCAGCTCCGACTCCTTCTGGAGCACCTCCATGGCCCAGGCCCGGAGCCTGTTCCAGTCGGGTGAGACGTGCTGGTCGTACCAGTCATGCAGGATGTCCAGGTACAGGGAATAGGAGTTCAGCCAGTTGATGGCGGGGAAGTGCCGCCGCTGGGAGAGCTTGGCGTCCAGTGCCCAGAAAACTTTCACGATGCGCAGCGTGTTCTGGGTAACGGGCTCAGAGAAGTCCCCGCCGGGCGGCGACACGGCCCCGATGACCGAGACTGATCCCAGGGACCCGTTCAGCACCCTGGCCCGCCCGGCCCGCTCGTAGAACTCAGAGAGGCGGGCGGCCAGGTACGCGGGGTACCCCTCTTCGCCCGGCATCTCCTCGAGACGGGAGGAGATCTCCCGCATCGCCTCAGCCCACCGGGAGGTGGAGTCGGCCATGAGGGAGACGTCGTACCCCATGTCCCGGAAGTATTCGGCGATCGTGATCCCGGTATACACGGACGCCTCCCGGGCTGCCACCGGCATGTTGGAGGTGTTCGCGATCAGGCACGTCCGCTCCATGAGCGGCTTGCCTGTCTTCGGGTCCGTCAGGTGCGGGAACTCGGTGAGCACCTCGGTCATCTCGTTCCCCCGCTCCCCGCACCCGATGTAGACCACGATCTCGGCGTCCGACCACTTGGCCAGCTGCTGCTGGGTGACCGTCTTCCCGCTGCCGAAGGGACCGGGGATGGCGGCCGTCCCGCCCTTCGCGATGGGGAAGAGCCCGTCCAGGATCCGCTGCCCGGTGAGGAGCGGGATGTCGGGGTTCATCTTCTCGGTGACGGGACGGGGCACCCGGACCGGCCACCGCTGCATCATCGTGAGCTTCGTGCCGTCGTCCAGCGTCGCGACCACCTCTTCGACGGTGAAGGATCCCGGCCGGATCTCCTTCACGGTTCCGCCCTTCACGTTGGGGGGCACCATGACCCGGTGCACGATGTTGGTCTCCTGCACCTCGCCGATGATGGTCCCCGGGCCCACGCGGTCGCCGGCCTTCACCACGGGCTTGAACTCCCACTTCTTGCCCCTGTCCAGGCCGGGCGCCGAGACCCCCCGCTGGATGAAGTTCCCCATCTTGTCCACGAGCACCACGAGGGGCCGCTGGATCCCGTCATAGATGCTCGAGAGGAGGCCAGGCCCCAGCTCCACGGCCAGGGAAAGCCCGGTGTTCTCCACAGGCTCCCCCGGCCGGATACCCGAGGTATCCTCGTACACCTGGATGATGACCTGGTCCCCCTTGATCTTGATGACCTCTCCCATCAGCGCTTCTTTGCCCACCTTCACCACGTCGTACATGTGGGCATCCAGGCCGACGGCGGTCACCACAGGCCCTGAAATCCGCTTCAGCACCCCTGTGCCGGAACGTTGTGTCATGCTGTCTTTCACTTCCACAGATCCACCCCCACCGATCGCTTGATGCGATCCCTCATGGACAGGCCCCCCTCCTCGGCTCCGATGGTGATCACCGTCGGCCGGATGGAGTTCTCCAGGGTGCTCCGGAGGCGTGCCGGGAGGCGTTCCATGTCTTTCGCATATATGACGAGGATACCCACGTCCGGATCCTCCATCACGGTACTCACGGACCGTTTCAGTTTCTCTTCATCCTCTGCATCGTAGATCTTCCGGATGCCGGCGAGCCGGAAGCCCACCACGAACTCGCTCCCGCCGATGACTGCAATCTCCATTCACATCACCAGGTAGTTCCGGATTTGCTCCATGGGCAGGCCCGCCTGCTTGCCCCTCGTGATCGCACGGAGGTTCGTGATCTCCTGCTTTTTCCGCTCGATGTAGGCAAGGATCGGCCAGATGGAGAACGGATGGAACCTCGCCATCATCTCGAGCCGGGAGTACTGCATGAGGGTCAGCGCACTCTCGATCTCATGCAGCGTCCCGGGTGCGAGACCGTTCTTCTGCCGGAACCTGCCGAGAAGGGAAACCAGCTCCCGGCTCTTGAGCTGCGCCGTGAGCGAGTCGAAGAACGCATCCGGAGAGGAGACCTCATGGAGGCGCACCAGCTCTTCCACCGTGAAGGTTCCCCCGGGGATAAAGAACGTCACCACCTCGCCCTTCGCACCGTTGACACGGAGCCGGAAGAGGGTCTGGAGGTTGCGGATGTCAATCTCGAGCCGCAGGAACTCCAGGAACTCTTTCCCCCCCTTGATCCCTGCACCGGTCTCTTCCAGGATATCGTGGTAGAACTGCTTGTACAGCTCGTTCTCCAGCGAGGAGAACGAGCCGCTCTCTGCGGCCCTCGGGAGTTCTCTCGCCAGCACCGGGAAGAGGCGCCAGCGCTTCAGGCTCTCTAGGACCTTCTCGGGTTCGGCACAGGTGATGATCTTGTCCAGGTAATCGCGGTTGAGCTCCCCTGCAGGGATGAGCACTTCCTTGATCTTTCCGGGCGGCAGGCCCTGTGCCTTCCCCCGCAGGATGGAGAGGACGTTCTGGATATCCCAGCGCCTCAGGTAGCTCTCCGTCATCTCCCTGAGACCCTCGGGCATGATCGCGAGAACCTTCTGGTAGGTCTTGGCCAGGTTCCAGGAGAGGGCGACCTCGATCAGGTCTATCCCATGGAAGGAGTGGGAGAGCTCATCGATCTCCCGCTTGTACTCGGTCTCCTGGATCAGCCGGATGATCTCGGGGAGGGACATCTGGAGCATCCGCAGGTACTCTTCCTGCGGGATCAGCTTCATCCGCCGGACCCGGAACCGTGTACAGACGTAGATGTACGGGGCCGACCCGACTATTGCGGACATGCACACCCCTTCATGTGAACAGGAGGTCCGAGGCCGCCTTCAGTTCCTTCTCCCAGATACCGTCCAGGAAGGTGCGGTAGGTGAGATCGATCTTCACGTTCCCGTCGGCGCTGTCCACCACCACACCCCCGTCGATCTCGACCGGCGGCCCGATGCGGTAGCCGGAGAGCGCAGGGTTCGCTGCGATCAGGTCCTTCACCACCCGGGCATCCTGGGCACGGCAGGTTACCACACCCGTCCGGATCTCCTGTGCCGCCTGCTGCAGCAGCTTCTCCAGGATCTGCCGGTGGACCGGCTCCGGGAGCCCGAGGATGGCACGGAGGGCTGCGGCATGGACCTGGTCCAGCACCTCCTTCTGGGCGTTTAAGAGCGCCCGCTTCACCGCAAGGTTCGCGGACGCGAGCTCCAGGTCTTCCATCCTCTGGATCACCCGGGAGATCTCCCCGTCTGCCTCCTTTCTCCTCGCCTCGACACGCTTCTGTGCCTCATCCAGGATCTGCCGCTCCTCGAGGGCAGAGGCGGCGCTGATGGCCTCCCTCTCCCTCTCACCCTTCCGCTGGATATCCTCGATGACACTTTCCAGTCCCATCGCAGGCTCCTCTCAGAGGATGAGCAGCAGACCGACGACGAGACCGAAGATGACGATCGTCTCGGGGATGATGGTGAGCACCAGCACCGAGCCGAAGAGATCCTTGTTCTCTGCGACGGCACCCACCGCGGCCGAACCGATGGAGAGCTCAGCCCACGCGGATGCGAAGCCTGTACCCGCGATGGCAATGGCCGCCGCGAGAGCCTTCATGCCGATCTGCGATGCCTGGACTGCCTCAACGGACATTTCAATTGCTGCCTGTGTTACAACTGCATCAACCATGGTTTAATCCTCCGTGAATTTCCGAATCATACCGAATGGATTGAATTTTTCGCCTCCACCCTTGTAGAACTTGGTGAAGAATTCGACATACTGAAGACGGAGGGACTGGAGAGCCCCCCCGACAAGGCCGAGCGCCGTGTTCAGCAGGTGCCCGGCAATGAACACCGCAATCCCCATCAGGATGAAGAGGACGCCCACCGCCGAGAAGTTCTCGAGGTGGGGTTCGATCAGCATCCCGATGGAGACAAAGTTGACCACCACCGCGATGGCCACTGACGAGAGCCCGATGGCCACGAGACGGGCATAGGACATCGTGTGGCTGATGATGGTGGGGAATTCGGTCAGCTCCAGCGCAGATTCCGACGCAATGGCCAATATCCCGAGAATGAGCATGAGCCCACCCACGAGGGCCGGGAGCGAGAGCCCCGCGACGAGCGGGGGTACGCCGGTGAGGTCCGGCATCACCGGGATGGCGACTATCGACCATATCACGAGGAGCAACCCCCACATCGATGCAATCCACCCCAGCTGCGGGATCACCCCGCGGATCCCGTGGTGCCTGCCGTGGTTCACGGCGGCCAGGATCCGGCCCAGCGTGATGTGGAGAATCCCGATCCAGATGGAAAGGACCAGGAGCTCCCTGACCATGGGGCCGCCTTCCGCCTCATGCCCGCCCATGCTCAGGTGCCGTGCATAGAGGAGCGGTTCCCAGGGGAGCTTGAACCCGAAGAACTCCGAGAAGAGGAGCCCGAAGAAGATGCTCGCAATGGCCCCGTTCCGCATGACCTTCAGGAGCAACCGCCCATCTCCCTCGGGGAGGAACCTCCGCAAACCGAGGCTCGCGGCAAGCAGGATCAGCCCGTACCCGACGTCGCCCAGGATGATCCCGAAGAAGATCGGGAAGATGAGGGAGACGAGGATGGTGGGGTCCAGCTCGTCGTACCGGGGGCGAGCGTAGGTGTCCATCAGGAGCTGCGTCGGCCGGGCAAAGGACGGGTTGTCGTACTCGACCGGTGCCGGGACCGGGTGATGCGGGTCCCCGGGAACCTCGGTGACGAGGGCTTTTCCCTCGGTCGCCAGGGAGAGACCGGCCTTCACCCGTTCCACCTCTCTCGTCGGCACCCAGCCCTCGACGAGGAATGCCTGGTCGGTCGTGGCGAAACGGAGCGGGGCCTCCTCCTGCTCCAGGTCGCTTTTCAGGTACTCGTCGCAGGTGGCCAAAAACTGGGCCTGCTGCTCCTTCAGCGCGGCGATCCTCTGGTCGATCCGGGCAATCTCCTCTTTCAATTCGGCGAGGCGACCCTGGTTCTCTGCCAGGAGTGCCTCCGGAAGACCGGACCCCCTGGGCACCGGGATGGGCATGAACCGCGCTTCCTGCAGGATGGCATCCACCGCTGCCTTATGCTCAACCGGCACAAAGAGCGCGATGAAGTTCCCCTGCGGGGAAGGGGTGAAGACCTTTTCGTGGGGTACCGGGATCTCCACGTCCCTGCCAATCCGCCCGGTGTAGACCGCCAGGGTTTCATAGCCCCGGTAGTGGCCGAATTCGATGGGGGCGCCGGCAAAGGGTGCCAGTTCACGCACCTGCTGCTCCAGATCCCGGATGGTTCCTTCGAGTTCTGCCCTGCGCGACAGCAGCGTATCGGTTTCGTTGCCGACCGCCGCGATGTCGCGGTCGATGGTGTCCCGGAGGTCCAGCACCCGCTGCCTGGTCGCCGGCGTCATCTCGTCGGGATGGATCCCGAAGGTGGTCTCCATCGACCGGACCCTGATGAGCTTCGATGAGACCTCGCTCGCGGATCCCAGCGGCGGTCCGATGGTGACCCCCTCCACCTTCTCGCCCTCCTTCTCCACGTAGTCCCTGATATGGAAGACGCGGTGGGAATAGAGTTCCCGGATCACGGTCTCCATCCGCTCCTTGGAGGCCACGACCAGGAGGTGGGTCATCGGCTCAGGCCGGAACATGGAGCTGCTCCCTGAACCGTTTCACGAGAAAGGCCACGGAACGTTCCAGGTTGGATCTGCCGCGGTTCTTGAGAGCGGTGGCGTGCTCCTCGCCCTTCCGCTGGATCGCTCCACGCTTCCGGCTGATCTCATCCCGCGCCTCTGCAAGGCGCTTCCTCTTGTACTCCTCAATCTCAGCTTCTGCCCTGATGACCAGGTTGTCGGCTTCCAGTCGTGCAGACGCAATCCGCTTCTCCCTCGCGGCCTTCGCCTCGCTGATCATCGCGGTATACCCTTTTTCGGTGTCCTTGATGCGTTTCAGAACTTCAACCTTCATTCAACCCTCCCTCAACTCATCAAACATAGATCATTGGAGAAAGTACCCTTATATTTATTGTGAAACGTGACCCGTCCCGCCCTGTTCCCCCAGGATCTCCACCCGGACACCCGGCGGGACGTGCTCCAGTTCCACGGCACCGTCCGTGCCGCGGAGGGTGATCCCGGCCAGCTCTTCCGATGAGCAGATCAGGTGCTGTTCCGGGTGGGTCCCCCGCTGGATCCCGCAGGAAAAAAGCACTTGGGGGGCAACGCTGACCACGTGGCGCAGGCGCCGGGACCCGGGGTGGCCCCGGGGCAGCACCACCAGCGGGGCATGGTGGTCCCTCACCAGCCGGAAGAGGAGGAAGGCAGGCTCCAGCGGGCCGCCCTCGGGAGCGGAGACCACCACCAGGTCATCCGGTTCCACGGACTGGACGATTTCACCGTCACAGTCCTCGAGAAAAAGAGTGAACGCTTCCTGTGCGGGGGCTGCCAGGATAAATGAGGAGAGTCCCCGGATCAGGAGCACCCCGTCGCCGGGGGAGTACTTCATCCTTCGGCCACGTTATCAGACTGGCAGCTGGGGCAGACAGGCTTCCGGCCCACGCCCTTGAACTTCTCCCCGCAGTCCTTGCACTTGTAATCCTTGCCCTTCACCCGCTCCTTGTATTCCACGTCCATCGGACCGCCGACAGAGCACATCTCTCGCACCTCAGGGAGACATACGCGCCCGGTGTCTTAACGGTATCGCGGGATCCCGCCACACCACTGGCGAAAAGGGGATCCCTGCAGGGTCACACCCGTTATATCGTGATGCCTGCGAGAGCCAGAAGGACGAGAATGATGGCCCCGGGGAGGCCGCCAAAGGCGCAGATGATCACCGTGGCAGGCGTGATGGCGATGTCGGGGGCCCCGAACCAGGACATCACATGGAACTGGTTCAGGAGAAAGAGCGTGATGAGACCCACGATAGCGTTGATCAGGAGGACGACCGCCTTCTTCAGCAGGAAATAGATCACCGCGGCCACCACGACAGCAAGCAGGATGGCCAGGATCAGCTCGAGCATGATCAGGAGGTGCGCTGGCAGGATATATTGGCATTCCGTTGGGAGCGGACACCTGGCGGCTTGATAGCAGTGAACTGTGCTGAGATCATCAATCCCACGGTATTTCTGGAATGATTGGTCCTGGTGAGACGCTCTTGGGGGCTCCACCCCCGCCGCGTGGGCATCCCACGGGGAAGATGGGGTGATCTTTCAGTTTCACACCGACAGAGAGGTCTATCCTCATCGGGGGGAGGCGCCCACGCGGCCGGGGGGTGACGAAGGTCCCCCCCTGGAGCGTCTCACCTGACGTAATGAATTGAGAGAAAAGGAGCTGAGATGATGAAAACAGGAATAATCGGATTCGACGGGAGCTACGCCCCGATCACCTGCAGGTTCTTCAGCCGGAGGGAGGGGAGGATTGCGTTCCCGACCATGCGGCTGTCGGGGCCGATGCCCCCCAGGTCAGCGAGGGCATCGAAGAAGTTACCGGCGATCATCGCCTTCCGGACCGGTTCCCGGAGGATACCGTCCTCCATCCATGCCGGGTTCTGGCACTCGACAGAGAAGTCCCCGCTCATGGGATTCGCCGTATGCGCCCCCACCACGTCGTGGACATAGAGCGCACGGTCACGGGTGATATCGGACCGTTTCCCGTCCAGCACCAGGGTGTGGACGCCGATGGAGGGGGAACCGCCGAACCCGCCCCGGACCGCGCTCGCCGTCGTCTCCTTCCCGTACCGGTACGCGGTCTTCAGATCGTAGGCGAAGGCAAGGAGCATCCCCTCCCGGACAAAATCGATGCGCCGGGACGGGACACCCTCCGCGTCCCACGCGGTGGCACCAAGCCCCCGGGCAAAGGGGTCGTCCCGGAGATCCAGCGCCGGGTCCATGCACCGGGTGGAGAGGAGGGGGGCGAGCCGGGACCTGCCGGCATGCACGTTGCGACCCGAAAGCGCCGGGACCACGATGTACCCCAGGAGCTGGGCGACGGCAACCGGGGAGAGGATCACGGGGTACCGCCCGTCCGCCACCGCTTCGCCCCCTGCCGAATGCACGGCCAGGAACCCGGCCTGCTCCCCCACCTTCACGGGATCGATGTCCCGGAACGGAGACTGGTCAAACTCCGAGCCGGTGGACTGGCCGCAGATCGCCTCCAGCGAGCACCCGCACTCCGTCCGTTCCATGGTCCGTTCCAGGCCATGGCTGTTGGAGAGCGTGAGGGTGGCGCGGGAGAGGGTCGCAGACCCGGAGGTGACCCGGGCATCGGGATGCGCTGCCACCCCTTCCAGCATCCTCCCGAGGATACCCCCGGCCGCCTCTGGCGAAGGAACGACAGCAGGGTCGAAGCAGGGGGCTTCCCCTGCCACCGGTCCGGGCCCGGGGAGCCCCTTCCACTCCTGGGGGGTGGCCAGGCGTGCCGAATCCACGGCGGCCTGGAGACAGCGTTCCCACGCCCCGGGGTCGCTGGTCGAAGAGGCTCCGATGCACCCCCCTCTGATGACACGGATCCCCATGCCCCAGGACCGGGACTCCTCTGCCCGGTCCACCCGGTCCCGCTGGAGCTCGGCAGAGACGCTCCGCGCCTCCACCAGGAACACCTCCACCTCGTCGGCCAGCCGTTCCCCGGCCCGGATCACCCGGTCAGGTTCCCCTGCCCGGATCGCCCGGTCATGTTTCCCTGCCCGGATCGCCCGGTCACTCACTGCCGGCACCCCCCACCACGGCCCGGTCCAGGAGCACATGCGGTGAACCGTCGCTCACCGGCACGGTCTGCCCGCCCTTGCCGCAGTAGCCCTGGTGCATGGCCCGGTCCTTTGCGAGCAGGATGATGTCGTGGAGGGTGGCAAGAATCTCGCCGGAGAGGGAGACGTCCCGGACAAGAGTGGTGGCGCTGCCCTTCTCCACACGGTAGCCGTACTCGGCATTGAACTGGAAAACGCCCCGGCCGGGGTCCACCTGCCCGCCCCGGGACCCGATGAGGAGGATGCCCTCCCCGCACTCCTCCAGGATCTCGTCGCGGGACGCGTCGCCGTTCTCGATGAAGGTGTTGGACATCCGGACGATGGGGGCGTCCCCCTCCATGGCCCGGGCATGGCCCGGGACGCCGTTCCCCAGCGCCGCCATCGTCTCCCGGTTGTGCAGGTACGCCGCCACCCTGCCGCGGGAGATGATCTCGGTCCGGGACGGGAGCACCCCCTCTGCGTCCACGGGCTCGAACCCGAACTCGGGGAGCGTGGGGTCGTCCACGATGGTCAGGGTTTCCGCCCCGATCTGCTCCCCCACCTTCCCCTGGAGGACGGAGGAGCCCTCCAGCACCAGGTCCCCTTCCGAGGCGTGCCCGACAGCCTCGTGGGCAAAGACCCCGGCCAGCTCCGGGTCCAGCACCGCCCGCATCCTGCCCCCCTTCGGGACCGGCGCTGCGAGGAGGGCCACCGCCCGTTCACCGGCCTCTCTCCCCAGTGCCTCCTGGTGCCGGAGGTTCAGGCCGGTGAGGGAATGCCGGGACTCCCGCGCCATCTGCACGACCCCGTTCCGGGACGCGACAGCCAGCACCGAGAACCCGGACCTGACCACCTCGTACGTGGCTTCATGGCCGGAGGAGTCCAGGAAACTGACCAGTTCCGCCCGTTCGGTGTACTGGGCGCGGGTGCTGGCCACACCCTCCACCCGGGCAGCCGCGGCGATGGCCGAAAGAAGGACGGTCTTCTCCTCCAGTGGCACCGTACGGGGATCCTCCGAGAGCGGCGGTACCGGGAGGAGACCGGAGGGTGCAGGGGCAAGGTTCACCTCCCGTTCCGTGATCCGTGCGAGAGCGAGGCCGCGTTTCAGCACAGCATCCCGATCCTTCGCGGATGCCGGATCAAAGTGGTCCAGGGATACGACCCCCCAGCCCACGGGCCCCAGCACCCGGATCACGGAAGAATCGGAGAAGGAGGTACCGGCCGATTCCACGACGCCATTGTCGATGTCAACGTGGGTGGAGGCGGCGCGGACCCTCCGGATGTCAAAGGAGCGGATGCCGGCGAGGGCCATCACACCACGGGCTTGGGTATGGCGGTGTCCAGGATTTTCGTCGAGGACCGGACGGCCAGGTTCCGGATCCGGGTCAGGAACCCTTCCCGCTGCTCGGGGATCAGGGCGTAGGTCAGGACCTCCTCGATGTTCTCCACCGGGATGATTTCCACCAGGGGCCGGTACCGCTCCTCGATCAGCACGTCGCCTGCATTGGCCTTCGGGATCAGCACCTTGTGGATCCCGGCCTTCGCCGCCGCCTCGATCTTGTAGGTGACCCCGCCCACCGGCAGCACGTCGCCCCGGACGGAGAGGGACCCGGTCATCCCCAGGTTCTGGTGCACCGGGATCCCCTCGATGGCGCTGATGACGGCGGTGGCCACGCTGATGGAGGCCGAGTCCCCTTCCACCCCGCCGTAGGTACCGATGAACTGGATGTGGATGTCCATGTCCTTGATGTCCTTCCCGGTGAACTTCTTGATGATCGCCGAGACGTTCTTGATGGACTCCTGGGCGATCTCTTTCAGCATCCCGGTGGCGATCACCGACCCCTGGTCCTTGTTGATGGCAGGGGTCACCTCTGCCATGATGGGGAGCACCGACCCGCTGTCGGTTCCCATCACCGCGAGGCCGTTGACCCGCCCCACCCGGGACCCTTCCACCACCGTCAGTTCATAATCCCGGCTCCTGCGGATGTACTCGTCCGAGATCTGCTCCTCGATGGAACGGGCCGTCTCCTTGGCACGGACGACGTGGGCCGCCGTCGTCACGGCGACCCCCTCCTGCCGTGCCAGGTCCCCGGCCACCCGGATCAGCCCGCCGATGTCCCGGAGCTTCAGGGTCAGGTGCCCCTTCCGGTTGGACCGGCGCCTCCCCTCCCGGATCAGCTCGCCGATGGCCGCCCGGTCGAAGTGGGGGATCTTGCCGTCCTTCTTCACCTCCTGGGCAACGAACCGGACGAACTTCCGCCGGTTTTCGGGGGTGTCCTCCATGGAGTCGCGGAAGTAGACCTCATAGCCGTACCCGCGGATCCGGGAGCGGAGCGCCGGGTTCATGTTCTGGACGGCATCCACGTTCCCGGCTGCCACCATGATGAACCTGCAGGGGACGGGCTCGGTCCTCACCATGGCCCCGCTGGACCGCTCCGACTGGCCGGTGATGGGGAACTCCCCCTCCTGCAGGGAGGTGAGGAGGCTCTGCTGCGACTGGGGTTCCAGTGAGTTGATCTCGTCGATGAAGAGCACGCCCCCGTGGGAGCGGTGGATGGCCCCTGCCTCCACCCGCTCGTGGGCCGGGGTCTCCAGGCCGCCGGACTGGAACGGGTCGTGGCGCACGTCGCCGAGAA
>Ga0316622_100001551_pt1 | contig 15052 bp, 12 predicted proteins | sample OWC_Aug_OW2_C1_D_FD_207646 | JGI IMG/M metagenome (GOLD analysis project Ga0316622, IMG submission 207646) | Wetland soil microbial communities from Old Woman Creek delta, Ohio, United States - OWC_Aug_OW2_C1_D5_C | ecosystem: Environmental > Terrestrial > Soil > Wetlands | place: USA: Ohio... | reverse complement strand
ACGAGTGGAAAAAGGTCGTCCGGACCATATCCGACATCATGACGGGCACGCTCAGCACCGAGGACATCCTGCAGACGCCGGGCATCGAGAACCTCCACATCCTCTCGTCGGGGACGATCCCGCCGAACCCGGCGGAGCTCATCTACTCCAAGGCGATCGGCGACTTCATCAGCGAGGTCCGGGCCGCCTACGACTACGTGCTCATCGACGCGCCCCCGCTCCTGGCCGCAACGGATGCGGCATTGCTTGCCGCCAAGGCCGACGCCGTGGTGATGGTTTACCGCGTGGGCAAGATCCCCCGCGGCGTGCTCAAGCGCGCCAAGGCGCAGCTCGACAACGTCAAGGCCAACGTCATCGGCGTCATCCTCAACGGCCTCAAGGCGGAGCTGAGCTCCGATTACGCCGACTACAAGTACAAGTACTACTATTACTTCTCCCGGAAAACCGACAACAAGCCCGAGACGCCGGCCGAAAAGATCCGGGCCATTCCCGAGCTGGTGAGGTCGCACCTCGGGCTCATCACAGGAGGCCTCTCCGGGGCGAAGGCGGCAGAGTCCAAGCCGTTGCTGTCCATCCGTTCTCTGGGGGATCGTCTCCGGGGCCTGAGTCCCGTGCGTCCCTCCATTGTGCCGGACCCGAAGGAAAAGAAGAAGCTGTCGATCGTCAAGACCGGCGCGTTCATCCTGGCCGTCATGTTCCTGGTCGCAGGGATCCTGTACCAGATGGGGTACCTGAACTTCGCCCTGCCGTCCCTCAACGCCCAGAAGATTCAGCACCGCGGGGCGTCGACGCCACGCGACGACCGTGCCAGGACCCGTCTGGCCGGGCCGGCGCACCCCCTGCCGGAACCCTCCGCAGGTCAGGGAGGCGAAAGTTCGCCACAGACCGTCATTGCCTTCCCTTCGGAGCGCAGAGAGTAGCGTGCGATGGATGAGCTTAAGGCCACCGACCGAACCGCTCCGCCCGGATGGGTACGCAGGAAGAAGCGGGTCCGGGTCTATGAAAAGGGAATCACGCTGAAGCGGCTCCTCGCCATTCTGGCCGCCGCCGCTGTCGTGTCGTTGCTTCTCATCTCCCTCGGGGAGCTGTTCGAAAATCTCGAGGATAAATCCTACCGGCCGAAGGATATCGAGCGCAAGTATTACGAGATGCAGCAGATGAAAGAGGCCGCCGAGAAGGGAAGGTCCCCTTCGAGCGACCGATAGCGGCATCCGCCGCCACTTCCGCAAGTTTCCAAAGTCTTTGCACCTCAGCGCCAGGAATCTTCATTCTCACTACTTTTACCCTCGGTCCAATCCGGCTTGCCGGATGGAGTTTTCCGGCTTTGCCGTGGTTTGGTTCTTGCATCCTTTCGCATGGATGGAACCCTGCTTCCGCAGCCGCGCTGCGAGCGGCTGACGGCGGTTGCAGGGAAACCGAACCGATGGACGGAACAGGATGATCGGGATTCTGCAGCTGGAGGGAAATACACGGGCGGCCGTTTTCTTGCTGGTGGCCATCGCCATCGCCGTATGCGGGGCAATGCTTGCCAACAAGCTTTCGCTGGGCATTGCCGTGGCGTCCGTATTTGCCATCATCGTCTTCACCTTCAGCTTTGTCAGCACCGAGATCGCCCTGTACATGCTCATCTTCGCCATGCTCCTGGGGCCCCAGCTGAGCGTCGGAGGGGGCGACGAAATCGCCGCGGCGCGCGGGCGGGGCGTTGACCTGAGGGCCGACGACATCCTCATCGCCACCATCGGCCTGAGCTGGTTTCTCCGGGTGTCGATCAACAAGGAACTCGGCCTGTTCCTGAGAACGCCTCTCAACATTCCCATCGCCGTCTATTTCATCATCTGCATCGTCGCAACGGTTCACGGCTACTACCTGATGAGACGCCTCAACCCCATGGTCGGGTTTTTCTTCATCCTCAAGTACTTCGAGTACTACCTGATCTATTTCATGGCCGTCAACCACCTCCGGGAGAAAGAGCAGATCCGGCGGTTCCTGATCGCCATGCTCATCGTATGCTTCGGTGTCTGCGTCTACGCCATCTCCCAGATCCCCTACGTAGAGCGCGTCTCGGCGCCCTTTGAAGGCGAGATCGGGGAGCCGAACACCCTGGGCGGCTACCTTGTGCTCATGTTCTCCCTGGTCGTCAGCCTCCTCGTGACGCCCAAGTCGATCGGGAAAAAACCGCTTCTCCTGGTTCTTCTCGGGCTGATGCTCGTCTCGCTGGCGGCCACGCTCTCGCGCGGGTCCTGGCTTGCCCTGCCCCTGGTGATCCTGGTTCTCATCGCGCTGAGCCGCAACCGGCTTCTCATCGTGATCCCCCTGGTCATCGCGCTTGCCTTCTCGCCGTACCTGCTCCCCAAGAGCGTCACCGACCGGGTCGGTTACACATTCAATCAGCCCGAGAATGAAGAGCAGCTCAAGATCGGGGCCGTCAAGGTCGACTCGTCGACGTCGGCGCGCCTGATCTCCTGGAAGGTGATCCTCACGCAGGACTTCGTCCATCACCCGATCATCGGCTGGGGCGTGACGGGCCATTCCTTCGTCGATGCCCAGATCCCGAGAATCCTCATCGAAACGGGGCTCCTGGGCCTCACGGCCTTTTTCGTCCTGATCGGGCTGCTGTTCCGGCACGGCCTGCTCGCGCTTCGCGTGAGCAGGGATCCCCTCTTCGAGGCGATCGCCATCGGCTACATCGCCGGGCTCGTGGGGCTTCTCGTCCACAGCGTCGGCTGCAACACCTTCATCCTCGTGCGGATCATGGAACCCTTCTGGTTCCTGACGGCCCTGATCATCATGATCCCGAGGTTCGAAAGCGGGGAGATCCCGGAGGCAGCGGGGGGCAGCCGCTAGCCCCGGCGTCAGGCGACCCGGTTCGGAAAGGTCATGAAAACAAAACCGGCAGATTCGATCTTCAGGCAGGTTCTTTTCGGCGGTCTCTGGACGCTGGGGCTTCGCCTCTCCTACCGGGCGCTCGGGTTCGTGAGGACGATCGTTCTTGCCCGGCTGCTGTTCCCGGCCGATTTTGGGCTCATCGCCATGGCAATGCTGGTCGTGACGGGCCTGGACAACATCACCCAGACCGGCTTCCAGCAGGCCCTCATCCAGAAAAAAAGCGATATCGGGGAATGCCTCGACACGGCCTGGGCGGTGACGCTTGCGCGGAACCTCGTTCTGTGCCTCATCCTGGTGCTTACCGCCCCCCTGGTTGCGGGTTTCTTCGAGGCCCCCCGGCTCACCGACGTCATCCGGGTTGTCTCCCTGTCGGTTCTGCTCAGCGGCTTTGCGAACATCGGCATCGTCTATTTCCAGAGAGACCTCGAGTTCGACAAGCAGTTCGGGTTCGAGTGGTGGGCCTCGCTTGCGGAGTTTGCGCTCACGGTGCTGCTTGCCTTCCTGCTGCGGGATGTCTGGGCCCTGGTGTGGGGAGGCCTCGCCGGAAATGTCCTCCGGGTTTTCCTGTCCTACGTCCTCCATCCGTACCGTCCGTCGTTGAGGTTCAATGCGTCGGTCTTCCGGGAACTGCTGGATTTCGGCAAGTGGGTGTCCGGTTTCGCCGTGGTCGGCTGTGCCGTGGGGCAGCTCGACAGTATCCTGATCGGGCGGATGCTGGGGGCCGAGACCCTCGGCTACTACCAGATGGCCTTCCTGACGGCGGTGATTCCGTCGTCGGAGGTGGCCATTGCCGTTTCCATGGTGGTATTCCCCTCCTACTCGATGCTGCAGGACCAGCCGGCCCGGTTGAAGGAGTCCTTCGAGAAAGTCCTCCAGGTTGCGGCCATGGTCTGCATGCCCATCGGTCTCGGCATCCTCGCCGTCGCCCCGGAATTCGTCCGCATCATCCTGGGAGAGCGCTGGCAGGGGATCGCCTTGATCATGCAGGTCCTGAGCGTCATGGGCATCGCCAAGGCCCTCGAAGGCACGACAAACTCCCTGGTGATGGCCGTGGGCCGGCCCGGTTGGCTGATGGGGTTTTCGGCCTTGCAGTTGTGCCTGCTTGCCGCAAGCCTTTACCCGCTCACCGCCCGGTGGGGGATTCACGGGGCCGCGATCGCCGTCACGTCGACGGCGCTCCTTGCCGCGGCCGCCGCACTCGCTGCCGCCGTCCGGATCACGGGATCGAAGGGACTCAGAATCCTGACGCTGCTCATCGTACCCCTGGGGGCCTCGATGGCCATGGTTGCCGGGATTATCCTGCTGAAGCGGCTGATGGGCACCGTTGGCCTCCCGGGGCTGCTTTTTCTCGTCGCAGCGGGCATCGGGCTCTATGTGGCCGGCCTCGTCGCCGCCGACGCCGTGCTCACCTCAGGCCGCTACAGGGACCTGGCTGGACACCTGCTTGCGAGCCTGCGCGGGTCCGGGAAAGGCGCTGCGACGCCGTTTTCCAGGGCAATCGACGGGGTGGCTGCGGTGGTGCGGTCAGACGATCTGCCCCGGTAGTCCGGGCGTCAGTTCGCTTCCCTGCAGGCTACCACCTCGATCTCCTCCCCCCTGTATCTGCCGGCCAGGCAGAGCAGTCGCTCCAGCCCCCGAAACAAGGTTCTCCCTCTCTCCGGTTTGCCGTCGTACAGCGGCGTTGCGCCTTCACGCCGGATCCGGACGCTGTCGTCGTAAATGCCCCCGGCAAGCGTTGTCGGTGTTGTCATGCGGAAGGTACGGAAGGAGGCCGCTTCGAGTGCGCTCCGCAGGGCCTGCGGTGAGAAGACGAACAGGTGCCTCGGTGGCTCCAGGCCGCGCCAGGCCTGCCCGAACCACCGGTGCCCGAGACTCTCCGCGTTGGGCGTGTAGAGTACGAGTCTCCCGCCGGGCCGCAGCACGCGGCGGCACTCCTTCAGAAGGCCTGCAGGGTCGTCGGCGTGCTCCAGGACATGGTTGAGGGTGACCTGGTCGGCGACGCCGCCGGCAAGGCCCGCCTCCTCGAGGCGTCCGTTGAAAACGGCGATGCCGCGCGCGCGGGCCAGCTCCGACGAGACGGGATCCGGCTCGATCCCCAGCACGTTCCACCCCAGGGACTTCATCCGGGCGAGGAAGTCCCCCCGGCCGCATCCCACGTCAATCAGAAGGTTGTCCGTCCGGTTCGGGAAAGCGGGGAAGGCTTCCCGCAGGCCGTCGTAAACGGCCCTGCTGCGCAGAACGGGGACCATGGACATCAGGAGGCCGAGGCGGCACAGGCCATGCCGGCGGTGGCCGTCCCGGTATCCGAAGCGGCCGCAGAGGATAGCCGTACGGAGACTGTCCCGGAGACGGCCGAAGTGACGGTGATGGGGATCTTCCGGCGCCTCAGCCGCCGCGGTGCGGGTGTAATAGTTCTCGTAATGCAGAAAAAGGCTTTTCTCGTCCGGCCGGTTGTCTAGCCGGATCAGGCGGCAGGAAGGGCACCGGCTGAAGTGGTATCGACCGGGGACCCCGTAGAGCCCGTCCTCCAGGTCGCTGTAGAGGGGGTGCGTTTTTGTCCCGCAGATCGGGCAATCTGGGATTCGCTCCATCGTCTGTTCCCGCAGGGTTACAGGGTCCGCGATGACGGGCCCTGGCGTGAAAGGGGATTCGCCGGCGATGGGTCGGCCGGCCGATAACCGAGGGTTACAAGAATCGTTCCATCCCGCGGCTGCCGGGATCCTTTTCGAGGGGTTGCGAAGTGATGCACTGCGAGAGGATAAGGCGCCGCAAGGGGCTGATCTGGAGAGGTTTTTGCATTTCACTTCCCTTTGACGGGAGACTGGACATGACATCGGATGTGCAGGTTTCGGTGATCCTCCCCTATTTCGAGGGGGAACGCTGGGTCGGCCGCTCTGCGGAAAGCGTATTGAACCAGGCAGGGGTGCCTTTCGAGCTCGTCGTTGTCGACGACGGCTCCGGCATGCCGGCCGAATCCGCCGCCCGCTTGCTGTCCGATTCCCGGGTGCGGTGCTTCCGGATTCCGCACGCAGGGAAGGGCGCCGCCCTCAATTTCGGCGTCAGGCAGGGGCGGGCCGAGCTGCTCTGCTTTATCGACCAGGACGATATCATGCTGCCGGGCCGCCTGGAAAGGCAGGTCCGGGCGATGCGGTCGAACCGCTATGCCGACGCCGTCTATTCCGATTACGAGCGCGTCTTCGACGACGGGCGGTTCATCGACCGGTTTGTAAGCCGGCAGGCCGCAGGCAGCGAGTGCCTCCGGGCCATGGCCACGGACCTGGCGCTCGTGACCATGCAGACGATCATGATCCGCAGGGACGCCTTCCGGCGGATCGGCGGGTTTTCCGAGGATCCCGCGCTGACGGGACTCGACGACGCCGAGTTTTTTGCGCGTCTCTTCGTCTCCGGCGCAAATCTCCACTATGAGCCGGGCGCCGTTCAGCAGTGGGTCCGGCATGAGAGCAACTACTCGCAGAGCGAACCCTTTCAGGACGCCCGGCTGGCGCTGATCGGCCACCTGAGAGAACTCGCGGGGCGGCACCCGCAGATCGCAGCGGTCCTGGGGCGCTTTACCCATGATGTGCACTACATGCGGGGGCTTTACTTCCTGGAAAACGACAGGCGGAAAAAGGCATTCCCGGAATTTCTGCAGGCTCTCCGGAGCTACCCCTTCTTTCCCAACACGTACTACCTGCTCCTGAAGTCCTGGCTTTTGCGCCTCGAGCCCGCTGCGGCGGGCCGAACCCCTTCTGCCGGGACCCGGGAGGAAGACGCGCCCCGCGGATAGATGACGATGAGAATCCTGCTGAGCGGATACCACAACCCGCACTACTGGACGGTGACGGAATACATCGAAAGGGCCATCAGCGCCCTCGGGCACGAGCTTGCGGTTTTCGACGACGGCACGCGGTGCATCCCGGGGCGGCTGCGCGACCGGAGCCGGTGGATGGAGCGCGTGGACCGGGCCTGGCTGAACCGCCGCCTCCAGGACTTCACCAGGCGGATCCGGCCGGATGTGCTGCTCGTCCTGGGCGGGGAGCTCATCGAACCCGAGACGGTTCACCTCTCAAAGGCCGAAGGGGCTGCAGCCATCCTGTGGACGATCGACGCCCCGTGGAATTTCGAACCCGTCTTGAGGGCGGCCCCGTTTTACGATCATGTCTTCTGCCAGGGCACGGAGGCCATCGAGCTTCTGTGTGAATCCGGGATTAAAGGGGCCCGCTGGCTTCCCATGGCCTGCGACCCCGAATGCCACCGTCACCCGGGGCGGACCGGCGGTGAAAATGGGGAGCAGGGTCACGACGTCGTCTTCGTGGGGTCCCATTATCCGGTGAGGGAGCAGCTTATCGCAGGTCTTGCAGGCAGCGACTTCGCCTTCTGGGGGCCCGGCTGGGAGAAACTCCCGAAGGCCTCCCCGCTGAGAATGCACTGGAAAGGGGCTCACACGGCACCGCCGGTGTGGATCAGAATCTACGGTGCCTCGAGAATCGTTTTGGCCGTTCACTACCGAGACCCCGCCGGGCGATTCCCCGTGTACCAGGCGTCTCCCAGGGTCTTCGAGGCCATGGCCTGCGGGGCCTTCGTCCTGTCCGACCGCCAGCGGGACGTGCTCGGCCTCTTTCACGAGGGCGAGCACCTGGCCTGCTTCGACGATGCCGCGGAGCTGGCCGAAAAGGTCCGCCATTACCTCGACAACCCGGAAGAGCGCGAACGCATTGCCAGGCGGGGAATGGAGGCGGCCCTTCGGGATCACATCTACGCGAACCGGCTGGAGACGCTCCTTTCGGCTGCCGGGCTTCGCGGGGCCGGCCGACTCGCGGCAGGAGCGGAGCCATGAAGCTCGTCGTCACCGTGGACACCGAAGCGGACAACCAGTGGGACTACCACGGGACGGTCAGCCTCTCGAACCTGCGCTGCCTGCCCCGATTCCAGGACCTCTGCGAGCGTTTCGGTTTCACCGCCACGTACCTGCTGGCCTCGGAGGTCCTGCAGGACCGCGAGGCTGTGCAATGGCTCAGGGGCTGGCAGGACGAGGGGAGGGCCGAGGTGGGGGCGCACCTGGAGCCGTGGACGACGCCGCCCTTCATGGCGCTCGAGAGGGAAAACTCGACGCTGCAGATCTTCCCCTCCCTGCTGCCCGGTCCGTGGTTCGAGCGGAAGCTGCACACCCTGACGGAGGGGATCGCCGAGAGCTTCGGCCGGGCTCCGAGAAGTTTCCGCGCCGCACGCTGGGGGCTCGGCGCTTCCATGGTCGGCGCGCTGGCCCGGCAGGGATATTGGGTCGACTGCTCTGTTACGCCGAAGACATCCTGGGCGGGGACGCAAAAAGGTCCCTTCTCGGAAGGTCCCGATTACCGGCGAGCGCCGGCAAGACCCTATCGCCTTTCCGGGGCCGATGTCTGCCGGCCCGGCGATTCGGAGCTTCTGGAAGTCCCCATGACGGTCCTCTACACGGGACCGTTCACGGTTGAGGGATCGAGGGCGGCGCGCTGGTTCACCCTGCTTCCGGAGACACCCTTGAAGCGACTGCTTGACCGGGCCGTTTTCAGGACGAAATGGCTTCGCATCTCTCCCGAGAGCCGCCGGGGGGACTGGCGGGCCATCCACCATGCAGCATCGAGAAGCGGCCTCGAGGTCCTCGAGTTCATGATCCACTCGTCGGAGCTCATGCCGGGAGGCAGCCCGCTGACGCCGACGCAGCGGGATGCGGAAACCGTGTTCCGACGCCTGGAAGAGATGCTCGGGGACTACCGGGCCCTGGGGGTGGAGAGTTGCACTCTGGGTGAGCTGGCGGACGAACTGAAGGGTCCAGGGGACAGGGGCCAGGGTTCAGGGAAGAAAATCGATCAGGCCGTGCGGCGAGAGGGTGAACAGGTCGGCGTGCAGGCGAATGCGATGAAAATGGCAAAATCATGAAGATCCTTTTTTCGGGATACCACAACCCGCACTACGACACGGTGACGGAGTACATGGAACGGGCGCTGCGCACCCTCGGCCATGAGGTGATCGTCTACGACGACCGCCAGCACATCATCCCCGGCCGGATCCGCAGCCGCGTCGGCTGGCTGAACCGCCTGGATCTCGCAAACATCAACCGCCGGCTGGTCGAGACGGCCCGGCGCGAGGCCGTCGATGCCGTGGTGGTGACGGGCGGTGACCGCATCCTGGCGGAGGCGGTCAACGGGATCCGCTCCTTGGGGATCACTACCGTGCTCTGGACGACGGACCCGCCGCGAGGATGTGTCCCGATCCTCCAGGCGGCGCCGCTCTACGACCGCATCTACTGCCAGGGGACGGAATTCGTCGATCTGCTGAGGGAAAACGGCATCGATTCGGCGCGGTGGCTCCCCGTCGGCTGCGAACCCGAGAGTCACTATCCCGTCGAGATGACGGAAGAGGAAAGGCGGCAGTACGGCAGCGACGTCGTCTTCGTCGGGTCCCACTACCCCGAGCGGGAGGCCCTGTTCGAGACGCTGGCGGACTTCGATCTGGCCCTGTGGGGCCCGGGCTGGGAAAGGCTTCGGGCCGGCTCCCCGCTGAGAAGCAGGGTCCGCAAGGCCCACACGGCCCCTGCCGAGTGGCTCCGGATCTACAGCGCCAGCCGCATCGTCCTGGCCACGCATTACCGCGACCCCGACAACCGCTTTGCCGTCCACCAGGCATCTCCCCGGGTGTTCGAGGTCCTGGCCTGCGGGGCCTTCCTGATCGCGGACAGGCAGCGCGACATCTTCTCCCTCTTTGGCGACGGGGTGCACCTTGTCGGGTTTGACGACGCGGCAGACCTCCGGCGGAAGGTCCGCCGTTACCTCGATCACCCCGCAGAGCGGCAGGCCATAGCCGCCAGGGGATTCGAGGAAGCGTTGAAGCGGCATACCTACGTTCACCGGCTCAAGGAAATGATTGCAGGGATCAACGGACAGGGCCATGGCAGAGCCTGAGAGACGGAAAAGAATCCTCCACATCGTGGAGGACCTGAACATGGGGGGGCTCGAGCGGGTCATTGAGACGATCGTCCTCGGCCTCAACCGGCGGCGCTACGACGTGGAGGTCTGGTGCCTGGCCCGGGGCGGCGCCATCGCCGAGGAACTCCTTGCACTCGGGGTGCCGGTGAAGATCCTGGGGCTTGTGTCCTATTACAACCCCGCAAGAATCCGCGAACTGGCCCTCATGCTGAAGGCCCGGCGGTTCGACGTGGTCCACACACACGGCTACTTCGCGAGCACCTTCACGCGGTTGGCGCTCCTGCTGAAAAGGGGCTCCATCGTCATCCACCACATCCATACGACCGATCTCAATTTCAAGGCCCGGAATCGGAGGATCGAGGCCCTCCTGTCCCTTTGTACCGACCGGGTCATCTGCGTCTCGCAGGCTGTCAGCCGATTCGCCGTGGAGAGCCTGGGCGTCGCCCCGCAGAAAATTCGGATCGTCTACAACACGGCCTTCGCCGATGCGAGCGAGCCTGCTGTCCGGCAATCAGGGGGGAGCGGATTGCTGCCCGATGTGCCGGAGGGTGACTTCGTCATCGTTTCGATCGCCTCGCTGACCGCCAACAAGGGCCATGACGTTCTGCTTCTGGCCATGAGGGATATTGTCGCGCGTCACGGCGCCGTGAGATGCGTCATCATCGGCGAAGGGCCGGAACGGAACTTCCTCGAATCGAGGATCGACCGTCTCGGTCTGCACGACCATGTCTTTCTCGCCGGCATGCAGCTGGATGTCCTGCCTTTTCTCCGGATGGCCCATACGGCCGTTCTCTCCACGGTCGGACGCGAGGGGCTGAGTGTCGCGCTCATCGAGGCGGCGTCGGCGGGGCTTCCCCTGGTCGGATCCGATCTCGGCGGCATCCCCGAGGTGATCGAGCACGGGGTGAACGGGTTTCTCTTCAAGCCCGGCAGTCCGCTGGAGCTTGCCTCGGCGCTGGACCGGCTCATCAAGGACCCCGGGCTTCGCGAACGCATGGGCAAAAGGAGCCTGGCCATTTACAGGAACCGCTTTTCGCGGGAGGTCATGATCGGCCGGATCGAGCAGATGTACGACGAAATCGTGCAGGGGAGGGCCGATGCGGTCGAAGCCCGTTAGGATCCTCTATTTTTCGAGCTTTGCAAATTTCCGCTACGGCGGGCAGCGAAGCCTCTACCACCTGGCGTGCAATCTCGACGGGGCAAGCTTTTCGCCCCGCGTGATCGTGCCGTCGGAAGGAGAGCTGGCCGGGAAACTGAGGGCCCGAGGGGTTGCGGTGAGCCCCGTCGACCTGCCGAAAATTGCGCCCGGCCGGGCCTTCGCGTGCTGGCGCGCCCTGCGGCGAATCCTTTCCATCATCCGCGAGGGCCGCTTCGAGATGATCCACACCGACGGGCCCCGGAACACCCTCTACGGCGGCATTGCGTCGGCGCTCGCAGGGATCCCCCTTGTCTGGCACATCCGCTCGTCCGACCGGGACCCCTACGACCGCCTGCTTTACAGGCTTTGCTCGAAGCTCATCCTCGTGGCCGGCGCCCTCCGGGAGCGATTCGATTTCGCGCGGGACGACGGGAAGTTCGTCACCATCCACAACGGTGTCGACCTCGATGAATTCCGGGCGGGCGAATACCCTGCGGGACTCCTCGAACGGTGCGGATGCCGTCCGGGTGACATCGTCATCGGCTGTTTCGGCCGGGTGGAACCCATGAAAGGCCAGGCCTGCCTCGTCGAGGCCGTGGGAAATGTCCTGGCCCGTCATCGGGACGTGAGGCTGCTGCTGTGTGGGGAGTTTACCGATGAGAGCTACCGGGAACGCTGCAAAGGGATCAGCCGTCGGTACGGCATCGCGGATCGGGTGCGGTTCCTGGGTCACCGGAGCGACGTCGCCGAGGTCCTGTCGGCAATTGACGTTGCCGTCCTGCCCTCCTTGTCGGGGGAAGCCTTCCCGCGGGCCGTCATCGAGGCCATGGCCATGGGCAGGCCCGTGGTGGCCACCGATGTGGGCGGCACCCGGGAAGCGATCCTCGAGGGCGTGACGGGATTTGTTGTCCCGCCCGGGGACCCCGAGGCCCTGGCAGACAGGATCGGCCGGCTCGTCGATAACGAAGCGATGAGGGCGTCCATGGGACAGGCGGCCAGGCGGCGCGCCGGGGAGTTCTTCAGCATAGAAACGAATGTGCGGGCCACGGAGAGGCTCTACCGGGAAATGATGAACGGAGCTGCTGCCGGGTGCAGCACTGGGAGGTGATGCGAGATGAGGCCGGAGCCGGTGAAACTCTATCTGGATCTGTTGAAAAAAACCCTCTCTTACAGCCTGTGGCCGGAACCGCCGATCCCCATCACTCTGTTCAACGAGACGCGAAGCCCGCTCAAGCGGACGGCGGTGTCGCTCGTGTCGCGGGTAATGGCGGCGCGGGATCTTGCGGTCATGAAGCAGCGGAACGTCACTGACCACCAGAAAGACAACGGGCAGTTCTGGCCCCTTTATGCCGACACGATGATCGGGATGAAGCGTCTCGATCAGCTGCAGACGGCCATCGAAGCCATCCTGGCCGAAGGCGTCGAAGGGGACTTCATCGAGACGGGCGTGTGGCGGGGAGGGGCCTGCATCTTCATGCGCGCCGCCCTGGCAGCCTACGGCATCACGGACCGGCGCGTATTCGTGGCCGACTCTTTCGAGGGGCTGCCCGAACCCGACACGCATCGGTGCCCCGCCGACCGGGACTCCTTCTTTCACACGATCTCATTTCTCGCCGTATCCCGGGAAGACGTGGAGAGGAATTTCGAGAAGTACGGGCTCCTGGACGACCGGGTGGTCTTCCTGAAGGGGTGGTTCAAGGACACCCTCCCGTCGGCCCCCATAGAGAAGCTTGCGCTGCTGCGCCTCGACGGCGACATGTACGAATCGACCCTGGATGCCCTGAGAAACCTCTATCCGAAACTCTCCCCGGGCGGGTTCTGCATCATCGACGACTTTTTCCTGGGGCCCTGCCGCCTGGCCGTCGAGGAATACAGGGCGGCCCACGCAATCGACGCGGAGATGAGGGTGATCGACACCTGCAGCGCCTACTGGCGCAAGCCCTGAAAGCCCGATTGGACAGCGCATGACGGTGAAACAGCGAATCAAGAAGCTCTACCTCCGATCCAGGGGGGCCGCCCTCGGCGCGATCCCCCGTCCGGCATCGAAACACGATCCCGCATGCGAGACCATCCGGCGCATCCTGTTCATCCGACTGGACCGGGTCGGCGATGTCGTCCTGTCGACGCCGGCCATCGAGGCCCTGAAGAGGAGCTTTCCCCGCTCTGAAATCACCGTTTTGCTTCGGCCGCAAACGGCGGCGCTTCTCGAGAACAACCCGCACGTGGACCGCTGCGTCGTCCTGGATCCCGCGGCGGGGCCAACCGAGATATACCGGGTCCTGCGGGATCTGCGGCGGCGCCGTTTCGACCTTGCCGTCGATCCCTGCGTCGACTGGAAGCTCGGATCGGCACTGATCGCGTGGCTGAGCGGTGCGCGCATCCGCATCGGCTATCCCTGCGAGGGGCGGGAGGCATTCTTCACGGCGATCGCCGGGCACCCTGACGATCGCGCCCACATGACCGACGTGATCCTGGAAACGCTGGCGCCCCTCGGCATTGACCGATCGAATCGACAACCCCGGCTGTACCTCACGGAAGAGGAGCGCAATCAGGCCGCCGGCTGGCTTGCCGAGAAAACCGGCGGGGTGAAGCCGCTCATCGGGATCCACCCGGGCGCCTACTACGCCACCCAGCGGTGGCTGCCGGAACATTTCGCCGTCCTGGCTGACAGGCTGCTGGGAAGCTTCGACGTGATCCTCTTCGGCGGCCCGGCCGACGAAGGGCTCGTGCAGCGAATCCAGTCCCTGATGACCGGCAGTGCGCTGAAGGTGGTCACGCCGGACATCCGGCGGTTTGCGGCCCTGCTGTCGAGCTGCCGGCTGCTCGTGTGCAACAACTCCGGCCCCCTCCACGTGGCCTCGGCCCTGGGCATCCCCACGGTCTCCTTCATGGGCCCTACTGCGAAGGAACTCTGGAGCCCTTTGGGGGAAATGGATGCCGTTCTCCGGATCGACGGCCTTTCCTGTATCGGCTGCAACCAGGGCACCTGCCCGACTGGATCGCTCGATTGCATGCGCCGGATCACCCCCCAGATGGCCGTCGAAGCCGCCCTGCGGATTTGTTGACCCCCGCCTGACGAACCCCCTCCCTGCGGCTATCGTGGTATATTAATTGCACAATTGTGTCTTGCCCGACCCTGCAGCCAGGCAGGATGTCCCGATTCGACTTTTTGGCAAGGCGCCTGTATGAAGAACCCGCAGCAAATGGATAGCCCGCTTGGTTCCGCGACCCTGTCGGTCGTCGTTCCCGTTTACAACAGCGAGGCCTCGCTCGCCGAGCTGGTGGCCCGGCTCAGGCCCGTGCTCGAGAAGCACGCTTCGCCCTATGAGCTCATCCTCGTGAACGACGGAAGCCGCGACGGCAGCTGGCCGGTGATCGAGGAACTCGCCGGCCGGCACGACTGGATCCGCGGGATCAACCTGATGCGCAACTTCGGGCAGCACAATGCCCTGCTGTGCGGCATCCGCGCCGCCCGTCACGACATCATCGTGACGATGGACGACGACCTGCAGAACCCCCCGGAGGAGATCCCGAATCTGCTCGAAAAGCTTGCCCAGGGTTTCGACGCGGTCTACGGCACGCCGGAGACCCGGCAGCACGGCTTCTTCAGAAACTTCGCCTCGTGGATCACCAAGCTTGCCCTGCAGAGCTCCATGGGCGCTGAAACGGCCCGGCATGCCAGCGCATTTCGCGTGTTCCGCACATCCCTGAGGGACGCCTTCGCGTCCTACCGGAGCCCCTTTGTGTCCATCGATGTCCTGCTCACGTGGGGAACCAGCCGTTTCGGCGCTGTCCGGGTCGATCACCGGCCGCGCCTGACGGGGACATCGAATTACACGTTCCGCAGACTCGCGGTCCATGCCCTCAACATGATGACCGGTTTCAGCACGCTGCCCCTGCAGATCGCGAGCCTTACCGGCTTTGCGTTCACGCTGTTCGGGGTCATCCTGCTCGCCTATGTCCTCGTGCGGTATGCCATCGAAGGGGGAAGCGTCCCGGGCTTTCCCTTCCTTGCATCCATGATCGCGATTTTCTCGGGGGCGCAGCTCTTTGCCCTGGGCATCAT
>Ga0316622_100001550_pt1 | contig 15056 bp, 13 predicted proteins | sample OWC_Aug_OW2_C1_D_FD_207646 | JGI IMG/M metagenome (GOLD analysis project Ga0316622, IMG submission 207646) | Wetland soil microbial communities from Old Woman Creek delta, Ohio, United States - OWC_Aug_OW2_C1_D5_C | ecosystem: Environmental > Terrestrial > Soil > Wetlands | place: USA: Ohio... | reverse complement strand
CAACCCGAGGCCGAAGTGCGCGCCGGCAAAACAAGCGATGACCGCCAGCACGAGGACCAGGCTGGTGGCCGTCACCGCGTTGGGTCGGATGCCGAGCCGCGCGCACAGGCGCACGACCTGACGCGCCGGCGCCGGCCACACCCACTTGGTGACTAGGTCGGTGACGCCCTTGTAGGCGCCGTCGAACAGGTAGCGCTCGAGGGTCGCGCGCCGCTCGGCGCGAATGGGCAGCAACATCGGCGGCGCCGCTTTGAGCAGCTTGCCGACATACACCGACGAGAGGGCGGACGGCGTATAGACGGTCGTGCCTGGAATCGCCGTCGCGGCGGTCTCCCCCCGCAACGCCGCCGGTGCCACGCGCACCGCATCCCCGCTGACGTGCGCCGCCGCGGCCACGTGCGCCCCGGCACCGTCCGGCACCAGCACGCTCCCGGGCCTGGCCACCAGGTCCCGCAGCGTCCGATCGTCGAACAGGTAATCGGCCCGTAAGAACAGGACCGACACGTCCGCAGGCAGCGCGCCCTCCGGCGCGATCCGGGTCACGCCAATGGCGCGCAGCTGCCGACGCAGGCGCTCGGCACCGTCGAGTCCCCACAGACGCACCGTGCTCCCACCGACCACACACGCCACCGGAGAAGAAGAAGTTGTCATCGCCATGCTACACTCCACCGATACAGAATCCCCGCCAGCGCCGCGGCCACGGTCACCGGCGTCAATGCCGTCACGAGCGCCGGAAGGCCAGACACCACTCCGACGTTGGTAACCATTTGTTGGAAGAACTGGAACCCCAACCCCACCAACGCGCCAATCGCAATCCGCTCGCCCACCCGTACGGTCTGTCCGGACCCCACGATGATGGGCACGGCCAGTAGCACCATGACGCCGATCTGCAGCGGAGCGCTGATCCGACGCCAGAAGGCAACCTCGTAGCTGACCGGGTTCTGGCGGTGGTCGCGCAGCGAACGGATGGTCCGGTACAGGTCGCCGACACCGAGGTCCTCTGGCTGCAACCACAGGGTGCGCACGCGACGCACGTCGATCGTGGTGGCCCACGGCACGGTGGCCGCGTACCGCGTCGTCCCCTCGCCGTCTGCCAGCACATGCTCGCGCACGTCCTCGAGCTGCCACTGCTCCCCCGTCTGCGACGCCGCGCCGGCGTGCACGTAGCGCCGCAAGTTCCGCCCGCTGTCGAAATCGAACACGTACACGTCCCCGAGCGCACCGTTGGGGTAGATGAGGCCGACGTTGATGAACTGGGACCCCTCGCGCAACCACAGCCCGGAGGCGGCACTGAGGGTGCGCCCGCCCGACAGCGCCAGCGCGCGTTGCCCGCGCGCCCGCTGACTGAGCGGCGCCGCGACGAACTCGCCGAGGCCGGCCCCGAGCACGGCGAGGACCACGGCCGCACCCAGCACCGCCCCCACGAGCCGGACACGCGATACGCCCGCCGCCTGCAGCGCCACCACCTCGCGATTACCGACCAGGCTCCCGAGCCCGAGCGCGGTGCCGAGTAGCGCCGCCGCCGGCAGCAGCGCATACGCCTCCGACGGCAACGTCCATAGCACGAAGCGCAGCGCCTGCCCGGGCCCGTAGCCCGGTGTGTCGGCGAGCCGCAGCTCCTCGGTGAGATTGATGACGGAGAAGATGACCAGCAGTGCGACCAGCGCGTAAGCGAAATGGCGCAGAACCTCACCCGCGACGTAGCGGTCAAGAATGCTCACCGTGCCCGTCTCCGCGTCACCACCGTGAGTCCGACGGCCGTCAGCACGCAGCCCGCGTGCACCAGCCAGAGGCCCGGCATCGGCGGCAAGGCACCGTCCGCGACCCAGTTCTTCGCCGTGCCGAGCAACGTGCGGTACACCAAATAGAGCAACAGCGCGACGAACACGCCAGCATAGCGGCCGCCGCGCGGTTTGGTCTGGGCCAGGGGGAACGCCAGCAGACAGAGCAGCAACGCCGAGAGCGGCATCGCGCTGCGCCACTGGAACTCGGCGCGCGCCTTCGGCTCGTCGGCACCCACCAACGCCCACATCGAGACGGTCTTCTGCGGACCCAGGTCCGGCTCCACCGGCGCAATCGGGTACCGCAGGGTGAGGGTCCGATACTCCGTCGTCACCTGCCGCTCGGCGTCCGGGGCCAGGTCGTACTGCACGCCATCGAACAACGTCAAAAAGCGGAAGCCGGCGGCCGGGTCGCGCGATTCCAGGGCTCGAGCGGCACGGAAGATCGTGATGCCGTTGCCGGTTCGCTGCTGCACGAAGACGTTCGCCAAGTAGGCCGGGGCGTCCGCGGCGCGCGACTCGGCGAACAGCACCTCGTGGGTGGTGGGATCCATCTCATAGAAGACGCCCGGCACGAGGTCGTCCAGACGCGACGCGGCGACTGCCCGATCCCGCACCTCATTGAAGCGCTCCGCCGCCCATGGCCGGCCCACGAACGAGAGTGCGGCGATCGCCAGCGCGGCCGCGCCGGCAAACGTCAGCACGGCGCGCTGCACGCGCCGCGGCGACACCCCGCACGCCTCCAGAGCCGTCAGTTCGAGATCCCGCGACAGGCGACTGAGTGCCAGCAGCACACCGACGTACAACACCGCCGGGAGCAGCGAGGGTAACGCCATCACGGTGCGCAACCCCAGCAGCACCGCCACCACGGTTCCCGGCAACGCACCAATCCTGGCGTCGCCGAGCAAGCTGCTCAGCCGGGTGACCAGAAACACCACGAGCACAAGGAGGAAGGCGGCACCGGCGTGCGACGCGGCTTCCTTCATGACGTAGCGGTCGATGGTGAGCATGGCGAACGGCGCGGCGGCCGGCCGCTGGCGGGCGGGGCGCGTGCCCATCACGCGCGGCGCACCGCGTCCTCCGACGCGACCTCGCCGTCGTCCAGCACGCGCCGGCGGCACACCGCCAGCGTCGCATCGAGCTCGAAGACGATCGGCACACCGGTCCGCACCCGGAGCCCGCGCCGATCCGTCGCCGCGCGCCCGTCCACCACCGTCGTCAGCAGGCGCAGGGTGTTCTTGTGCGAGACGACGAGCACGCTGCGGCCGCACCGGAGTTCCGGCGCAATGCGCTGCTCCCAGTACGGCCGCAAGCGCGCCAGCGTGTCGGCGAGGCTCTCGCCGAGCGGCAACTCGCCGGGGCGCAGTTCGGCGTAACGCGGGTCGCGGGCCGGACAGCGCGGGTCGTCAGGCGCCAGCGCCGGCGGACGGGCGGCGAACTGCCGCCGGCAGCGCAGGACGGGCAGCAAGCCGAAGCGCAACACGGCGCTCACCGGGCTCATCCCCTCGAGCGCACCGTAGTTGCGTTCGTTGAGCCGCCAGCTGTGCTCGACGGGCAGGTGATCCAGGCCCATGGTGCGCAGGACGATCGCCGCCGTGCGGGTCGCGCGGCGCAGCAACGACGTGCAGCAGCGGTCGAAACGGTAGCCGGCATGCTGCAACAGGCGGCCGGCCCGTTCCGCCTCCCTGGCCCCGGCCGGAGTCAGGTCGACGTCGCTCCAGCCGGTGAAACGCCCCCGGCGATTGAACTCGCTCTGCCCGTGCCGCAGAAGCACCAGCACGGCACCCCCAGCGGCGCGGTGGGGACCGGCGCCCAGCGCGGCGGGCGCGCGATCGGCGGGACCGCACACGCCTCAGTTCGTCCCCACCAGCCGGTCGCCGAGCCGTGGCGAGCTGGAGCGCACCCACTCGAAGGCGGACCGGTCGGCGCAGTGCTGGTGGCTCACGCTGGCCTGGCTCTGCCGCAGTGCGTCGCAGAGGCAGGCCTCCGACCGGCTGTGGACCGCCGGGGCGGCGGGACAGCAGGTCAGCGCCTCGGCGAAGCTCTCGGTGAGAGGGCAAACGGATACAAGATTCACTACCACTGGCGTTGGCTCCTAGCCCGAAGTGACGGATTTCGTCAACTTGCAGCACTTGCTACCCCGTGCCGACACCGAATTCGAGGCGCGCACGGGCCGGTGGAGGTCGAGGTGCCGCGTGTGAGGGCGGCACGGCGTCGCCACATTTGCGATAGGAGCGCATGCGGCGCAACCCCCATGCGGATGTGACGCGCGCGACGATCAGGGAGCGCCCTGCTGCCCCACCAACGAGCGGAGCAGCAGACCAATCCTCGTGCTACTGCCGTGGCCAGGGATGCTGCCGCAGCACCGCTTCGTTCACGTCGGCGCCCCACCCCGGCGCCGTCGGGAGCCGCAGCTGCCCGTGCTCCACACGCGGGGGGACGGTCACCAGGTCGTCCTTCCACGGCACGTCGTCAATATCCACCTCGAGTATGCGCACGTTGGGAATGACGGCGCAGAAGTGTGCGCTGATGAACGTGGCGAGGTGACTGTAGTAGTTGTGCGGCGCACAGTTCAGTTCAAACGTCTCGGCCATGTCGGCAATCTTCTTCGACTGGTGGAAGCCGTTCCAGATTACATCGACGGACGCCACATCGAGGGCGCGCGCCTCGAAGAAAGGACGGAACTGGCGCGTGGTGTAGAGGTTCTCGCCGGAACAGATGGCCAGCGACGTGCCGCGCCGGACCTCGGCCAGGGCCGCCGGGTCGAAGCAATCCACCTCGATCCAGCACAGGTCGAAGGCCTCCATCGCGCGGGCGATGCGCCGCACGCCCTCCGGCTTAAAATTGAAGTTCAGGTCGAGCATGATCTCGACGTCCGCGCCTGTGCCGGCGCGGAACGCCGCCATCAACCGCTCGAGCGCCGCGACGACGTCGCGCGACCAGTTCTGATCGGTCGTGCCACTGCCGCCCTGGAACCCCTGCATCGGCACAGACGGCCTGTCGCCCGGGATGACGATATTGGTCTTCAGCGCGCCGAAGCCCCGCTCCACCACCTCGCGACCCAGCGCGGTCACGTCGTCGTACGACTGCAGCTTGCGGGTCTTCGTCACCTGCCAGGCGCGCGCACGCGTCGTACCGCAGTGGGACCAGTAGACGTCGACGCGGTCCCGCGTCGGACCGCCGAACAGTTCGTACACCGGGACCCCCAACGCCTTTGCCTTGACATCGAGCAGCGCGTTCTCGATGCCACCGATGGCCTTCTGGATGACGCCACCCGGACTCTGACGGGTCGCCCGGTACAAGTCCCAGTAGATCCGCTCCACGGCCCGTGGATCCTGCCCGACCAGCAGCGGCGACAGGTCCTGGACGATACCCTGGAGCCCGCGGGGCGAGCCGTGCGAGTCGGTGATCTCGCTCCAGCCGACCAGACGGTCATCGGTCGTGATTTTCAGAAAGATCCACGGCCGCCACCCAGCGTCGCAGAACAAGGTTTCCACTGCGGTCACTTTCACGGTCATATCCCCCTGGCGTGTGCGCCCAGGTCACGGAGCGACGAACGGGCGCTGCGTGACCTGCGGAAGCTGGACGCGGCCCGACGCGATCAGGCGCTCGGCTTGCTCCCAGTCCTCTTCGTAATCGATGGCGAACCCCTCGTTGCCCTCGGTGAAGAACGGCGCGAGGGAGCGGCCCTCGCGCGTGTTCGTCTCCCACACCACCCGGGTCCAGGCGATTTCGAGGGCACTGTTCTGCACGTACACTTTCGGCAACGCCTGGTACTGGCCGGCGTGCCAGGCGACGTCGAGATGCGACTGGTCGAGCAGCGGGCGCATGAGCGGGCCGTCGACAATCCACATCTTGCCCGGGTGCTGCTTGCAGAGCTCGACGGCACGGATCGAGTCCGCCGCCGGGGTGTCGAGCAACTGCGCCCATGCCCGCCGGATGGTGTCCCCGCTGCGGAACGGGCTGGTGGGCCGCACGATGCTGAACGCGTCGTACGTGCCCTCGATCGCCCCCAGCGCGTGTTTGATCCACTCGATGTCCGGCGACATGGACGTCGCGAACTCGGCCGGCCGCAGAAACGGGGCCTCGGCGCCGTAGTGCCGGGCGATCTCCGCCGTGTGCGGCGAATCCGTCGACACGATGATGCGCTGGAACACGCTGCTGTGACGCGCCGCGGCGATGGCGTAGGCGATCAGCGGATGCCCCGCGAGTCGGCGCACGTTCTTACCGACCACTCGCTGGGAACCCGCCCGTGCGGGCACGAAGGCAATCGCCGTTGGCATGGTCAGGCGCTCCTCCCTTCCACGGAGGCGTGTACTCTTTCTGTTTCGATCCGACGGATCAACTCCTCCAGCGTCGGGCAGGCGAGACCGTGCGTGCGCCCGGCGCGCACGACCGCTCCCGCGATCGCGTCCAGCTCCGAGGGGCGATGGGCCGCGATGTCACGCTGCATGGACGTCGTCAGCGTCTCCGGGAGACCGTCGATCACCCGCATCTGCGCATCGACCGTCATCGGCACGCCGCACGCGTTGGCCACCGCAACACCGTCCTGCACCGCGCCCGTCAGCAGGGCACGCCAGTGGGCATCGCCGCGAATGACGCCGATCGGCTGGTTCGACAGGGCCGTGGTGCATGCCAGGGCCGCCAGACGCGCCAGCTTCTCCCACAGCACCTCGGCCTCGCTCGCCCCGACGCGCGTGTGGAGCCCGCACTCCGAGAGGAAGGCGGCGATCTGGGCCAGGCGCGTCCGCGGCACGTCGCGATCGGAGGCGATCGTGACGACCAGGAACGGCGACGTCTGCACGACGTGGCCAGGGGCCGGCGCCCGGGCTTCGATCCGGATACTGCCCGGCGCGACGCGTGGCCCCACGCGGGCGCGGATCCGGGCAACGTGCTCCAGCCCGTTGAGAAGCGGAATCACCACGGCCCCCGTCAGCAGCGACGCGTCGAGCGCCGCGAGCGCGGTCGGGAGCGACGTCGCCTTGGTGGCAACCACCAGCACGTCGACGGGGCGTTCGAGTCGCTCGGCAGCGGCCGGCCAGACCGTGAAGCTCCCAAAGGTGGGGCTGTCGAGACGCAACCCTCGTGTGTGCAGTGCCTCGACGGTGGCGCGCCGGCCAACGCACGTCACGCTCACGCCGCAGTGCGCCAGGACCGCCGCGATGCACCCGCCGACTCCGCCGACACCCAGGACTGCGACCTCGTTCACCCGGCCTCCTTCGCGCGCAGGGCTTGGTGACCAGCACCCGTCGCCGTGTCGTGTAGCACAACGCCACCGGTGAACTCATCCGGCGCCGTCGGACACCGTGGCCGCAGACGGGTGGCGCGCGAATTGCGGGCGAGACGGTATCTCGCTAAGAGATCGGTGGCACCGCCATATGCGCAGAGAGATCGAAATCGACGGCGTGCGGATCGCGGACGACGAGCCCTGCTACGTCATCGCGGAAATCGGCCACAACCACCAGGGACGGGTGGAGCAGTGCAAAGAACTGTTCCGAGTGGCGAAGCTGTGCGGGGCCAACGCGGTCAAACTGCAGAAGCGTGACAACCGGGCGGTGTTCACACGCGAGCTGTACGACAAACCCTACGACAGTGAGAACGCGTTCGGCGCGACCTACGGTGCCCACCGGGAGGCCCTCGAATTCGGCCACGACGAACACGTCGAGCTCATCGCCTATGCCAGGGAAATCGGCATCACGATGTTCTCGACGCCGTTCGACTTCCAGAGCGCGGACTTCCTCGCAGCCTTCGACCTCCCGGCGTACAAGATCGCGTCGGGCGACCTGACGAATATTCCCCTGATCACGCACGTGGCGGCGTTCGGCAAACCGCTGCTGCTCAGCACCGGCGGGGCGACCATGGACGACGTCCGCCGCGCCTATGACGCCGTGCGGCCGTTGAACGGGCAGATCGCCATCCTGCAGTGCACGGCGGGCTATCCGCCGGCGTGGGCGGAGCTGAACCTGCGGGTGATCGAGACGTACCGCACGGCGTTTCCGGACGCCGTCGTCGGCCTGTCCTCGCACGACAGCGGCATCGCCATGTCACTCGTCGGCTACGTGCTCGGCGCGCGGATCATCGAAAAGCACTTCACCCTCAACCGCGCCATGAAGGGCACCGACCATGCCTTCTCGCTGGAACATTCGGGTCTCGAGAAACTGGTGCGCGACCTGACGCGCGCCCGCACGGCGATGGGCGACGGCGTGAAACGTCGCTACGTCAGCGAAGAGCAACCCCTCTACAAGATGGGAAAGAAGATCGTCGTGGCGCGCGACCTCCCGGAGGGTCACGTCCTGGCGGCCGGCGATCTGGCCATCAAGTCGCCGAACGACGGCCTGCCGCCCTACGAGTTCGACAAGCTGCTCGGCAAGAGGGTGCGCCGCCGCATGCGCGCCGACGAGAACATCTCCTTCGCCGACGTGCGCGACCACGACTGACCGACCATGCGGGCGGCAGGGCTCGACCCGGACCTCGTCGAACGCATCCGGCAGGTGCGCGTGGTCGGCTTCGACTTCGATGGCGTCTTCACCGACAACGCGGTCTACGTCTTCCAGGACGGACGCGAGGCGGTGCGCTGTTCGCGCAGCGACGGGCTCGGTCTGCGGCAACTTGAGGCGGTCGGCGTAACGCCGGTCATCGTGTCGACGGAAACCAACCCGGTCGTCGGTGCGCGCAGCCGCAAGCTGCGCGTGCGGTGCGTGCAGGGCTGCGCCGACAAGCTGGCGGCGTTCGCCGCCGTGCTCGAGGACTTGGGCCTCGGGTTCGATGCGGCGGCCTTCGTCGGCAACGACATCAACGACCTCGCGTGCCTGCGTCGTGTCGCCCTGCCGATCGCCGTCGCCGACGCGTGGCCCGCCCTGCAGGGCGTCGTGCGCTATCAAACCGCGCGTCGCGGCGGTGACGGCGCCGTCCGCGAGGTCTGCGATCTGATCGCCGGGCTCAAGGGTGGTGCGGAATGACGGACGGGGGGCCGATGGGCCGGGACCTGTTCCGCCTCGACGGCCGGGTCGTGGTCGTGACCGGCGGGCTCGGACAGCTCGGCGTGCAGTTCACCCGCGCCCTGCGCCAGGCCGGCGCCCGCGTCGCGGTGCTCGACGTGGCCGTAACCGAGGATATGGCCGCCGGCCGCTCCGACCCGGCAGCGACAGACCCCGACGTGCTGCTCGCGCGCTGCGACATCACCGCGCGGTCGTCCGTGCACGCCGCCCTCGAACACGTCGTGGCGCGCTGGGGCCCGCCGCACGGCCTCGTAAACAACGCGGCGCTCGACGCGCCGCCGAACGCCCCCCCGGAGGAAAACGGTCCCTTCGAGACCTTTCCCGAGCGCTCCTGGGACCGCGTGATGGAGGTCAACGCGAAGGGGGCGTTCTTGCTGTGTCAGGCCTTCGGGGGCGCAATGGCGCGGGCCGGGCGCGGCTCGGTGATCAATGTCAGCTCGATCTACGGCGTCGTGTCGCCCGACCAGTCGCTCTACGAGTATCGGCGGCAGGCCGGGGAGATCTTCTACAAGCCGGTCGCCTACTCGGCCTCCAAGTCCGCGCTGCTGAATCTGACCCGCTATCTGGCGACGTACTGGGCCCCCTGCGGTGTGCGCGTCAACACGATGGTGCTCGGGGGCGTTTTCAACGATCAGGACCCGCGGTTTCTCGAAGCCTACCACCGCCGCGTGCCGCTCGGCCGCATGGCGCGGGCCGACGAGTATTGCGGCGGAGTCATCTTCCTGCTGTCGGACGCGTCCTCGTACATGACCGGTGCGGAGCTGGTCATGGACGGGGGCTGGACGGCGTGGTGAGCGGACACGTGACCAACGCGGTGCTGTTTCCGGCCGTCATTCCGAACTGGATGCGCGGCGAGCAGGTCGATGCGATCGACGGCCAGACCTTCGAGAAACGCTCGCCACACGACGGCAGCGTCTTGTCGCGGGTGGCCCGGTCGGGCGCGGCCGACGTTGCCGCTGCCGTGGCGGCAGCGCGCGCGGCGCAGCCGCAGTGGGCCGACACCCCGGCCGTAGAGCGCGGCACCCTCCTGCACACATTCTGCGACCGGCTCGCAGCGGACGCCGACACGATCGCCCGCATCGTTGCCCGGGAGACGGGGAAGTCGCTCAAGGATGCGCGGGGCGAGACCGGCGGAGCCATCGCGCTCGGCCGCTTCTTCGCCGGCGAGGGGCAGCGGCTCTATGGCCGCACGACGACCAGCGGGCAACGTGACAAGTACGCGATGACCGTGCGACAGCCGTGCGGCGTCGCCGGCCTCATCGTGGCCGCCAACACGCCCATCGCGAACGTCGCCTGGAAGGCCTTCCCCGCCCTCGTCTGCGGCAACGGGGTCGTCTTGAAGGCCCCCGAGGACACGCCCGCGGTGGCCTGGGTGTTTGCGCGCATCGCCCACGCGTCGGGCCTGCCTGCCGGACTGCTCAACGTCATCCAGGGCTACGGGGCCGAGGCCGGTGCGGCGCTCGTCGAGCACCCTGACGTGGACGTCCTGAGCTTCACCGGCTCCACCGCGGTGGGCCGATGGATCGCCGAGACCGCCGGCCGCCGCTTGGCGAAAGTGTCACTCGAGCTCGGCGGGAAGAATCCGCTCGTCGTGTGCGACGACGCCGACCTCGAGCACGCGACCCGCTGGGTGTGCCTGTCGGCCTTCAGTAACGCGGGCCAGCGTTGTGCCGCCGGCAGCCGCATCATCGTCTTCGACGCGATCTACGAGGCGTTCCGCGACATGTTGGTCGCCGCGACCCGACAGCTCACGGTCGGGCCGGGCGACGACGACGCCCTCGGACCGGTCATCAACGCGCGCCAGCTCGAGCGCATGGTGGCGACCATCGATCGCGCCAGAGCGGAGGGCGCGACCGTCCTGGTCGGCGGCCATCGGCTGGCCGGCCCGGAGCACGCGCGCGGCTACTACATGGCGCCGACCGTCATCGAGCACGTCTCGCCGGCGCAGGAAATCTCGCGCTGCGAACTGTTCGGTCCGATCGCGACCCTCTATCGGGTGCGGGATTTCCACGAGGCGCTGGCACTGGCGAACGACTCCCCGTACGGCCTGACGGCGTGTGTGCACACGCGCAGTGTCGACCGCGCGCTGCAGTTCGTCCACAAGGTGCGCAGCGGCGTCGCCGTGGTGAACGCCGGCACCTACGGCAGCGAGCCACACATGCCGTTCGGCGGCCTCGGCGATTCGGGCAACGGCAGCCGCGAGCCCGGCACCGAGGCGCTCGACGTCTATTCGGAACTCAAGGACATCTACCTGACCGTCGGGACCGGACGGCTCTGACGCGGGGGACTGGTTGTGGGTGAACAGATCGGCACGGCCGTCGCGGGCCGGCTGTACTACGTGCCGCGCACGGAGTTCGAGCGCGTGCGCGCCCTGCCCGCCGACCCGGTCGCGCGCACGGCCGTCTTCGCCGACATGTGTCGGCTGAACGCGCTCTACATGATCGCGCGGGCCGGGTCGGGACACATCGGCAGCAGCTTCAGCAGCCTCGACATCGTCAGCTGGCTCGTCCTCGAGGAACTGCGGTTTCCAGAGCCGGCGGGCAGCGGGGACGGTGACCTCTACTTCTCCTCCAAGGGCCACGACGCCCCCGGCTACTACAGTGCCCTGATCGGTGCGGGGCGGCTCGACTTCGAGCTGCTGCACCGCTTGCGCCGGCTCGACGGCCTGCCCGGCCACCCGGACGTCGGGACGCCCGGTATCGTCACCAACACCGGGTCCCTCGGCATGGGCATCTCAAAGGCCAAGGGCATGGTGCGGGCCAGCCGTCTGCGCGGGCGCCGGGGACGCGTGTTCGTCATGACGGGGGACGGCGAACTCCAGGAGGGGCAATTCTGGGAGTCGCTCCTCTCGGCAGCGAACGACGGTCTGCACGAAATCACCGCGATCGTCGACCACAACACGCTGCAGTCGGACACCTTCGTGGCGCAGGTCAGCGACCTCGGCGACCTCGCGGGCAAGCTGCGCGCCTTCGGCTGGTACGTCGACCGCTGCGACGGGCACGACCCGGCGGCGTTCTCAGCCGCACTGGCGAGAGCGAACGCGGTCGTCGACCGACCGAAGATCCTGATCGCCGACACTGTCAAGGGGCGCGGAGTGTCCTTCATGGAGCACACCGCGATGGAGTCGGACGCGACGCTCTACCGCTTCCACAGCGGCGCGCCCGACTCGGCCGCCTACACCGGTGCCGCGCAGGAACTCATCGAGCGAGTGCGCCGGGGGCTCGCCGCGCTCGGAGCGCCGGCGCCGGTCCTGGAGGCGGTCGACCGGCCGGCCTCGACGGCCGCCGCGCCGCAGGCACAGCGGCTCATCCCGGCCTACTCGCAGGCCTTGCTCGCAGCGGCGGCCGAGGAGCCGCGGCTCGTCGCCCTCGACGCCGACCTCGTCCTCGACACCGGGCTCATCCCGTTCCGGCAAGCGCACCCCAAGCGGTTCATCGAATGCGGAATCGCCGAACAGGACATGGTGTCGCAGGCGGGCGGCCTGGCGCTGCAGGGGCTGCTGCCGGTGGTGCATTCGTTCGCCTGCTTCCTGACGGCGCGGGCGAACGAGCAGATTTACAACAACGCCACCGAGCGCACGAGGATCATCTATGTGGGCTCGCTGGCGGGTGTGGTGCCGGGCGGCCCGGGCCACTCGCACCAGGCCGTGCGTGACATCGCGGCGCTCGGCGCAGTGCCGGGGCTCGACATGCTCGAGCCGTGCAACGAGACCGAGGTCGCCGCAGCCGTCGCGTACGCGGTCCACCACGCCGCGGGCAGCTGCTACCTGCGCCTCACGTCGATCCCGGTCGAGACCCGCTTCGAGTTGCCCGCAAGCTACCGGTTGGAGCCGGGGCGAGGGACCGTACTGCGTCAGGGGCGTGCCGCCGTTGTCATCGGCTACGGCCCCGTTTTGCTGACCGAGGCCATGCTGGCCGCCGAGCGGCTGTCGAGCGAGCGGGGCCGAGAAGTCACGGTCGTGAACCTGCCGTGGCTCAACCGCGTCGACCTCAAGTGGCTTCGGCATCTGATCGCCGACGTCCGGGTGGTCTGTACGCTGGACAACCACTACGTCGTCGGTGGGCAGGGCGATCGCGTGTGCACTGCGCTGGCGGAAGCGGGTATTTCGACCCGCGTGCTCAAGCTCGGTGTGACCGACATCCCGCCGTGCGGGACGAACGCCGAAGTCCTGCGGGCCTGCGGTCTCGACGCGGCCTCCCTGGCGGCGCGGATCGCCGCCGCCCTCGGCTGAAGCCGCCTCTGGCCGCGCGGCACTATCATGACCGACGCCCACGCCGCTGCCAACGCCCCTGACGTTCATTTCGGCGGCCCGGATCTCCCGGCCCGCAGGCTCCGCGATATGCTCGCGGCACACGTGCAGGCCGTGCCGGCCGGGGGAACGATCGATTGGGTGACGTATTACTTCCGGGACCGCGCGCTCGCCGGAGCGCTCTTGGACGCCGCCCGGCGCGGCGTCACGGTCCGTGTGACGATCGACGGCCAGCCACGCACCGCACACGCGAGCGACCGCGTGGTGGCAACGCTGGCCGCCCCGGGCGGCCTGGGCGAGCGAATGCGGGTGGTGCGGATGCGCGCCGTCCCAACCCCGGCCGGGCGCTTCGAGCGCCCCCACGTTCACGAAAAGCTCTACTGTTTCTCGCATCCGCAGCCCGTGGCGTTCATAGGCTCTTTTAATCCGTCTGGGGACGACCCGGAGGAGGATCTGACGGTCCTGCAGCAGCTCGGCGATCACGACCGCGGGGACAATTCCCTCGTCGGCTTCCGCGACCCACTCCTCGTCGCCGGGCTCGTGGCGCATGCCCGCTGGATCCATGGCACCAATGTGCCCGGGCTGGTCGGCAGCCTGTGCGGGGTCAACCGAGACCTCGTATCGGGTTCGACCCGCGTCTCGTTCCTGCCGCGGCTGGGGTTCCACCCGGTGGCGCGCTTGCTGCGCCGCCTCGGCCCGACGGCCCGCGTCCGCATCGCGAGTTCCCACATCAAAGGGCACGGGGTTGTGCGGGTTCTGGTCACGGTGGCTCGGCGCGTGGCGTCCGTCGAGGTGATCGCGGAACCGACGCTCCGTCGGGTTCCCACGAGCACCGAGGAGCGGTTGCGTGCGGCGGGGATCGCCTTCCGACGCCTTGGCAATCCAGACGGCTATCCGATGCACAACAAGTTCATCCTTGCAGACGAGGGACGCCGCCGCTGGGTCGCCTTCGGGAGCTTCAACTGGACGTCGCGATCGTTCTGGTTGAACCGCGAGATCTGCGCCGTGTCCGAGGAGGAGGTGCTCGTGCAGGCGTTCGAGAGTCGATGGCAGGCACTCGACCGGCGCGCCGGCGCGCTGCAGGGGCTCGCATGAGGGTGCGCGCGTCGACACTCCTGCTGCCGGTCGAGATCCAGGTGCGCGAGATGGACGCGAAGATCCTCCTCGCCAGCGTCGCGGCGGAGCGCGGGTATCCGGTGCTCCTCGGATCGCGGGCCTTCGTCCACTTCCAGGCCTCGTCGGTGCCGCGCGGCGTGTACCTCGCCAAGAGCATGCGCCGCATGAGCATCCGCATGTTTCGAATCCTGCGCGAACTCGGGCACGACATCGTCGCGTGGGACGAGGAAGCGCTGCTGCGGCCGCCCGACGAGGAGTACTACCGCTGGCGGCTCTCTCCGGTGACGATGCGCGACATCGCCCACCTGCTCGCCTGGGGCGACGATGACGCGCGCGTGCTGCACGACTACTGCGGCTACAGTGGTGCCCCGATCCACGTCACCGGGAACCCCCGCATCGACCTGATGCGACCGGAGGTGCGCGAATACTACCGACCGGACATCGATGCGATTCGCGCACGCTTCGGCGACTTCGTCCTGATCAACACCAATTTCAACGGGGTAAATCACTTCTTCGCGGAGCTCAGTCAGTTCAAGAGCGCGGCCGAGGCGGCGAACGCTGCAGCCGTTCATCCCTTCGAAGCCGGCAAGGGGCGGCACAAACTCGACCTCTTTCACCACTTCCAGGCGATGGTCCCACGGCTCTGTGCCGCCGCCGCCGACCACACCGTGGTGCTGCGGCCGCATCCTGCCGAGAACCACGCTACGTGGCTCGGGCTGACGAGAGGCTGTCCGAACCTGCACGTGGTGAACGAGGGCAACGTCATCCCGTGGCTGCTGGCGGCAAAGGCGCTGGTCGCCAACAGCTGCACGACGATGGTGGAGTCCGCCATCCTCGACGTGCCGACGGTCAATTTCGAGCCGGTGACGTCGGCGGAGTACGACTACCAGCTGCCGAATTCGTTGAGTCGCT